>OGSU01000678.1_pt1 | contig 10236 bp, 7 predicted proteins | sample 1573911 | NCBI WGS metagenome assembly OGSU01 (sample SAMN03295839, study PRJEB24534) | human gut metagenome | isolation source: fecal sample 7 from infant 5 | host: Homo sapiens | place: USA: Pittsburgh, PA | collected 2014-07 | reverse complement strand
AGTAAAAGGCACCAACAAACGGTGATAAAAAATCCGAATATTGCTTTCTGCCCCGATTAGCTGAATGGTCGTCGTGGTTAGCTGAATCGTTAAATGAAAATCACGTAAGGCCAGATTCATTTTTTTGATATGTCGCTTCAAAGTTTCATAAGAAACACCACTAGTGCTCAAAAAAGAAGTTGTCACTAACTCTTTCGTAAATAGTAGCTCTTTTAATAGCTGAATACTAATGGATTGAGGTAAAAATAATGACCAAAGCTCATTGGTTTGCGCATTCCCCTGATTACGTAACCGAATACCACTGCTATCGGTTTCAATGGACCAGTCGGCGGGTAATTGACTGCGAATATACTGTAAATCCGAAAAAACGGTTCGCTCTGTCGTTTGGATTTGCGCGGCTAAACGCTTGGCTGTCAGCTGGGGAACATTTAACAACTGTTCCAACAAACGAATTTGCCGAAGCAAATCTTTTTCCGTTATCACACGTTTTAACATGGAGTACATGGCAAAACCTCCTTTTGCTTAAGAATACGGATAAAAAGGGGATTGGTCAATTAAAAAAAGAAGCGAATCGTCATTCGCTTCTTTTTATCCACTATACAAAAATATCAAATGTATGCAAAACGGCTGACAATAAAATGGTTACAACAGCCATTCCTGATACAAAGCCGACAGCACCAGGAACAAACGGAGGTAATCGTTTAGCAATATAGCTACCGACAGGGGCCGCACTAATTCCTGCTAAAACGGCGATGGTCAGGGAAAGCCAAAAGCCACCACCCATCATTAAAATCACACCAGGAACAATGCTGACCAGTGGCATAAACGTTGGATACCAACCTTCTTCAGCGAAATGTTTTCGATAAAGAAAAACACCAACAGCCGAAGCAATCATTTGTCCCATTAAAATGTCAGGAACCAAGCCAGAACCATTTGTAATATGATTAATATTGACAAACCAATCTGTTAAAACGCCTAGAATTACCAAACCTCCAACTAACTCATTTCCATAAAACCAAGCTTCGGAGAAGTCAGCAAAAGTGCGTCGTATTGACCATTGAAAGGTTTGCGTATTTTCAATTTTAGGTTGTTTTTGCCGCTTCTGAGCGATTGGTGCAACAGAAGGAACCATCCAAGGAAGTTGATGACAGATGGCTGAAACAATCCAGCCAACAAAAGCCATTGTGGTAACGTTGGAAACTGTCCCAGGTACATTTAAAAGGGGCATCAATTGCGCATTCAGCCAATTGGCAAACGGAAAGGTGAAAAGCGCACTCAACAGAGAAATCGTTCCTAATTTTTTCCAGCCAGGACCATAAACGAGCGTTAAAGCTGGCGGCGTGCCGACAACCACAATAAACGTTGGTAACCACAACACTTCTTTTGTAAAAAAGCGTGTAAAATCAAAAACATAAATAGTTAAAAAGAGGGAAAGTAGCTGAGAAGCAAGTACCCAAGGCCAAGCACCAGAGCCACCAGCAATTGCAAATCCCTGCCATTTTGAATTTTTCCGATAAAGTTGCCAAGCAATCAGACCGCCGATTAGTAAGAAAAGCGTTGTAAAAAGTCCACCGTAAAATTCCCCTTCCGTGAAGTTCATAACAAAATAGATAAATTTGTAAAATCCCTGCTGATTCACTTTGGTAACTACGTCATTGTAAGGAAAAAAGTTAGACACATGTCGAAAGCCATTCATGATCCAATACAGGAACATTCCCAAAAAAATTTTTACAACAAGAGCTAAAACGGCTTCGTAATTGATCGATTTATTTTTCATATGATCGCTCCAAAAAAATGACATTTTACTAAGTTTTTGAAATTAGTTTATTTTAGCTACTAAAGCTTTTAGTGCCTCGTTAAAGACATTTGCTGGCGGATTAGTCAATCCAGCGCCAATCATACCAATCCCCGGTTCTTTATGAGCAATAGCAGTATTAATGACAGGCAGCATCCCTGTTTCTAAGACTTTTAAGACATTGATGCCTGAAGGAATCCCCATAAAATCTAAAACAGGAATCGTGACATTGGGATTTTCTTTCGTAGTAATTTCCAGCATTTCTTTTGAATAATTCAATGCTTCTGCCACTGTTCCGCCAACTAATGGGACAATTGCTGGTGCAGCTGCCATGGCAAATCCGCCAACACCATACGTTTCTGTAATAGCACTATCGCCCATATCCAAACCAGCATCTTCTTGTGTGTAACCAGCAAACATCGGACCAATCACCCGTTGGGCAGGCCCCGTAAACCAGTGATTTCCACCAATCCCACTGACACGAATTCCAAATTCGACCCCATTGCGACACATGGTGGTGACAATTGTACTATTCTCCACATTATGACCAGCATCTAACGCACATTTAGCGGCACCCATCCAAGTTGGACCAGAAAAATAGTCAGAACTGCCAAGAAATTCAAATACTTCTTTTAATTGTTCACGAGAAAAATCAGTTTGAACCATGTAAGGTGTTAATGCTTGGACTAACAACGTACTTCCAGCTACATTGCGATTATGACACTCATCGCCCATATGCAAGGCTTGCGAAAGCATTAAGCGTAAATCAATGCCTTCTGGACAAAAAGTCATGGCATCATGAAGTAATGGACCTAAAACATCGCGCATCCAAATCAGGCGATCCACGACGGATTGATCATTTGCACCAAATCGTAAAACTTTCGCCAATTGTTCACTTAAATTAGTAAAAGCCGTGTTGCCGTACGTTTCATTTTTGATAATATGAACGTACATATTCGGAGAAGTCACGCCAGCCATAGAACCAACGGCATCATGTTCATGACAAGGAGAAAACGTAATCGCGCCAGAACGAGCAACCCGATCGGCATCAGCTAGATCTTTTGCTAATCCTTCAAAAACAAGCGCTCCTTGAACGGCACCTTTCATCGGTCCGCACATATTTTCATAAGTAATGGGTGGCCCAGCATGTAAGATGGTCGTTTCAGTCATATCGGGCATGACATTAATTGCTTTATCAAATCCTACTAAAATAGGTTTTGATTGAATAATGCGGGTAACCGCTTCTTCGTTGGCTTGTTGGATTTTTTCATAAAGTGTTGGATTTTTTAATTGATCCAATAATTTTAATAGCTCTGGGTCACCATTGGCTGGCGGTGCCCAATTTACTTGATGTGAAGGAATCCCTTGTTTTTTCATATCTTCATGAATAAAGTCAATGCCTACATTGATCGTATCTAAAGGCTGGTTAAAAAGATCATTTCTGCTCATGTTCGTTCGCTCCTTTTACAAAAGTTTTGGTGGCTTCGCAAAGTTGATGACTGCTGTCGACAACGAGAACCTCTAAATCTTCTAAAATTTTCCGCTGTTCATGAATATCTTGTGGATCTTCTTCGGTCCCTAAAACATAGCCAATAATGGCTAACTCACGACCATCTGCTTTCGCTATTGCTTTGGCTTCCTTTAACGCCTCCGCTAACACGCCAACAGGATTTTCGTGAGAACCATAACCTAATTCAAAATCTAACGCTAAAACTGCCACTTCAGGATCTTTGGCTTCTTGAAGAATGCGAGTAATCCGAGAAGTCGGATCGATCATTGGATGTGGGCGGCCTTCTGTGAAACGATCATCACCGAAATTAATCAATGTATGTGCTTGGCTGTGGTCAGGATTTGCTAATTGTCGTTCAGGAATTTTATGAATATTACTATAAACATCATCAGAGACTTCTGTTAAAGCATATAAAAGTTCATCACAAAGAGTGCCACCACAGAACAACCCACGAACAAATTTTTGAGAAGGGGCTTGTTGCTGTTGGATGGCTGTTAACGTTGCGCCTGTCGGATTTTGATAGAGGCTGGTTTCCGCTTCCTGTGTTTGACTAAATTGAATCACTTTTTGAACTGCATCCAGAGAAGAAGTAGCAAAAGTGACGTTGTCTATTTTTCGTTCCGTTTGTTCACTGCCGATAAAATAAATAACAACTGGTTTAGTTGAAAAAGCTAATTTTTTTAAAATTTTCTCTGTTACTTCTGGAGCAGGCGGTTTAGAAATAAGCAAAATTGCCTTAGTTTGTTCGTCAGCCATTAAAGCATCCAGCCCGTCAAGCATCATCAGCCCACCAATTTCAGCAGACAAATCACGGCCACCAGTACCAATTAATTGTGAAATCCCATAACCATATTTATGGATTTGAACACTAACTTCTTGGCTGCCTGTACCAGAAGCGCCGACAATTCCAATATCTCCTGAACGTACCTCGTTAGCAAAACATAACCCGACGCCATTAATAATCGCTGTTCCACAATCAGGGCCCATCACAAACAGTTCTTTTTCGTGTGCTTTTTGTTTTAACGCTAATTCCTCGTCAACCGTCACGTTATCACTAAAGAGCATGACGTGTTTTTGCTGATCTAAAGCTTTATGCGCTTCTCGTGCAGCAAATTTTCCATTGACAGAAATTACAACTAAGTTGGCATCAGGCTCTTCATGAAGGGCTGAATCTAACGTCTTATAGGTTACTTCAGAAGAAGCGGTTTTCTTTTTCTTCGTAAATAACTCGTCGACTTGCTGTAAAATTTCTTCTGAGTTCGCTTGGTCATCAAGATCTAAAACAATTAATAAATCGCCCGTTGTAACATGATCCAAGGCGGGTGTATATAAACCAACATTCCGAATCACTTCAAGATTCATGTCGGTTCCCATCCCAATCATTGCGGTTTTAACTCCAGCCAGTTCATTGGCTCGTGTTGAAATGGTCATTAAAGTAACTGAATCAAAATAGGCGTTCTCTTTAATTACTGTTTGAATTGTCATGATTATTCTCCTCACAAAATAGTTTTAAACCAAAAATAATGCCGCAAAGTATGTCGCTTCCTGAAGTTGAGCCCACCTCCTCTAAAGCTGAAACCGCTTGAGCCATTTCGTTTGTATTTCCACTTTCAATTGATAAAAAAACACGCTGAACTAGCTGAGAAAACCGTTCGTTCACTGCTTCATGGATTTCCGCATAACTGACCGCATTCGTTCGTTCCTTGGCTAGCACAGCCAGCTGTTGGAAATTCGAGGGAAGCTGCTGTAAAGCAGAAAAACTAGCAAGTAATCCTGTGATAAAATCATCGCCAGTGGGGGTTAAACCAATCCCCAATCCCAAAATCTTCGTTAAACAATCAAGAGCTATTTTAAAAGATTTTTGCTCCCAAGCCTGTTGAAAATGAATCATTTCTTTTTGAATCTGGGTCCGACTATAAGAATCAAAAAGAAAGGTTGACGGCGAAGCAGGAAAAAGCGCTTGCCAAGGATTGAAACGAGTTTGCTGAATATACGTTAAAAAAATAGCTATCTTTGTTTTACTGGGTGTTAAATAAAGTGGCGTTGGTTGCCAAATTTGGGCATCGGCTAGGGTTAATTGTCGTCGGCCTAACCGGATAAACAGGGGCTCAATTTGGACAGGTAAATCAGCGAAATGGCTAAGTTTTTTTTCATCGAGTATAATCGTGTTAGGTGCTATATGTTCGGGATGCGTTGAAATGGTCAAGAGAATTTCTTGGGTGTCTACATGACCATAATTAATAGCGTGCGTAAAACATTGCAAACTAGTCAATGTTTGATGAGGGAGTTTCGATAAAATCGTTTGGTCATAAGCTAAAATTTTTGTCATTCCAACAACCTCCTTTTTAATAGCGCTTTCACGACTTCATAATAAAAGAATCCAGCACGCTAAACAATTGCTAAAAATGACATTGATTTACAAGTTTGAATGGACAATTTGTACATTGGGAGGATAAATGATGTTAAAAGTGAGTGATTTATTAACGTTAGAAGAATTACCTGGCATTACCTTAGTGGCAGGACATAAAAATCAGGACCAACCGATTTTAAAAGTCAATATTTTAGAAAATCCTGATATTTTAGATTGGCTAACAGCAGGTGAGCTGCTGTTAACGACAGGGTACATATTTAAAGATGATCGGAAATTACAGAAAAATTTTTTGAAAGAACTAGCTAAACACCATTGTGCTGCCTTAGGATTTAAAACCCAACGTTATTTTGAAGAAGTTCCACCAGACCTAATCAAATTAGCAGATGAAATGAACGTTCCTATTTTAGCAATTCCTTACAATTACACCTTTTCGCAAATTGCTGACGTGTTGAAAAGTCGTGTCACGTTAGAACAATTTGACATGAATGCGCAAGAAACCGCATTGCATAATAAAATTTACCAAATCTTAGAAACGGGAAGTAGCAGTTTTCATTTGCTGCAGGATCTAGCAGAAACCATTCAAAATCCTGTCTTGTTATTGAATGACCACTTTGAAGGAGTTAATTTTTTTGACTTGCCTAAAAATCCAATTCGTATTTCTAGCATTTTAGAAGATAGACAAGAAACCTCAGAGTTCTAAAAACAATTGCTGGAACAAAGTCATCCATTATTACGCTTTTATCAAGAACCGATTCATTTACAGTTGAAACTCCAGAACCAAGTGGTGCCAATTGAAATTTATCCAATTAAAAAGAAAAATGTTATTTTATATTATTTACTCGTCTGGAACACCTTGGCCCCATTACGGCCAGTCGATGTGGCTCATTTTAAAATCACAGCTCATTACTTACTTTTACAATTGCAATTGGAATACTCACGGAAATTTGAAGAATACCAACAACGAAACGAATTATTTTTTAAGCTGATTGCCATGAAAAAAGGGACCAAGCTGTTTTCCAACAATTTCAACAGTATTATCGCTTGGCAATAGATAAGCCCTATGCGATTTTGCTAATTTCATTAACCTTAAATGAACGCCAAAGGCAAGAAAGAATGTCTATTTTAGGTAACCAGCTAAACCAAGTTATTTTAGGGGACAAACAAAAAATTGTTTGTATTGAAATTGACAGTTCCTTTGTCTTATTAGTTGAAGATCCACCTGAAAAAGAAGGCGATTATTTGAAAATGATGCAACGCCTAGCGCAAAGTAGCATAAATCAGTTAATGAAAGTACAAGAAGATGTGGAACTTTTCCTAACAATAGGTCCTAAGATTCAAGGTCTGACCCAGATTCATGAATCTTATCAACAAGCGATTGACGTTTTAGCCTTTCAACGCCAATTCGTTGCAGAAAAACCTGAAATGAGGATTGCTTCCTACGCGAATTTTCATCTTAGACAGACATTGCAACGTTATTTTTTAGCAGAAGGACAAGCAACCCTCAGAAAAAAATATCTTCAACCTTTGCAGAAAAGTGATCAACAGCAACATACCGACTTTGTCCATACACTGAATGTCTATTTTCAATCAAAACGAAACTTGTCTCAAACAGCCAAAAAGCTCTTTATTCATCGTAATACTTTGTTACAACGATTGGAGAAAATTGAACAGCTAGTGCTGTTGGATTTTGATAAGGAAGTGGACTTGTTGGCGCTGGAAGTGGCGTTGTTTTTGAAAGATAAAAGGAGTACACTGTAAGAGAATTTATGCGTAAAAATAGGAGGCCTACAGTTGGAAGAAGAAGTATTAGCGTTGAAAGTAGTGAATGAGTCGTTAAAATTACCTGGTGTCAAAGTGAATCGAAATGCTTTTTTGACAAAAATGTTTCAAGATAAAGTGGACAATGTACAAGAATTATTTGATGACGGAACAGAAAAAGTCTTATCAAAAAAAGAACTAGACCGAGCTGCCCAAAAATGTATTAACCAAGCAGTTATGCAGTCGAGCGCAATTTCATTTGCGACAGGAATTCCAGGTGGTCTGGCTATAGCAGCTACCATTCCCGCAGATATTGCGCAATTCTATGGCTATTCTTTGAAATTAGCGCAAGAAATTTCTTATATTTATGGCTACCATGATTTATGGAACAATCAAGATGAATTGACAGAAGAAGCCAAAAATACACTGATTTTATACTTGGGAATCATGTTAGGGGTAACGTCAGCTGGTTCGGTCGTTCGGATTTTGTCTAATAGGTTGTCTATTCAAGCGCTAAAACGTCTACCACAAAAAGCTTTGACAAAAACGTTTCTCTTCCCAATATTGAAAAAAATATTAGCTGTTTTTGGGACGAAATTAACAAAAGCAACTTTTGCGAAAGGTGTTTCTAAAGCAATTCCCGTTTTAGGCGGCGTTGTTTCCGGCGGCATTAATTATGCCTCTATGAAACCAATGGCTATGAGGTTAAAGGATGAATTAAGTAAAAACATAGGCTATACTCAAGAAGATGCAGAAAAAGATCTAGAAATTTTAGAAGCCGATTTTGAAGTTATTTCAGAACAACCTGAAACAGAAACAACTAAACATGCGGACGATATTTTTAGTAAATTAGAGCGAGCACATGCCTTATTTGAGAAAAAGATTTTGACAGAAGCCGAATATATAAAGCTAAAAGAAACGATTATACAAGAAGGATAATTTAATCAATAAAAAATGGAATCTTTTCAATAAAGATTCCATTTTTTATTGAAAAAGTTGGGGTAATTCATTACACTTACACTGAGGTACTGTGTAAGTTCAAAATTTCTATCTTTGGAAATCAATCTTCACAGAAAATTCAGACAATTAGGAAAGAGGATAATATCTTGGGAGCAGAATTAAATCAACGGTTATTCAGCGCTGCAGACAATCTTAGAAGTAAAATGGATGCGTCTGAGTACAAGAACTACTTATTAGGATTAATCTTTTATAAATATTTATCTGATAAATTATTACAAACAGTAGTGACATTAGCAGATGAGTCACTAGAAGAATATGATACGCCAACAAAACAAACAGAGCTATATAAAGAATTGCTAGAAGATGAGGACTCTCGTCAAGACTTAGTTGACACCTTAGTCGATACATTAAGTTATGATATTGAGCCAGATTATTTATTTAGCAGTTTAGCAGAACAGGCAAAACAAAATGTTTTCCAATTAGATGACTTGAAAAAAGCCTTTGTTTATTTATCTTCAAATTATAAACAATTTAATGGCTTATTTGATGATGTTGATTTACAATCGAAAAAATTAGGTTCCGATGATCAACAACGAAATGTAACAATTACGGAAGTATTAAAAAAATTAAATGATATTGATGTCACTGCCCATGAAGGCGATGTGATTGGTGATGCGTATGAGTTCCTGATCTCGCAATTTGCGTCAGAAGCAGGAAAAAAAGCAGGAGAATTTTACACCCCTCATCAAGTTTCGGATATGATGGCGCGGATTGTGGCTTTGGGTCAAGAAGACAAAAAGTTATTTAGTGTTTTTGACCCGACGATGGGTTCGGGCTCGTTAATGCTGAATGTCCGTAACTACTTGAATTATCCAAAAAGTGTCAAGTATCATGGACAAGAGCTGAATACGACTACCTTCAATCTTGCAAAAATGAATCTAATTTTGCATGGTGTGGAAGCGGAAGATATGAACTTACGGAACGGAGATACGCTCAATAAAGATTGGCCAACAGATGAGCCATATACCTTTGATTCTGTAGTTATGAACCCACCATACTCGGCAAAATGGTCGGCGGATTCCTCATTTTTAGATGATTCACGCTTTAACCGTTATGGCAAATTAGCACCGAAATCGAAAGCAGATTTCGCCTTTTTACTGCATGGTTATTATCATTTAAAAGATTCAGGAACTATGGCGATTGTCTTGCCGCATGGGGTTCTTTTCCGTGGTGCTGCCGAAGGTGTTATTCGTAAAAAATTATTAGAAGATGGTAGTATTTACGCAGTTATTGGCATGCCTGCCAACTTATTCTTTGGTACATCAATCCCGACTACGGTTATTATTCTTAAGAAAAATCGTGACAATCGAGATGTTTTATTTATTGATGCAAGTAAAGAATTCACAAAAGGGAAAAACCAAAATAAATTAGCAACCGAACATATTGACAAAATTGTTTCAACTTATATTGAACGTCAAGATGTAGAAAAATATGCGCATGTAGCGACTTTTGAAGAAATTGTTGAAAATGATTATAACTTGAATATCCCACGCTACGTGGATACATTCGAGGAGGAACCGCCTGTGGATTTGGTGGCATTAAATAATGAAATCAAATCCACAAACCAGGAAATAAAAAAAGTAGAAGCTGAGTTATTAGCTATGCTTGATGATCTGGTGGTAACGGAGGAAACTCAAGCACTGATTGATGCTACGAAAGAGGTGTTTGGAGGATGAGGGACGAGATGAAAAAGGTCCCTCGGCTCCGTTTCCGTGGGTTTCAGGAAGATTGGGAACTGTGTAAGTTGGGAGAATTGATTGAGTCATTTGATAGTGAACGTAT
>OGSU01000665.1_pt1 | contig 10424 bp, 12 predicted proteins | sample 1573911 | NCBI WGS metagenome assembly OGSU01 (sample SAMN03295839, study PRJEB24534) | human gut metagenome | isolation source: fecal sample 7 from infant 5 | host: Homo sapiens | place: USA: Pittsburgh, PA | collected 2014-07 | reverse complement strand
TGAGCCTCATTCTGATATTGCTTTTGTGGATATGAAAAGTTTTTATGCCAGCTGTGAGTGTGTCCGTCTGGGCCTAAATCCCCTGACCACTTCTCTTTGCGTCATGAGCCGGAGCGACAATTCTGCTGGTCTGATTTTGGCCAGCTCTCCCGTTTTCAAACAGGTCTTTGGTAAGAAGAATGTGAGCCGGAGCTACGACCTACCTTTTGATCTCAAGACTAGAAAATTTAATAGCTACATTGCAAAAAAACAAGGATTGCCAACAGATCCAGCCTTTATCGCTTACATTGAATCCTGGGCCAAGAGGACCCTGATTGTCCCCCCACGGATGAATGCCTACATTCAAGTCAATATGGAGATTCAGAAGGTTTTTCAGGAATTTGCAGCACCAGATGATATTTTTCCTTACTCGATTGACGAAGGCTTTATCGATCTGACTTCTTCTTTAAATTATTTTATTCCAGATTCCTCCCTCTCGCGAAAGGAAAAACTGGACCTTCTTTCTGCCAGAATCCAAAAAAGAATCTGGAAGGAAACTGGCATCTACTCTACAGTTGGCCTCAGCAATGCCAATCCCCTTCTTGCCAAGCTAGCCTTGGACAATGAAGCCAAGCATTGCCGAAATATGCGCTCCAATTGGTCTTATGAAGATGTAGAAAGTAAGGTCTGGAAACTGCCCCAGCTCACTGATTTTTGGGGCATTGGACGTCGCACTGAAAAACGATTGCAAGGAATCGGGATCACATCGATTAAAGAACTGGCTCAGGCTCATCCCGATCTCTTAAAGAAAGAATTCGGAGTCATGGGGCTTCAACTTTGGTTCCATGCTCATGGCATTGATGAAAGCAATGTCCACAAGCCTTATCGTCCGAAGTCACGAGGTATTGGCAACTCTCAAATCTTGCCCTATGACTACCATCTACAAGCTGACATTGAGCTGGTGTTTCGTGAGATGGCTGAACAGGTGGCTATCCGCTTGCGACGGAAAAAAAAGAAGACCCAGCTAGTCTCCATTCATGCCTCCTACTCCAAAATTGAGGGGCTTCCGTCCATTCATTGTCAGCAAAAGATTGAGCCCACTCAATCTACCAATGTTTTATCCGATACGGTTCTTCGGCTTTTTCGCTCCAAGTACGAAGGCGGAGCCATTCGGCAGATTGGTGTTTTTTATGGAGAATTGGTCGAGGAGTCCCTCCAACTTTTTTCTCTCTTTGATGATCCGATAGCCCTAGAAAAAGAGGAAAAACTCCAGCAGACCATTGATCGCATTCGGGACCAATTTGGCTTTACCTCTCTTCAGAAAGGCTCCTCACTACTAGAAAACTCACGCGCCATTGCACGCAGCAAACTAACAGGCGGACATTCCGCAGGAGGCTTAGATGGATTAACATGATCGACCGTTCTTATCTCCCTTATCAATCCGCACGCGAATTTCAAGACCGTGGCATGGCCAAATGGGCTGGCTTCTTTTTATCTGAGTACACAACTGCCCTGCAGACAAAAGAAATTGACCGCAGTCAACTCAACGTTCTTCCACTTGCTGAACAGATCCAGCTCCTCGAGCAGGCCTTTCAACAACAAACGACGATCTCGATCACGACTCTAGAGGGGAATCAATTTGCAACCTACACAGGTTCGATTCACACCTTATCTGCTTCTGAGCTTCTTCTCAAAAGCGAGGACCACTACCACCGGCTCCTTCTGACCTCTATCATTTTTATTGAAGCTGAGGAAACAGCCTATGAAACCTATTCAGACTAAACACGAATTACAATTTGATTATTTTTCGGATAATTACCACCAATTTGAGATGGACTTTTACAAGTGGGCCGCTACTTCTACACCGCTCGTCTTTTTAGAAGATGATATTCTCCACTCTATGGCCACAGGCCAGCGAAACTATTTTCGTCTTCACCACACCAAAAGTCGAGACCATCGAGACCATTATTTCTACTTTAAGGTTTCCACTCTTTCCCAATCACCTCTGACCCGTATTTACACTTATACAGGACATTTCTTACAAAAAAAGGATAGCTTGATCTGAGAAGCTATCCCTTTTCTTAATTTTTTCTATTCACTACAGTCCGTACGAGTGATTAGAATCCATCCACGTTTGTGTAGATTTTTTGAACGTCCTCATCATCTTCAAGAACGCTGTAAAGTTTTTCAAAAGTTTCCAAATCTTCACCTGACAACTCAACTTCTGATTGAGGAATCATCGCCAGTTCAGTAACTTGGAATTCTTCCACACCTGATTCACGCAAAGCAACGATGGCTTTGTGAAGATCAGTTGGAGCAGTGTAGACTGTGATGGTTCCTTCTTCAGCTTCTACATCATCTACGTCGATATCAGCTTCTAGCAATTGCTCAAAGATAGCGTCCGCATCATCACCAGCAAAGACGATAACACCTTTGTTATCAAAGAGGTAAGATACAGACCCTGAAGCGCCCATGTTTCCGCCGTTTTTACCGAAAGCAGATCTTACGTTAGCAGCTGTACGGTTGACGTTTGACGTCAAGGTATCAACGATCAACATTGAACCATTTGGTCCGAAGCCTTCGTAACGCCCTTCTGTAAAGGTTTCATCGGTGTTCCCTTTTGCCTTATCGATCGCTTTGTCAATCACGTGTTTTGGCACTTGCGCTTGTTTTGCACGGTCGATAACGAATTTCAAAGCAGTATTTGATTCTGGATCTGGTTCACCCTTTTTAGCAGCTACATAGATCTCAACACCAAATTTAGCATATACTTTTGAATTGGCACCATCTTTGGCAGTTTTTTTGGCAACAATATTGGCCCATTTACGTCCCATGAGGATTCTCCTTGTGTTTAGTTCATATTATTTTCAATCTTTTATATTATATCACAAATCAGGAGACTTGGAAGAGTTTTTTGCGCATTGTCTCGGATGAAACTACTCTACCAACCATCCTTTATTCATATTCTGGTCTCACCGGCACCCGGCCCCAGGTTTGTTCAGTCATCTCTTCATTCCCTAATTGATAAACTTGGTCTGCTTGCTGACTCAAGGCATCCCAAGGTTCCTTACCGATTCGGGTCACGATTTCTACTGATTTTTTCAAGCCTTTGAGGTGAGCTTGTCCCTTCACAGAAAATCCTAAGACATGAATAGCATCGGGAAGATCTTGATCCATCGCCCCTACTAAGATATAAGTCAAAATACGGCGTACACGCGCCTTAGTATAGCGCTTGGTTGCGACTTTCTCCACCAAATCTTCCACAGAGCTAGCGCTTCGAACTGCATCTTTTAGCCGATTAGCCAGCTCTTCATTGACTTGAAAAATCTGTGGCAGATCCGGATGGGTTAGGATTTGATAACGGATCAGTTGGTCATAATCCTCCCAAGACACCTGCGGAGCCGACTGAAATAGTTGGCTATTGGGCATGAATCGGTCGACAAAGACCTGATCTTCCTTGTGTATCCGTAGACTAGTCGCAGAAGCATAAGCCACCTCTTTTTCTTCTGAATGGTAGCCCGCACCCTGGCGTTGGATGGGCTTGAGCGCAATCCCCTTCCCAGCACAAGCCTTGGCATAAGCCAGACCTAGAATATGATTGGGAGTATCCCCTGTGAACTCCACTCCAGCAAAGGTTTCCCACATTTTTTGGGTCTTTTGTGGATAGGATAAATCGTCAGGAAGACTTCGCAGGAAAGCTTCCATTTCCGCTTCTTTCTCCGAACAAACAATCGCAATCGCTTGGTAATCTAAGATCTCTTCTGTCCCAAAGGTCAATTGATCAATTCCCAGACGGGACAAGATCTCCACCGCACCCTTAGCAAAATGATCGGCCGACTGAACAGATACGAGAAAGGGGAGCTCGACCACCAGGTCCGCTCCATTTTCCAAAGCCATCTGCGCGCGAATCCACTTGTCTACAATGGCAGGCTCGCCACGTTGAACAAAATTGCCGGACATGGCAACGATTTTCAGTCCTTCTGCCTGTTCCAGCAGGTACTTGTGTCCATTGTGAAAGGGATTAAATTCTGCAATAATACCTGTAACTGTCATGCTGTCCTACTTCTGTGCTACAAAAAACCATCGTTTGCTGGTCTTTGTTGGCTCCTTATCTTCAAAGTCCGCGTACAATTTGAAAGATTTAAAGCCAGCCTGCTCCAGCAAAATGTCATAGGTTAAGACCTCGTAGGTGCGTTCTTCATGGACTTCATCGTGGCGACTAAAGGATCCATCCTCTTCTTGGACAAAGAAGGTCAGCTCGTGGACAATCGAGTGAGGGGCTGCATCCTCATAGGTATCCCAGAGCATGGCAAAATCTTCCGCATTTTCATGGTAAGAATAGCCCGGGAAAACCTCATCCGTCTGGTAGGTCGAATGGACATCAAAGATAAAGACCCCGTCTTCATTAAGGGCATTGTAGACTTCTTTGAAGACATCTCCCACTTCCACCTCGTCCTGCATATAGCAGATGGAATCAGAGTAGCAGGTCACGAAATCATAAGTGCCTACTTGCGACAGGTCCAGCATATTGCCCTTGATAAAATCAATCTTCTGCTTAGCTGAAGCCGCTCTTTTTTCAGCAATTTTCAGCATATCAGCACTCAAGTCTAATCCTGTTACGTCAAAGCCAGCTTGGGAAAAGCGGACAGACTGAATCCCTGTCCCACATGCCAATTCCAGTAATTTTTTCTTATCTTTTGTCTTTGGGAGATGACGGAGGGAAAAATCCGTCCACAAATCATACAGACTGTCATCCATGACCGCATCATAGACCGCCGCAAAGGTTTCATAAGTCGCCATATTCATGATACCAAGTCCGCCCGTAATCCGATAGAAAATTAGGGGAGTGAGACAGAACGAGTTTTCTTAGAAAATTCGGTCGTTGTCTCACCCCCGCAAGGCTGATTAGGTACTCTTCCGAACTTAAAAAGCGAATGAAGAGTCCAATCAGCTACTGCGTCAAACAATAAATTTTATAGTTAACAATTTGACATAGCCCTATCTATTTTCCGAGGATTACAGGACGGGTTCAAATCCTTTCTAAGATACAAAGAGCGTTAAAAGCATAGAGAAAATAGGAAAATTTCTGACGTATCGTCAGATACAAAGGAAGTTCCTCTTTTTTTCACAGCTTTTAGCTCGTGTTCCGTTACCAAACTAACTTAACACGAGGCCCCATCCTTTCTTTCCATAGAATTTCAATTTAACCAACAAAACTCAGTTGCTGCCAACTGAGTTTACCTGCTTATGCTAAGGCTGCTGAAAGATCGACAGCATTTGCTTCGTGCCATAGTTTTTCTAGGTTATAGTGGGCACGCATTTCTTCTGAGAAAACATGGACCACCACACCACCTAAGTCAAGAAGGACCCAACCTCCTGCTGAGTCACCTTCAACGTGGCTGGCATTGCCACCAGCTTCAACGACTTTCTCGCGAATATTTTCTGCGATCGCCTCCAATTGGCGGCTGTTCATAGAGCTTGCGATAACAAAGTAATCTGTCACGCTGGTCAAGCTTTGAACATCCAAAGCCACAATGTCTTCTGCACGTTTTTCATCAGCCGCTTTAACAACAAGTTCAAGTAATTCTTTTTCTTTCATTTAGTCCTCTTTCTTTAAAAAATTGTTTTGTAATCTAAGACATCCGCAAAACGTCCTGCCCAAATATTTTCATAAAATTCATTAAGCGTTTCTGCTGGGATATCCTCTCCATCAAAGGTTGTGACAGCTCCTTCTGAAATGACCAGCTGATAGCCGTATTCAAATCCCACTTTGATGGATGTATCGACACAATATTCTGTCTGCATGCCACACAGGACCAATTGTTCAATCCCTTGTTGATCCAAGTATTCTTTTAATCCTGTCTCTTTAAACATGCTATTGTATCGCTTCTGAAATACCTTTTCATTCTCCTGTCTCTTCAACTGGGGCGATAACTGCCAATCTTCTGAAGTTAAAGCCTCTGGCGTTTCAATATGCTGCATGTAGATGATTTCAATCTGCTGTTTTCTTGCCTGATCTTGCAAATAAGCAATCTTCTCTAAGAGCTTTTCTGTCTCAAAACCTGTTTCCACGAGAATATTTTGAACATCAATAATGATTAAAGCTGTTTTCACTCACTGCTCCTCTTTCAAATACTTCACAAAGGCATTGTAGGTTTCAAGGGTTTGGGGATAAATCGGCAATCCTTGGTGAGCCAGGTGTTCGACTGTGCGAGCCGTTTCATAGGCCACGGCACGATCCAAGGAGACTTGAGCGATTTCCCGCGCTTGATCCACCCCTGGAAAGGCCCGGTTATGCTCAATATAATCTGCTACATAGACAATCTTGTCTAAGGTTGACATCTGTCCACTCCCCACAGTGTGAATCTCAATACTGCGAAGAATGGCTGGATCTGTCAGTCCGAGGTCTTCTTGGATCTTGTAAATCCCGACCATCCCATGCCAGACATTGTTGCCCCAGTTTTTTAATGCTGGATCCAGCTCATAGCGATCGATCAAGTCTAGAAATTCCTGATCTGATAATTTCTTGGCATAGTCATGTAACAAACCTGCTAGGCCAGCCTGCTCTTCATCCGCGCCATAGCGTTTGGCCAAGTCACGCGCAGCCTTCTCGACCCCTAAACAATGAGTGAGCCGCTTTTCTGGCAGAATCTGGTGCATCTTTTCAAGCAAAACCTCACGAGAAAAGCCTAGGTAGTTTTCATAGGTCATTGATACAATCCTTCTTTCTTGATGTAGTCCAAGACTGGTTTTGGCAACATAAAATTCGGCGTCCGGCCTTTAGCTACAAAATCACGCACCATACTAGAGGAGATGTCCATTAGAGGAACGTCCACCCAGATCACCGGATAAGAAGTCCCCGCCTTATAGCGTGGCCGCTGTACCCCGACAAATTGGACAATCTCCACCAATTCATCGATGCGGTGCCATTTGGGTAAATAATCCACCATATCTGCACCAATAATGAAGTAATAGTCTGTGTCTGGATCTCGTTCATTGAGCAAGAGCATGGTGTCGTAGGTATAGGAAATTCCTTTGCGTTCGAGCTCGATCGTCTCGATTTCCAGACCTTCAATGCCTTCAATCGCTAATTCCAGCATCTTAAGGCGATGGTGCTCTGCAATCGTCCCCTTGGCATCGACATGCGGTGGTAAATACTCAGGCATCAAGAGCACCTTATCTAACCCTAATTGTTGGCGCACTTGATCCGCAACGACCAAATGGGCATTGTGGACCGGATTGAAATTTCCCCCCAAAATACCAACTTGTTTGCGTTTCTTGTCTTTGATCTCTGGCTCTAACTCTACCTTGGTAAAGGGAGTCAATAGTTCAATTGCCATAGGTTTGCTCTCCTCAATGTCTTAAATTTCTTTTACTTTCGCTGAAATTTTACGATTTTCTTTTTTACTCGATTGTTTGAACAAGATGAGAATCCGACCAATCTTTTGGACTGTTTCCACACCGATTTCTTCTTCCAAGATTTCTGCTACTTCATGGATATTCTCATCCGTATTTTGAAGAAGAGTCAACTTGATCAGTTCGCGCGCATCAAGCGCTTGACGAACACTGGTTTTGATTTGGTCATTGAGCCCATTTTTCCCAATTTGGATAATGGGTTTGAGGCTGTGGGCTTGGCTATTGAGGAAAGCCCGTTGTTTGGATGTTAATGTCATGTTTTTACTTCCTTATTTTTTGATCATTATTTTAAGTGGTGGGGACGGTCGAAACTAATTTTTCAAAGATCTCATCTTTGAAAAATGGATTTCCTTACCTCAAAATGGAGCCTTGGTCTCCATTTTGCCCTTGCCAATCGATCGATTGGCAACTACACCACGGCAATAACGATCCCTATTTGAGCTCACTTCGTTCGCTCTTCAATTTCATTCTATTTCATATTTTTAAATAATAGCTTTGCGGGTGACGACGGCAACGCCTTCTGGTGCCCAGACGGCAACTTTGGCTTCTCCATTGACGCGGATCCAGCCGAGTCCAGAGATGACGAGGTCTGTCTTGTCCTTGATGGTAAACTCATGAGAAACCAAGGGTGGGAATTCTTCTTTTTCCTTGCTGTTAGGAGGTGTTAGTAAGCCACCGACATGCTTGTCATAAAAGGCGGTCGCTCCTTCGAGTTTGGTTCTGTGAAGCTTGAGCTCGTTATCAAAGAAGGCGGTGAAACCTTGCTTTTCTCCCTTGATAAAGTCAAAGCGTCCCAAGCCCCCCAAGAAGAGGGTTTGCTCTGGATTGAGCTGGTAGGTCTTGGGCTTGATTTCCTTTTTAGGGCTGACATACTTGAGGTTTTTAGCCGTCAAGTAGTGAGCCATCTGGTGGCGATGGATAATCCCTGGTGTATCGTAGATGTAGGATCCATCGTCCAGTGGGATTTCGATCTTGTCCAGTGTTGTCCCTGGGAAGCGAGAAGTTGTAATAGTATCCTTATCGCCTGTGATTTCTTGGATAATCGCATTGATAAGGGTCGATTTCCCTACGTTGGTCACACCCACCACATAGACATCACGGCCTTTGCGGTGCTGCTCAATTTTTTCCATCAAGTCCTTGATGGCACTCTTGTTTTGGGCAGAAGTGAGGACCACATCGACAGGACGCATCCCTTCTTCGTGGGCTCGCTCCATCAACCAGTGGGTCACCTTGCTATCCTTGACAGACTTGGGCAAGATATCCTTTTTATTCCCGACCAAAAGCACATCATTTCCAGCGACAAAGCGAGGCAAGCCAGGAATGACGGATCCATTAAAGTCAAAAATATCGACTACATTGACTACAAGAGCATCACTATCTCCTACCTCGTGTAGCAATTTCAGGAAATCATCATCCGTCAGATGCACATCTGTGATTTCATTATAGTGACGGAGACGGAAACAGCGTTGGCAATAGACTTCGCCTGTTTCCAAGCCCTTTTCAAGAGCTGATTGGGGAGTATAGCCTAGTCCCTCTTTGTTTTCTGTCTGAATGGGGGCTCCACAGCCAATACAGAATAATTCTTCCATTCTTAAATTCCTTTTTTGTATACAATCGGACCATATTTTTCGGCCATTTGCTTCATGACACGGCGTTCACGCGCCCGGTTGATCTGGGTCTTGATGGAGTCATGCTCGACCAAAGGCTTGACCAAAATCGAACGAATACCCGCCCGATGGGCAGCCCGTATATCCGTCATCAGTTGATCTCCAACCATGACCACTTCATTTTTTTCATAGTGGAAACGTTTGAGAGCTCGATCAATCCCAAAGGTAAAGGGCTTGAGTGACCAAGCTTCATAGTCAATATCAAATTTCTCAACCGCGCGTTTGACCCGTTTTGGGCTATTATTGGACACCACGATGACCCGAATCCCCCCATCACGAAGGTCATGCAACCACTGGCGCATCTCGGGAGTCCCATTCGGATTATTCCAAGCAATCAAGGTATTATCCAAATCCACAAGGACCGCCTTAATCCCTTGTTTTTTCAAATCTGCAACGGTGAGATCATAGGCTGCTTCCACCGCAAAATCTGGTTTGTAATTTTCGATTGACACGTTTTTCTCCATTTTTTATACTCCTTTCATTGTAGCATAAAAAGACCCATTTTGCACTCGCTTCACGACTAAAACAGCGACAGACTCCTATCAGGTCAATTTCACTTCTCAAAAAATAGACAAAATCCTTACAAAGTTCCAAAAACATGGTATAGTAGAAGAAAAAGAACTCGGAATTTTTTTATGAAACAAACAACCTTAAAAGAAGTGTCTCCTCTTCTCCAGCGCATCATTAATTGGTCCTCCATCATTGGAGCTCTTGGGACCTTGGCCTTTTGTATCTGGGCCTACTTTGCTGGCATTCTTCAATCCAAGGAAACTTTGTCAGCTTTTATTCTCCAAGCAGGCATCTTTGGCCCCCCTCTCTTTATCTTTCTTCAGATCCTCCAGACAGTGGTGCCTATTATTCCAGGCGCCCTCACCTCTGTAGCAGGTGTCTTCATCTACGGCCATATTATCGGGACCATCTACAATTACATCGGGATCGTGATTGGCTGTGCCATTATCTTTTACCTTTCCAGGATGTACGGACCCAAGTTCGTGCAATCAATGGTCAGTCAGAAGACCTACGACAAGTACGTTGGCTGGCTCAATGAGGGCAAGCGGTTCGATCGCTTCTTTATCTTTATGATGATCTGGCCCATTAGTCCCGCTGACTTCATCTGTATGCTGGCAGGTCTGACCAATATGACCTTCAAACGCTACATGACCATCATCATCCTCTGCAAACCCATCACCCTGGTCATCTACACCTACGGCCTGACCTATATCATCGATTATTTCTGGAAAATGGTCTAAAGCATGACACCACCTCATGTATAAATATTGCTCTCAAACATCAAAGAGGCTGGGACCAAAGTCCTAGCCTCTTAATTGTTTTTGGATTGTCGAGCAAGACGCAGTGGTTGAG
>OGSU01000663.1_pt1 | contig 10473 bp, 7 predicted proteins | sample 1573911 | NCBI WGS metagenome assembly OGSU01 (sample SAMN03295839, study PRJEB24534) | human gut metagenome | isolation source: fecal sample 7 from infant 5 | host: Homo sapiens | place: USA: Pittsburgh, PA | collected 2014-07 | reverse complement strand
GGGTCAGACGCTCCAGTTCACCTTCCGACAAGGAGAAGGGGTCGACGCGGATGCCGCCTTTGGCGCCGCCGTAAGGAATATTGACCGCGGCGCACTTAATGGTCATCCAGGCAGAAAGTGCCATGACTTCGTTAAGATCGACATCCGGATGGTAGCGAACACCACCTTTACCCGGTCCGCGCGACAGATTGTGCTGAACGCGATAGCCCTCGAAGTGGCGGATGGTGCCGTCGTCCATTTGCACAGGAATGTCGACGATCAGCGCGCGTTTCGGATGGCGCAGGGTTTCCACCCAGTAGGCAAGATCGCCGAGATAAGGCGCGACGCGGTCGATCTGGCGCAGGTAGGTGGTCCATGGAGATGTACTACTTTCAGATGCGTAAGATAACTTTTCCATAAGAGTCCTGTTTCTCAGTGTTATTTATGTCGTGTAAAACCGTGGAATAGCTACAGCAGTAAACTCTGTGCAATGAATGGTATCACCAATTTTATAAAGCGGTATTTGACGGCAATTCCGATTTTTAAATTTTTGTTAGATTTTTTATTTTTTAAGTGAATAACTACGCACGTCAACCACCCGCAAGCTGTGCATTTTAATTCACTTTTTATTCACTTAAGTGCATAAGAAAATATTTTTTCTATGTTTTTCATTATCTTGATGATCTTCAAAAAGTGAATAAATTGCTTTTGTCCGTATTGACAATCTTGTTGTTCACAGGCCAGCATTAGCCCACACAACAACATGGCATTAACCATGAATTAACAATTACCCGTAAAAAGAATAGGGCTTTATTTTTCTGTGGTGAATATTTTTACCATCGCAGCGGGCGCGCTCGTGTCCAAAATAAGCCGAGGGGCAGGGTTGATGTCGATTGTCCACCGCGACGGGAGCGTTTTCCGTCGTCTTACGTTCCGGAGATAAATTATGTCAGGCAGTATGACTCGCGAAGATTTTGACGCTTACCTGGTTCCCTGTTTTGCCCCCGCGCCGTTTATTCCGGTCAGAGCGGCGGGCTCCCGCGTCTGGGACCAGCAGGGGAAAGAGTATATCGATATGGCGGGCGGCATCGCAGTGAACGCCCTGGGCCATGCTCACCCGGCGCTGGCTCAGGCCCTGCAGGATCAACTGGCGAAACTGTGGCATATCGGCAATGGCTATACCAACGAGCCGGTGCTGCAGCTGGCGAAAACCCTCGTGCAGTCGACCTTTGCCGACAAGGTGTTTTTCTGCAACTCCGGCGCCGAAGCCAACGAGGCGGCCCTTAAGCTGGCGCGGAAATATGCCCACGATAAGTTTGGCGGTGAAAAAAGCGAAATCATCGCCTTCAACCACGCCTTCCACGGCCGCACGCTGTTCACCGTCTCCGTTGGCGGCCAGCCGAAATATTCCAGCGATTATGCTCCGCTGCCGCAGGGCATTACCCATCTGCCCTATAACGATATCGAGGCGGTCACCGCGGCGATCTCCTCGCGCACCTGCGCGGTGATCGTCGAGCCGATTATCGGCGAAGGCGGGGTGATCCCGGCGGACCCGGCGTTCCTGCAGGCGCTGCGTACCCTCTGCGATCGCCATCATGCCACCCTGATATTCGATGAGGTGCAGACCGGCGCCGGGCGTACCGGCCATCTCTACGCCTACCAGCATTACAACGTCGTCCCGGACATTCTCACCAGCGCCAAAGGGCTGGGGGGCGGCTTCCCGATCGGCGCGATGCTGGCGAAAGAGGCCTGGGCGCAGGTCTTCCAGCCAGGCACCCATGGCACCACCTTCGGCGGCAACCCGCTGGCGGCAACCGTCGCTAACGCCGTGCTGGCCCATCTCGATGCGCCGCTGCTGGCGGGCGTTGGCGAGCGCCATGCGCTGATCGTTGACCAGTTGAATGCGATCTCTGCCCGTTACGATGCGTTCAGCGCCGTGCGCGGCACCGGTCTGCTGATCGGCGCTGAGCTGGCGGGGCTGCTGCGCGGCAAGGCCAAAACGTTGACCAACCTGGCGGCGGAAGAGGGGCTGATCGCCCTGATTGCCGGCCCGGACGTGCTGCGCTTCGCGCCGGCGCTCAATATCCCGCTGGCGGATATTGCGGAAGCCTTCGTGCGCCTTGATCGCGCCGTTGCCCGCTTAACCCGCTAACCGGGAGGACGGCCTGTGATGCTATTTCGTCCCGTACGGGAAAACGATCTCGACGACATCGTCCGCCTCGCCGCGCGGGCGGGGGTCGGCATGACCTCTTTACCGCATGACGTCGGGCGCCTGGCGGCCCGGATCCGGCGCAGTATCGAGACCTTCGCCGGCGAACTGCCGCGCAGTCAGCAGGGTTTCCTGTTTGTGCTGGAGGACACCGCGCTGGCGCGGGTGGTGGGGGTGAGCGCCATTGAGGTCGCAGTGGGCCTGGATGAGCCGTTTTACAATTTTCGCATTCAGAAAACGGTGCGCGCCTCGAAAGCGCTGGGAGTCTATAAGCCCCAGGAGCTGCTTAATCTCAGCTATGACCACACCGGGCACAGCGAACTGTGTACGCTGTTTCTCGACCCGGCGTATCAGCGCAACCGCAATGGTCTGCTGCTCTCCAAGGCGCGCTTTTTATTTATCGCCGCCTTTCGCGAGTGGTTCTCCCCGCACCTGTTTGCCGAACTGCGCGGCTGCAGCGATGAGCAGGGACAGTCGCCGTTCTGGGATGCGCTGGGCCATCATTTCTTCGACATCCCGTTCGCCGATGCCGACCGGCTGACCGGCACCGGCATGAAAACCTTTATTGCCGAACTGATGCCGGCGTACCCGATCTATATCTCACTGCTGCCGGAAGCGGCCCGCGGGGTCATCGGTCAGGTGCATCCCAATACCGCCCCGGCGCGGGCGATCCTCGAGAAAGAGGGTTTCAGCTGGCGCGGCTCGGTGGATATTTTCGATGCCGGTCCGGTGCTGGAGGCGGACACCGATCAGATCCGCGCCGTGCGCGACAGCCAGCGCCTGCCTGTCCGGCAGCTGATGGGCGACCTGCCGGCGCCGACCCTCGTCGCCAACGGTCAATTCGACAACTTTCGGGCGCTGCTGGTGGCCCACGAAGAGCAGGTCTCGCTTGACAGCGCCGCGCTGGACGCGCTGCAGGTCAGTGAAACCGACCGCGTTTTTACGGTAACCCTGAATCCAGAGGACAACAGATCATGGCGGTAAAAGCACAGTTTATAGCCGGGCAGTGGCTGCCAGGCAGCGGCGCAACGATGAGCAAACTGGCCCCGGAGGATCAGTCGCTGCTGTGGCAGGCGGCCAGCGCGGGGGCTGACGACGTCCAGGCGGCCTGCGCCGCGGCGCGCGCGGCGTTTTATCCCTGGTCGCACCGGCCGCTGGCCGAGCGTATTGACGTCGTACAGCGTTTTGCCGCGCTGCTGGAGACGCATAAAGAGGCGCTGGCGACCCTGATTTCCCGCGAGACCAGCAAGCCGCTGTGGGAGACCCGCACCGAAGTGCAGGCGATGATCGGCAAGGCCGCGATCTCCATCGAGGCCTATCACCAGCGGACGGGCTTTCATGAGTCGACGCTGCCGGACGGTAAAGCGCTGCTGCGCCACAAACCGCACGGCGTGATGGCGGTCTTTGGCCCCTACAACTTCCCGGGCCACCTGCCCAACGGACATATCATTCCGGCGCTGATCGCCGGGAACACCATTGTGTTTAAACCCAGCGAGCTGACGCCGGCTACCGCTGAAATGACCGTCCAGCTGTGGCAGCAGGCGGGCATCCCCGACGGGGCGATCAACCTGCTGCAGGGCGGAAAAGCCACCGGCCAGGCGCTGCTGGAAAATCGTGATATCGACGGCGTGCTGTTCACCGGCAGCGCGGCGGCCGGTTTCCACTTCCATCGCTACTTCGGCGGCCAGCCGGAGAAGATGCTGGCCCTCGAGATGGGCGGCAACAACGCACTGATCGTCGCCGACGTGGCCGATATCGATGCGGCGCTGCATGTGATTATACAGTCGGCGTTTATCTCTGCCGGGCAGCGCTGCACCTGCGCGCGCCGGCTGATCGTGCCGCGCGGCGAGCAGGGGGATGCGCTGCTGCAGCGGCTGGTAGAGGCCAGCGCGCAGATCCGCGCCGGCAAGTGGGATGATCAGCCGGCGCCGTTTATGGGCGGGGTGATCTCTCTCGACGCTGCGCAGAACATGCTGGCGGCGCAGCAAAAACTGGAGGGGCTCGGCGGCAAGGTGCTGCTGCGCATGCGCCAGCCTGACCCGCGCTCCACGGTGCTGACCCCGGGGATCGTCGACGTCACCGGTATTGAGGTGCCGGATGAAGAGTACTTTGGCCCGCTGCTGACGATTATCCGTTACGACGGCTTCCCGGAGGCGATTCGCCTCGCCAATCAGACCCGCTATGGCCTGGCCGTCGGGCTGATCTCCAGCGATGCGGCGCAGTTTGATCAGCTGGCGGACGAGGCGCGAGCCGGGATCGTCAACTGGAACAAGCCGCTGACCGGCGCATCGAGTAAAGCGCCGTTTGGCGGGGTGGGCGCCTCCGGCAACCATCGCGCGGCAGCGTGGTACGCCGCCGATTACTGTGCCTGGCCGATGGCCTCTCTGGTCAGCGATACGCTGACGCTTCCGGCGACGGTATCGCCGGGCCTGCCATTCTGATAACGGATCCTGTGAGGACATATGTCTGGTTTTGAAGCAAACTTTGATGGCCTGGTCGGCCCGACGCACCACTACGCCGGACTCTCCGTCGGCAATGAAGCCTCGCAAAATAACCGCGATGGTCTCTCTAACCCTAAAAAGGCGGCGCTGCAGGGGCTGTATAAAATGAAAGCCCTGGCCGATCGCGGCTTCGTGCAGGGCATTCTGCCGCCGCAGCCGCGGCCGAATCTGCGTCTGCTGCGTGAAGTGGGTTTCCAGGGCAGCGATGAGCAGGTTATCCGGCAGGCGGCCCACGCGGCGCCGCAGCTGCTCTCCGCCTTCAGCTCCGCCTCGTCGATGTGGACCGCCAACGCGGCGACCGTCTCACCGTCGGCGGACAGCGCCGATGGCAAAGTCCATTTCACCGTCGCCAACCTGAACAATAAGCTGCACCGTATGCAGGAGGCGCCCACCACCTCGGCGATCCTTGGCGCCACGTTCGCCGATCCGCGCTACTTTGCCCACCATGCGGCGCTGCCGCAGCATGGCGACCTCGGCGATGAAGGGGCGGCCAACCATAACCGCTTCTGCCGGGAATATGACCGGCAGGGGGTGCAGTTTTTCGTCTATGGTCGACGCGCCAGCGGCGGTATCGCCCCGGTGAAGTATCCGGCGCGGCAGACCCTCGAGGCCAGCGAAGCGGTGGCCCGCCTGCATCAGCTGGATCCGCGCTACACGGTGTTTGCCCAGCAGGCGCCGCAGGCTATCGATCGCGGCGTGTTTCATAACGACGTCATCGCGGTCAGCAATCGCCATGTGCTGTTCCACCATCAGCAGGCGTTTGTCGATCAGGCGGCGGTGCTGACCACGCTGCGGGCTAAAAGCGACAGTCTGGATATCCCGTTCACCAGCGTGGAAGTGCCGGACGAGCGGGTTTCGCTCGATGACGCCGTGGCCTCATACCTGTTCAACAGCCAGCTGCTGAGCAAACCAGACGGCAAGATGCTGATCGTGGTGCCGGAGGAGTGCCGCCAGCGGGAAAACGTCTGGCGCTATCTCAGCGATCTCGCCGCCGATAGCGCATCGCCGATCGATGAAGTGGCGGTCTTTGACCTGCGGGAAAGCATGCGCAACGGCGGCGGCCCGGCCTGTCTGCGGCTGCGGGTGGTGCTCAACGAGGCGGAGCGCCAGTCGGTCAACGCCCATAGCCTGATGAACGACGAACGTTATCAGCAGCTGACGGCATGGGTGGAAAAACACTATCGCGACCGGCTGCATGCCCGCGATCTGGCGGACCCGCAGCTGCTGCGCGAGGTTTATCAGGCGCTGGATGAGCTGACGCAGATCCTGCGCCTGGGCGCGGTCTATGATTTTCAGCGTTAAGGAGCGGCAGATGGAGCACCTGGTTAACGATTTACTGCACTGCCGCCTGCAGGCGTGGACCTTTCCGGCGGGCATCGAGGCCCGCTGGCTGGGCGAGGGCATTTTACAGCTGCTGCCGACGGCGCCGTGGCGCCAGGCGACGATCCTCTCCGCCGGCGTGCATGGCAATGAGACCGCGCCGATTGAACTGCTGCTGCAGCTAACCCACGATCTGAGCCAGGGGCGGCAGCCGCTCACGCAGGCGCTGCTGATCGTCTTTGGTAATCTGCCGGCGATCCGCGCCGCGCGCCGCTATCTGCATAACGACCTGAATCGCCTGTTCGGCGGCCGCCATCTGGCGGTCACCCCGGGAAATGAGTCGCGGCGGGCTTTTGCGCTGGAGCAGGCGGTGCAGGCTTTTTATCGCGCCGCCGATGCGGCGGGGCCGGTCAACCGTGGTCATCTCGATATGCACACCGCCATTCGCGGATCGCTGTATCGCCAGTTTGCGCTGCTCCCGGCCCACGCCGGGGATTTTTCGCCCGATTTCTATCAGCTGCTGCAGGCCAGCGGGATGGACGCCGTCGTGCGCCATACCGAAGCGGGCGGCACCTTCACCCATTTCACCTGCGAAAAGTTCGCCGCGCAAAGCGCCACCCTGGAGCTGGGGAAAGTGATGCCGTTCGGCGCCAACGATCTCAGCCTGTTCGCCGCCGCCGACGCGGCGATCCGGGCCTGGATCGCTGACGCGCCGCTGCCGCCGCGCGACAAAGCGCCGGTGGACTACTTCCTGGTCGAGGAGAGCATCATCAAGCGCGAGGGGGAATTTACGCTTAATCTCGCGGCAGACGTTGAAAACTTCACCGCGCTCCCGGCAGGGTATGAGATCGCCCGCCAGGCAGAGAAACGTTGGGTGGTGCAGGCCCGGGCCCCCTATATCCTCTTTCCCAACGCCGGGGTCGCCACCGGCCAGCGCGCCGGGCTGTTGCTCCGCGCCGCTGCCCTTCGTCTCCCGCAACCAGCCTGAGGAAACACCATGACTGAACATCAACATCAGGCGTCACCTGCCGCCGGAGGTGAAGGCGCGTCACAGCTTAAGCGCGGGCTCAGCGCCCGCCATATCCAGATGATTGCCCTCGGGGGCGCCATCGGCACCGGGCTGTTTATGGGGGCGGGGCGCAACATCGCCGTCGCCGGCACCTCGATCCTGGTTATCTATGTGCTGGTCGGGTTCTTTACCTATATGGTGATGCGGGCGATGGGCGAGCTGCTGCTCACCCGCCATGACTACCGCTCGTTTGCCGACTTTGTCGGCGAGTATCTCGGGCCGCAGGCCAGCTTTTACCTCGGCTGGACCTACTGGCTAAGCTGGGTGGTGACCTGTATCGCCGACGTGGTGGTCTGCGGGAGCTATATGCAGTACTGGTTCCCGGAACTGTCGGCGTGGATGCCGGCCCTCAGCATGCTGGCGATCCTGTTCCTGCTTAACCTGCTGTCGGTGAAAATGTTCGGCGAGGCGGAGTTCTGGTTCGCCCTGATCAAGGTGATCACCATTATCGCCCTGATCGGCACCGGCGGCTGGATGATTGCCACCGGCTGGACCTCCCCGGACGGCGTGACGGCCTCCCTCAGCCATCTCACCGACCCGACGGCCTTTATGCCCCACGGCATCACCGGCTTTTTCGCCGGCTTCCAGATAGCGATCTTCTCCTTTACCGGCATTGAGCTGCTGGGCACCATGACGGCGGAGACCCGCGATCCGCAGCGCATTTTGCCCAAGGCGATCAATGCTCTGCCGCTGCGGATTATCATCTTCTATCTGCTGTCGATGGTGGTGATCATCGCTGTCGCCTCGTGGCCGGGGGTGTCGGCGGAGACCAGCCCCTTCGTGACGCTGTTCGCCAAGGCCGGGCTGCCTGCCGCCGCGGCGGTGATTAACTTTGTGGCGCTGACCTCGGCGATGTCCTCGGCCAACAGCGGGGTCTTCTCCAGCACCCGCATGCTGTACGGCCTGTCGGTGGAGAAGCATGCGCACTGGCAGTTTCGTATCCTGTCGCGCAGTACCCGCATTCCGGTGCGCAGCCTGCTGTTCTCCTGCTTCTGCATGCTGATCGGCACGCTGTTGCTGTTTCTGGTGCCGAACGTGATGACCCTGTTCACCATCGTCTCGACCCTGGCGGCGATTATGGTGGTGTTCAGCTGGGGGATGATCCTCGTGGCCTATCTGGTTTACCGCCGTCAGCGTCCGGACCTGCACGCCGGGTCGATCTTTAAGATGCCCGCCGGGGTAGTGATGAGCTGGGTGAGCCTGCTGTTCTTCGCGTTCGCTATCTTCATCATGATCTTTGACCCGGACACGCTGCTGGCGCTGTTGGCTTCTCCGCTGTGGTTTATCGCGCTGTGGGGCTTCTGGAAGCTGAAGCAGCGGCGCGAGGGGCAGCTTCAGCTGGACAACCAGAGCGCCTGACACCCGCCGGCCCTGGCGGCCGGCTAAGCAGGGGGGAAGACTTGACGCCTGTTTCGGCCCGGTGGCGGCTGGCGCCTTACCGGGCCCATGCTTACCGGACCTGGGATAAGCGGTATCCCCCGCAGCGTGATCTTTCTCCAGGTCCGCGCAAGCGCAGCGCCGCCGGGCGGGATAGTCGGCGCCGTAGTAGTCCTGGCGGGCTGCGGTCAGGCGCTTTCCGCCCGGGAGGGGGCCGTGCCCAGCGCGGACTTCATCCGGCTGGCGCAGAATATCGCCAGCAGCGAAATCGCCACCGTAATGCCCAGATAAATGGCCACCGGCCGCCAGTCACCGTCATATTTTGCCAGCAGACCGGTGGCGATAAGCGGCGCGGTTCCCCCGGCCAGCGCGGCGCCCAGCTGGTAGCCGAGGGTGATCCCGGTATAGCGCACATTGGCGCTGAAAATCTCAGAGCACAGGGTGCCGAGCACCGCGGTTACCGGCGCCCACAGGATGCCGAAGGCAACGATCGTCGCCAGCATGATGCCCCAGCCGGTGCCGGTGTCGAGCAGCAGGAACCACGGGACGATAAACAGCCCCAGCAGCACCACGCTCAGGGTGTACATCTTTTGCCGACCCACCTTGTCTGACAGCAGCCCCATCAGCGGGATCATCACGGTGGCCACCAGCGCGCCCAGGGTCACGGATTCCAGCGCCTGCGACTTCTGATAGCTCAGGGTGGTGGTGGCGTAGCTGACTACAAAGGTGGAGAAGATATAGAAGGGGGCGGTCTCCACCACTTTCAGGCCGGCGGCGATCAGCACTTCCCGCCAGTGGTGCTTGAGCGTATCGCGCAGCGGGGCCTTCGCCACCTGGCCGGATTTTTTCACCTGCTTAAAGGCGGGCGTTTCGTCGATATCTTTACGGATCCACAGGCCGAGAAAAACGAGGACGGAGCTGAGCAGGAACGGTATGCGCCAGCCCCAGGCGAGAAACTGCGCCTCATCGAACAGCGTCATCAGCGAGACGATAAATGTCGCCATCAACATGCCGATGGTCACCCCGGCCTGGGGAATGCTGCCGAAAAAGCCTTTCCGCTTTTCCGGCGCGTATTCATAGGCCAGCAGCAGCGCGCCGCCCCATTCGCCGCCGATACCCATGCCCTGAATAATGCGCAGGATAATCAGCAGGGCCGGCGCCCAGAGGCCCACCATCTCGTAGGTGGGCAGCAGGCCGATCGCCACCGTGGCGCTCCCCATCAGCGACAGGGTCAGCACCAGCGTCTTCTTGCGGCCGATGCGATCGCCGATATGGGCGAAAATCACGCCGCCGATGGGGCGGATAAAAAACGTCAGCGAGAAGGAGAGCCAGGAGAGGATCAGGCCGATAACCGGGTCGACCATCGGAAAGAAGATTTTGTTGAACACCAGCGCGGCGGCGGTGCCATAGAGAAAATAATCGAACCATTCGATGGCGCTGCCTGTCAGGCTCGCGATCAGTACCTTCTTGTTTTTCTGCAGAATGGATGCAGTGTTGTCTTGTGGATTGCTCATTACGAAACGTTCTCCCGCCACGGTAGATAGTTCAGGTGTCACTCTGTACGAGCAGGGTGCAACCTGATGTGAAAAGGTTGTGTAATTGTTAAGCAACTTAGGGTTGAAGGTTACAATTGGCAAGTTCATCGCTGGCAAACTGGGCGACATGGCGAGGTTTGGCGTGGTGTAACCGCGACGCTATTTTTTATTTTCCACCTGATTTTGCTGTTTTTTGTTATTTTCATAGTGAGTTGTTCAGGTGCAACCCGCCTGTTTTTAGATGTTTCTTGTTATTTCAAAATGGTTACAAATTAACGCCGCTTTGCCTCCCGCGAGGCGGCGTTTATGATGGCGAAAGCATCCTCTCCGCTCGGCTGAGAGGGAATTAAGGAGACAGAATGGCAGAACAATTTCCCCGGCTGTCGGCGGCGACGCTGGCGGCGGCTAACCAGGTCGGCGCCTGGCTGGCGCAGGACGATCTGGCGATGCTACCCGCGCTGCCGCAGGTGGACGTGGTGGTGC
>OGSU01000658.1_pt1 | contig 10666 bp, 7 predicted proteins | sample 1573911 | NCBI WGS metagenome assembly OGSU01 (sample SAMN03295839, study PRJEB24534) | human gut metagenome | isolation source: fecal sample 7 from infant 5 | host: Homo sapiens | place: USA: Pittsburgh, PA | collected 2014-07 | reverse complement strand
ACGACCTTGCCAAGGTCGGGGTCGCGAGTTCGAGCCTCGTTTCCCGCTCCAAATTCTCAATCCGTTGCTGAAAAGCAGCGGATTTTTTTATTGTATTTCCCTACATATTCCCTTCAAAATACGATAAAATCCCCTAGAAACTTTAACCTAAAAAATCACTCTAAGAATGACCGAATTAACCCAATACATTCCAGATGAAGGCACGATGCTCCGTTTTGGTAAAAAACTGGCAGAAGTGCTTGTAAAACAACCGAAAGATAACGCTATTGTGCTTTATTTCAATGGCGACCTTGGTGCTGGAAAAACAACCCTGACTCGCGGAATGGTGCAAGGTTTAGGCTATCAAGGCAATGTCAAAAGTCCTACTTATACGTTAGTGGAAGAATATAGCATTGCAGGAAAAATGATTTATCACTTTGATTTATATCGTCTTGCCGATCCCGAAGAATTAGAATTTATGGGTATTCGTGATTATTTCAGCCAAAATTGTATCTGCTTAATCGAATGGGCAGAAAAAGGTGAGGGCATCTTGCCTGAGGCTGATTTATTGGTGAATATTGATTATTACGACGATGCTCGAAACATTACGCTAATTGCTCAAAACTCAGTGGGCGAGCATATTTTGACACAACTATAAAACTGACTTACATGAAAGCAAAATTTTCGTTTCTTTTTGGAATATTTTCTCTAATTTCTACTACCGTATTTGCCGCGCCACAATGGACAATTGCCATTGATCCAGGTCATGGCGGTAAAGATCCCGGTGCAATCGGAAAAAATCTCGGCATTTATGAAAAAAATGTCACCCTTTCTATCGCGCGAGAACTAAAATCCTTATTAGATAAAGATCCTAATTTCAAAGGCGTTTTAACGCGCAGTAGCGATTACTATATTTCTGTGCCGGAACGCTCTGAAATAGCGCGGAAATATAGAGCGAATTTTCTCGTGTCTATCCATGCAGACTCCTCTCTTAATACAGACCAACGTGGTGCATCTGTTTGGGTGCTATCCAATCGTCGCGCCAACGATGAAATGGGTCAATGGTTAGAAGACGATGAAAAACGCTCTGAGCTTTTAGGTGGTGCAGGAAAAGTACTTTCCAATAACAATGATAAATATTTAGATCAAACTGTACTCGACCTGCAATTTGGTCACAGCCAACGTACAGGCTATGAACTTGGTAACAGCATTTTACGTCGCTTTGCTCGCGTGACTTCATTAAGTCGTAGCACACCACAACATGCAAGCCTTGGCGTATTGCGTTCACCCGATATTCCTTCTGTTCTGGTGGAAACAGGCTTCCTTTCCAATATGGAAGAAGAACAAAAACTGAATACCATTGCTTATCGTCGTCGTATTGCTTATATGATTTATGAAGGCTTAGTTGCTTATCGCAATGGTAATTTAAAAGCGATTGCCGTCCCACCTAGTGATGAGCAAGACAGCAAACCTACAAAATCAAACGACAAAAATAATGAAAAATCTGACCGCACTTCCGATGTGAAAGATAGCGGTATTCGCCATAAAGTGAAATCAGGCGAAAGCATTGGTAGCCTAGCAAACAAATATGATGTTAAAGTTAGTGAAATCATTGAGTTAAATAAACTGAAACGCAAAGAACTTTGGTTAAATGAAACCATTAAGATTCCTGATAATGGCAAAGGCAAAAAAGCGGAAGAACCAACTAAAGAAGAAAATAAAAACATCGAAAAATCAGACCGCCCTTCCGATATCAAAGATAGCGGCGTACGTCATAAAGTGAAACCAGGTGAAAGCATTGGTAGCCTGGCGAACAAATACGATGTAAAAGTTAGTGAAATTATTGAGTTAAATAAACTGAAACGTAAAGAACTTTGGCTGAATGAAACCATTAAAATTCCTGATAACGGCAAAGGCAAAAAGGTGGAAGAAAAACCTAAATTGGATGATAAAGCCAAAGACGATAACAAAGGAAAAAACAGCAAGATTGTTGAAGCTGAAAAAGCCGTTTCTAAAAAAGATAAAAAACAAGAAAAAGCTGAGACTAAAACAGAGCCAGAGAAAAAAGGCAACGATAAAAAAGACGCTTCTTCAAAAGGAAATGAAAAGAAAGATGATGGCAAGAAAGAAACCCCACTTTACCATACGGTAAAAGCCGATCAAACTATCTATGCTATCTCTCGTGAATACAATGTACCAGTTAACCGTCTTTTAAAACTGAACCCAACATTGAAAAACGACAAAGTCGTAACTGGGCAAAAAATCAAACTTAAAGAAAAATAAGGAATCCTATGGCAATCAAAATTCTTTCTCCACAGCTGGCTAACCAGATTGCCGCCGGTGAAGTGGTCGAACGCCCTGCCTCTGTGGTGAAAGAATTGGTGGAAAACAGCCTTGATGCCGGCGCCAATAAAATTCATATTGATATTGAAAACGGCGGCGCCAGTCTGATTCGTATTCGAGATAACGGCAGTGGAATTCCTAAAGAAGAATTAAGCCTTGCGCTGGCTCGACACGCAACCAGTAAAATTGCCGATCTTGATGATCTCGAAGCCATTTTAAGTTTAGGTTTCCGTGGTGAAGCCCTTGCCAGTATCAGCTCAGTTTCTCGTCTCACACTTACCTCTCGCACTGCAGAGCAAAATGAAGCATGGCAAGTCTATGCGCAAGGGCGAGAGATGGAAACTACAATTAAACCCGCCTCTCATCCAGTCGGCACGACAGTTGAAGTAGCAAATCTCTTTTTTAACACGCCTGCTCGTCGTAAATTCTTACGTACCGATAAAACAGAATTTGCTCACATTGATGAAGTCATTCGCCGAATTGCTTTAGCAAAATTTAATATCGCTTTTACGCTCACACATAATGGCAAAATTGTTCGACAATACCGCCCTGCGACGAATGAAGAACAACAACTAAAACGCGTTGCCGCTATTTGTGGCGATGATTTTGTTCAACATGCCTTGCGCATTGATTGGAAACATGATGATCTGCATCTTTCTGGCTGGGTGGCGACACCTGAATTTACACGTTCTCAAAATGATTTGAGCTATTGCTATATCAATGGACGAATAGTGCGTGATAAAGTGATCACCCACGCCATTCGTCAAGCGTATGCGGAGCATTTGCATACTGAGCAATACCCTGCATTTGTACTGTTTATCGACCTCAATCCACATGATGTCGATGTCAACGTACACCCTACAAAACATGAAGTACGTTTCCATCAAGCGCGTTTAATTCATGATTTTATCTGCCAAGGCGTAACAAACGCGCTCAATGCAATTCCTCAAACTGAATTAGATTTAGCATCAGCGATAAATGAGGCAAAAGAGCCTTCGGCTTCGTATCAAACCCACTATGAAACAAAACCCAATCGTGCAGCAGCAGGGCAAAATATTTTCACTTCAAATTATCATCAATCTCGTGAAAAACAATCAGAAAATCGACCTCACTTTTCAAACCGTAGTGAGTACGTTCCGTCATATGGTTATCGTGAACAACCTACAAAGACTGAACAACGATTATATGGGGAATTAGTACGTCCTGCAGAAAATTCTCAAGTTTTAACAAAACCTGTCGTTGAACAACAACTCCCACAGGCAAGTGAACCAGGCTATTTACGCGCATTAGCCTTGATTGAAAATAAAGCATTGCTTTTACAACAAAATCAGCAGTTTTATTTGATGTCATTAGCTAAATTGCAAACTTTAAATTATGAATTAACCTTACAACAAGGTGAAATTTCACAACAGCCGTTGCTCATTCCGATTATTTTCCGCTTAGATGAAAAACAATTTGAACAATGGCAAAAACAAAAAGCCTTTTTTCAGCAAAGTGGTTTTGAATTTATTGAAAATGAAGCCCAACTACGTCTTACATTAAACAAAGTACCTGCGATTTTACGTACGCAAAATTTACAAAAATGTGTGGTAAGCTTGCTTGCTGAACATGTAGAAAATATGCCTAATTTTCTGACCGCACTTTGTCAGACGCTAGAGATGAAACCGATTCAAGTATTAGCGGATGCGGTCAGCTTATTAAGTGAAACGGAACGCTTACTGAATAAAACTCATCAAGAAAAATTTAATACATTACTGAAACCGATTAACTGGCAGCCTTTTTTAACTGATTTGTAATATGACACAAAAAACTGACTCCAAACCAACCGCACTTTTTCTAATGGGACCGACAGCCTCAGGAAAAACGGATCTTGCTATTCAATTACGTCAAAGCCTGCCAGTGGAAGTAATAAGTGTCGATTCTGCATTAATTTATAAAGGTATGGATATTGGTACGGCAAAGCCTTCTAAAGAAGAACTAGCCCTTGCCCCTCACCGTTTAATTGATATTTTAGATCCCGCTGAAAGTTATTCTGCGATGAATTTTCGTGACGATGCACTCAGAGAAATGGCCGATATTACCGCGCAAGGTAAAATTCCGCTTTTGGTTGGTGGCACCATGTTGTATTACAAAGCATTGATTGAGGGGCTTTCCCCCCTTCCATCTGCTGATGAAAAGTTACGCTTAGAGATTGAAGAAAAAGCGCAAGAACTTGGCTGGCCAGCACTTCATCAAGAATTACAAAAAATTGATCCTATTTCAGCAGAGCGTATTAATCCAAATGATTCACAGCGCATTAATCGTGCATTAGAAGTATTTTATTTAACGGGTAAATCATTAACGGAATTAACCGAACAAAAAGGCGAAGAATTGCCTTATCAATTTTTACAATTCGCTATTGCACCAGAAGATCGTGCGGTATTACATCAACGTATTGAACAACGTTTCCATAAAATGATCGAATTAGGCTTCCAAGAAGAAGTGGAAAAACTCTATCAACGAGAAGATCTCCATCCTGATTTGCCTTCAATCCGCTGTGTGGGCTATCGCCAAATGTGGGAATATTTACGAGGTGACTATGATCATGAAGAAATGGTCTTCCGCGGTATTTGTGCAACTCGACAATTAGCCAAACGACAAATCACCTGGCTACGCGGCTGGAAAACACCATTAAATTGGCTAGATAGTCTGCAACCGCAACAAGCCAAAGAAATCGTATTACGCAAGATTGACGAACATTTTAAGGGGTAAATTATGGCGCTTTCACTTCCGCTTTCGACTGAAAAACTCACTCAACTTGGCGAAGTGCTTTACCAACATTCCCCTGAAATGAATTTTGATGAAATAACCCAACAAATCGAGCGAGACGCAACAGATCTCACGACACCAATCGGACAAATAAACTATGCCATCAATCTGTCTGATTTCTTGGAAAAAGTCTTAAAAAAGCACCCGCACTTTTTAGCCCAATGGTGGCAAACACCCCCACAATTTTCAGATTGTCAACATTATGATAGCCGTTTAGCTGACCAACTCTCTGCTATCCAAAACGAAGAACAGCTTTACAAAACGCTACGAGATTTTCGAAATCAAGAAATGGCGAAACTTAGTTTCTGTCAAAGCTTGAATCTTGCCACCGTAGAAGAAATTTTTATTCGTCTTTCTCAACTTGCTGAAAGCCTTATCATTGGTGCGCGAGATTGGCTGTACAAGCAAGCTTGCGAAGAAATGGGCACGCCTTACGATGAACATGGCAACCCACAACAACTCTATATTCTTGGCATGGGAAAATTAGGTGGTTTTGAGCTAAATTTCTCCTCTGATATTGATTTAATTTTTACCTATCCTTCACAAGGCGAAACCGTTGGAGCAAGACGAGCCGTTGATAACGCCAAATTTTTTACCCGTTTAGGACAACGTCTGATTAATGCGTTGGATCAATTTACGCCAGATGGTTTTGTCTATCGTACAGATATGCGCCTTCGCCCTTTTGGTGACAGTGGGGCTCTTGCCTTAAGTTTTTCTGCTATGGAACAGTATTACCAAGATCAAGGACGAGACTGGGAACGCTATGCCATGATCAAAGGGCGTATTTTAGGCGCCGATGAGCAAGATCCCAATGTAAAAACCTTGCAGCAATTACTTCGCCCCTTTGTGTATCGACGCTATATTGATTTTAGTGTGATTCAAGCTTTACGTGAAATGAAAGGTAAAATTGAGCGTGAAGTGCGTCGTCGTGGCTTAAAAGACAATATTAAGTTAGGCGCAGGCGGGATTCGAGAAATCGAATTTATTGTGCAAGTTTTTCAACTGATTCGAGGTGGACGAGAGATTAAGCTCCAACAACATGAATTGCTTAAACTTCTCCCTGAAATACGAGATCTTGGTTTAATTACGCCTCAGCAATATCATGAATTAAAAGAAGCTTATATCTTTCTACGACGTACTGAAAATGTGCTTCAAGCCATTGATGACCAACAAACGCAACTTCTGCCAACAGATGAAGAAAATCGCCTTAGATTAATGATTGCTTGTCGAGAATACACTTATTTAGATGAGAACAATCAGGCTACGATAAAATCTTATCAAATTGAAAGCTGGGATGATTTCTATCAAACACTACAAGCACACCAACAAAAAGTGCGGTCAGTTTTTGATGCATTAATTGGTGAAGAAAAAGATGAACGTACCGATGACAATAATCGGTGGATTGATTTTTTAGAAAGTGACCTCGATGATATTGAACAAATGCTGGTCGATAATCACATTGATGAGGACGCAATTTCCGATATCTTAGATAAACTTATTCAATTTAAAGAGGGGCTTGTGCGCCGGGTTATTGGCTCTCGAGGTCGAGAAGTTTTAGCTCAGTTATTGCCAAATATCTTCACTCAAATATTTGAACAAAAAGATTACCACACTTTATTGCCACGCATCCTCAATATTATCGATAAAATTGCGAGTAGAACGACTTATTTGGAATTGCTCTTAGAAAATCCTCAAGCCATTGAGCAGCTCATTGAACTATGTGCGCAATCCCAGATGATCGCTGAACAAGTGGCTCGTCACCCTATTCTACTCGATGAATTATTAAATACTGAAGCGCTACGTAATCCATTGCCATTCACACAATATCCTGACGAATTAAAGCAATATATGCTGCGATTACCGCAAGACGATGAAGAGCAATTTATTGACGGTTTACGCCAATTCAAACAGTCTATTTTATTACGTGTTGCAGCCGCTGATATTCTCGGCGTATTGCCTGTTATGAAAGTAAGCGATCATCTCACTTATCTGGCTGAATCAATCATTGATGCCGTTGTCAATTTTGCTTGGCAACAAGTCAGTCAACGATTTGGAGTCCCCGAACACCTTGTAGATAAAACTGAAAAAGGCTTTTTAGTCATAGGCTATGGTAAATTAGGCGGAATTGAACTCGGGTATAAATCCGATTTGGATTTAGTCTTTTTATACCAAGCTGTTGAAGGCCAAACCATTGGTGGGAAAAAATCCATTGATAGCAACCAATTCTATTTAAGATTGGCTCAAAAAATTGTCAGCATTTTTAGTATGAACACCAGTGCAGGCGTACTTTACGATGTTGATATGCGATTACGTCCTTCAGGCGATGCTGGCTTATTAGGCTGTTCAATTCAAGCATTTGAAAACTATCAACTCAATGAAGCATGGACTTGGGAAAAGCAAGCACTTGTCCGCAGTCGTGCCATTTTTGGTGAAACTGAATTAAAAGCAGAATTTGAAAAAATTCGCTGTAATGTACTTTCCGCTCAAAGAGATATTAATCAGCTAAAAATCGAAGTAAGAGAAATGCGTGAAAAAATGTACGAACATTTATCTCATACAAAAGATGGCTTTTTTAATATCAAAACCGATCGTGGCGGCATTACCGATATTGAATTTATCGCCCAGTATCTGATGCTTGCGAATGCCCCAGCTAATCCAATATTAACCAAATGGTCTGATAACGTTCGTATCTTTGATTCAATGGCAGAATATCACATTATTTCTCTAACAGAATGTGAAAAGCTCAAATCCTGCTACGTGACACTGCGTAATAAAATTCATCATCTGAACTTATTAGGAAATCCTGTCATTGTTGATGATTCGGCGTTTGCAGAAGAAAGAGAATTTGTCTGTTCTTTCTGGAATAAGCTATTTTCTTAAAAGATTAAAGGAGTCTATCCCCAGATAGTTGGAATAAACGCCCTTTTATATATTCTCTACGTAAAAACAGCCTAACTTTCTACCGCACTTTTAGTTTATTAAAATCCAATCTAAAAACAAAAAACCCAAGCCATTCAGCTCGGGGTTCTACATTCACTACCTGGCGGTGTCCTACTCTCACATGGGGAAGCCCCACACTACCATCGGCGCATCGGCGTTTCACTTCTGAGTTCGGTATGGGGTCAGGTGGGACCACCGCTCTATCGCCGCCAGGATTATTCCTTTAATAACTTTTCTCTACTCTGCTCCGCTATCTCTAGCGTATCACAACCAAACAAGCTGATTCACCTTCAATACTTTCTCTTTCTTCTCTGAGTTTCGTCTCGTTTATCCAACACTCAAAACCCTTGAGCGTTGTATAGTTAAGCCTCTCGGGCAATTAGTACATGTTAGCTCAACGGCTCGCACCGCTTACACACCATGCCTATCTACGTCTTAGTCTTAAACAACCCTTACAGATTTATAATCTGGGAGAACTCATCTCTTGGCAAGTTTCGTGCTTAGATGCTTTCAGCACTTATCTCTTCCGCACTTAGCTACCCGGCAATGCGTCTGGCGACACAACCGGAACACCAGTGGTGCGTCCACTCCGGTCCTCTCGTACTAGGAGCAGCCCCAATCAATTCTCCAACGCCCACGGCAGATAGGGACCGAACTGTCTCACGACGTTCTAAACCCAGCTCGCGTACCACTTTAAATGGCGAACAGCCATACCCTTGGGACCTACTTCAGCCCCAGGATGTGATGAGCCGACATCGAGGTGCCAAACACCGCCGTCGATATGAACTCTTGGGCGGTATCAGCCTGTTATCCCCGGAGTACCTTTTATCCGTTGAGCGATGGCCCTTCCATTCAGAACCACCGGATCACTATGACCTGCTTTCGCACCTGCTCGAGCCGTCACTCTCGCAGTCAAGCTAGCTTATGCCATTGCACTAACCTCCTGATGTCCGACCAGGATTAGCTAACCTTCGTGCTCCTCCGTTACTCTTTGGGAGGAGACCGCCCCAGTCAAACTACCCACCAGACACTGTCCGCAACCCGGATCACGGGTCTACGTTAGAACACCAGCCATTAAAGGGTGGTATTTCAAGGGCGGCTCCACGCAGACTGGCGTCCACGCTTCAAAGCCTCCCACCTATCCTACACATCAAGGACCAGTGTTCAGTGTCAAGCTATAGTAAAGGTTCACGGGGTCTTTCCGTCTTGCCGCGGGTACACTGCATCTTCACAGCGAGTTCAATTTCACTGAGTCTCGGGTGGAGACAGCCTGGCCATCATTACGCCATTCGTGCAGGTCGGAACTTACCCGACAAGGAATTTCGCTACCTTAGGACCGTTATAGTTACGGCCGCCGTTTACTGGGGCTTCGATCAGGAGCTTCTCTTTCGATTACACCATCAATTAACCTTCCAGCACCGGGCAGGCATCACACCCTATACGTCCACTTTCGTGTTTGCAGAGTGCTGTGTTTTTAATAAACAGTTGCAGCCAGCTGGTATCTTCGACCGGTTCAACCTTCGCCCGCGAGGGACTACAATCTACGCCGGCGCACCTTCTCCCGAAGTTACGGTGCTATTTTGCCTAGTTCCTTCACCCGAGTTCTCTCAAGCGCCTGAGTATTCTCTACCTGACCACCTGTGTCGGTTTTCAGTACGGTTTAGTAAAGCCTTTCGCTTAGTGGCTTTTCCTGGAAGTGTGGTATCAGTTACTTCAGCTCCGTAGAGCCTCGTCATCATCTCTCAGTGTTAAGGAAGTCCGGATTTGCCTAAACTCCCCACCTACCAACTTAAACGTGCATATCCAACAGCACGCTAACCTAACCTGCTCCGTCCCCACATCGCAGCTTTACCAAGTACGGGAATATTAACCCGTTTCCCATCGACTACGCTTTTCAGCCTCGCCTTAGGGGCCGACTCACCCTGCCCCGATTAACGTTGGACAGGAACCCTTGGTCTTCCGGCGAGCGGGCTTTTCACCCGCTTTATCGTTACTTATGTCAGCATTCGCACTTCTGATACCTCCAGCATACCTCACAGTACACCTTCGCAGGCTTACAGAACGCTCCCCTACCCAACAACACATAGTGTCGCTGCCGCAGCTTCGGTGCATGGTTTAGCCCCGTTACATCTTCCGCGCAGGCCGACTCGACCAGTGAGCTATTACGCTTTCTTTAAATGATGGCTGCTTCTAAGCCAACATCCTGGCTGTCTGTGCCTTCCCACATCGTTTCCCACTTAACCATGACTTTGGGACCTTAGCTGGCGGTCTGGGTTGTTTCCCTCTTCACGACGGACGTTAGCACCCGCCGTGTGTCTCCCGTGATAACATTCTTCGGTATTCGTAGTTTGCATCGGGTTGGTAAGCCGGGATGGCCCCCTAGCCGAAACAGTGCTCTACCCCCGAAGATGAATTCACGAGGCGCTACCTAAATAGCTTTCGGGGAGAACCAGCTATCTCCCGGTTTGATTGGCCTTTCACCCCCAGCCACAGGTCATCCGCTAATTTTTCAACATTAGTCGGTTCGGTCCTCCAGTTAGTGTTACCCAACCTTCAACCTGCCCATGGCTAGATCACCGGGTTTCGGGTCTATACC
>OGSU01000652.1_pt1 | contig 10838 bp, 10 predicted proteins | sample 1573911 | NCBI WGS metagenome assembly OGSU01 (sample SAMN03295839, study PRJEB24534) | human gut metagenome | isolation source: fecal sample 7 from infant 5 | host: Homo sapiens | place: USA: Pittsburgh, PA | collected 2014-07 | reverse complement strand
GAAGAAGTATGTGATGAGGGTGACATTTTCGTTCAGTATGATGGAAATCAAATAACGAGTCATTTCCAAGGGAATATCGGTTTAATTAGCCAGCATCCCTTCCTGTTTAACGATACTATCCGCTATAATCTAACTTTTGGTCAGCCTTTTCAGGACCATGAATTATTGGAGGTATTGGACCGAGTTGGCTTAATAGATGAATTTCAGGATATTTTGAATGTAGAAATTCATAATAATGGTGAAAACATTTCAGGAGGTCAGCGTGTCAGATTAGAGTTGGCTCGTTTTCTCTTACGCGAGAAGGATATTTTATTAGCGGACGAAGTGACATCAGCTTTGGACGAAAAAAATAGTCGTCTGGTTAGAGACCTAATCTTTTCTTTGCCGATCACGGTACTAGAAATAGCCCATCATATTGATGAAGAAGAGCGCTATGACCAAATCCTTGAGTTACGTAAAGGATGAGCGATGCCACAATAGTTGGTTCTGCGACAAAGCGGATAGTAGTAAGCCAGCAATTTGTCAGATATTTTTGAGATTCTAAGTGGTGATATTTCCAAAATCATCAATACTCAGAGAACTTAAGCTTTATTTAAGATAGGCCAGCTATACTAGAAGCATAAACAAAGACCTCCTAACTTTGTTTAAACCTCCTAAACTTTTTCATAATAATCTCCCATAAGAGTCGCCCAATCGGCGGCTTTTTTTGTGAGTCGTAAGCTGCCTATGGTATAATGAACAAAGAAACTAAAAGGAAGAAGGAAGAGATGGACTACACGATAGAGGAAAAAGCGATGTTTATGAGGGAAGCCCTGAAGGAGGCGGAGATTGCCCTCGCCAATGATGAAATACCGATTGGCTGTGTCTTGGTCAAGGATGGTCAGATTATCGGGCGTGGACATAATGCGCGTGAGGAGCTGCAGCGGGCGGTCATGCATGCGGAAATCATGGCGATCGAGGAGGCCAATCAGCGTGAAAATAGCTGGCGCCTGCTGGATACGACGCTTTTTGTCACGATTGAGCCCTGTGTCATGTGTAGTGGTGCCATTGGTCTAGCTCGGATTCCCCAGGTGATTTACGGGGCGACCAATCAGAAGTTCGGTGGAGCAGGTAGTCTCTACGACATTTTGGCAGATGAACGCCTCAATCACCGAGTCGAAGTAGAAACAGGAATCTTGGAAGCAGAATGTGCAGCCATCATGCAGACCTTCTTCCGCCAAGGTCGAGAACGAAAAAAACAAGCCAAACTCGCAGCCAAGGCCGAAACACAAGAATAAAAACCGGACCTTTGCAAATCGAACAAATTATGATATAATACCTATCGGAGCAACAGTTCTGCGTGAAGCGGGTCAGGGGAGGAATCCAGCAGCCCTAAGCGAAGTGAACTGTGTGCTCTTTTTCTATAGCTCTTAGTGAGGTAAGCCTGTAAGGCGCAACCGAGCTTAGAGATATTGATCCTGAGGAGCGAAGCGACGTGAGGGCTATAGCGTAACATGAAATTAGCCTGTAAGGCGCAACCGAGTTTAGAGATATTGATCCTGAGGAGCGAAGCGACGTGAGGGCTATAGCGTAAAATGAAAAAAGCCTGTAAGGCGCAACCGAGCTTAGAGATATTGATCCTGAGGAGCACGGTGAAAATCACAGCCTGCGATCGACGGATCATTGCTTTTTAGAAGAGAATAAGAGGTTTATGCAAACGATTGCTATTGCGTCATTGCTTGATTTGTGAAAATTCAAAATTTAAAGAATGAAAACGTTTTATAGATCTATTTCCCTTGATAAAATCTTCGTAAAGAGATATTATAGAGAGGAACAAAATTTGGAGGATAGATATGTCTCATATTACATTTGACTATTCAAAAACTTTAGAAAAATTTATTGCCCCACATGAAGTGGAATATATGCAACCACAAGTGACTGCAGCTGATGAAATGATCCGCAAAGGAACTGGTGCTGGTAGCGACTTTTTGGGTTGGTTGGACCTTCCTGAAAACTATGACCGTGAAGAATTTGATCGCATCTTAAAAGCTGCTGAACAAATCAAATCAAACAGCGATGTTTTGGTAGTGATTGGTATCGGTGGATCTTACCTTGGAGCGAAAGCTGCCATTGACTTCTTAAACCACCATTTTGCCAACTTGCTAACCAAAGAAGAACGCAAAGCTCCACAAATCCTTTATGCTGGAAACTCCATCTCATCTACTTACCTTGCTGACTTGGTAGAGTACGTTTCAGACAAAGACTTCTCAGTGAACGTGATTTCTAAATCAGGTACAACAACTGAACCAGCCATTGCTTTCCGTGTCTTCAAAGAACTCTTGGTGAAGAAATACGGTCAAGAAGAAGCTAACAAGCGTATCTACGCAACTACTGACCGCCAAAAAGGTGCTGTGAAGGTTGAAGCAGATGCGAATGGTTGGGAAACATTTGTGGTTCCAGATGATATCGGTGGACGCTTCTCAGTATTAACAGCGGTTGGCTTGCTTCCAATTGCTGCATCAGGTGCAGACATCAAAGCCCTTATGGAAGGTGCGAATGCAGCCCGTAAAGATTACACTTCAGATAAACTTTCTGAAAATGAAGCATACCAATACGCAGCCGTTCGGAACATCCTTTACCGTAAAGGTTATGCAACTGAAATCTTGGTTAACTATGAACCATCCCTTCAATACTTCTCAGAATGGTGGAAACAATTGGCTGGTGAATCAGAAGGGAAAGACAAAAAAGGGATTTATCCAACTTCAGCCAACTTCTCAACAGACTTGCACTCACTTGGACAATTTATCCAAGAAGGTGCTCGCATCATGTTTGAAACAGTTGTCCGTATCGACAAACCACGTAAGAACGTAACCATTCCAACTTTGGAAGAAGATTTAGACGGACTTGGTTACCTTCAAGGCAAAGACGTTGACTTTGTAAACAAAAAAGCAACAGACGGTGTTCTTCTTGCCCACACTGATGGAGATGTTCCAAACATGTTTGTAACTCTTCCTGAGCAAGATGCCTTCACTCTTGGCTACACGATCTACTTCTTCGAATTGGCGATTGCCCTTTCAGGTTACTTGAATGCGGTAAATCCATTTGACCAACCAGGTGTAGAAGCATACAAGAAAAACATGTTTGCCCTTCTTGGAAAACCAGGTTTCGAAGACTTGAGCAAAGAACTCAACGCTCGCCTTTAATTGACAGACAGAACGATCTCGAAAGAGGTCGTTTTTTTGTGTCCAATGCCTCTATATAGTGATGAATTGGCGCTTTTCAACAATTTATGATATAGTAGAAGAACGATTTTATACTTTATCTATCAAATGATTTTTGCTTAGGAAGAGAGTCAAGAGAGATAAAGGAGATCAGAAAAGGAGAGAGTATGACAACAGAAGACAAACAGCCTTTTGAAGGCGAACAGGTACAGCCTATCCAAGAGCCAGCTCACGTAGTAGCACCGGAAGAAGGAGCAGGAAATCTAGTGGAAACTCCTAACTTGGAGACTGACACGGTGGTGGAAGTAACAAAAGAACCAGTGACTCCAGCTAGCTTAGAAGGCGAGCCATCTCTTGAAGCCAATCCAGGAGTCACTCCTTCCCCCCAGCCGAGCACGTCCTCTGTAGTTCCTCCAACGGTTCCCCCAATCCAGGGTCCTACAATGCAAGTGCCACAAGCACCCGTTTTCCCCGTGAAACAGGGAATGAATCCAGCTGATAAAAAAGCGATTCAAGTGGCCCTAGGGATTGTTGCAGGTCTCTTGATTGGTGGTGTCAGTGGCTATTTGATCGGCCATGCCAAACCAAGTAGTGAACAGCCAAGCAGTCATCGCCAGGCTTCATTGGCTACAGAAGATGATGCATCAAATGGAGTGGATTTGAGTCAATTGGTCACCGAAGATAACTCAAAAGCCAAGTTCGAATTGCAACAAGAAGATCTTGGAAATCTACAGTTTTCGACAGACTCAGATCAAGGTGAGACGCCGGAAGATACAGTGAAGACCTTTGGAAAGGCAAACTATATTCAATTTGAAAATGGAGAATTGGAATTGCGTTGGGGTGATGATCTCTATACGGACAAAACTGCAGTTCAAGCTACCTATACAAAGAAAGGGGATCGCTTCGAACTAACGAAGATTGACTTTGGTGGTTATGGTTTGAAAGAGGGCATTGAAGACAAGCTGATAGATGATCTAAAAGAAGGCGATTCCGCGACAGGCAAGGGCGGTAGTTCTTACAAAGAACTTTTGAAGGACAATGCTGACAATATGGAGATGAGTATTAAGTCATCTGATTATTCAGACACTGTAGAACTCACCATGAGTTTCAAAAAGAAAAACGGGGACTATGTGGATCTGACCTTTATTCGCCAATCTGACGGTGATTTTCTCTTAAGTCGTAAAGTTAGCTACTAAAGAAAAGTAGCGTCCTAGATGCATGCGATGATTCGTTGAAGGTTGGGTACTTTGGTCCCAGCCTCTTTCAGAATTATCAAGACAAATAGGCTTTTTTCCTATACAATAGAAGTAATATTTATAGAAAGATTGTGGATCATGGGAGAAATAAAACAATGGATCAGAGAGCATAAAGAGTGGATCCTGGACGGCTGTATGGCTGTATTGGCCTTTGTAGTTGGCCTTGGGATGGTGTTTGTGATCCACCCTGTTGGGACCTTATCAAAGGAGCATATGCTATCTTTCCCTCAGATACAAAAAGAGAGTGAGCCTTTTGTTGGGTTGCCTACCAAGGAGCCTGCAATGGAAGATTTACTCCGTGTCGATCTAGCAGATATTCATGGCAAAGTTCAAAAAAATTGGCTGAGTTTGCCTGCCTTTGTCAAGAAATTTGGAAAATCAGAAAGCTATACACAAGAGAAAACCAATTTTGAAACAAAGGTGCAACTGGGTTATGGAAAAGCGGTAAAAGGCATTTATCCCTACAAACTAGAGTTTCAAGAGAAGGACAAAGACTTTTATTTGAGTGTGATCCAAGGTTTTGCTCCTAGGTCATCTCGTTACAAACCGAGAAAAAATTTGAAAAAAGAAGATTTTACCCACTACAAGACCATGGATGGGCAGAAGGAAAAAGGAAGCAGCATTGAAGAAGTATGCAAAAAAGCAGGTCTTCCCAACTCCTTTAGTCTGATGCTGACAAAGGACACGCAGATCGCCGCGATCTCTTATCAGGCAAAGGATGGCTTGGTTTCTCTAACCTTTGAACGGGACGCTAGTGGCCAGTATCGCTTGAGTAAGAAGGGGTGACAAGGATGCTTGAATGGATCAAACAAAATCGAAAAAAACTCTTATTACCAGGGCTGTGCTGTCTATTGGGAGTGCTACTTGGAATTTCCAGTATTCAAATCCAAGAGGAAGGGACCAATATCAAGGAAGACCGAACCCTCCTGACTTTCCAACCCAAAAAGTATCAGAACTTGATTGCTGGCGAACAAGATAGCAAGCAGTTTAAATGGACCCTTGAAGCGGTCTCTAAATTGCAGCTTCACCTCAAGCAAGACAGGCAAGCAGGGACACGCTTGGAGACCGTCATTTCGAAATGGGGAAAACCTCAAAAGTTTTCCTTTACGAAAACTGCTGGAGATGCCAAGACCCAAATCGTCTTGACCTATGCTGCCAAACAGACAGATCAGGGGAAAAAGAGTGTAAGCTTGTGGTTTGAACAGGTCGAAAACAAGGGCTATCGTTTGACCATGGTGGATGCTACCAATCTGTTGGAACACCAAGATCAAGAAGCAAGTGGCAAAAAATAAGCTGGAAAAGACAAGGAAGTTCAGGGAGTGGATCAAATCCTCAATCGTTTAGGCAATCCGCAACGCCTGGTCTGGGATGAATTGCTTGAAGGGGGACAAGGGTTCCGAGCGAGCTATCAAGAACAAGGTCAGCCAGAAGTTGTCATGGAGTTTAAGGTCAAAGGCTCTAAGTTAATCATGGTCTAAGAAGGGAGAACAATTGGACAATCATCGGACGGACATAAAGGCAGCTTCGTCTCACCATAGTGGGACGCGCTTGATTTCAGAAGAAGATTTAGCTTCTGTCGGCCTTCAAAACAATCCTAATCTTAGCCCTAGTAGCAGAGATAGCAATGATTCATCTGGGACTGCGACTTCTGATTCGGGTTCTGGCAACTTCATTTACCTCATTGCAAGTGTACTTGCTGTAGTCATTATTGTGATGATCAGTATGGGAAAACCAATCGGAAGCGAATCAAGCGATGATCCAGTCGGCTCCTATAGTAGTCCAGGTATTTCTGAGCAGAATTTAAGTAGTCACAACAGTTCCTGGATTGCACCCGAAGGGGAATTTCAGCTCCAAGCGACCTTTGACAAGGCTATTTCTCTCATTTCGGGGTATGAAGTAGGAGAAAAGCTCGACTCTTTCGGGTTTCTGACCCCACAAGCAATAGTGGAAGTCTTGGGGAAAGCTAGTAGTGGAGAGGCAACTTATAGTACTAGCCAATCGACTCCTTTTTTAATCCGTTTGGATTACCGATCCAAAGAGGCTTCTATAGATATTCTTCTTGAAGAATTAGGTGCCAGTTACAAGATTTCTTCTTTCAGTTTTCAACACTTAAAAAGTGAAAAATTTGCTGATAAGAATGGTAGTTTAACAAAGGACGATTTTGCTAACATACAGGTAGGAATGCCATATTTGGACCTGCTTAATACGGTAGGGATTCCAGATGACGTGTATGTGTCTGGACTTTCGGGTTACGGTGAAGCACCGACCTTTACTTATAGACTTTCAGATGCGCATTCGGTCCTGATCCATTTTGATAGTCAGAGAAAAGTAAAGGATGTCCAATCGAAAGAGGAAGCGGCCACACCAGCTTCTTCAACTTCTACAGCACAGTAAACAAGCCAGCCCGAATCATTTTAAGAGATAAAAAGGAGAGGACAATGGGAGATAATGACCGGTCGCACTTAGAAAACGAGGACAAACAAGCACTTGGAATCCATCAGCTAGAAGACGAGCCAACGGGTAAAAGCTTTGATGCACCAGGATTTTCGGCCTTTTCAGAAGAGGTGAAAGAAGATGCGACAGGCCATGTGGCGGTTCCTGCAACTGAAACAGCAGCGCCATCAACAATGTCACAAGAATCAGGAAGTCGTGTACAAGAAGACCCTTGGTCTGCGAAAAAAACAGAACATCGAGGTGGCACACGCTTGATTTCGGAAGCTGATCTCGCTTCATTAGGTGGTGGGAGGCCTCGAGAAACACGAACCAATTTCGGAGATGTTTCGTCTAAAACAGCGAGCGTCTCTTCGTCCTCTAAGCCGGCGGGTTCTTTTTTCCTAACCTTCCTTGCTTCTATAGGCCTACTAGGCTTTGCTGTCTTGCTAATTGTAGGGGCTATCGATACCGATCCTCCTTCTTCTACTAGTAGCGCGCCCAAAAGCACTTCTTTCTCTCGTGGCATCAGGAAGGTTACCCTCCGGAGTGGGAATAGTAGCTTGATTGCCCCGGAAGGGGAATTCCAATTTCAAGTAACCTATGAGAAGGCCATTTCCTTGATTCCAGGCTTAAGTGAGGGAGATCAAGGCCGTTACTCTTCAACTTCTCTGTCTCCACAGGATGTGGTAGCTGTACTGGGGAAAGCTAGTAGTGGGGAAGAAACTTACCAAGAAGGTGGTGTCAGTCCTTTTATGACACAATTGGATTATGGATCTGAAGGGTCCCCTTCTTCCGTAACCGTTTTACTTTCAAAAATTGGTGTTGATCGTTTATCTTCTCTTGATTTTGAAAACTTAAACAGTGAGCGATTAGCCAATAAAAATGGCAGTTTGAAGAAAGAAGATTTTGCCAATATTAAAATAGGGACCAGCTATTCAGATCTTGTGAATACAGTAGGAATTCCTAGCAGTGTTTCTTGGTCGAGTATGATGAGTTCAGAATCCTTCTTAATCTTTTACTATAAACTTTCTGATACGCGTTTCGTTACGATTCACTTTGGAGGGAATCGGACGATCAGTGAAATCAATGGTCTAGAAGATCCGGCGGCATCAGCTCCCACGACACCGTAGGTGTTCATCTCCCTAAGATTATGGTATAATATGGATACGCTTATTTGAAATGAATGGAGAAACTCATGACTGCACAAAAAATGTCTGCTCAAGAAATTATCGCTTTTATCGGAAATGCAGAAAAGAAAACCAATGTGAAAGTAACCTTTGAAGGGGAATTGGCAACCGCTGTTCCAGCCTCTGTTACCAAGCTTGGCAATGTTTTGTTTGGTGACTGGAAAGAGATCGAGCCCCTTCTTGCCAACTTGACAGAGAACAAGGATTATGTGGTAGAACAAGATGGCCGCAATTCAGCTGTTCCATTGCTGGATAAACGTTACCTGAATGCACGGATCGAACCAGGTGCTATTATCCGTGATCAAGTAACGATTGAGGACAATGCGGTAGTCATGATGGGGGCTGTGATCAATATTGGTGCTGAAATCGGTGCTGGGACCATGATTGATATGGGAGCTATCCTTGGTGGACGTGCTACTGTTGGGAAAAACAGCCACATCGGTGCAGGAGCGGTCCTTGCAGGTGTCATTGAGCCAGCTTCTGCTGAACCTGTTCGGATTGGGGACAATGTCTTGGTCGGAGCCAATGCTGTTGTGATCGAAGGAGTTCAAGTTGGAAACGGATCAGTCGTTGCTGCTGGAGCGATCGTCACCCAAGACGTTCCTGAAAATGTCGTTGTAGCTGGTGTCCCAGCTCGCATCATCAAGGAAATCGACGAAAAAACACAACAAAAGACAGCGCTCGAAGACGCCTTGCGTAATTTGTAACATATTGATAGTAGAGGCCGTAAGGCCTCTATTTCTAGATTCTCTATTAAATAAGACAAAAAAGGAAAATAAAAATGACACTTGATTTAATCAAAATCAGACGGGATTTGCACCAAATCCCTGAAATTGGATTAGAAGAATTTGAAACCCAAGCCTATCTCTTGGACCAAATCGCAGAGATCACAGAAGGCAAAGACTTTGTAGAGCAACGGACCTGGCGGACCGGGATCCTGGTGTATCTCCATGGGACTGCACCTGAAAAAACCATTGGCTGGCGGACCGACATCGATGGCCTACCAATCGTAGAACAAACCGGTCTTGACTTTGCATCTAAGCATGAAGGACGGATGCATGCTTGTGGTCATGATATGCACATGACAACAGCCCTCGGGCTTTTGGATCAACTGGTCCAAGTGCAACCAAAAAATAACCTGCTCTTTCTCTTCCAACCAGCTGAAGAAAATGAGGCTGGTGGGATGCTCATGTATAAGGACCATGCTTTTGGCGACTGGCTCCCTGATGAATTTTATGGTCTGCATGTACGCCCTGATTTGAAGGTGGGAGATATTGCGACCAATACCGGTACCCTTTTTGCAGGGACCTGTGAAGTCAAGATCACCTATACAGGTAAGGGCGGTCATGCGGCCTTTCCACATGAGGCCAATGACGCTCTTGTAGCAGCCTCTTACTTCATTACCCAAGTCCAATCGGTCGTGAGTCGAAATGTCGATCCGATTGAAGGGGCGGTGGTGACCTTTGGTTCCATGCACGCAGGAACCACCAATAATGTGATTGCTGAGACGGCCTTCCTTCATGGGACCATTCGGACCTTGACCATGGAGATGAACCTTCTGACTCAAAAACGAGTCAAAGCCATCGCAGAAGGGGTTGCAGCTGCTTTTGATGTAAAATTAGATCTGGAACTCAAGCAAGGGGGTTACCTGCCTGTGGAAAACCAACCAGAATTGGCCAAAGAACTAATGGCCTTTTTCACAGCTGAGGAAGACGTTCACCTGATTGATATTTTGCCAGCGATGACAGGAGAAGACTTTGGCTTCCTCTTGAGCAAGGTCCCAGGTGTCATGTTCTGGCTGGGAATTGATACCCCTTATGCCTTGCACCATCCAAAGATGAGCCCAAATGAAGCAGCTTTACCATTTGCTGTCGAATATATCGGTAAGTTTTTGAAAATGAAAGCCAACCAATAATCCCTTCATCCAACTCCGCCTGGAGTTGGATGTTTATGTTCCTATGTGGAATGATTTCGGATGTCCTGAAAAAATGGTACAATGAAAGCTAGACAAAAGGAGTCAGCATGAAGAAAATACTACGAAATAAGACCATCGCAGCCATGAAAGAGTTGCCTCAATCAGTGAAAGCAGAGGCAGATAGCCAATTAACCCGGCGTTTCATCCAGCTTCCAGCCTTTCAGGAAGCCAAGACCCTAGCCACCTATCTGTCCATGGGGCATGAATTTTCCACAGCTAGCCTGATCCAAGCGGCTCTTCAAGATGGGAAACGTGTCTGTGTGCCTCGGACCTATCCACAAGGTCGGATGGAATTTGTGGAATACGATCCAGAAATTTTGGAAAAGACACGCTTTGGTTTGCTGGAGCCCAATGAACAGGGTAAGGTTGTGGATAAATCAGAGATTGATCTGATCCACGTACCGGGAGTGGTCTTTCAATCAGAAGGCTACCGGATTGGCTATGGTGCTGGTTATTATGATCGTTATTTAGCCGATTATAGCGGGAAAACGGTCAGCACCATTTATTCCATCCAAGAGGGGGAATTCCAGCCGGATTCTTTTGATATAGCCGTTCAGGAGGTACTGGTCTATGAAACACATCTTTGATCGTCGGTATCCTGTGACCAGCATCCTGTTGCTGGTCACAACGGCAGTTTTTCTTTCTATGTTTATCCGGTTTGGAGGAGACTACCAAACGGGTGCTGCGGTGTTCTATAGTGGCGGGGTGGTTGGTGACATTATAAAAGCAGATTCAAGCCAGTTATGGCGTCTTCTGACGGCCGTTTTTGTACATATCGGCTTGGAGC
>OGSU01000640.1_pt1 | contig 11016 bp, 9 predicted proteins | sample 1573911 | NCBI WGS metagenome assembly OGSU01 (sample SAMN03295839, study PRJEB24534) | human gut metagenome | isolation source: fecal sample 7 from infant 5 | host: Homo sapiens | place: USA: Pittsburgh, PA | collected 2014-07 | reverse complement strand
ATTTGTGATTGTAGCTCATGTTATTCCTCCTAGTAATATAAAATTTTTCATTCTTAAAATTTGCCACCTGCAGCCATTGTCACTATTCTGACTTAAACTAGCCACTTAGTGATAAAAAAAAGTCCTATAGGAAAAATTCCTATAGGACGTGAACATACAAATGCAACGTGGTACCACCTAAATTCGTCAAAGAAACGGTCAGTCACCGTCACCTTAACCTCAAACGTCTTAACGATCGTCACCGACTTTTCCTACTTGGTTTGTTCAAAAAAGTAACTTAAAGGCGAGTTCAAAAGCTTCTGTACGTATTTCCACCAGCCATACGCTCTCTATCACATGGTTCTTTCTACTATTCCTTCTCATTGTTTTTTTCTATTATAAGACTCATGTTACCAAAGATAGCTATTTTTTTCAATCTTAAATTAACCAACTTTTAAAGTTTGACCAATATAAATTGTATCCCCGCTTAAGCCATTTAATTGTTTGATTTTTTGGATGCTGATTCCGTATTGCATTGATAAGCCCCAAAGTGAATCACCGCTTTTAACTGTATGGCGTTTGCCTGATGCACTATTTGTTGAAGAAGCATTGCCACCTGCAGAAGCGCCTTTTTTCACGATGATTGTTTGACCAGCAAAAATTAAATCGCCTTTGATCCCGTTCCATGAACGTAGATTAGCAACACTCACGCCAAACTGTGCAGAAATTTTATTCAGCGTATCACCTGATTTAATCGTGTAGGATGTTGTCGCACCGCCACCATTATTCGTAGGCTTGTTCGTATTCGTTGAACCTGAGTTGGCGCCTTTTTTCACGATAATCTTTTGACCAGCAAAAATCAAACTACCGCTGATGTTATTCCAGGCTTGTAAGTTAGCCACACTAACACCGAATTGTGCAGAAATTTTGTTCAAGGTATCGCCTGATTTAATCGTGTAGTACGTATTCGTTCCTGATTGATTATTGTTAGAACTACCGTTGCTTGAGCCACCGGTGTTACCTGAAGTACCTTTTTTCACAATAATTTTTTGACCAGCGAAGATTAAATCGCCAGAAATGCCATTCCATGAGCGTAAATTAGCAACACTCACGCCATATTGGGCGGCAATTTTGTTCAAGGTATCGCCTGATTTAATTGTGTAGTACGTATTCGTTCCTGATTGATTATTGTTAGAGCCACCGTTGTTTGAGCCACCAGTGTTACCTGAAGCACCTTTTTTCACGATAAGTTTTTGACCAACGAAAATTAAATCGCCAGAGATGCCGTTCCATGAGCGTAAATTAGCAACGCTCACACCATATTGCGCGGCAATTTTATTCAAGGTATCTCCTGATTTTACAGTATAGTACGTGTTCGTTCCTGATTGATTGTTCGAGCCGCCTGTTCCTGGATTAACTATTCCGCCCCCAGTATTTCCACCAGAAGATGGTGTATCATATTGAGTTAAGTTATATGCGGTAATGACATTATTTAATTTAGCATTGTAGCTAGGATCTGTCGCATAACGACCTGTTAACCAAGCAGTTGCATCGCGGTACGAGCTTGTATTGCTTTTCCAAGCCCCAGCATAATAGTAAACGCCCGCTTGGAAAGAAGTTGTTTTTAGCACGTGCGCATTATCTTGGAATGATTCCATGTAAGAAGGATATTTACGGAAAGGTTCTTTTTTCACTAACCATTTGCCGTTTAAATATTCCCATGTATCCATATAGACAGATTGTCCATTGTAGCTGCCTTTAATCCCAAATAAGTTATAGTTTGGTGCCTTAGATAGCGTACTTGCTCCCCAACCACTTTCAACGATTGCTTGAGCCATCATCACTGATGCATATAAATCATTGGCTTGCGCAATAGGTTGTGCACAACGAGCTAACTCGGCAATAAATTCTGAAGGACTTTGCGTCGGTGATAACGCTGAAAAAGTTTGCGCAGAAGCTACTCTAGCTTCTGGTACTTTTACTTCATCATCGGGTGTAACTGCAGGCGCTGCTTCAGACTCGGTTGTTGAAGGAGCTACTGGCGCGATTTCTGCTACTGAAGAATCAGTCGTTCCTAATTCCACAGGTGTAGTTGAATCAACTGTTGGTTGCTCGGTACTTGGTGTTGTTGGTGTTTCTTTTGATGATTCAGTTGTCGATTCAGTCGTTGATGACGAATCCGTTGTCGGTTGTTCCGTAGTTCCTGGCGTAGTTTCTGTGGTTGGTGTCTCTACTAAGCCAGTTTCCGTAGTAGGTGCTTGGGCAACTTCCGCATTTGTTGGCTGCTCTTCTGTTGCCTCAGCAGTCACTGGTAGTAACGCAACGGGCGTTCCTACAGATGAAACAATTAACGCCGAGCTGAATAAAGTAGTGCTTTTCTTCCATTGTACTGGCGTTTTCTTTCTTTGTTGTGCTTTCCTTCTTTCGATACGTGACATTGATTCTTTCTTCATTGATACGTCCCCAACTTTCCTTTTTTAACTTATATGTAAATGTAATTTTTTAGTTTTGTTATTATAACAAGTATACCTTTTTTTCTAGCGAATTAAAAACACTTCAACAAAATTTCATATTACTGTAACTAGATTGTAAAGAAGTAATGTTTTTTAACATGGATTTCCTCTCTTGTTACTACTCGGAAAAAAACTGCGACTTTAGTTGTAGATGCTTCTTTACCTTAGTCTGATTTTTTTAATTCCTCTTGTTATTCGCTCAAAAAGAAATTATAGTTTAAGATGAGAAATGAATCGTGTAGAAAGAGGGAGCGGAATGAATAAAGAACATTTTATTATTGAGCTGAAAATTTATTTAAAAGCATTAAATCCAAAAGATCAAGCTATTATTCTTGCGAAATACAAGGCGTTATTTGATGCTCGTGTTGCGGAAGGCGAAACAGAAGAACAAGTGGCAAAATCATTGGGGAAACCACGGGTTATCGCAGAAGAAATTTTAAAAGAACAAGGCATCGAATTGACGGAACGAAAAATTGAAAATAATGGCTGGCAAGAAATTCCAGCGGCTACACCTGCTTATGATCATCCCTATGAAGAAGAATCTGAATTTTACTATGATAATGATTCTCCATACTATCAACGACCACAGCATCGGCCGCTAACCCGATTTTTCCAAGTGCTTGGTATTTTCTGTTTAAATTTTTTCTTCATGTTTTGGGTTATTTTAGGGATTGCCTTAATGTACGTCGGTTGTGGCATTGCCGGAGCTGCAACTTTATTTTCACCAATTTATGGTATTTATAGTGTTATTACCCAAGCAAATGCCGCTTCCTTTTTCCAATTATCTATGAGTCTCTTTTTATTTGGTGCATCAATCATTGGTTGGTTACTTTTTCTACCAATTTTAAAATTTTCAGCACATGTCTTTAAGCGTTATTTCCAATGGAACATTGCTGTTTTACGAGGTGATATCTAATGAAAAAAACAACAGGGATTCTCTTATCCATTGCTGTCTTAGCGATGCTAATTGGTGGATCTGGCGCCGTCTATTATTACAAGCAAGCGGAAAAATCAGTCACACCGTTAAAAGAAAGTTATACACTAAAAAATAAACAAGCAGGCGAAGAACTTCACTTATCCTTAAAAGGCAAAGGCCCTTATACCATTTATAAAACTGATAGTAACAACATGGGATTACGATCACCGAATAATGCCTTTTATTCAAAAGCTGAAGGCACCTTAGATGTCAAAGAAGAAAAAAATAAAATAACAGCAACCATCAATACCACTCGTACACAAAACCAACCCGAGTTGTCATTTTTTAATATTGGCATTTTTAATGACCTCACACCGAACGTGAGTGTCCAGATTCCTAATAATGTGAAAAAGTTAGTGATTGATGGCTCAACCCATTCACAAGTTTCATTGAATGCTTTTAACGTAGACGAATTAACAACTAATCTACCAAATTCTTATGTTAGTCTATCGGGTGTTAAAGCCAAAAAAATGACGCTTAACTCTTCAGATGGTATCTACCTTTCAGCGGATACTTCCGCTAAAAAAGCAACAGTTGAAACCACTGACGGCGATATAACGTTGGATTCAGCCTATTTCGATGAAATCAAAAATACTACTATTTCTGGTGATATTCGAGTGCAAAATGCTCGCGGAAACATCCAAGCAACAACGACAGATGGCGATATTAGCGTCTATGATTTCAAAGGAGAAGCTAACTTTTCAAGTGAAAATGGTGATTTTTCTTTAGACATGCCTGCTGTGCCTAAAAAATTAACTGTCGCTCTTGTCCATGGAGATATTTATGTAAATTCTGGAGAAATTTTGCGTAACATTTCAATCAAAGGGGAATCAAAATTAGGCGATGTTCAACTTTTAAACAAAGAGCGAACATCTTATAAGAATGGTCGTGCGGATACAGAGTTTAACCTTTCTAGCGAATTCGGCGATATTACCGTTGATACTCCTGATGATGATAATCAATAAACATGCGCCATTTAAAAAAGTTCTAGCACCACAATGAGAGATTGTGCTGCCAGAACTTTTTTAATATCTGTATCCCCTCTAATCAGGCAATGAAATTATCTTTTAATTTTTTACCCTTTTGATGGTATAATACGGATTGTTGCGATTAAATTTTGAAAGGATTTTTTATGAAAAACAAACTTTATTATCAATTTGCAGGTAGTTGTTTTCTTTTAGTATTTATGTTTTTAGGCTATGTTGTTCGTTTTTATCCAACCTGGCTCAAAGGCTTTGATCAAACGATTACTTCTTTTGTTCGTCGTCCTTTTCCACAGCTAAATAACTTTTTTATTTGGTACACCAAATTTGCCAATTCATTGACGATTATCATCTTAGCAATCGTTGTCATTGCTCTGTTTATTGTTTGGAAATATTATGCTGAAGCATTATGGCTCTTTATTAATACTGCATTAATTGCTGGCGTAGGTAATTCTTTATTAAAATTATTCTTTATGCGCCAACGTCCTACTTTGGAGCATTTAGTAACTGAACATACGTATAGTTTTCCTAGCGGACATGCTGTAGGAAGTACCTTGTTCTACGGCACTATTTTATTGATTCTGCCAATTTTCATTAAAAATAAAACGGTCCGCCTTTGTGTGCAAATTTTACTAGGTATTGGGATTTTCATGATTGGGGTTAGTCGAATCTATTTAGGTGTCCATTTCCCTAGCGATATCTTAGGTGGTTTTTGTCTTGGTTTAGCTTGGTTGTTATTAAGTTACCCTATTTATTTAGAAAAACGCTTTGTTTGGCGATTTCAAAGCAAACAACGCTAGAAAGAAGTCTTGATTATGCAAATTTTTCCTTATTCAGATGATCCAAATAAACGCTATCACACTTGGAACTATGCACTTCGTCAACAGTTTGGTGAAAAGATTTTTAAAGTGCCAATTGATGGTGGCTTTGATTGCCCCAATCGTGATGGGACGGTTGCCAAAGGTGGTTGTACGTTCTGTAGTGTTTCTGGCTCAGGCGACATGATTGTTGCACCTAGCGATCCCCTGCCGCTTCAATTTCAAAAAGAAATCCAATTGATGCATCAAAAATGGCCAACTGTCGATCAATACATTGTTTACTTCCAAAATTTCACCAATACACATGCGCCCGTTGACGTTATTCGTCATCGGTTTGAACAAGTAGTCAATGAAAAAGGCATCGTTGGTTTATCCATTGGTACCCGTCCTGATTGTTTGCCTGATGAGGTAGTGAACTATTTAGCCGAATTAAATGAACGCTTTTATTTATGGGTAGAGTTGGGTTTGCAAACCACATTTGAGGAAACTAGCGCTGCCATTAATCGCGCTCATGATTATCAAACATATCTAGATGGCGTGGCTAAATTACGGAAACACGGGATTCGGGTCTGTACACATTTAATTAACGGGCTACCTGGTGAAACACCTGCCATGATGCGCGAAAATGTGCGGCGAACTATTCAGGATTCAGATATCCAAGGGATTAAACTGCATTTACTTCATTTAATGACAAATACCAAAATGATGCGAGATTATAATGAAGGACGCTTACAATTGATGAGCAAAGAAGCCTATGTTTCAGTGATTTGTGATCAGTTAGAAATGATTCCACCCGAAATTGTTATTCATCGCTTAACAGGCGATGCCCCCTTTGAAACAATTATCGGACCGATGTGGAGCTTGAAAAAATGGGAAGTTCTCAATGCGATTGATGCGGAAATGAAACGCCGCAACAGTTATCAAGGAAAATATACTGTCATTTCAGGAAAGGAAGTTTTCAATTAATGCTACAAACAGCCCTACATTTTAGTCACCAACTTTTAAAAGAAGTAGTGGAACCTGGCGACTTCGTCATTGATGCAACAATGGGAAATGGTCATGATACAGCATTCTTAGCAGAGCTGGTTGGCCCTTCTGGTGAAGTTTTCGCCTTTGATATCCAAAAAGAAGCGTTGATCAATACAGAACAAAAGTTAACAGAACTTAATTTACTCCCACAAACTACGTTATTTCCATTAGGACATGAACATCTTCATGCTGTCCTAGATGAAGAAACAGAAATCACTGCCGCTATTTTTAACTTAGGCTATTTACCTAAAAGTAATAAGGAAATTATTACAAAACCCGCTACGACTAAACAGGCGTTAGATGGGTTACTGCCTCATTTGGTAAAAGGAAGTCGCATTATTTTAGTCGTTTATTATGGCCACGAAGGTGGTTCAGAGGAACTTGATTTGGTCACGAATTACACGCAAGCCTTACCACAAGATGTTTACAGTGTCTTACGTTATGAGTTTATCAATCAAAAAAATCAGCCACCTGTTCTTTTCTGTATTGAAAAGAAATAAGAGAACATGGTCGGATTGTCTCCATCAATCCGATCATGTTCTCTTTTATTTGTTTTGTTACTCCGTCAATTCACCATCACGAATACGAACCACTCGATCACAGTATTTCAACAAACGCTCATCATGTGTCACCATGATAATCCCTTTATCTTTCTCTTGGGCCTCTTTCGCTAGTAATTGGACAACATCAAATGCCTTTTCTGTATCTAAACTAGCCGTTGGTTCATCTGCCAAAATTACGTCTGGCTCATGATACAATGCACACGCAATGGCTACCCGTTGTCTTTCCCCACCAGAGAGATCACGAGGATAACTATTTCGTAATTCTTTTAAACCCAACGTCTCTAACAATTGCTCTTTTAATTCACTATTTTTACGTGATTTATCAACTTTTTCAATTAAGTGAAATTGATCTTCCACTGTTAAAAATGGAACCAAATTAGAGCTTTGCAAAATAAAGCCGATTTTTTGAAAACGTTGCGCCAAACGTTGCTTTTTCGTTAACTTATTTAGTGATTGCCCGCCAACAATGACTTCGCCACTTGTCGGTGCCTGTAAACCAGCTGCAATCGTTAAAAAGGTACTTTTACCAGAACCAGAAGGACCAATTACTGCGACAAATTCACCTGGCTGAACCGCAAAAGATAATTCTTTTAACGCGATCACTTCTGTATGTTTTTCACCATATTTTTTATAAATATTTTTCATTTCTAAAACATTTGCCATGTCTTTAACCTCCAATCGCGATTAACGGATCAATTTTAGCAATCGTTCGAATTGAAAATGCCCCGCCAATTAATGCAGATAAAATCAATAGTACACTAAACAAAATCATGCGTGGTCCATTAGTTGCATAAGGCATCGCTTCTGGTAAAAAGAGCACGGTAATTCCCGTTAAAGCAAGACCAATCGCCACTCCTAGAACAGCCAATAAAGCGGTTTGTAGCATGACTGCCTTTGCTAAGAAACTAGTCGGCACCCCTTGAACTTTTAAGACACCGAACATTGCTGTTTTCTGTAAAGTCATCACAAAGATAAAAATACCGATAATGAACGCTGCAATCACAATCAAGAAATAAATCATGCCATCCAAGGTCAAGTTTTGAGCGCTGTATCCTGGTAGTTTTTCAATAAAATCTGAAATTGAAAGAACTTGGCTGTCTTTATTAGTCGTTTTAACTTCCGCGTTGTCCTTGCTGCGAACAATGAAACCATTAACCATTTTGGCCATTGCTGGATTGTCACCATATTTAATTGACCGCCAAGTATCCAGAGAAGTGTAAATAACTGGCACAATGTTATAGCTACTTTTAGAAATAAAGCCGACAATTTCTAATTGCTCATCATATTTCCCTGCAGTTAATTTGTCGCCAATTTTAAATCCTTGATTTTTCAATGTTTCTGAAGCAATCACTTGATTTTTATCAGTAAATGCGTTTCCTTCAATCACTTTTGGCATTAAAAAACTTTCTTTTTCAATCCCAAATAAGCTAACATTCGTTAATTCAGCCTTTTTATCATCTGCTGGGCGGATGGCTAAAGATTGTTGACCAATCGGTGCAATTTTGCCTCCTGAAATCGTTTCTTTCACGTTTTCATCTAACACTGATACATTTAAATTACTATTGGCCTCTTTTGATAAAACCACTTGATTCGCTTGCCATTGATCTACGGCTAAACGATTTCCTTGAGCTAAACCGTTCGCTAAACCTGACAAAATAAAAATTAACCAAGCAATCAAGACCATTACTAAGACTACAAGGACGTATCGTCCTTTTGAATACTTCATTTCATTAAATCCTAAAAACATGAATGGTTCACCTCTTTCTTCTTTTCGAAATAAACTATATCACTTATCAATCGATAAATCAATAATTATTTATCGATTGATAAGTGAATTTTACAAAAAAATAGAGAAGTCTGTTTTTCAACAGGGCTTCTCTATTTTTTATTTGTGACTTTTCAGAACGCCATGTAGCATAAATTGAATAAATTTTTTGACATCGTCATCCACTGTTTTTCGCTGGTACGTTTTTTCAATACTTAATAATGCACTAACGTTATATAAAATAAACCGAGTTGCATCATCTACACTGATGCCCTCTTGTAAGCAATTGGTTTCAGGTTCACTTTCAAAAATAGCCGCAATATTATTGATATAGGTTTTTTTGAAAATTTGATACAGCGTACGATTGTAATCAGGGCCCATTTCTTGAAACATGTCGTTCAACATTAAGAAAAGATTGGTCGGATGTTCATCTAACAAAACTTTGATTAATTGATAAAGTTTTTCTTCTACTGATGCATTTCCAGAAACAATTGGGACTAATTCTTCCTGAACACGGGACGTTAATTCTTCAATCACAGCTAAATACAGTTCTTTTTTATTTTTAAAATGGTGATAGAGATTCGGTTGGGTAATGTTCGCTTTTAAAGCAATTTCACGAGTGGAGGTATTTTTGAACCCCTTTGTCATGAATAATTCAGAAGCGACAGACAAAATAATTTGCCGTGTACGTTCTAAATCAGCTTTGCGTTTATTTGGCTTTTCCATGGTTTTCTCGCCCCCTGCTGCTTTTTATTTTAGCATATTCTCCGGCAAGAAACGAGAGACCTTTATACAAAAAACGAAAAATATACAATCAATGTGCCTACTATTTGGAGAAGAATCGCGCAATAATACCACCGCTGCAGATGTATCAGCCAGCCTTTTTCGCCCCCAAAATAAATCAACCACTGCAGTCCATATAAAAAACTATTAGCCAACAACCAAAAAAGTAGTGCCGATTTTGTCCATCGATTCTCTCTGAATACACTCAGTACAAATAAAGTATTTAGCACCAAAAACGTGCGCCGTAATTGCCGTACATTCCTCATTTTTTCCATTGACATTTCTCCTTTTTCTATTTAGCATAGCAAAAAAAGAAGCAAATGAGAATGACTCATTTTGCTTCTTTTTCGACTTATTCAAAAACAAATTGATTTTTATAAAGTTCCGCATAGAATCCATCTTGTTCAACTAGTTCATGGTGGTTGCCTTCTTCAATGACTTCACCGTCTCGTAAAACAATAATCCGATCCGCATTTAGAATCGTTTTCAAACGATGGGCAATCACAAAACTGGTGCGCCCTTTAATTGCTTCGTCCATCGCTTTTTGGATTTTAGCTTCTGTTACTGTATCAACATTACTTGTTGCTTCATCCAAAATTAATAATTCTGGATTGGTAATAATCGTTCGTGCAATACTTACTAATTGCTTTTGCCCCGTACTGAAAAGGTTATTCTCTTCCGTAATCTCAGTATCGTAGCCTTGCTCAAGATTTACAATAAATTCATGGATATTCGCTTGTTTCGCTGCTTGAACAATTTCTTCATCCGTGGCCTCTGGCTTACCAAACGCAATATTCTCACGAATTGTTCCTGAAAATAGAACGGACTCTTGCAAAACAATGCCTACATGTGAACGCAAGCTATCTAAATCCATTTCACGAATGTCCACACCATCAAACGTCACGGCGCCTTCATTCACATCATAAAAGCGATTCATTAAATTCATAATCGTTGTTTTTCCTGAGCCTGTCGGTCCGACTAAAGCGACCATTTCACCTTTATCCACATGAATAGAAACATCTTTCAACACAGGCGTTTCTGGATTATAGCCAAAAACAACATGATTTAAAGCCACAGCTTTGTTAATCTCTTCTAATTTTTCGCCATTTTCGGGACGAATTTCATCTGGTTCATCAAACATCTCATTTAAACGACGAGCGCCTGTAACAGCTAATTGAATCATGCTATAACCTGAAGAAATTTGCATTAATGGTTGATAATATTGTTGAGAATATTGGACAAACATAACGACTAAACCTAGCGCAGCGGCACGATCAACAGAGCCATTGATTGCTAACCAACCACCAAAGAAAATAACAATCGCCGTATTGACTAATGACATTCCTTGCATCATTGGGAAAAGTAATCCTGAATACACTTGACCTTTATACGTAGCGGCACGAACTTTTTCATTTTGCTCTAAAAAGCCGTCAATGGTTTCTTCTTGTAAGCCATTAGTGATAATCACACGTTGCCCACTAATTTTTTCATCCATATAGCCATTTAATTTACCCACTTCATCTTGCTGTAAATCGACATATTTGCGCGCCTTGCTAATCACAAAGACCGCAATTAAAATCGCAATCGGCGTAGAAGCAATTGTGGCC
>OGSU01000639.1_pt1 | contig 11018 bp, 15 predicted proteins | sample 1573911 | NCBI WGS metagenome assembly OGSU01 (sample SAMN03295839, study PRJEB24534) | human gut metagenome | isolation source: fecal sample 7 from infant 5 | host: Homo sapiens | place: USA: Pittsburgh, PA | collected 2014-07 | reverse complement strand
ATACATAGTAGGTATATTAGCCTTATTAGCCAATTCATTTATACTTTCTATTATGAAATTAAACTGATATGTCACAGATAATAAAATCATTATTCCTGTTAATATGGCAATAAACATAGCCATCTCAGGTCTATCCTTTTTTATAATCAAGCATAAAATCGTTGATACTAGTGCAAGTCCTACTAGTTTCATTACATCCAAAGCATCTCCCCCTTAATACAGTTGAAACATTGTTCTTACAGCATTAAATAAATCGTTTATTTCTGTTATTACCATCGTCAAAACAATTATCACTCCTGCAAGCGTAGTTAAGGTAGTCCAATCTTTTCTATCTGTTTTTTCAAGCACCATATTGAGTACTGAAATTAACAGTCCAATACCTGCTACCTTAAATATCAAAGTTATATCCATATTCAACCTCCTACATTAAAAAAATTCCTATAACCAATCCAATTATAGTCGAAAGCTTCTTATAAACATTCCCCTTTTTATTTATATCATCTAAGCTTTCTTCTGTCATTTTCTTCAAATTACTAATAGATAAATCTATCATTCTTTCTTGTGATTCTATATCTCCCTTTCCAAGTGTTAAAATTAAATTTTTCAGTTCTTCAATCTCTCGGTCTTGTAAATATGTATCTTTTCCCATATCTTTTAAATTTTTATCCAATATTGATTCTAATGTTTTGTTATTTTCATCTCTTAAATCTTTACATATATTTTTAAAAACCATATTAAAAGACATCTCTTTATTTTCTCCTATTCTAAAAAACATTTCATCTAGTGTGTATAGTCCAAATGCTAAATCCATTCTCATTATCTCTAATATTCTTATGAGTTCATTTAATTGTTTATGCCTCTTAGTGTATGCTTTATATATATATTCTCCTATGAGATAACTACAAGCTACTAGTATGCTTATCATTATTATTTTAATTTGCAAAATACCACCTCTTTTCTTCTAGGTCATATATCTTTTCTATTGTTCCAGGGCCGTTTTTCGCAGATAAAATTATAACTTTTTTAAACAATTCTTTATCCAATAATCTATTTAGCTCTTTTCTTTCTTTTATATCTTCTATGGAATCTCCATGTACCGTTGTTATTAGACTAACCCCTCCATTTAATGCAGTATATAAGGCTTTTATTTCTTTTTCACTTCCTATCTCATCTGTGACAATTACTTTAGGTGACATAGCTCTTAAAAGCATCATTATACCTATATCTTTTGGGCATGTCTCTATAACATCTGTTCTTATTCCTATATCCATTTGAGGGATTCCTAAATACGATCCTGCTATTTCATTTCTTTCATCTATTAAAGCAACTTTAACTCCTTCAAATCCTCTTTCTTTGTTTCCAGTACTAATATTTCTAACAATATCTCTAAGTAAAGTGGTTTTCCCACATTGAGGCGGAGAAATGATTAACGTATTGTTTACTTCTTTAGAATTTTTAATTATATGCCCTAAAACTTTTTCTGAGCAATTTAAGACTTCTCTTGATACTCTTATATTCAAAGAAGAAATATGTTTTATATTTTTTACAGACTCATCTTCTATAACTACTTTCCCAACAATACCAACCCTATGTCCACCTTTTAATGTTATAAATCCTTTTTTTATATCATCCATAAAAGAGTGTATGGAGTATTTACACATAAGTTGGAATGTTCTTTCTATATCTTCTTTTGTTACAATGTATGAGTTAATCTCTTCTTTATCTAAAATCATTTTTGATTGATTAAAAAAATAATCTTTATTATTTGAATTTAATATTAAAGGTTTGTTAACTCTTAGTCTTATTTCTTCTATAGTTTTCTCATCTTGAATTTTAATTATTTTTTCTTTTATGCTTGGTGCTATAGAGTTTAAAATTTCCTCTGAGAGTTTTTTCATAATTCTTGTCCTCCTTTGTTTGTATAATTATATTTTCAAGTTTCTTATTTTATTCCAAAAACTTTTTATTACAATAAAAAAAACTTCTAGCAAAATTAATCACTAGAAGTTTTTTATTATTCATATTTTTTAAATGCTAAAGTCGCATTGTGACCACCAAACCCTAAAGAATTTGATAATGCATATCTAACGTCTTTTTCTTTTCCTTCATTTGGAACATAATCTAAATCCAATTCCTCATCTACATTTTGTAAATTTATAGTAGGAGGAACATATCCATCATAAATTGACATAGCGCAAACTATAGCTTCTATAGCTCCCGCTGCACCTAATAAGTGCCCTGTCATAGATTTTGTAGATGAAACACAAAGCTCATATGCATGTTCTTTAAATACATCTTTTATAGCTAAAGTTTCATACTTATCATTATAGTAAGTCGATGTACCATGTGCATTTATATAATCAACTTCATTAAGAGGTATGTTTCCATCGTTTATAGCCATACTTATTGATCTTGCTGCTCCTTCTCCATTTTCTGCTGGAGTTGTCATATGGTATGCATCAGCCGTAGCTCCATACCCTACTAATTCAGCATAAATTTTAGCTCCTCTTTTTAAAGCATGTTCTAACTCTTCTAATACTATTATTCCTGATCCTTCTCCCATTACAAACCCATCTCTGTCTTTATCAAATGGTCTTGATGCAGTTTTTGGATCATCATTTCTAGTTGACATAGCCTTCATATTACAAAATCCTGCAAATGCTAATGGTGTAACTCCAGCTTCGCTACCTCCAGTTACCATAATATCTGCATCTCCTCTTTGGATAACCTTAAAAGCATCTCCTATTGCATGAGATCCAGATGCACATGCAGTTGTTACATTTGTGTTAGGTCCTTTAGCTCCTAGTAAAATTGAAACTTGGCCAGCAGCCATATTAGCTATCATCATAGGTACAAAGAATGGACTTACCCTTCTATTTCCTTTTTCTAACATTATCTTATGTTGTTCTTCAATAGTTTCAACTCCACCTATTCCTGAACCTATTATAACACCCATTTTATCTCTATCTATTTTTTCTAAATCAATATTTGCATCTTTTACAGCCATATCAGCAGATGCTATTGCAAAGTGAGTAAATCTATCCATTCTCTTTAATTCTTTTTTATTTATATATTCTTCTGGGTTAAAATCTTTAACTTCCCCAGCTACTTGTGTTTGAAAAGAGGATGCGTCAAATCTAGTTATTGTATCTATACCACAAACTCCATCTTTTATGTTGGTCCAAAACTGTTCTTTTCCTATACCAACTGGAGTTACACAACCTAATCCAGTTATAACAACTCTTTTTTTCATAACTTATCCTCCACTATTTGTTAGCTTCTATATATTTAACTATATCTCCTATACATACAAACTTTTCTGCTTCTGTATCTGGAATTTCTATTGAAAACTCATCTTCAAGTGCCATCATTATTTCAACTGCATCTAATGAATCTGCTTCTAAATCTTTCATTAATGAAGTCTCCATAGTTACTTCTTTATCCTCTATTCCTAATTGATCCTTTATTATTTCTACAACTTTTTCAAACATATTTGTTTCCTCCTAGATTTTATTTTATAATTTTAATTTTTAAATTTATTGCATAACCATTCCACCATCTACATTAATGATTTGACCAGTTATATAGCTAGACATATCGCTTGCTAAAAATAAAACTAAATTTGCTACATCCTCTGGACTTCCAAATCTATTTTGTGGAATATTTTTTAACATAGTTTCTTTTAAGTTTTCATTTAAAACACTAGTCATATCTGTATCGATAAATCCAGGTGCTATTGCATTTACATTTATATTTCTTGATGCAAGTTCTCTGGCACTAGATTTTGTAAGACCTATAACTCCTGCTTTAGATGCACAATAATTTGCTTGCCCTGCATTTCCTATAAGGCCTACTACAGATGATATGTTTATTATTTTCCCATATCTTTTTTTCATCATATATTTTGTTGCTGATTTTGTACAGTTAAAAACACCTTTTAAGTTTATATCTATTACAGAATCAAAATCTTCTTCTTTCATTCTCATTAAAAGTCCATCTCTAGTTATTCCTGCATTGTTCACTAATATATCAATTTGCCCAAATTCTTTAACTACTTCTTCTATCATATTGTTAACTTCATCTGACTTTGATACATCGCATTTTATAACTATACTTTTGACTCCATAGCTTTCTATCTCTTCTTTAACTTTTAACGCATGTTCTTTATTTGAAGTATAGTTTATAACTATATTAGCCTTATAAGATGCTAATTTTATAGCTATAGCTTTACCTATACCTCTTGATCCTCCAGTTATAAGAGCTACTTTTCCATTTAAGTCTATCATTATATTTCACCTCTTTTATAAATCTCTATAAATTCATTCATAGATTCCATATTTTCTATATTGTAAACGTTTGTTTCAGACTTTTTCCTACTCGATATTTTTTTTATGAACCCTTTTAGAGTTTTCCCTGGTCCAATTTCTATGAAAGTATCAAAGCCTTCATCTATTAATTTTTCTATAGAATCTTCCCATAAAACAGATGAACTAACTTGTTCTATTAACAAATCCTTATAGTTTTCTTTATAGAATTTTGCATTAACATTAGAAACTACAGATACATTACATTTTTTTAATTTTATAGAATCTAATTCTTTTTTCAATTTTATCCCAGCTGGCTCTAACATAGACGAGTGGAAAGGTGCACTTACATTTAATAAAACAGCTCTCTTAGCACCATTTTCTTTAAAGATATTTATACTATTTTTTATAGCATCTACTTCTCCTGAAATGACAATTTGACCTGGTGAATTATAATTAGCAACTTCTACTATACCATCATTCACTTCATCTATAACCTTTTTAACTTTATCTCTATCTAGTCCTAAAATAGCAGCCATAGCTCCTTTTCCTAAAGGAACACTTTCTTGCATGTATTTACCTCTTTTTTTAACTACAGAAACTGCATCTTGAAATTCTATTGCATCAGCAGCTACTAAAGCACTATACTCTCCTAGTGATAGTCCTAGGCATGCATCATATTTTAAATCAACTTTATCTTTTAAACTTTTAAATAATGCTATACTATGTGTAACTATAGCTGGTTGAGTATTTTCTGTTTTAGATAGTTCCTCATCACTGCCTTCAAACATTATTCTTTTTAGTTCTACTCCAATTGATTTTTCAGCTTCATCTATAACTTTTCTTGCTATATCATCATTATTGTATATATCATTTGCCATTCCTACATATTGAGCTCCCTGACCTGGAAACACTAATGCTATTTTACCCATGTGATACCTCCAAGTTTATATCAATTTTTGATACTATAGACTTAGCTTCTTTCATTATATCTTCAATTATTTCTTTACAAGGCTTTATGTCATTTATATAAGATGCTATCTGTCCAGCCATAAAAGAACCATTATCTAAATCACCTTCTATAACAGCCATTCTTAATGACCCTATACCTTTTTTATCTATATCTAAAGGATCTACTCCTTCTTTTTCCATATTTAATATATCTTTAGCTAGCTTATTTTTTAAAGTTCTTACTGGATGCCCTGTAGTTCTACCTGTTACAATTGCATCTCTATCCTTAGATTTTAAAATAAGTTGCTTATAATTTTCATGTACTATACATTCATCACTACATATAAATCTTGTTCCAATTTGAGCTCCGCTAGCTCCTAAGCATAACACTGCTGCCAAACCTTTACCATCAGCTATCCCTCCAGCTGCAATAACCGGTATATTTACATTACTTACAACTTGTGGAGTTAAAACCATCGTAGTTAATTCTCCTATATGTCCACCTGCTTCTGTTCCTTCAACTATAACAGCATCTGCTCCATATTTTTCCATTCTTTTTGCTAGTGCTATAGTTGGAACTACTGGTATAACCTTTGTATTCACTTCTTTTAATCTATCCATATACTTAGCTGGATTTCCAGCTCCAGTAGTTATAACTTCTACTTTTTCTTCTATTACTAAATCAATTATCTCATCTGCAAATGGTGATAATAACATTACATTAACACCAAATGTTTTATCTGTTAATTCTCTACATTTTCTTATTTGATCTCTTATAACTTCTTTTGGTGCATTACCAGCTGCTATTAACCCTAGGCCTCCTGCATTTGATACTCCTGCAGCTAATTCTGCAGTAGCAACCCAAGCCATTCCACCTTGAATTATTGGGTATTTTATATTTAAAATTTCACATAATCTATTCATAAGTTTCCTCCTTATATACTCCATCTAACTACAGAAGCTCCCCAAGTTAGACCGCCTCCAAATCCTACTAACACTATATTATCGCCTTTTTTTATCTTACCTTCTCTATAAGCTTCATCTAATGCTACCGGAATTGATGCTGCTGACATATTTCCATATTTATCTAGGTTAACATAAACTTTATCCATACTTAATTTAAGTCTTTTTGCTGAAGCTTCTATTATTCTTATATTAGCTTGGTGTGGTATAAGGTAATCTATATCTTGTATTTCAAGATTATTCTAACTGCAAATTTAAAAACATCATTTCCTGCCATTTTTATAAAATGTAATCTATTTTTTATACTGTCTTCACTTGCTGGAGTTTTTGAACCTCCAGCTGGTATATTAAGATAATCTTTACCATTTCCATCAGAACCTAAGCTAGTAGATAATACTCCACCTTCACTAACAGGTCCCATAACTACAGCCCCTGCTCCATCTCCAAAAAGTATAGCAGTCGATCTATCTTCATAATCTAATATTCTAGATAAAGCTTCCGCTCCGATAACTAAAACATGTTTATATGTATCAGATTCTATAAATTGTTTAGCTACTGTAATTCCATATATAAATCCTGAGCATGCTGCCTCTAAATCAAAACATGCTGCCTTAGTAGCTTTAATATTAGCTTGAACTAGGCATGCTGTAGATGGGAATATCATATCAGGAGTTATTGTAGCTACAATTATCAAGTCTATATCTTCTGGAGTTAAATTTGCATCTTTTATAGCATTTAATGCTGCTTTAGTTGCAAGATCTGATGTTGCTTCATTTTCATCTACTATTCTTCTTTCCCTTATTCCAGTTCTAGTTTTTATCCATTCATCTGATGTATCCATTATCTTTTCAAGATCGAAATTTGAAATTATATTTTTAGGAACATAACTCCCAACTCCGACTATACCAGCCTTTGTATTCATAATTTAACCTCCAAGTGGTATTTTCTTATTCTTCTTTCTTATCTTCTTCCAAGGATTGTATAAATCCTTTTATATCTTCAACTACATTACCATTTGCAAATTTAATAGCTTGATTTATAGCATTTTTTATTGCTTTTGCATCAGAGCTTCCGTGTGCTTTGATAACTCCTCCGTTAACACCTAATAAAGGTGCTCCTCCATATTCAGCATAATCCATCATACTTTTTAACTTTCTTAAATCATCCTTTAAAAGTAGTGCTCCTAGTTTTCCTTTTGTACTAGATAAAAAAGTCTCTTTTAATAATCCTAGTATAGACATAGCTATACCTTCTGCTGATTTTAATAATATATTTCCAGTAAATCCATCACATACAACTATATCTGTATATGAGTTTATAAGTTCTCTTGCTTCTATATTTCCAATAAAGTTTAAATCTAACTTTTTAAGTTCTTCATAAGTTTTTTTAACTAAATCATTTCCTTTTCCTTCTTCTATTCCAACATTTGCAAGTGCAACTCTTGGATTTTGAAGTCCTAATACTTTCTTAGCATATATATTACTCATACCTGCAAATTCAACTAAGTTTATTGGCTTGCAATCTGCATTTGCTCCACCATCTGCTATAATAGTCATTCCACCTTTTACATTTGGTATAGCTGGGCATAAACAAGGTCTATCAATACCTTTAATTCTTCCTACGACAAATAATCCTCCTGCCAATAATGCTCCAGTGTTTCCTGCAGATACTATTGCATCAGCTTTACCTTCTTTAACCATTCTTAAAGCAACAACCATAGATGAATCTTTTTTAGATCTTATTGCTTTTACAGGTTTATCTTCATTTTCTATTATTTCAGTTGTATGAACTATTTCTAATTTACTTTTATCAAATTCATACTTCGAAAATTCATTTTCTAATGTAGATTTATCTCCAGTTATTATTACATCTACACCATATTCATTTATTGCGTTAACAACACCTTCTACATTCGATTTTGGTGCGTTGTCTCCACCCATTCCATCAATTACAATTTTCATATCCTTCTCCTCCTAAACCAACTCTTCAAATATAAATTTTCCTCTAAAAATTTGTTCTTGCGCTTTGTTATTGACTACAACTTTTACATAATGTTTTTTATCAACATTTTTGTATATTTCGGCTTTAGCTATAAGCCTATCTTTTTGTTGTATATGTTTAAGCGTTTTTATATTAGCAAACCTCATAATTACTTGTGGTGCATCTATAATTGCCATAGCCAGTGAATTTGCTAATGAAAATATATATTCATCTTTAAGAGTACCTGTTTTGGAGTAAATCATATCTTCGGTAATATCTAACATAGATATGCCTAATTGACCTACTGATAAGTCAATTATCTCTCCTGTTATCTCTTTTATACCTAAAGTCTTAACTTTAGATGTTTCAGTCTCAGCAATTTGTTTAACTCTTTCTCTCAACTCTGGTATATTTAACGTAAGTCTATCTAGTCTTATAGTTTGTATACTTACATCAAATACACTAGCTAATTCTTCGTCTGTATAAAAAGGATCATTTTTCAGCATTTCGACAAGTTCGTGTTGTCTTTCTGCTTTGCTCTTCTTTTTCATATTACCTCCAAGTTTTTATAGTTGGAATTAGTACCAACTACTAATAGTAGTATATAATATTAATTATAAATAATCAACCACTTATTTATTTTTTATTTATAATTTTTAGGTATAATTAAATATTATCATAAGTTTTACCGTAATTAAGCAAAAAAAAACATGTAGAGTATTCTACATGTTTTTTAGAAGTATTACTTAGCTACAACTTCTTTACCTTTATAATATCCACAGTCTGGACATACTCTATGTGGTAACTTTGGCTCATGACATTGTGGGCAACTTACGAATCCAGTTGCTACCATTTTTGAGTTAGCTGCTCTTCTCATTTTTGTATTTGATTTAGATGTTTTACGCTTTGGTACTGCCATTTACGCCACCTCCTTAGTCATTTTTAAACATTTCTTTTAATTTAGCAAAACGGGGATCTATTGTATCCTCGTCGTTCGCGACTTCATTACAAGAACAAACTCCATCATTTAAGTTTGCTCCGCAAGTTGAACAAAGACCTTTGCAATCTTCACTACAAAGAACTCTTTGAGGTAAATTGAAATCTAATGTTTGTTCTATTAAATCTATGAAGTCTACTTCATCATCTTTATAAGTATAAACATCAAATTCTTCTACTTCATTTTCGTCAACTTCTTTTTTTACTAAAAATCCTTGAATAGGATAACTTAACTCTACTTCAACTTCATTTAAACATCTAGCACAGTTATCGATTATTTTAAAATCAACATTACAATCTAGAAATAAGCCTTTATTCGCATTGCTTATTTTACCATTTAAATTAATTGGAGAAGCTAGTTTATAAGTATCATCACAATAATTAATACTATCAATTTTTTCGCAAAAATTCAAGTGTAAATTATCAGTTTCTCTTCTTATTATCTTATCTAAACTAATTTTCATTAAGTTCACCTCAATTTATTGCCAAATTTATTATACAAATATAAGCTATGTTTGTCAAGTATTTTTACTTGATACTTAACTCTTATATTGGCAAAAATTAAGGTAGGTTTTAACCTACCTTAATAGTATTATATCCACTTACAATTATTTTACTAATGCAACTGTATCTCTTGCTATCATTAACTCTTCGTTAGTTGGTATTAATAATATCTTAACTTTAGAATCTTCTGTAGATATTACTCTTTCTTTACCTCTAACTTTGTTAGCTTCTTTATCTAATTTCATTCCTAAGAATTCCATATTTGAAGCTATAGATTCTCTTATTTCTATACCATTTTCACCAACACCAGCAGTAAATACAACAGCGTCTACTCCGTTCATTTCTGCAGCATAAGCTCCTATGTATTTTTGAACTCTTTGTACATAAGCATCTAATGCAACTTGAGCTTTTTCGTCTCCTTTTGAAGCAGCTCCTTCTATATCTCTGAAGTCACTTGATATACCAGTCATTCCGTATACTCCAGATTGTTTGTTCATTAAGTCAGATAAACCAGCAGCAGTTAATCCTTCTTTTTCCATTAAGAATGGTAATATAGCAGCATCTATATCTCCACATCTAGTTCCCATTATTAAACCTTCTAATGGAGTGAATCCCATTGAAGTGTCTACACATTTACCACCATCAACAGCAGCTATAGAAGCTCCGTTTCCTAAGTGACAAGTTATTATTTTTACGTCTTCTATGTTCTTTCCTAACATATCAGCAGCTCTTTGAGATACATATTTGTGAGAAGTTCCGTGGAATCCGTATCTTCTTACACCGTATTTAGTATATAACTCATGAGGTAATCCATATAAGTAAGACTTCTTAGGCATAGTTTGATGGAATGCAGTATCAAATACAGCAACCATTGGTACTCCTGGAAGTATAGCTTCACAAGCTTCTATTCCCATTATGTTAGCTGGGTTATGAAGTGGTGCTAATTCAACACACTCTTCTAATGCAGCCATAACTTCACCATTTATCTTAACTGATTTAGCAAATTTCTCTCCACCGTGAACTACTCTGTGTCCAACAGCTTCTACTTCGCTTATTTCTTTAACTCCACCGAACTCTGGGTGAACTACACCTTCTAATACTAATTTTATAGCATCTTGATGGTTTTTCATTGGTTGCTCAACTACAAGCTTACCTTCTACTCCATCTTTCTCTTGCTTTAATATAGAACCTTCTATTCCTATTCTTTCAACTAATCCTATACATAAAACTTCTTCATTTGCCATATCTATTAATTGATATTTTAATGAAGAACTACCACAGTTTAATACTAATACTTTCATTAGTATACCTCCTTAAATC
>OGSU01000635.1_pt1 | contig 11099 bp, 6 predicted proteins | sample 1573911 | NCBI WGS metagenome assembly OGSU01 (sample SAMN03295839, study PRJEB24534) | human gut metagenome | isolation source: fecal sample 7 from infant 5 | host: Homo sapiens | place: USA: Pittsburgh, PA | collected 2014-07 | reverse complement strand
AATAAAAACACCCCAAAAGTTAGATTTTTCTGTCTAACTTTTGGGGTGCAGTTCACGTGGGATGCTATTCTTTTTTGTATGAGTGAGATTCACTCTTATTAATTATTTGAAATTTTACGTTTCAAGACGATTGCTCCTGACAGAACGACAACTCCTGTTAGGATAGCCCCTGTTGCAGCAATTTCCCCTGTATTTGGAAGGAAACCTTTGCGACGACCATTCGTTGACTTGGTCGTTCCAGAATGGTTGTTTGATGGCCCTTCTGGTGTAGTTGTAGTCTTAGTATTAGTCGCAGGTCCTCCTGGTGTAGTTGTAGTACTAGTAGTAGTCTCTTTTGTAGTTGTAGTACTAGTAGTAGTCTCTTTTGTAGTTGTGGTACTAGTAGTAGGCGCTTCTGTAGTTGTAGTGCTAGTAGTAGGCGCTTCTGTAGTTGTGGTGCTAGTAGAAGGTGCTTCAGTAGTCGTAGTGCTAGTAGTAGGCGCTTCAGTGGTTGTAGTACTAGTCGTAGGTGCTACTGTAGTTGTAGTACTAGTAGTAGGCGCTACTGTAGTCGTAGTAGTTGTAGTTGTGCTAGTAGTTGTGGTTGTTTTTGGTTTTTCTTTTGGGTTGACAATTGTCTTCGTTACCGCATGGTCCGTTCCGCTAAAGTCTTCAGCATTAACTGAGGTATCAGCAGTAGTAATGGTATAACCTTCAGGTGCTTGTAACTCAGTTAAGATGTATTTATCTTTTAAAAGACCATTGACTGTGATATTCCCATCTTTATCGGTCACATATTCACCGATTACTTGGTTGTTGGCTTGACGTACCACTTTGAATTTAGCTCCAGCAAGTGGTTGATTCGCGTCGCCCACTTTATGGATATGAATGGTAAAGACATAACCGACACCAGATCCACCTGCAATTTGAATGGCAGAAGCATTTAAAGCTTGTTTAATAACAACACCTTTACCTTTTAGTGTCGCCTCATTCTTTAAAACTTCTCCATCGGCAGGTGTATATTTTAAGCGAACGTCATATAAAATTTGGTATTGATCTGCTTCAGTAACATCTCCAAGGTTAACAGTGAAAGACTGACCGTCATCACTAACCGTTACCGTATGTTGATCTGTCACATCTGTTGTATCATTTAATTGCCATGAACCGTCAGTATTAGAGAAGGTTCCCTTAAGTACACGAATGGAGCCTTTGACGTATTCTGCATTCGTAAATTGTAAATGATCTTCTACCGTAACTTCTTTAATATTTTGTTTGTTTTGATTGACAGAAATTGCATATTTAATTAATGTTGGGTCTTTCTGAACATCACTTATTTTAACGAACAATTTAGGTTCTGAAATTCCAACCCCTTTGAAATTCACTTTTCCAACAATAGTTGTTTTGTTGTTAACCGTTACTTGAACCGGAACTTCGCCAGCTTCAGGATGTTTTTTATAATCTACTTGAGCGTAGAAGTAAAAAGAACCATTTGTATCAGAATGATTTTCAACATAATCAGTATATGTTAATGAAATCTTTTTATTATCCTTATCAACTGTTGCATGTGCAATAATTTGATTAGTTTGAGTGTCACGAATTTCAAAACTTTGTGAAGAAATGATTAGAGGGTCGGAAATAGAAATATCTGTCGTATCTCCTGCCTTCACATTTTTCCCAGCTAAATCATAGTTTGCATTAATTCTAAAATTCTGCCATTTTCCAACGCCGTCTTCAATATTACCTCCGTTCTCACTGGTAACATTGATATTCTTAATAGTATCCACAAACTTTCCACTAACGGTAATATTAGGTGTCTCGGCTGACGTTTTGGTCAGGCTAAGAGCGAAAAGAACCGTTAATAAAGCAAGGATAAATGTGAAAATTTTGATATTTTTTCTATTATCCATTTTATATTCCCCTTTTCTCATAAAAATCCTATTCCCACGAAACAATATGGTAAAACTGGTTGAGATCTGTATAGGCTCCGTAAGATTTACAGTTCTCCAAATTGAAACTTGAGAAAGACCTCCATATATTTGTTTTAGCAAGGAAAATATTTTAGTTTTAAAATTATTCCCTACAGGAGGCATTATAGCAAAAATAAATCTAAGTATCAAGCATTCGATCACAGTTTTTTAAAAAATAACCTAATAATATCTATGCAAAAAATTAAGAATAATAGAATTGAAAAGATGCTTCACAAAAGATAGCCACATTATAGAAGAGATAAGAATAGCTATAGAGTAAAAGAGAACCTTGATGACAAAAATGGGCAATTTGACCAAACAGAGAAATAGGGGGGTCTGCTATTCCTAATTGAAAGGGGATATTGCAAGATCGAATTTGCTTTTAGATAAAAAGACTCTGGTATAAAAAAGAATAGCACCCCCGCGGGATGCTATTCTTTTTGGTATGAGTGAGATCCACTCTTATTAATTATTTGAAATTTTACGTTTCAAGACGATTGCGCCAGATAGAACGACAACTCCAGTTAGGATAGCTCCTGTTGCAGCAATTTCCCCTGTATTTGGAAGGAAACCTTTGCGACGACCATTCGTTGACTTGGTCGTTCCAGAATGGTTGTTTGATGGCCCTTCTGGTGTAGTTGTAGTCTTAGTATTAGTCGCAGGTCCTCCTGGTGTAGTTGTAGTACTAGTAGTAGTCTCTTTTGTAGTTGTAGTACTAGTAGTAGTCTCTTTTGTAGTTGTGGTACTAGTAGTAGGTGCTTCTGTAGTTGTGGTACTAGTAGTAGGCGCTTCTGTAGTTGTAGTACTAGTAGTAGGCGCTTCTGTAGTTGTAGTACTAGTAGTAGGCGCTTCAGTGGTTGTAGTACTAGTCGTAGGTGCTACTGTAGTCGTAGTACTAGTCGTAGTAGTTGTTGTGCTAGTAGTTGTAGTTGTTTTTGGTTTTTCTTTTGGATTGACGATTGTCTTCGTTACCGCATGATCCGTTCCGCTAAAATCTTCTGGATTAACCGGAGTATCTTTAGTAGTAATGGTATAACCAGCAGGAGCCTCTGTTTCCGTTAAGATGTATTTATCTTTTAAGAGTGCATTGACTGTGATATTTCCATCTTTATCGGTCACATATTCACCAATCACTTGGTTGTTAGCTTGACGAACAATTTTGAATTTTACCCCGGCAAGAGGTTGATTAGCGTCATCTACTTTATGGATATGAATGGTAAAGACATAACCGACACCAGAACCACCTGCAATTTGAACTGCAGCTTTGTTGAGGGCTACTTTAGTTTCTATATCTTTCCCTTTTAAGGTAGCTTGGTTACTTAAAATTTCGCCATCGGCTGGTGAGTAATTTAAGTGGACATCATACGTAATACGGTATTGATCCGTCTCACTGATATCTCCAAGATTCACAACAAATGATTGACCATTTTCACCAACAGTAACTGGATGTTCATTGGTTACATCCTTAGTATTATTAAATTGCCATTCACCATTTACATAAGACATCTCACCTTTTGTCACACGAAAACTATCTTTAACATAAGAAGCATTGGTAAATTGCAATTTGTCTTCTACGGTTACCTTTTTAATATTTTGCTTTAGTTGGTTCACAGAAATGCCATAGGAAATAGTCTTAGGATCATCTGAGTGAACCCAACTTGTTTTCTTTAAAAGGTTTGGATTACCATCACCAACACCTTTAAAGGTAACTTTACCTGCAATAGTTGTTTTGTTGTTAACCGTCACTTCAACCGGAATTTCTCCTTGTTGAGGGTGCTTCTTGAAGTCGATACGAGCGTAGAAATAAAAATTACCATGTGTATCTGAATGTTTCTGCGCATAATCCGTATAAGTTAATGAAATCTTTTTATTATCCTTATCCACTGTTGCATGAGCGATGACTTCATTGGTCTTTTCATCTTTAATATCAAAGCTTTGTGATGTAATAATCAAAGCATCTGATACAGTGATATCGGTTGTATCTCCTGCTTTAACATCCTTACCAGCTAAGTCGAAATCAGCATTAATCCGGAATGTTGCCCATTGCCCTAGATCCCAATTAAGATCTCCACCTTCATTATTAGACACTTGAACATTTAAAATGGTATCTACAAATTTACCAGTAATGGTTACTCCAGGTGTCTCAGCGGACGTTTTGGTCAAGCTGAGAGTGAAAAGAACCGTTAATAAAGCAAGGATAAATGCAAAAATTTTGATGTTTTTTCTATTATCCATTTTATCTTCCCCTTTTTTCATAAAAATCCTATTCCCACGAAACCATATGGTCAAACTGGTTGAGATCTGTATCCGCTCTGTAAGATCTCCAGTTTCCAAATTGAATCTTGAGAAAGACCCCCATATATTTGTTTTAGTAAGAAAAATATTTTAGTTTTAAAATTATTCCCTATAAGAGGAATTATAGCAAAATTAAAGAGTAGATTCAACCTAAAAATAGCATTTTTTAGCACAAATGGTATATCAAATGACTCATAAAAGGTTTTTTATTTTCAGAAAACAAACATGAAAATTACATGCAACTTACTGACTGAAAGGAAATTTAAAAAAATTACGAATAATAGAATTGGAGGAACGCTTTTCAAAAAAGTGATGGTATAATAGAAGAGATAGAAACTATTTAGATAAAAGGGGAATGATGATGACAAAAATTCGTGGATTTGAACTTGTATCAAGCTATACCAATCAGGACTTGCTTCCAAAACGAGAGACAGCACATGCAGCTGGCTACGACTTAAAGGTGGCAGAACGCACGGTGATTGCACCAGGCGAGATTGTTCTCGTTCCAACTGGTGTTAAGGCTTATATGCAAGCGGGTGAGGTGCTCTATCTCTATGACCGCTCGTCCAATCCTCGCAAAAAAGGCCTGGTCTTGATCAACTCTGTGGGCGTTATTGATGGAGACTACTATGGCAATCCAGGAAATGAGGGTCATATCTTTGCTCAGATGAAAAATATCACAGATAAAGAAGTGACTCTTGAAGTAGGTGAACGTGTGGTTCAGGCTGTCTTTGCTCCTTTCTTAATTGCAGATGGAGATGAGGCAGATGGCGTGCGAACTGGTGGATTTGGATCGACAGGGCACTAAGATGAAGATTATCTTTGTCCGTCATGGGGAGCCAGATTATAGTATGCTTGATAAACTTGAAAATCCGCAACTCTATAGTGGTTTTGGTCGTGATTTAGCACCATTGACAGGAAAAGGTCGCAGTCTGGCAAAAGAAGTTGCTAAAACTGCATGTTTTGGAAAGGCGGAGATTATTATTTCATCGTCTGTGACGAGGGCTTTAGAAACAGCACATTATATAGCAGTTGAAACAGGATTGGACTTATTTGTGGAGCCGTTTTTTCATGAGTGGCGTCCAGACTTAGATGGCACTAACTCTGATTTAACTAGTGTATTGGTAGCTCATGAATATTATCTAAAACATCAAGGAGGTTTATCTGAAGATTCTCCTTATCGCTATGAAACTGATCTAGAAATGCGTCATCGTTTTTTAAGAGCTTTGGAAAAATATAAAAATTATAAAACTATTATCATTGTAACTCACGGAATGCTCATGCGCCAGTTTGTCCCAAATGAGAAGATTGATTTTTGCCAAGTGATTGAGTGTGAGATAGAGATTTAGAAAGAGGTTTATCATCGCAAAGAAAAAAACGACATTTATTTGTCAAAATTGTGCCTATAACTCACCCAAGTATCTAGGGCGCTGTCCTAACTGTGGTTCTTGGTCTTCCTTTGTCGAGGAGGTCGAGGTCGCAGAGGTTAAGAATGCGCGTGTGTCCTTGACAGGTGAGAAAACCAAGCCTATGAAACTGGCTGAGGTGACTTCTATCAATGTCAATCGAACTAAGACGGATATGGAGGAATTCAACCGTGTGCTTGGAGGCGGAGTGGTGCCAGGAAGTCTGGTCCTCATCGGGGGAGACCCTGGGATAGGGAAATCAACCCTGCTCCTTCAAGTATCGACCCAACTGTCTCAAGTGGGAACGGTCCTCTATGTTAGTGGCGAGGAGTCAGCCCAGCAGATCAAACTTCGGGCAGAGCGTTTGGGGGATATTGACAGTGAGTTTTACCTCTATGCCGAGACCAATATGCAAAGCGTGCGAGCAGAGGTAGAGCGGATCCAACCTGACTTTCTTATCATCGACTCTATCCAGACCATTATGTCTCCTGAAATTTCAGGAGTCCAAGGATCAGTTTCTCAAGTACGCGAGGTGACGGCTGAGCTCATGCAACTCGCTAAGACCAATAACATCGCTATCTTTATCGTCGGGCATGTGACCAAGGAAGGAACCTTGGCAGGCCCTCGTATGCTGGAACACATGGTGGATACGGTGCTTTACTTTGAAGGGGAACGCCACCATACCTTCCGAATTCTGAGAGCAGTCAAAAACCGCTTTGGTTCGACCAATGAGATCGGGATCTTTGAGATGCAGTCAGGTGGCTTGGTCGAAGTTCTCAATCCGAGTCAAGTTTTCCTAGAAGAGCGTTTAGACGGGGCGACGGGTTCCTCTATCGTGGTGACCATGGAAGGGACGCGTCCAATTTTAGCAGAGGTTCAGGCTTTGGTGACACCGACTATGTTTGGAAATGCCAAGCGGACGACGACGGGCCTTGACTTCAATCGTGCTAGCTTGATTATGGCTGTTTTGGAAAAACGGGCAGGTCTCTTGCTCCAAAATCAGGATGCCTACCTTAAGTCTGCAGGTGGTGTCAAATTAGATGAACCTGCGATTGACTTAGCGGTTGCCGTTGCCATTGCCTCGAGCTACAAGGACAAGCCAACCAACCCGCAGGAGTGTTTTGTTGGAGAGTTGGGCTTGACAGGAGAGGTCCGTCGGGTCAATCGGATCGAGCAGCGGATCAATGAAGCGGCCAAGCTCGGTTTCACAAAAATCTATGTACCGAAAAATTCTCTGACAGGGATCACAACACCATCCGATATTCAAGTGGTTGGTGTGACGACTCTGAGTGAAGTCTTAAAGAAAGTATTTTAATAGTAGAAAAGGCCAAGATGCAAACGCTGAGGGCCTTTTTTCCGGTGTGACAAATCTTAAAGGCTCGTTTCTGACAGGACAGGTAGATTGTGGTACAATAATAGATAATTTGAATCTCAAAGGAAATGAAGGACTGGCTATGACCTATTTTGATAATTTTTTAAAAGCCAACCAAGCCTACGTTGGCTTGCACGGAGATCTCCATCTACCGATCAAGCCTAAAACAAAAGTGGCCATTGTGACCTGTATGGATTCTCGTCTTCACGTGGCACCAGCTCTTGGTCTTGCCTTGGGAGACGCCCACATTTTGCGGAATGCTGGAGGGCGTGTGACCGAAGATATGATTCGCTCGCTCGTGATCTCTCAGCAACAGATGGGAACTCGCGAAATCGTAGTTCTGCACCATACAGATTGTGGGGCACAAACCTTTGAAAATGAACCCTTCCGTCAGTATCTCAAGAAGGAACTCGGAGTAGACGTGGGGGACAGGGATTTCCTTCCCTTCCAGGACGTGGAAGAGAGTGTCCGAGAGGATATGGAGATCTTGAAAGCTTCCCCTTTGATTCCAGAGGATGTGAAGATTTCCGGAGCCGTATACGATGTCAATACTGGCTTGATTTCAGAAGTAAAATAAATAAAAAAGAAAAGCTGTGATAGATCCCTATTTATAGATCTACTATGGCTTTTTTTGTTGTTTAAATTAAGTGTACCGATTGGGAAAAAATTTCAAAAACAGAGGGGGTGGGGGTATAGAATTCGGGGAAATATTAAAAATAAAACAATTTAATTACAACAAATTGACAAAATATGTCTATAATATTACAATTTTGTTTGTATCATGGAATCATGAAATATGAAAAAGGAGATCCTATCAAATGAAGGATGTATTTAATAGACGCCAGCGTTTTTCCTTGCGGAAGTATAGCATTGGTGTTTGTTCTGTTCTCTTAGGGACAGCTCTTTTCGCTGCAGGTGCCAATACGGTTTCTGCGGATGAAGCAACTGCCCCTTCAGGTGCATCGACGTCGGCTTCGACGGAGTCTGCATCAAATAGCACAGTAGCAGCTGAAACAGCTGCCTCTTCTACTGAAGCTTCTTATAAAGCTACAGAAACGAAAGTCGATCAAGCAAATACAGGTGCTGCGCAGGAAGTCAAAGAGCAATCTGAGGCTAAAAAAGCAGCAGCTAAAGCTGAGGAAGCAGCAAAATCAGCTCCGAAAGCTGAAGAAGCTGTAAAACCAGCTAAAGCTGAAGAAGTAGCAAAACCAGCTTCAAAAGCTGAAGCACCAAAAGCAACTGCTACATCAGAAGCAAAAAAAGCTGATGAAAAGAGCCAAGCGCACAGTGCTGCGTCAGAAGCTGCAAAACCAGTTGCTTCTACAAGCGCTGCAGCTAGTCAAAGCTCAGAAGCAGCAAGCACAAGTGAAGCAGCAACACCAACAGTGGCCCTCAAGCCTAAAGTGCAAGTAGCCTCACTTCGTGGTACTGAAACTCCTAAAGCAGATCAAGCAGCAGCTGAAGATCGTAGCGCAGTACTCGACCGTGCCGCAACTGATATGACGAACGGCGGAGCTTTGGCATCAGGTCGTAGCCGTCGTAACCGTCGTGCTTTGACAGACCACAATAACCAACCTATTGATGTTGAAACGACTTTGAAAGCTGATGAAGAAGCAACTCCTACTATGGACGATCCAAATGGGTCAACTGTTTCATCTCAATCTGTACCAGCTGGTTATGAAAGAAAAGAAGGCGACGTCTATACATACGGTATCTGGGATTTAACGAAGTTTAACGAACGTTATCATACGAACTATTATGCACGTGCTTATAAGAGTTTTGATAATTCAACAGATACAACAGTTGAATTGATTAACAAAAATACGGGTGCTGTTGTTGAAACTAGGAAAATTACTGCTTCAAGTGGTATCCAAAAATTCACAACTACAACTGCTGCATCGAACGGAGAATTGACTTTCCAAGTAGATTACAATGAAGGTAGGGGAGCTGCTGCTGATAAAACAGATAAACCATTTATTCAAAATGGTTATGAAGTTGGAGCAGCGATTCAAGCCTTAGTTGCTCCTGGTCATACCTTAACTCCAGCAGAGAAAACTCGTTACGATGCGGTTTATAATGCTCGTACGACAACGGATATTATAAATGTTGTTGAACCTGCTTATAACGGTCGTACTATCACAGATTCAAATGACAAAATCCCTGTCACTGTCAATCAAAAAACGCTTTATAAAGTAGTTGATAAAAACAACCCAACTTATGATCCTAATAAAACGGATAAAACTGCACAGACTTATAAACCTAACGGGAATGAAGTAGAACTTGCAAATTATTCAATAACTGCTATGGAAGGTCAAAACTTTACTGCTTCCGGTGAACGTCAGTTTAAGAATTATAAACTTTATCAGACAGCTGATGCGAATGAAAAGACTGGTTATGTCAGCAAGCCTTACACTGTAGGTACCAGATTTATGGACGCTGAGCGTGCAGGAATCAAACGTATCAAGGAAATCGTAGGTGAAGATGGTACGGTTGTCATCCGTGTTTATCTTTTGGACCCAAGACAACAAAATAAACGTTCAGATGGTACGTTGAGTACTGATGGTTATATGCTTTTAGCAGAAACTGAACCAATCAAACCAGGGCAAGCCAATACAAAGGAATTGGTGGTGAAAAAGACACCGCTTCGTACGAGTGCTTTCAGAGGTAATGATGGTGTCAACCATCCAAATGGTATTGAAGTGCCATTTGACTTCCAAACTGCTGCCGATTATGTACCTAAAAAGACGGTATTTGTTCCATTCTTGGGAGATAATATTGGTCACCTTTCTCCAAATGCCCAATTGGAACGTGGGGTAAAAGGTATTGGTACCAACGTTGACTTGCTCAACACCTTAGTTCCTTACAAACAACCTGTTTACTACTATGTAAAACCAGAGCCTGTAACAGTGACTCCAGAAGTTGAAAAACAATTGGGAGGACGTGTCCTTGTAGATGGCGAATTTAGCTTTAAGATTAAGGAAAACTCTTCTGCACCTGGTGTGGAAGAAACTGTTACAAACCAAAATGGTAAAGCAACCTTCTCTAAATTGACATTTGATAAAGTAGGTACTTATACATACACCATCACTGAGTTACGTGGCAAAGATGCAAATGTTGACTACGATGACATGGAAGTGACCATGACTGTCACGGTTACTCAAAATGCTGCGGGTGATTTGCAAGCGGCTGTGAAATACAGTGCTGAAGGCGGATATAAAATAAGCGCGGATGACAAAATCTTTAACAACTACGTTGTCGCCCCTGTTAAGACAAAATTCGACTTCACCAAAGCTCTTGCAGGTCGTGCACTTAAAAATGGTGAGTTCAGTTTCCAATTGAAAGATGAGAACGGAACTGTTCTTCAAACGAAACAAAACAATGCTAGTGGTGTGATCGCCTTTGACGATTTGACATTCACAAAAGCTGAAGTTGGTGTCCATCATTACACTGTAGAAGAAGTTGTTCCAGCAAACAAAGAAGCTGGCATGACTTATGACCCAATGAAAGCTGCAGTAACCATCACTGTTACTAAGAATGGCCATGTTCTTAAAGCGGTTAATACACTTCCAGCAGACACTGAATTCAACAATACCTTCACTCCTACCGCAACCCAAGCACAATTCCGCTTCACAAAACGTTTGGAAGGTAAGACTCTTGAAGCCAATGCCTTCACATTCGAATTGCTTGAAAACGGCAATGTGATCCAAACGAAACAAAATGCGGCTGATGGATCAATTCAATTCGATGCAATCTCATACGCTGCTGCAGGTACACATACTTACACTGTACGTGAAAAAGCTGGAACAGATACCAACATCGATTACGATCCAATGAACGCTGTTGTGACTGTTAACGTCACAAAAGATGCTCAAACTGGTCTTTTGAACGCTGCGGTTACTATGCCAGCTGATACTGAATTCAACAACTTTGCTGTTGCTCCTGTTAAGACCAAGTTCAACTTCTCTAAAGCTCTTGCAGGTCGTGCTCTTAAAGATGGTGAGTTCACTTTCCAATTGAAAGATGCCAACGGAACTGTTCTTCAAACGAAACAAAACAATGCTAGTGGTGTGATCGCCTTTG
>OGSU01000631.1_pt1 | contig 11183 bp, 8 predicted proteins | sample 1573911 | NCBI WGS metagenome assembly OGSU01 (sample SAMN03295839, study PRJEB24534) | human gut metagenome | isolation source: fecal sample 7 from infant 5 | host: Homo sapiens | place: USA: Pittsburgh, PA | collected 2014-07 | reverse complement strand
AAATTAAAAAGAATAATAATAAAAAGATTATAAACGTCAAAAAAAGTAAACGATATCATAAAATAAAAAAAATAAATGTATTTTAGAAAATATTGAAAAACCTCAAAATATGTACTTTTTTGTCTGGAAAAGGCATATATATTTATGTTAAAATATGAAGGTGATTCTTATGGGAGGTCGAAAACAAAAATGGTAAATAATAAACAACCGTATGCTTTAGTTTTTGGAGTATCAATATTTGATATAATCGGATTTACAAATAATAATTATAGATGTAATGACTCAAATCCAGGAAAAGTTAAAACTTCTTTTGGAGGAGTTTGCAGAAATATAGCAGAGAACATGGCAAGAGTAGGTGTTAATACTAAGTTCATATCTATATTAGGTGACGATGAAACAGGAAGAAGAATGATGGAACATTCTAAAGTTATGAACTATGATATGGGAGAATCTTTAGTAATTAAAGGAGAGAGCACTCCTACATATATGGCGGTATTAAATCATGAAGGTGAGTTAGAATCTGCAGTTGTTGATATGAAAATAACAGATATGTTCACAACTGAATTTATAGATTCTAAAGCTGATATGATAAGAAATTCAGAATATATGTTTTTAGATTCTGACAAACCAGATATAGTTGAATATATATTAAAGACATTTAAAGATGAGACTAAGTTTATATTAGACCCTGTATCTGCATGTAAAGCTAAAAATATAAAACATTTAATAAAATATTTTCATACTATAAAACCTAATAGATACGAAGCAGAAATAATGTGCGGTTTTGAAATAAAATCAGAAGAAGATTTAAGAAAAGCAGGAAAGTATTTTATTGATTTAGGTATAGAAAATGTATTTATAAGTTTAGATGAAGACGGAATTTATTATAATAACGGAAAAGAAGAAGGAACTATAAAAGCTAATAATGTTCCAGTTGTAAATGTTACAGGAGCTGGAGATTCATTTGTAGCTGGGCTAGGATATGGATATATGAAAAAAGCTTCTTTAAAAGATATTGTAAAATATGCAGTAGCAATGTCTGTATTAACTATAGCTCATGAAGATACAATACATCCAGATATGTGTAATGATATAGTTTTAAAACATATAGAAAAACTTGATTGGACGGAAAAAGATTATTAAAAATAATAAGTTTATATAAATTAAAAAGCTATGTATTAAATACATAGCTTTTTTTATATAAACTAGAATGCCCAGTTTCCATCTTTAAAAATTTGAACTTTTTCTCCCGTAGCTTTTTCACCAACTATATTCATATCAGGAGAACCAATCATAAAGTCAACATGAGTTATACTGAAGTTTATACCATGTTTATCTAAATCTTCCTTTGGTATATTTACCCCATTTTCTATACAGCTCTTATAAGCTGTACCTATAGCAAAGTGACAAGATGCATTTTCATCATATAAAGTATTATAAAATACTATATTTGTATCTGATATTGGAGATTTAAATGGAACTAATGCAACCTCTCCTAAGTAATGAGAACCTTCATCTGTATCTATTAATTTAGATAAAGTTTCATAACCTTCTTCAGCAGTAAAGTCTACTATTTTACCATCTTTAAATGTTAGAGTAAAATTATTTATAACATTTCCACCATAAACAAGAGGTTTAGTACTTGCAACTACACCATTTACACCAAATTTATGAGGTAATGTAAATACTTCTTCTGTTGGTATATTAGGGTTAAAGTTTATACCATTAGGATCTTTAGAAGCACCACTTGCCCATATATGACCTTCAGGTAAATTCATAGTTATATCTGTTTTGCCAGATTTAAAGTATAATGTTTTAAATTTACTATCATTTAAGAAGTTCATTTTAACTTTTAAGTTTTTATTGTGTTGATTCCAAGCTTCTATTGGGTCTTCTTGGTCAACTCTTGTGCAATGGAATATTGCTTCCCACATCTTATCTATAGCTTCTTCTTCAGAAACTCCAGGGAATACTTTTTTAGACCAGTTAGCTGTAGGAACAGAAACTATACTCCATTTTGATTTATCTGATAAAGTATAAGATCTCCATTCTTGTAAAGCTTCAGCAGAAGCTTTTTGGAAGTTTGCAACTCTTTGAGGATCAACGTCCTTTAATAAATCTGGATCTTGAGCATAAACTGTTAAGAAAGCTCCACCATTTTTAGCTATGTCAACATATTGATCAGATACCCAAGTTGGGAAATGATTAAATGTATCTTCTGGAGCATTTAGATATTTTATAAGAGTACACTCTTCATCAGACCACTCTACGAAAACTTCTTTGGCACCTAAGTCGTAAGCCTTTTTAACTACTTTTCTTACGAAAGGAGCACATTCAATAGGAGATCTAACTAATAACGTTTGTCCGGGTTGTATATTAACTCCTATTTTTACTGATAATTCTGCGTATTTTTCTAAGTTTCTTTCTAAATTCATAAAGGCCACATCCTCTCAAAAAATTTACATTTAAGTAAAATTATGCTTATTTAAGTTAAGTATAGCACCATTTTGTAGAATACTACAAAACACTTTTTCAAAAATAAAAAAGTTGAATTATTCTAAAATGAAAAACAATTCGAACACATTAGGCTATATTATTTAACAATATAACTTTAAAATACCCATAAATATAAATTTTAATAAAATAGAGTAAATAATGTAACTATTTTAAGGGTAATGAAAGATAGTATAAGGCTATATATTTTGATATAATATTACTTATTATGTTGGTAGATAGGAGGAATTAGATTGCAGTTATATGACGCTATTTTTTATAGAAAATCTATTAAAAAATACTCTACGAAGAAGTTAAGCATAGATATGTTTGATGAAGTAAAAAGATTATGTAAAGATGTACCTAGTTTAAATGAAGATATAAAAATAAGTGCACACCCTATTTTAAAAGGTGATAGCCTTAAATTTATAATAAAGAAAAGACACAGACTAGTAGCTCCGCATTATATAGTTTTAACAGTTCAATTACCAGAAGAAGATGAAGAAAAGCCTATTAAGTATTTTGATAGTGTAGGATTTGCTGGCGAAGAGTTAATTTTAAAATTAACAGAGATGGGGTTAGCAACAAGCTGGCTAGATAATAGTTTTAATAAAGAATCTGTTTCAGATTTTGTTCACTTAAAAGAAAATGAAATGCCTGTAATGTTAATAGCAATTGGATTTCCAGAAGGAAAAGAAGAGTTATTTAGAAAACTAAGTGATGATGTAGATAGAAAAGCAATTAAAAATATAGCTAAAAATATAGATGATAAATGGACTAATGTTATAGAGTGTGTAAGATTATCGCCATCATATAAAAATTCACAACCTTGGAGATTTTATCAAAACAATAAATCTCTTGATATATATATGAAAAAAGATTCTAATGAAGATTTAAATTTAGTTAATATGGGAATAGCTTTAAAACATTTTGAGATAGCATGTAAACATTATAATATAGATTTTAAGTTTGTAAGAAAAGAAGAGAAGGATAAATTAAGAAAAGAATATTATATAAGTGTCGTATAATTAAAGAGTAACTCTATTGAAACAATAGGGTTACTCTTTAATTTTGATAAAAAATAACAGAAAATGTAAAAATTTAACAATATTATAATTTGTGTTATAATTAAGTTAAATTAACTAGAAAGGTATATGGATATATGATTCATTTATATACGCTTTTAATAAATATTGGAATTTGCTTAAGTTTTATAAATATATATGATTTTAAAAGGAATAAAATAAAATTAGCGACGTGTTTTATATGCTTATATATATTGCTAACTCTGATATCTGATTACCTTAGAATACCGCCTTTATATGGCGTAAATATCATAAATGCTATTTTAGTTTATAAATTTACAAAAAAAACTTTATTAACTATAACAATTCCGTTGATGTCGACAGTGTTATATATAACAGTTAATATTTTTTGCTACCATATAGTTTTATTTTTAACAAGCATAAATATATACAGAGTAGGGAATAGAATACATCTAATTGTTTATTACTTAATTACATATATAATTATCGTTGTAATTTCTAAATTTTTAAACTCTAAGCTTATGAAAAGTATAGATGAGTTTGATATGGTATATAAATTTAAAATACAATTATTAATTATATTGACCAGTATATTATCTATATGTATATATTTTGAAACTATTAGGCAAACAAAGCTAGCATTTATAGCAGGATTGGAAATAAACCGAAATATAATGTTATGTTTATTACATTTCTTTACGTTTTTGTCGGTGATATTTTTAATCATGTTAGTAAACAATCAAAGTAGGCTTAAAGAAATTAATGAATATAATAATAAATTAGAATCTGTAACAAATGAGATGCGAAAGTTTAGACATGACTATAAAAATATTATTTTATCTATGTGTGGATATATAGATGCAGATGATATGGAGGGTTTAAGGAAATTTTTTTACTCTAACATAGAATGTTCAGCTAAAAATTTAGACATATATAACTTAAATCTTTCCTCAGTTGGAAATATAAAGTGTATAGAAGCTAAAGGCATGATAGCATCAAAGTTAATCATGGCCCAGAGAGAAGGAATAGATACAAATGTATATATTCCTAATATAGTAAAAGATATAAACTTCAATTGTTTAGATTTATGCAGAATTTTAGGAATAATACTCGATAATTCTATAGAAGCTTCTTTAGAATGTGAAAATCCATCTATAACATTATCTATTATAGATAAAGAAAATTTAATATCAATAATAGTTTCAAATACATATAAAGAAAAAATAGAAGATATATCGAATTTATTTAAAGATGGATACTCCTCGAAGGGGGAAGGCCGAGGAATCGGACTTAGTAATTTAAAAGAAATTTTGAATAATTATGAAAATGCATATTTTACAATAAAAGCAGAAGGGGAATTTATTCAAAAGTTAGACATATATAAATAAGGAGGAGTTAGGGTGAAAATATTTATATGTGAGGATAATGAAGATCAAAGGTTTAGCCTAGAGCAAGTTATAGTATCTGTTTTAGAAAAAGAAGATATAAAAGGAAACATAGAACTATCTAGCGATTCATCAAAGCCTATAATAGATTATATATCTAATAATAGATGCAAAGGAGTATATTTTTTAGATATTCATATAGGTGAAGATATGAATGGTATTGAGTTAGCAGAACAAATAAATCAAATCGATAAAGATGCAATAATCATTATGATTACATCTAATAAAGATATGAGTCATTTAGTTTTTAAGTATCATATAGGAGCAATTGACTATATAGTTAAAGAAAACTTTGAAGAGGTAAAAAAAAGAGTAAAAGAGTGTATTATTTGCGCCAACAACAAACTTAAAGATAAATCTAAAGAAGAATATTTTTTCATTGAAAGGCTAGACAGTGTAGATAAGATAAAATATGAAGATATACTTTATTTTGAAACTTGTAAAAAAAGATTCATAGGTCTTAATACTGTTGATAGTTATATAGAATTTAATGGAACTTTAAAAGAACTAGAAAAAAAATTAGATGATAGATTTATAAGATGTCATAAATCTTATATAGTAAATAAAAATAAAATAAGTAATATCGATAAAAAACAAAGAATTATAACTATGGAAGGTGGAAGTAAATGTTATGTTTCTTTACTGCTTTTAAAAAAAACAGTAGAGAGTATTTTATCCTAGAGTCCATAGTAGTTTATCCATACAAAAACAGTTGACACAATTATAAATAAATGTAATAATTATACACAAGAGAAAGCTTTAAATTATCCCGAGAGGATATTAAGTGCTCGAATTGTAGACATAAAAATAAAGGTTCCTTGAAAGTAGTCCAGAGAGGCTAGTAAGGTTATATAAATAGATTTAATTTGCATACATATAACCTCTAACTGGATTAGTTAGAGGTTTTTTTAATATATAAAAATAAAATAAAGTCTTTTAAACTAGTCCAGAGAGGCTGGGAAAGATATCGTCATAACAACAAGTTATGAAGTATTGAATCCTTATACCTCTAGGTATAAGGATTTTTCTGATATTAGGGGCTTTATATAAAAAGGAGAGAGTAAAATGATAAATGGAAGAGACAAACTAATTGTAGCAATTGATACTAACGACTTTGATAAAGCTAAGGAATTAATAGATAAGTTAGAAGATAGTGTAGATATATTTAAAGTGGGATTAGAGCAGTATGTAGCAACAAGAGGGAAGACAGTTGACTACTTAAAAGAAAAAGGTAAAAAAATATTTTTAGATCTTAAGTTTCATGATATACCAAATACAATGCAAAGTGCAGTAAGAGCAGCAGTAAGAGATAAGGTATGGTTAATGACAATACATGTTTCAGATATGGAAGGAATGAGACAATGTGCGATGGCTGCAAAGGAAGAATCTGAAAGATTAGGAATAGAAAAACCAATAATAGTAGGAGTTACAGTATTAACTTCATTAAGTGATAAAGATTTACAAGATATAGGTTGCAATATGACAACTCAAGAATTAGCGATAAAAAGGGCTAAACTAGCTAAAGAATCAGGAATAGATGGTATAGTTTGTTCAGCACAAGAGGTTGATAAAATCGTAGAGGTTTGTGGAAGTGAATTTGTAACAGTTTGTCCAGGAATAAGACCTGAAAGTACTGATAATGGAGATCAAAAAAGAGTTGTTACTCCAAAAGATGCAATAAATAAAGGTGCGCATTATTTAGTAGTTGGAAGACCGATAACTAAGGCTGAAAATCCAAGTCAAGCAGCAAAAAATATAGTAAAAGAAATTGAAAATGCTTAAGGGGGAAGTAAGTTATGAAAGCTAAGTTAATATTAGAAGATGGAACGATATTTGAAGGTAAAGCTTTTGGTTATTTAAATGAAAGTGTAGGAGAAGTAGTTTTTAATACTTCTATGACAGGATATGGAGAAGTTTTAACAGATCCATCATACTATGGGCAAATAGTAACAATGACTTACCCGTTAATAGGGAACTATGGAATAAATTTAGAAGATGTTGAGTCAAGAGGGGTTCATGTAAAAGGATTTATAGTAAGAGAAAAGAGTGATAATCCAAATAATTTTAGATGTGAGATGGATATAGACACATATTTAAAGCAAAACAAAGTAATAGGTCTTGAAGGAATAGATACTAGAGCATTAACTAAAATATTAAGAAATAATGGGACTATGAAAGGAATAATTACTTTAGAAAATAATGCAACTTTAGAAGATGTTGTTTCAAAAATAGGTAAATTTTCAAACACAGAAGCAGTAATGACAGTTACAAGAAAAGAAAAAGAGTATATAAAAGGAAATGGTCCAAAGGTAGCAGTTATGGATTTTGGGGTTAAAGAAAATATATTAAGATCTTTTAAAGCAAGAGGATGTGACTTGGTAGTTTTACCAGCAACAACGACAGCTGAAGAAATACTAAATGAAAATCCAGATTTAATATTCTTATCAAATGGACCTGGAGATCCAGAAGATTTAGATGATGTTATAGAAAATATAAAACAATTAATAGGTAAAAAACCTATAGCTGGTATATGTTTAGGACATCAACTTTTAGCTCTAACACTAGGTGGAAAAACAGCAAGACTTAAATTTGGGCATAGAGGTGGAAATCACCCAGTTAAAGATTTAGAAGATGGAAAAGTTTATATAACATCTCAAAATCACGGGTACTATGTTTCACAAATGCCAGAAAATATGAAAATAACACATATAAATTTAAATGATAACACAGTAGAAGGCATGAGACATAGTGAATTACCTATATACAGTGTTCAGTATCATCCAGAGGCTTGCCCAGGGCCGAAAGACAATGATTATATATTTGATAAGTTCTTAGAATTAATATAAATAGATCGTTTAAATTAACTAGATAAGGAGATTAAGAGTATGCCTAAAATAGATAGTATTAAAAAGACTTTAGTATTAGGGTCAGGTCCTATAATAATAGGGCAAGCAGCGGAGTTTGATTACTCTGGAACACAAGCTTGCCAGGCTTTAAAAGAAGAGGGAATAGAAGTTGTTTTAATAAATAGTAATCCAGCTACTATAATGACGGACGAAGAAGTAGCAGATAAAATATATATAGAACCGTTAACAATAGAGTTTATAGAAAAGATAATAGAAAAAGAAAGACCAGACAGTATATTAGCAGGTATGGGAGGTCAAACAGGACTTAACTTAGCAGTTGAACTTCATGATGCAGGTATACTTGATAAATATAATGTAAAGGTATTGGGAACTTCTATAGAGTCTATAAAAAAAGGTGAGGACAGAGATTTATTTAGAGAAGTTATGAGAGAAATAAACCAACCAGTAGTAGTAAGTGATATAGTAACTAACTTAGAAGATGGATTAGATTTTGCCAATAAAATAGGTTATCCAGTAGTAGTTAGACCTGCATATACACTTGGTGGAACTGGTGGAGGTATAGCTGAAACAAAAGAAGAATTAACAGAAATACTTTCACAAGGTATACAATTAAGTCCAGTTGGCCAAGTACTGCTTGAAAAAAGTATTAAGGGTTGGAAAGAAATAGAATATGAAGTAATGAGAGATGGAAATGGTAACTGTATAACAGTATGTAACATGGAAAATATAGACCCTGTTGGAGTTCATACTGGAGATAGTATAGTTGTTGCACCTAGTCAAACTTTAAGTGATAAAGAATACCAAATGTTAAGAAAAGCATCTATAGACATAATAAATGCTATAGAAGTTAAAGGTGGATGTAATGTTCAGATAGCATTAAATCCTCATAGCTTAGAGTATGCAATTATAGAAATAAATCCAAGGGTTAGTAGATCATCAGCTCTTGCATCAAAAGCTACAGGATACCCAATAGCAAAGGTTGCTGCAAAAATTGCACTAGGGTATACATTAGATGAAATACAAAATGCAGTTACAAAGAAGACTTACGCATGTTTTGAGCCAACTCTTGATTATGTAGTTGTAAAAATACCTAAATGGCCATTTGATAAATTTAAGCAAGCAAACAGAAAATTAGGAACAAAGATGATGGCTACAGGAGAAATAATGAGTATAGGAAGTAACTTTGAAGCAGCTATACTTAAAGGGATAAGATCATTAGAAATAGGAAAATATTCATTAGTTCATAAGGCTTCTGAAGATAGAAGTATAGAACAATTAAAAGCTAGGGTAGTGGTTCCTGATGACGAAAGATTATTTGACTTAGCAGAAATGATAAGAAGAGGCTATAAAATAGAAATGATAGAACAAATCACTGGAGTAGACAAGTGGTTTATAAATAAATTTAAATGGATAGTAGAACAAGAAGAAAAATTAAAAGGAATGCACATAGAAGATTTAAATAAGGAGTATTTACTAGAACTTAAGAAAAAAGGATTTTCGGATAAAGGTATAGCTGACCTAATGAAAATAAGCCCAGAAAAAGTTTATGAGCTAAGAACTTTATACAACATAACTCCATCATATAAAATGGTTGATACTTGTGGAGGAGAATTTGATGCACTATCTCCATATTATTACTCAACTTATGAAGAATATGATGAAGTAGTTGTAAGTGATAAGAAAAAAGTTATAGTATTAGGGTCAGGGCCAATAAGGATAGGCCAAGGTATAGAATTTGACTATTGTTCAGTTCACTGTGTTAAATCGTTAAGAGCACAAGGAATAGAGACTATAATAGTAAATAATAATCCAGAAACAGTAAGTACAGATTTTGATACGTCTGATAAATTATACTTTGAGCCATTAACTGAAGAGGAAGTATTAAATATAATAGAAAAAGAAAATCCAGATGGAGTTATACTTCAATTTGGAGGTCAAACAGCTATAAAGCTAGCTAAGTTTTTAGATGAAAAGAAAATTAAAATATTAGGAACAAGTTGTAAAGATATAGATGAAGCAGAAGATAGAGAAAAGTTTGATGATTTATTAGAGAAGTTAGATATAAATAGACCTAAAGGTAAAGCTATATGGTCAGTTAATGAAGGTATTGAAGAAGCTAAAAATTTAGGGTATCCAGTACTTGTTAGACCTTCTTATGTACTTGGAGGCCAAGGTATGGAAATAACTTATGATGAGAATAAGTTAACTCAATATTTAACAGATGCATTTTTAAGAGATAGTAAAAATCCAGTACTTATAGATAAGTACTTAACTGGTAGAGAAATAGAAGTTGATGCTATATGTGACGGAGAAGATATACTAATTCCAGGTATAATGGAGCACTTAGAAAGAGCGGGAGTTCACTCTGGAGACAGTATAACGATGTACCCAAGTCAAAATATAAGTGATGAAATAAAAGCTAAAATATTAGACTATACTAAGAAGATTGCTTTAGAGTTAAATGTTTTGGGAATGGTAAATATACAATTTATAGAGTTTCATGGAGAACTATATATAATAGAGGTTAATCCAAGAGCAAGTAGAACAGTTCCATATATAAGTAAGGTAAGTAAGGTACCTATTATAGACTTAGCTACAAAATGTATGTTAGGATCTAAATTAAAAGATTTAGGATATGGAATAGGAGTTTATAAAGAACCTAAGTTAATATCTGTAAAAGTTCCAGTATTCTCAATGTCTAAGCTTGCTAGAGTTGATGTGAGTTTAGGGCCTGAAATGAAATCTACAGGAGAAGTTTTAGGAGTTGGAGAAACTTTAGAGGAAGCTTTATATAAAGGTTTCTTAGGTGCTGGGAAGAAGATGTCTAACAAAAGAGGTGTTGTTTTAGCTACTGTAAATAATTATGATAAAGATGAGTTTATGGAAATAGCTAAGGATATGAATGAATTAGGATATACTTTCGTAGCAACTGAGGGAACAGCTAAAGCTTTAAGAGAAAATGGAATAGAATCAACAGTTGTAAATAGAGTAGAAGAAGCTAGACCAAATATACTAGATGTTATAAGAAATAAGCAAGTTGATATAGTAATAAACACTCCTACTAAAGGAAATGATTCAACTAGAGATGGATTTAAAATAAGAAGAACGGCAACAGAGTTTTCAACAGAAGTGATGACATCATTAGATACATTAAAAGCTTTAGTAGAAGTTAAAAAGAAAGAAATAAATAGAGATGGGTTATCTGTTTATAATATAGCTGAGTAATTTTTAAGAGGTTAGATTTATCTAACCTCTTATTTTTATGTAAAAACCAGATTTAAGATAAGGATGGTAAACTAATTAAGTAGAAAGTGTATTATACCAATTATACC
>OGSU01000630.1_pt1 | contig 11184 bp, 4 predicted proteins | sample 1573911 | NCBI WGS metagenome assembly OGSU01 (sample SAMN03295839, study PRJEB24534) | human gut metagenome | isolation source: fecal sample 7 from infant 5 | host: Homo sapiens | place: USA: Pittsburgh, PA | collected 2014-07 | reverse complement strand
TATCAATTTATGAACTCTTCAAGAAAAAAACCGTATGAAGGATATCGTAGATGGTTTGAAGAGTATTGTAAGATGAATTTTTTAAGAAGAAGAGGTTCTCTTGGCTATACACTAAATATGACCCAAGAACAACTTTTATTTATAACAAAGTTATGCATAAAAGATAAAGATAAGATTAAGTTAAAAGATTTATTTGAAGAGTACAGAAAAAGAGGAATTTATTTTGATAGAGACTCTCAAAGTAAGATAGTAGACTTATTTGAAAAATTAAATATTATAGAAAAGAAAAGTGATAGTGGGGATGCACAATATGTTAAATCAATTTTATAGTTATTTAGCTAAAAATGTAATTGAATATTTTAAATATAGAAAAGTAAAAAGCGGAGATAAGTTTAATATACAATTTGAAAAAGAAGAAGAAGTTCTAGCTATGTATGAAGCTTTAAAAAAAGAAAGTGAAAATAAAAAATTTGTATATAGCATATCAGACGCCGTAAATTATGAAACTTTCAGTTTGGATGTAGATAATACTGAGGTTATAGTTGCATCAACTGATGAAAATATAACTGCTGATTTTTTAATTAGACTTAGAAACTTAGTTGGAGATGAAACTAGTGAAGAGTTTAAAGATAAAGCAATATTATTTATTCATAATACAACTTTAGATAGTTTAGTTAAAGGAACTGAAAGTTTTCAAAAAGAGGGGATGCCCTTTTATACCAGAAACTTAGTAGAAAATATAAAGGAAAACTTAGAAAAAAGTAATTTAAAGGAAGAAGATAAGTATATACTAAATTTTATATTAAATAGAATGAATAGCTCTATTTTAGAGGATAACTCTTCAATATTTCAATATTCTAATATACTAAATGTGTTAAATAAAGGGAATATTGAAAAACAAGATTATAGAGAATTTGGTATATTCTTTGATGAAAACTTATTAGAAGATAAGACTCCTAAAATGATAGAGTCAAGATTAAAAGAAAACGCAGAGATATTTTCAAAAATAGATTCTATACATAAATATGGAAATCCAGAAGTAGAGCTTGAAAAAGACTTTGATCCAAAGGGAGTAGAGCTTTTAAAAAGAGATAGCTGGAAAGATGTAGAATACAAAGATATAAAAATTTCAATGGAAACTATTAGAGATACGAAGAAAATAAAACTAGATAGTATTTCTTGCGATGACAATTTAATACTTTGGGATAAATCAGAAGGCGAAAGTGATGCAGGTCAAAGAAAGAGGAATATAATTATATTCAATAAAGATAAGTTAGATACAGTATCTTTAGAGTTGAATTTTGATTCGCCTGTAAAAAAAGTTGATTTTAAGATAGATAAAAAAACACAAAAATATGTATATATATCTACAAACAGACAAAAAGCAAAAGTATCTATTGATGCTGATGTAACTACAAATACATTTGCAAAAATCAAGTATGCAGATAAAAGATCAAAGTTTGAGTTTAGAGTTTGTGTAGTATCTTGTGAAGAAGAAATTCTTGAAAATATAAAGACTAACTTTGAAGTATTTATAAAGCCTAAACAAAGTATGATTGTATCTAACACAGATGAAGAAAAAATAATACTTAATCCAAAAGGGAGTAGTGAAGCTGTTGAATATATAACTCAACTTGAAAACTCTGTAATATTAGATATGGATGAGCAAATGGAGTTAGTATTTGATGTTAAAACAGAAGAGGAAACAGAGTTTGCTAAAGTAGATATAAAATATAATGACTCTATTATAACTATAGCAAAAGAAGAGGAAAAAGAACGTCCAACTAATATAACTGGACTAAAAATATGGAAGTTAAAAAGGGAAAACCAAGAAAACTTTAAATATTTATCAAATAATAAAATAGCACAAGGAACAAGTGAATATTTTGCAAAAGAAGATTTTAAAGAGAATTTAGAAATAGAGAAAAATATAATAGAAGATAATGTAATGCACTATACTTGTGTTGGAGATAAGTATGAAAAAGTAGAACTAGATGTAGATGAAAAAATAAGACAAAATTATGATAATTTAATAAGCTATTATAAGGTGAATGAATTATTACCTAGTTTAGCTTATTACAATGACGACTTAGTAAAACTATCTAAAGATTATTTATATAGTATAATTGATACATTTAAAAATATAGAAAATGATGAGGTATTATCAAAACAACAAAGAAACTTAGCTAAACTAGGAACTATATATAAGTTAGATGGAGATAAAGAAATACTTTTAACTCCACTTCATCCTATAAACATAGCTTATCAACTTATGATAAATGAAATTATAGATGGTGAAGAAGTTGAAGAAAATATATTAAAGTTATTAAGTTCAAGATACTTAATGCCATATGCATATAAAAGCAGAGATTTACTTTACAAAGTAATAGATCAAAAGCATTCACCAGAATGGACATACTATGTAGATCATAAAATGAGTAGATACAAAGGTTCTAGAGATTATGTATCTAAGTTAACTAGAGAAAAGTTAGATGAATTTATAGAACACTTTACATACTTATTTAGAAACATGAGTAAATCTAAGTTAAGTATGAAGCTTATAAATTTAGGTGATTGCAAAGAGGTTTTACTAGGAATATTTGATTATTACACAAAAAAATTAAATAAAGGTGAAGACATAAACAATTTAATATCTTTAGATATATATATATATGGAGATAAGGATACGATAAATGTATTTGAAGAAGTTGCATTTTATAATTCAATAGAAGATATAAAAAATCACTTCAATATAAACTTAAAAACAGATAATTATTCTGAAGAAGATGTTTTAAACTTATTTAGAGATAAAGTAAAGTTTTATAAAAAGGATAAAGATGAATCAGTTTATGAATATTCACATCTAACATTTTATGAAATGGATCAAGATGTTAATGTAACAAGTAGTTCTATGGAAGATATAAATACAGGTACTGCACTTAACGGGCTTGTATCAGGAGTACCATCAATGTATCTGAAAGATACTTATAGAACTGGATTTGGATCAAAATTTGCAAACAAAGAAAACAACGATTTAATGAGTGTATCTATGAAATACAACTCACTTACAAAATCTATAGGTACAGATGATCCATTTAATGATAGTTTAAGTGTAACAACGTCTATAGGAGAGAAAAATAAGGAATTTTTAAATAAAATTTATGATACATCTCACTGGGTTACATTTATAGATCCAAAAGTAGACCTAAACTTCTTTAAAAATGATGAAAATGTTAAGGACTTACTTATAATTCATTACAGTGATCAATATACAACATCTAGTGGATATGATGCTATAACAGTTACAAGAAGATCGAAGCAATATCAAGTTATAATTGAAGAGTTTTTACGTAGTAAAAACGTAGAACCGAAAGAAGACACAGTTGCAATGCTTATAAACTATTTTAATGCAGTAAACGGAGACTGGCTACTAAGACTTATATCTAGTAAGTCACAATTCCCTAGAGAAAAATTAAGTATACTATCTGCTATAAAAATAGGATTAGCATATTTTTATCATCCAGAGATAACATGGATACCTATATCTTTAGAAGAAGTACTTAGAGTATCAGGAGGAGCTGGACTTAGTCAAAAGAATGGATTATTTACTATAAAAAATCTAACAGGAAAAACAGATTCTTATTCAGATGATTTATTATTTGTTGGAATACAAAACAAAGAAGGAAATGTAAAAATTCATTTCTATCCAGTTGAAGTTAAGATCGGTGAAAATAGTGAAAGTGTTATACAAAAAGCAGTAGATCAAGCCAACAAAACTAGAAATCTAATAGAAGAAAACTTAATAAGATCAGAAGATGACACTAATAAATTTGCAAAACTTATGTATAGAAACTTTATGATGCAATTAGCTATGGTAAGTTCTGAAAAAATGAAGCTGTATAATATATGGAGTGAGCAAAATTGGGATCAAATAATAAATAGTGATATAAGAACTAAATTGTTAAATGATGACTATGAAATTAGTAATGAACTTGATGAGTTTATAGGAAGAGGATGTGTAATATCATTTAAGAAAAATGTATTCTTTAATAAAGGGTTAGAGAAAAGAGAAGACATAAATATATTAGAACTTTCAGAACAAGAAGGATACAATAATATAGTAAAAGATTTAGAGGAAATAAAGGATAAGTATATAACTGGACATAGTGATTTTGATGTGGATAAAATGCTTATAAAAACATATGGGGATTGTGATATTAAAACTATTTTAAATAATACAAACACTGATGAGGCTAAATCAGAATTAGGTGAAGTTAACATACCTGATGTAGCTATTGATAAAGATAATGATTTAAACCCTGAAGTTACAACAGAAAAAGAAGAAAATAGACCTATGGAGATTATGTTTGGTACAAGAAAAGATAATGACAGACCACTTATATGGTATCCAACAGATACAGAACAAACTATGCATACTAATACAGGTATAATTGGGACTATGGGAACTGGTAAAACTCAGTTTACTAAATCATTAATAACCCAAATGTATAGAGAACAAAAGCATAATGTTGATTCTAAGCCAATAGGTATGTTGATCTTTGACTATAAGGGGGATTATATAGATGAAGAATTTGTAAGTGCTACAAATGCAACTGTACATGAAATTTTTAATTTACCATATAATCCATTAGCTTTATTAATACCAGAAAAACCAAAACCACTATTACCTCTTCATACTGCTAATATGCTTAAAGAGACTATATCTAATGCATTTAATCTAGGTATAAAGCAGGAAACTTTACTTAGAGATATGATAATGCAAGCTTATGAATCTAAAGGAATTCATAAAGCTAATATGAAGACTTGGGAAAATCAAGAACCTACTATAAATGATATATGTTCAATATATTTTAATAGAGAAGATATAAAAGAAGATAGTTTATATGCAGCTCTTAAAAATTTATATGAATTTGAAATATTTGAACCAGATGCAAGTAAAACTAAAAATTTATTTGATATAGTCGATGGAGTAACAGTTATAAACTTAAGTGGATATGATGAAGCTATACAAAACTTAGTTGTTGCAATAACATTAGATATTTTCTATACTCAAATGCTAGTAGCAGGAGAAAGTAAGCAAGAAAATGGATATAGACAATTAAATAAATTAATACTTGTTGATGAAGCAGATAATTTCTTAAGTAAGAACTTTGTTTCTATAAAGAAGATATTAAAAGAGGGTAGAATGTTTGGCGTTGGAACTATATTATCAACTCAATTATTAAGCCACTTTGCTACTTCAGAAAATGAGTATCAAAACTATATATTAACTTGGATAATTCATAATGTATCCGACTTAAATAACAAAGATGTTAGATACATATTTAATACTCAGAGTAAGTCTGAGGAAGATAATATATACAATAAGATAAAAAGCTTAGCTAAACATGAAAGTTTAGTTAAGATACCTAAAGAGAATGCGCCTATATATATAAGAGATAAGGCATTCTGGGAATTGAATAAAAAATATTAATATATACAGGAGATTGTGTCAGAATGAGTGAAATAAACACAACATTTATAGATTATGTAAAAAAAAACATAAACAGTTTAAAGGAAATATATGGAATAAAAGATAATGGACATGCATTTGCATCATGGGCAGTTGGGTATATAAATGAATTATCGGATGATGAATCGATAAACTATACAGATACTCTAGGTAAAGGAGATGGAGGTATAGATGGATGGTATTTTGATGAGGAAGAAAATATATTTCATTTATATCAAGTAAAATATAGCGAATCACCTTTAGAAACAACATTTAATTCATCACCTATAAGTGAACTACTAAATGGTTTAGATATAGTTAAAGATTACTCGACAGCTAGTGCAAAAAATAAGAAATTAGGGAAAATAAGTAAAAATTTAATAGATGCTAAAAATAATGAAGCATCTATCGTGTTAAATTGTATACTTTTTGGCACTATAAGTAGTAGTGCCAAATTGGAAATGAAAAATCGATGTGCTTCAAACTCAGAAAAACCGCAGTATGAGTTTTGGGATATAGATAAGTTATATGATTTATATATAAGTAGAGAAATAGGAGAAGATTTATCTGGAGTTAATATTAATGTTGATTTAGTAGATAAAAACTATATAAAAGTACAGTCCCCTGAGAATAATAGTGGAATAGGAGAATCTATAGTTATTAACTTAGGAGGTAAGCAATTAGCTAGTGCTGTTGAAAACTATATTCCAAAAATATTTGGTTCAAATGTAAGATACAATTTAGGGCGTAGAAATAAAGTAAATGCAAAAATACAAGAAACTTTAATTTCTGATATGGATAGTAGTGAATTTTGGCATAGAAACAACGGAATAACAATACTAGTCAATGATTATAGTATAGATGAAGATAAATTAATACTTACAAATCCTCAAATAGTGAATGGGTGTCAAACTGTTAGTACTATGGTTGAAAGTTTAGATAGAATAAAAGATAGAGTTTTAATATTAAGTAAAATAGTTAAAGTTGATAGCAATCAAATTGGGAAACATAAAGCTCTTGAAATATCGGAGTCTACAAATTCTCAATCTCCCGTAAAATCATCAGATCTAAAGTCAAATGATAAAGTACAGATGAATATACAAACATCATTTAAAAACTTAAAACAACCATGGTACTATGAAAGAAAACGAGGAGCGTGGAAGTCATTAGATAGGTCTGAGAAAAAAAAGTATGAAAAACGAAAGATAAATATGACTGATTTAGGGCAAACATGGTTAAGCTATATAGGTGAACCGGCAAAAGCTATAGCTTCAAAAGAGTTAATTTTTAGTGATCAAGAAACGTACAAAGAAGTATATCAGACTTCTCAAGATGTAAGAGTCTATCTATTATCAAAAAAGTTATTTGATAAATTCAATGACTATATTGGGATAAATAATTTAGAACAAATAAATGAATTGTCTAAAAATATCGATGAAAACATGTTAAGTAAATTATTGAGAGCTAAAAAATTAGTTGTTGCTCATTCAGTAGCTATGTCTAAGCATATACTGGATGAAAGGTATAAATATATTGATGGAGATAAAGCTGAACGCATAATTGAATACTTAGATACTGATACAGAATTTACTAATAATATACTTAAACTTACTATCAATTCACATGGCAGATTTGTAGAGCAAAATGGTAAAGATATAGATATTCTTAAATTATACAAGGATAAACAAACACTAGATAAATTGTTATATAATGTAAGAGATTATCTAAGTTTTATTAATATCAAATTAGAATTAAAAGATATATAAAAATAAAAATAAAAAGTAGGTATAATATACCTACTTTTTATTTTTATATACTTATATCACCGTTAGCTGTTTGTCTAATAAAATGCTCCAAATTACTAGAATAATTGTATTTATTCTTAAGCATAACAGCACCTCTATCAATATGAAGCTTAGCGTGAGTAGGGAAATACTCATCATCGTTTAAACTTTTACCAGCATGCTGTTCAAGTAAAGCTTTAAATAAACCATCATATTGTGCTGTTATAGTTTGTCTATTTAATTCAAGTCCATTATTGTCAGGACTTTTATAATTCTCAATAGGTTCTTCATTAGTTAAAGACATAGAAATTGCAAGCTTACAAAGTGCAAATGGCTTTAAATTCATTCTAGAACCTAATTCTTCAAATATATCTTTTGTTTGTGTTGATGTTTTAAGTCTAAATCCCATAATTACACCTCAAAAAAGTATCCTTCAGTTTGGATCGTCTTTCTATTTATATCGTCATACTCAATTAAATACTCACCATTTAATCTAGGTTTGATATCTTTATAAGATTTTTCATCTATCTCTGTATTAGTAGATAAAATAATAACCTGATCACTTATAGTAGAGAAATATTCACTAGTAATATTATTTCTATGAGTCTCATCTATTCTAGCATAAGGAGTATCTATTATAAATGGTATCTCTATATCAGAAGCTTTAAGTAAAGCCCAGTATAAACAGAGTATATAGATTTGTTTCTCTCCACTAGAGAATCCATTTATATCAACCTTTGTTCTTAAAGTTATAAATGATGATTGAGTATTATTTTTTACTTTGTTAAGTAACTCTGAACGATTTTTAACTTCATATTCAGTAAATAAATCTTCAAAGAATAGGTTACCTAACTTTTTCTCCATTTCATCATAACCTATATTTTCTATTAGGTTTTCTATTTCAAGCGAACTATACATTTTATTTATATATAAAGATGCATTAAAATCATTATCTATATCTATAAAGTCTATAAAATTATCCTTACGTATAATCTTTTTAAATATATACATAAAGTTATTTTGAATTTCCTTTGTTTTACTTTCTGTTAAAGTTGATATTATATCATCTAACATAAGTATCATATCAGAAGACATATCTACAACTTTATTAGATTGAAGTAATTCCGTATACTTAGTTTTTGATTTTTCTTTATTAGCATCAGTATTAGCGATTAATAGTTCTAAGTCTTCTAACTTATGATTTAAGCTATTTTTAATCTCAGATAAGTGACCAATTTTATTTGATAAATCAGTTGTTTCACTTATATATTTATTTAAAGCCTCATCTTCGAGACTATTATTTAATTTAAATCTTATCTCAGATAATTCTTCACCTATATTTCTATGTTCATCAAATAAAGAAAGTATAGATGTATTATTGAATTCTTCAATAGTATTTATTAATGATAATAAAGAGTTACTTTCATCGTTGGAAAGATTATGAATAACTTTAAAATTATCATCTTGATTTTCCGGTTTTATATCATCTATTAAAGCATCAGAAACAGTCATAGCTATTTCATCTATATTAACATTAGTCAATCTATCTAAAAGTAGATTTTTTAAATACTCTGTAGATAACTTATCTTTAAGTTGAGAATATATAAGGTTATCACTTTCGCTTTTAATTTGAGTTTTTAAGTTTAAAACTTGATTTTTTACAATTAAAAATGGAAGCATATCATTACAGAAATCTTTAATAGATTGATTTATAACAGATCTTCTAGCTTCAAGCTCTATAGTTCTTTTATTTAAAACTGCTCTTTCTTCTGCAAGTATTCCACCTTTTTTTCTAAAATCTTTTTCTAATTGCATTTGTTTTTGTTTTAAGTCATCAAGTTCATTTGAAATATTTGTAAAATAATCACTTAAATTATTTTTTTCTAAAGTAAGCTGAGCTAATTCTGATTCTAATTTAAATAAATTTGTTTTAGCTAATTCTATTTCAGCATCATCATTTTTACTATTTTTAATACTTGAAATTATAGTGGTTTTTAATACATCAAATGTATCAAAGTTACAAAGTGATAAAAGTGATTGTTTTAAATGTACATTAGAATTTTTACCTATGAAAAATTCTGAAAGATGCTCACCATCAAAGAAGAAAAACTCAAATATTTTAGGAGATATAATTGATGTTATGTAATTTTCAAAATAATTAAGATCTTCATCATCTAAAGGAGTAAGTGAGAAGTTTTTATAAACTAAAAATGTTTCATCTAATTTTTTATTTATAAATGTCCATTTTCTAACTAATGTATAAATATTTTTTTCTGTACCTTCACTTATTTCTAAATCTATAGATACAAAAGCATCTACAAAATCAGATTTAAGTGAGTTATTATTAATGTTTGATTTAATTTTATATATATATGAAGAGTTAAATCCTTGATATTTATAAGCCATAGGTCCATATATACACACTTTTATAGCTTCAAATATTGTAGATTTACCAGCTCCATTTTTACCACCAACTAATATGATGTTTTTATCATTAGTAGTAGCAAAATCAAAGACAGTTTCTTCTTCATAAGATCTAAAGTTTTTAAGTTTAAGCTTATTAATTTTCATTGTCTAACTCCTTGCTACTTTCTTCTTCAATTTTTCTAACAATGTCTTGATGAAGCCATTGTTGATTTAAAGTTTTGTTTACTGCATTTTTTAGCTTACTATTATTGCTAAAATGCTTGTATTTATTAGTATCTATTATCAATTTGTTAAACAAGTCATGATTTATGTTATAATCATCACATTTTTCTTTTATGATACATAAAGTAGAGGCATCAAATATAGGTTTTTTATAAGTAGACCAAGGAAGGTCTTTACCAGTTACTTCTTTATATATATCTATTAACGTTGTAGATGTTAGATCTTCTTCATTAGCCCAAATTTCATCTATAGCTTTCAGTTCCTCTAAATTTATAAGTTCTATATCAGGATAAAACTTTTGCATATCAATTTGTGTTTGAAGTAGTTTTCTAAGTATTTTTTGTCTAGCTTCAAATGTAAATGGACCAAACATTACACGTCCATCTCTGATTACAACAGAACCATTTCTTTTATGTTTCTTACGATTTTCAGGAAGATCTCTTTCACCTAATATCCAATTTCTAAATTCACGTAATGGTTTAAGCTCATAATGTCCTGATTGTATAAATCCGTTTAAAGATTTGTCCTCTTTAACAACAGTACAAATCCAACAACCGAATCTACTGTTACCACAACTACTTTTAGCACTAGATTCATCCGCTATAAATGGACACTCTCCTGAATTACCAGAACCTTTAGTATACATATGGAATAATTCCATAGTATCAGTTCCCCATGATGTTGCAGTAGAACCAAACCCATCATTGGCTTCTTCTAATATATTGTCATTAGCATTTACTAAGACATCCCAAACATCGGCAGTAGTAAAATCTACTATAGGAGTATACACATAAGCTAAATGATTTTTGCTCCTAAGTGTTTGATGAGGAGTAAGAAGATAACCGTCTATCTCTCTTTTTTCGATTCTAGCTTTTCTAGCAGAACTTTCATCTTTACGAACTCCAAGTAATATAACTACATCTTCATTTTCTAATTTATCTTGTATAAATTTATTAGAAGGCTTTATTTTTAATCTTTCCGTACACCAACGATATTGTATAGACTTAGGAGTAGGGTATCCTTTACCTATTATATTAGCCCAGAAACTATCATTAGCTTTAGGATACACAATTTGTGCATGTATAGGCAAGCTATGGTCATCAGCACTTTTATTCATCTTATTTATATTATCTCTAAGATATTTAAGTATTACAGGGTTTTCTATAAGAGTATCTGAAGATACTACATAAATAGGTTTATGTCTTTTTTCTTCAGGAAGATTCATTAGCATTCTGAACG
>OGSU01000625.1_pt1 | contig 11286 bp, 10 predicted proteins | sample 1573911 | NCBI WGS metagenome assembly OGSU01 (sample SAMN03295839, study PRJEB24534) | human gut metagenome | isolation source: fecal sample 7 from infant 5 | host: Homo sapiens | place: USA: Pittsburgh, PA | collected 2014-07 | reverse complement strand
AATTAGTTCTTAAATCATAATTAAGGACTAGTTCAATTTGATATTGCAATTTAGATTTGTATATTATGTAATAAAAATATATTTAGTTTTTAATTAGATTTTATTTATTAATAGTGAATAGTTAAGATTATTATATTTATTAACTTTAAAACTTTTTAACTAGCCTTTGTTTCTTCATCATACATATTTTCAAATTCCATTGATGTTGGACTTTCTTTTAATACTGCATTTAGGATTAGGGCAGCTATTGTTCCAGTTGAGATTCCAGAAGAGAAGATCATTCTAATTGCTTCTGGAAGATTATGAATTACATCAGGTCTAAATGTAACTCCTAGTCCAAGCCCCATAGATATAGCTATTATTAAAAGATTACGCTCTGTAAGTTTTATATTACTTAGTGTTCTAATACCAGCTGCCGCAACTGTTCCAAACATCATTATACCTACGCCACCTAAAACTGGGTTTGGTATTCCTGTTATTATAGCGGCTACTTTTGGTAAGAAGCCAAGGATAACTAATAGTATACCAGCCATTACAGCTACATGACGGCTAGCTACCTTAGTTAGAGAAATAATACCTATATTTTGACTAAAAGAAGTATTAGGACAAGAACCTACTAGTCCACCTAATGCACTTCCTACACCATCAGATAATACTCCAGCGGCCACTCTTTTATCACCAATATCAATATTAGATGTCTCTCCAATAGCTTTTAAGCATCCTACAGTTCCTATTGTGGCTACAAAGTAAGCAGGTATGAAGGCCATAACTGCCTTAGCATCAAAAGTTACTCCGAATTCAAGGATCTTAGGAAATGATAGCCAACTTGCTTCCTTTACAGAAGTAAAGTCAACTAGTCCAAGTGGAATACAAACTATGTATCCTACAACTATACCTATAAGTATTGAAGCACTACTTATCATTCCTTTTCCATAGTTATTAAGTAAAAGAGTTATTATTAATACAAACATAGCCACAGCTAAATTTTCTAAACTAGCATAATTAGCTGAACCAGCACCACCTGCGGCCCAATCGATTGATACAGGAAGTAAAGTTAATCCTATTAATGCAACTACGGTACCTGTAACAAGTGGTGGGAAAAATTTCATTAAAGGTTTTATAAAGAAACTTAAAATAACTTCAAATAAAGAACCAAGTATTGTAGCTCCAATTATTCCAGGTAATCCAAGAACTGAACCAACTGAAATTGCAGGGGATACAAAGGTAAAATCAGTACCCATAATACAGGCAACTCTTGCTCCAACTTTTCCAACTCCCTTAGCTTGAATAATTGTAGCTAGTCCAGAACCAAGTATAGAAGCACTTATTAAGGCAGTTGTTACTTTACTATCAAAGCCAAGAGAAGTTGCAATAACTAAGGGTACTACTATAATTCCACCAAAAGCAGCAAATATATGTTGAAGTCCAAAGAGAACTTTTTTTGGCAAATCTAAATCATCATCTACTCCATAGATTAAGTTAACTTCCGTGTTTTTTAAGTTTTGCTTTTCCATAATTTCATCTCCTTATAGTTTTTTTAGAATTTACATATTAAGATTTAAATTTATATCCAAAATAAAAATTCCCTATAAGTTTAAAAAAATATGAGTTCTATTAAAAAGTATTTTAAGAGAATTTTTTATTGGAATAATATACTTTAAATCTTAAAACTCATATAAAGAAAGGTTTCTTATAACTTTTAGGAAGTTATACTTAATAAAAAAACAACACCTTTTTAGAGGTGTTGCTTTAAAAACTAGAATTACTAGAATTTATAGTACAACTCCTCGTAGTCTGCTATTTTACGGTTAGCAGGTAGAAACTTTCGGACCATATTACCGATTATATACGAGTTAAAATTTAATACACTTATTATATCACGAAAAATTCAAATATCAATAGTTTATATTGTTCGCTATAATAAATTTATTTTATTTTTAAATTATTTTTAATTGAAGTATATGTAAGAATTTTACTTTGTATTAAGAAATTTTAAAATAAGTATAAGAAAAAAAGAACTATCTCTTATTTCCAAGGATTTTTTATTAATTTAAAAATACTTTTAGTTTAAAAGGTATATTTTTTAGTATAAAACCTATATGAAAGTCTTGGACAAATGTCCTTGAAAACATTTACTTAATATTTGATAATAAGCTTGTAAGAAATACATTGAGAGGAGAATTTAAAATGAACTTATCAAAAGAAATTAAAGAAGCTTATGAATATATAAAATCTAAAAGTAAATATTCTCCTAAAATAGGCTTAGTTTTAGGAACTGGATTAGGAGATTTGGCAAATGAAATAGAAGAGGCAGAATATTATAGATATATGGATATACCTAATTTACCAGTACCTACTATTGCTGGGCATGAAGGAACTTTAATAATTGGAAAGTTACATGGTAGAGAAGTTATTGCTATGAAAGGAAGATGCCATTATTATGAGGGGCACTCAATGCAAAGGATAACATTACCTATTAGAGTAATGAAACTTTTAGGAGTTGAAACTCTTGTAGTAACTAATTGTTCAGGACAGGCTAAAGAATCTATTGAAGCTGGAGATTTAGTTGTAATAAGAAATCATATAAACTTCACTGGAGATAATCCTTTGAGAGGAGAGAATTTATTAGAGTTTGGTGAAAGATTTCCAGACTTAGCTTATCCTTATGACAAAGATTTAAGAGAAGAAGTTAAAAATATTGCTAAAGATTTAGATATAAATTTAAAAGAGGGAGTATATGCAATGTTTTCAGGTCCAAGTTATGAAACAGCAGTGGAAACCTTAATGGCTGCATCCTTAGGAGCAGATGTAGTAGGAATGTCTACAGTTCCAGAAGTTATAGTAGCTAATCATTGTGGAATAAAAGTATTAGGTTTTTCTGGTGTACCTTGTTTAGCTGCCGCTTATTCAGAAGCTGAAATAACTCATGAAGAAGCTATGGCAAATTTCCAGAGTATTACAGAGAAGTGTACAAGTATAGTAAAAGAATTTTTAAAGAGATATTAGATAAAAAATATTTAGTATTTTGCTATCAAGAACAAATGATTATAAAGAATTTTTAAGAGAAATATTTTAAATTTAGGAGGATATTATTTATGGAATTAATGAAAAAATTCACTTCATATACTTGTAGCCCAATATTCGTTGTAGTAGCATGTGCTATATGTTTATTAGTGGGATTTTCAATAAACTCAAGTATTATAGAAATTTTTGCTTCAGTAATGGGAATAATAAATGTTTGGTTATTATCTAGAGAAAAAGTGTCCAATTTTATATTTGGGATAATAACAGTAGTAGCATATTTATACATATATTACAATACTGGATTATATGCATTAGCTGTGTTAGCATGTTTCCAAGTTGGATTCAACATATTTGGTTGGTACTATTGGGTTAAAAATTCAGATCAAGAGGACAATGTAGTAACATCAGGGTTAACTAAAAAGGGACAGATATTATGGACTATAATTATATTGGCAGCTTGGGCAGTTTGGGGATATGTAGAAATAAATATATTACATGCTCAAAATGCAATTCTAGATAGTTTAACTGCAGTACTTGGATTAGTAGCTCAATATTGGTTAAGTAAAAAGTTATATGAAAATTGGATTTTATGGATATTAAGTAACATATTATTTATAATTATATATATACTAAATGGATACTATGTAATGTTAATTTTAGTTGCTATTCAATTAATATTATCAATATCAGGTTTATTAGAATGGTATGCAAGCTTTAAGGAGCAAGGAGAAAATAAATTAACACTATAATAGATAAAACTATTTTTATGGGTGTGATTATGTATGAAGAGTTATGAATTAATAGAGTTTATAAATAACTGTCCAAAGGAAATTGAAAAAGAATTAAAGAATAGAAGTTTTAAATATGGAGAAAAGTTATTAGTTCAAAATGAGAATTGTGATTTTGTATATATCTTATTAAAGGGAAAAATTAAAACATATCATTGTGATTTTACAGGAGCTATATATCTAGAAGATATTGATAGTGAAGCTACAATATTTGGTGAACTAGAAGCCTTAATTAATAAGGAAGTAGTTACTACAGTGGAGGCTCTATCACAATGTGAGACCTTAGAGATAAGCAAAGAGTCTTTTATTAAGTGGATAGAATTAGATAATAAATTTTCATTATTTATAAGTAAGCTTATAGCAGAGAGAAATTATGAATGTTGCAAAAGAGAACGAGTTAATGCCTTTTATAATTTAAGATATAGGGTAATGTACATAATATTAAATACACTTCATAAAAATAATTTAGGAATTACTAAGGATTTATTAGTTGAAGGGGTAGGTTCTAATATTAGAAGTATAAATAGAATAATAAATCAATTAATAGAAGAAGGAATTCTTGATTATAATTCAGGTAAAATAAAAGTTAAATCAATAGAAAAACTTAAAGAAGAAGTTAATTATTATAAGCCTTAAGAGATATAATATTAAAAAAGGTGCATAAAATCTTACATTATTAAGATTTTAGATGCACCTTTTTCATTTTTTTATAATTAGTATATTATAGACAATAAAAGAAGTTTTATAAAAAAAGTAAATTGTACAATCCATTTTATTACAAAAAAGTTTTAAAAGTATATTATAATAAAAATATGTATAAATTATTATAAAATGTTAGTGGTATTGAGAGGAGGATAAAAATGCAAATTACAGATGAAAAAGTTAAAAAGAATTTTGTAATAAGAGCTCTTAAACAAATAGGAACTTTCTTTATTTTTACTATGGTTTTTGCTATTGTATTTAGTTTTTTACAGCCACGAGTTTATAAAACACATAGTGAATATCTTTCTATTAAAGAGAAGTATGATAATCTTCAAAAAGAGTATGATTCCTTAAATGAAAAAATAAGTAATGATACCGATGCTTTAAATTCTAAAAAAGAGGATTTAACTAAAAGCAATGAAGATTTACAAAATAAATTAAATTCATTAAATAAAGAAATAAAAAGTTTGAATTAGGAGTAGGAGCATATGATAAAAGAAATTATAAAATTTATAAAAACTCATAAAATAGCTCTTATATTAGCATTGATTTTAGGGATTTTGCCTAATCTTATGGTTAAAGATTATTCAAAGGAATTTAATGAAGTAGCTCCTAAAGTTGATGAGTTAGAGTATAAAATACCTGCCTTAAAAAATAATACAGAGCTTAAATCAATTCAGGAAGAAGTAGATAAATTACAAAATGAAAATAATGATTTAAGTAAAGAAGTAGAAGATAAACAAAAAGAGTTAGATAATTTAAGAGCTAAAAAAGAGGAACAAGCTAAAATCGCACAGGAAGAATCAAAAAAATCAGAAGAGAACTCTAAAAATAAAGCGGTTGAAAATAGTAATAGTACATCAGATAATAACAGCAAGAATACAAACAAATCCTCTGGTGATCCATCAAATTTAGCTAATTCTTCAGGAGATTCAACACCTAAAACAGCTGGTTCAGGAGAAATAGTTTATTGGACAAGTGGTGGAAAAAGCTATCATAAAAGATCTAATTGTACAACCTTAAAAAGAAGTAAAAAAATATACAGTGGAACACAGGCTGAAAGTGGTAAAAGTGATCCATGTAATGTTTGTTGCAGGTAATACATAATTATATTAAAAGAAATTTAAGATAAACTTATAAATATTATAAAGAGAATATTTAAAAAAGAGTATATAATTTTCTAGATATATTTATAGGTTTTCTTTTTATATATTTTTATCTGACTTTATGATTTTTGTATTTATTACTTTTATATATTTTGATAAAATATTCTACATATACTAATGGAAGAGGTAAGGAGCAAGGTATGAGTGACAAAAAATTATTCACAATAAAGACATCTATAAATAAAAAAGATTATAGTAGATTTTTGTACATAGCAACTTTCTTAAGAAAGAAATTTACAATTCCTGCTATTATAGTAATTACAGCTTTAATGGCTGGATTTGTTTCTTATAATAATAGGATTTTTGAATTAAAAAGCTTTTTAATTTATTGGTTAATATTATTAATCATAACTTTATTTGCAATAGTTGTGAAAATTGAATTTCAAAGTAGGGAAAGGGAAAAGGCTGATAAATCTGGTATTTTAAAATCCATAGAAACTTTAGAATTTTTTGAGGATATTTTAGTTATTAAAAGCACAGCATTTAAAGGTAAAAGCAAAATCAAATATTATAAATTTTATGAGGTAATAGAGACTAAAAACTATTTTATAATATATTTCAACAGAAGACAGGCTTCAATAATAAGAAAGATTGATTTAGAGGATTCATTGGTAGATGAATTAAGAAATTTATTAACAGGAAAAATAGGTCGTAAATATAAAAAACTTTTTAAATAATATATTAAAATATAAGCTATAAAAGGTATGTATGAAAATATAGTAATAAACTTATTTTTATACAGTACCTTTTATTTTTTATATTTTATAAGGGATAGTTTAAAATAAATATTCCACGAAAATATTTATTATTTTCATGTATTAATATAATTTTAGAAAAAATTTTTTAGTTAAATTTTATTTTAAATTGAAAAAGAAAATTCGGTATAATTTATTTTTTATTAATGTATTATGGGAAAAAATAAAAAATAAATAAAAAATACACTTAAGGTTGACAGCTGGAAAAATAAGAGATAATATACTTATAAATTCAAAATTAAATTCTATGAAGAGAAAAAGTAGGGCATATTTATTGATCCACAGAGAGTTGACAAGTTGCTGAAAGTCAATGTTCAAGGTATATCTGAAAATCATCTCGGAGAAGTAAAGCTGAAGCTATATTTTAGTAAGTTTTATCGGATTTTCACCGTTATAGGAAAAGCGTATTATTTAGTACGTATTTTAAGAGTGCTATAAATTAAATCTATTTTTTTAGGTTATATTTATAGAATTAGGGTGGTAACGCGATTAAACCTCGTCCCTTTTATAGGGACGGGGTATTTTTTATTTTTAAAGGAGGTTTTTTTATGGACATAGAAGGAGAAATTATAATTTTTTATAGCGATTAAATAATTAAAAACTATATTTTTACGGAAAAAATATAGTTAATAAAAAAGAAATGGGGTCATTGTTTATGAAAGATTTATCAAGAAAAGATTTATTATTAGTAAGTTTAATGTTATTTTCATTATTTTTTGGAGCAGGGAATTTAATTTTTCCACCATTCTTAGGGCAAGCGGCTGGAAATGCTACTTGGATTACTATTTTAGGATTTTTTGTTACGGCAGTAGGATTTCCAGTACTAGGGGTAATTGCTGTGGCAAAATCAGGAGGATTACATGCATTAGCAAGTAGAGTAAATCCTGTCTTTGCAACGTTTTTCACAGTTCTTATCTATATTTCAATAGGACCTGGCTTAGGAATACCTAGAGCAGGAAGTCTTCCCTTTGAGATGGCAGTTGCGCCATTTTTACCAGAAGGACTTATATCTAATAATTTAGCATTATTTATATATACTTTTGTATTTTTCGCAGTTGCATATTGGCTATCTTTATCACCAGCAAAGTTAGTAGATAGAATGGGGAAAGTATTAACTCCAAGTTTACTTGTATTAATAGGATTAATTTTCGTAGCAAGTATTTTTAAACCTTTAGGAGCATATGGAGAGGTTACAGGAGTTTATAAAGAATCACCATTTATAAGTGGATTTTTAGATGGATATATGACTATGGATACAATAGCTGCCTTAAACTTTGGAATTGTAATAGCACTTGTAATAAAGTCTAAGGGAGTAAAAGAAGAAAAATTTGTTGTGAAAACCTCTGTAAAAGCAGGAATAATTGCTGGAGGATTATTAATAGTAATATATTCAATGCTTGCTCATCTTGGAGCAACTAGTGGTGGAAGATTTGGATTAACTGAAAATGGAGCACAAACTCTTAGTAATATAATCACTTATATTTTTGGAAAACCAGGAGCTATTTTGTTAGCAGTAATATTTACATTAGCTTGCTTAACAACTTGCGTAGGTCTTATTACGTCTTGTAGCCAATACTTTCAAACTTTGACTAAAAAAATAAATTATCTTTCTTGGGTTAGAATATTAACATTAACAAGTATGGTTTTAGCTAATATGGGATTAAATAAAATATTAGCAGTATCAGTTCCAGTTTTAAATGCAATTTATCCTATGGCAATAATGCTTATTGTCTTAGCAATGTTAGATAAATATATAAAAGGAAACTCAGTGGTTTATACTACAACCATAGCATTTACAACAATAGTTAGTGTTATTCATGCTTTAAGTGGTACAGGTATTAATATAGAATTTTTAAATAGAATTTTTGAAAATTTACCTTTCTATTCAGAGGGGTTAGGATGGGTATTACCAGCCCTATTTGGTTTAGGATTAGGACTAGTTTTAAAATCATTTCTTGAAAAGAATAAAGAAGAAGTTTTAGAAGTTAGTTAAATAAAATAGAGAATAATTCACTTTGTTTCGTAAATTTTTTCTTTAGATACAAATAATAAACTAGTATCGAATATTAATATTTAAACTTAAATGTATATAAAATAACAAATAGATATTAAAAAGCACAAAATATCATAAATTGCAAAAAGAGTAAATAAAACACTTTAAAAGAATTTTATTGGTGATATAATAAATTAAGCAAAATCACAAGCAATAATTTACAATGAAAAAATAATTTTGAACGGAGTGAATTCAGTGAATAAAAAGAACGGAAGAATTTATCAGGTAGCCTACAGAATTACTGCTATAATTCTTTTTGGGGCTTTAGCTGGAATTGGGGTTAACTTTTTCTTAACACCTGCACATATTTATTCATCAGGTGTTACAGGAGTATCACAGCTATTATCATCTATCGGTGGAGATTTTTTCAATATAAACATTGATATTTCAACATGGGTTTTAATTTTAAATCTACCACTTGCTTATTTATCCTATAGAAAATTAGGAAAGAAATTTACCCTTTATAGTTTTCTTTCTATAATTTCATTATCATTTTTTATAGGGGTTATTCCAACAAGAGCAGTTACTAATAACCAACTTTTAAATTCCATATTTGGAGGAGTTCTTATGGGAGCTGGAGTTGGAATGTGCTTTAGAGCAGGCTTCTCTACTGGAGGTACAGATATTATAGTTTTAGTTGTTCAAAAAATGACAGGAAAGTCAGTAGGTCAACTAGGATTTATAGTAAATGGAATAATATTATTAGTTGCAGGATTAGTTTATGGATGGGAATTAGCTTTATATAGCTTAGTTTCAATTTACGTAACTACTAAGGTTATAGACTTATTTTACATTCAACAATACAAGCTTACAGTAACCATTTATACTAAAAAAGAAAAAGAAGTTGTTGATAGTTTAATTAAGAGTCAAATGAGAGGAGTTACAATTGGTAGAAATCTTTATGGTGGATATACTAATGAACCATTAAGCTCAATTACCACAGTAATTTCAAAGCATGAATTATTAATTGTTAAGAAAAATGTTATGGATATAGATCCAGAAGCATTTGTAAATATACAACCAACTGTTGAGGTTATGGGAAACTTTTATGATAATTCTCTTATATAAATAAAAAAAGGTGAAGGATTAATTTAGTTAAATTAACTAAAGTTATAATCTTTCACTTATTTTTTTTATTTTATAAATAAAGAACTTATGATATCATCATTAAATAGAGTATTTATTATAGAAGGTGAGAGTATGGAAAAGGTTGATTTTTCTAAATTGACTGGTGATTTAGTAACTAGAGAAAATATAGAGTATGAAAAAAGTATAGAATCTTGGAATAGAGCTATAAAAAAATATCCTTTAGGGATAGTTTTTTGTAATAATATTGATGATGTAAAAAATGCTTTAGAATGGGCTAAAGAAAATAATATTCCATTTAGAATAAGAGTTGGACGTCATAACTATGAAGGATACTCCATAGGAAATGATGTATTAGTAATAGATTTAAGTAAAATGAATAATATAATAATCGATGAAGAAAATATGAAAGTCACTATAGAAGGTGGCGTTAAAAATGAAGAAATATATGAAGCTTTAGGTGTTTTAGGATATCCATTTCCAGGAGGGGGATGCCCTACAGTTGGTGTTGTAGGATTTGCTCTTGGTGGAGGTTGGGGTTATTCAAGTAGATTACTTGGGCTTGGATGTGACAATCTTCTAGAAGTAAAGTTTATAAATAGCAAAGGGAAAATTGTTATAGCTAATGAATATGATAATTCTGATTTATTCTGGGCTGCTAAAGGGGGCGGAGGTGGAAATTTTGGAGTAGTTATTTCAATGACCTTTAAAATTCCTCAAAAAATAGAAATGGCAACTTTAATTGACATAGATTACCCTAATGCAGAAAAAGAAGAACTTGTTTATGTAATAAGAACATTACAAAAAAAGTTCAAAAACTTAGATAGGAGAATGAACTTAAAAACAGCTATCTACAATTCAAAGGATAAGGGAATTGGAGTTAAGATTACAGGATTATTTTATGGACATAAAGAAGAAGCTAATGAAATATTACTTCCATTTAAATTGCCAACAAGGGTTAATTTTAATTTAAGTTACATGAGAGTTTTAGAAGCTAATAGAAAGATTGAATATAGTCATCCTCCTTATGAGAAATATAAATCAACAGGAAGGTTTGTATTTAGAGATTATGATAATTCTGAAATAGAAAAACTTATAGATATAGTTTCAAATAGACCAGAGGGAGCATATTACACTGCCATATCCTTTTATGGACTAGGTGGAGCAGTAAAAGATGTTCATAAGAATTCATCAGCTTTTTACTATAGAGATGCAAGATTTATTATGGGAATACAATCTGTTTGGGAAGATGATATTTTTGCAGAAGAAAATATAAAATGGATTAAAAATAATTTTAAATACATAGAAAGTATAACTACTGGATCATTTATAAACTTTCCTTTCAGAGATCTTAAGGATTATGAAGAAGAATATTATGGAGAAAACAAGGACAAGCTAAGAGAGATTAGAAAGAAATATGATGAAGATAAATTCTTTGCTTTTGAGCAGGGAATAAAATAATATTAGATAAATAAAGAAAATGGTATCGGTAGAGAGGGTACTCCAAGCTGTACAGAAATAAAATAATATTAGGTAAATAAATAAGCATAGAGAACTTAAAAAGTTTTCTATGCTTTTTACATATATGCATTAATTTTAAGACATTGATCAATATTTAATTATATATTTTTCATATGATTTATATTTAAATATATTTTCTAAATTGCAATATCAAATTGAACTAGTCCTTAATTATGATTTAAGAACTAATT
>OGSU01000624.1_pt1 | contig 11305 bp, 11 predicted proteins | sample 1573911 | NCBI WGS metagenome assembly OGSU01 (sample SAMN03295839, study PRJEB24534) | human gut metagenome | isolation source: fecal sample 7 from infant 5 | host: Homo sapiens | place: USA: Pittsburgh, PA | collected 2014-07 | reverse complement strand
GATGTGGACTGGCGCAGGGTGCAGGAGGTGCACGATAGCTGGAAGTACAGTAACTCGGGCATGGGGCCGGCGACGCAGATAGCTGTCGCCATCGCGGCGGCAGCCATCGGTGGCATGGCGGCAGCGGGAGCGCTCAGTGGAGCAGGAGTGGGTGCCAGTAGCTTCGCCATGGGCGCAGGAGTTGGTGCGGCAGGAAGCCTGTCGGGCACGGCAGCGGTCAGCCTGATCAACAACAAGGGCGATCTCGGGAAGGTGCTGAAAGACAGCTTCAGTAGCGACAGTCTGAAGCAGATTGCTATTGCGAGCCTGACCGGGGGGCTGACGGCTGAGTACTTCGACGGGATTCTTCAGACCAAGACTGATCCGCTTACTGGAAAGGTCACGGTAGACCTCAGCAGCCTATCTGGTGTTGGTCGCTTCGCTGCCAATCAGGCGATGCAGAACGCTACATCCACTGTACTGAGCCAGGCCTTGGGCCAGGGCGGGAGCCTGAACGAGGCGCTGAAGAGCGCGCTCTACAACAGTTTCGCGGCGGCAGGTTTCAACTTCGTCGGCGATATCGGCCAGGAATACAGCCTGAAGCCAGGCGATCCTTCGATGGTGACCATGCATGCCCTGATGGGTGGCCTGGCGGCGCAGGTCAGCGGTGGCGATTTCGCCACGGGCGCCGCGGCGGCTGGCGCCAATGAAGCGCTGGTGGCCAAGCTAGACCAGGCCTTCAAGAGCTTGAGCCCTGAGAACCGTGAAGCCATGGTCACTATGGGGTCGCAATTGGTTGGTGTTCTGGCTGCGGCGGTACGCGATCCCGATGCGACAGGCAAAGCTCTGGAAAGCGCTGCTTGGGTAGCGAAGAACTCGACGCAATACAACTTCCTCAACCATCAGGATGTGGCCGATCTGGATAATGCCTTGCAGAAATGCAAGTCCCAGGGAAATTGCCGTCAGGTAGAGGAAGAGTTCAAGGCGCGTAGCGACGAGAACCGGCGGAGGTTGAATGGCTGCGTGGCTGTGGGTAATTGCGCGGAGATTCGTGCGGAGATCGATGCGGGGTCTACGGCTCTCAACGAGCTGGTGGCCCGGCAGGAAACAGCTAATCCGGGAGGAAGTGACAGCGATATAGCCTACGGTTTCCTGATGGGCCGAAACGTCGTCGACTGGACGACGGCTGGTCAGTTGCACCTGGAGCAGACCGCCAACCTCTGGTGGAACGGCAATCCACAGTGGCAGAAGGAAGTCGGTGCATACCTGGACCAGACGGGGTTCAATCCGTTCGGAATCGGCGTTCCGGCAATGGGCGGTGCCGCTGGCAAGGTATCGGCCAAGGCGCTCATGAATGCGCTGAAGGCGGGAGAGTTGCCCAAAGGAGAGGTGGCCCCAGGAAAGGCTAATCTGCCTACCATTGGGGCGTTGGCGGATGCTGAGGCGAGGATGCCTTATACGCATCCAATAAAAACACCTTCAAATGAGACTGCTCGACTTTTAGCTTCATCTCAAGAACCTTATAAAGGTGGGCAGTCAATTACAAATGCTGGCAGGGCCGTTACTAAGCATCCTGAGTACTTTGGATTCAGTTCAACACAGGAACTACGGAAGATGTACCGGACAGACTCTCAGATTAATGAGCTTGCTGGAAAGGCAATAAATGAAATACTCCAGAGTGGAGTGAAGAGTAGTGGCGCCGGGGGAAGATATCCGGGAGGCTGGATAACTTATACATTACCAGACGGTCGGGCTGCTAGTTGGGGGGGGATGGTAAATTTATTGGATTTAGAGGGGTGCAAAAATGAAGCTAAATTTGGTTTTTGAAAAAGTTGGAGATATTAATAGTGATTATCCATATCTTTGTGTATATAGGGAGGGGGAGAGAGAGCCTTTTATGGAGATATCAGTGAATCAAGAAAGAAAGATTGAGTTTGTTTTTTATTCTAGAGCTGATAATTTATCCCTAAGCTCTGAAGAATTCTATGAAATATATGGTAGAGCGGAAGCTTTTTTGCCCCAAGCTTTAGAGAATGAAGATTCACTGTAATGCTTAAATAAAGAGAGTGGCTATAATGGGATGATTTATTTTTCTGACTCTAGTTTTTTGAGCAAAGGAGGCATCCGTGATGCTTAATTAAGGGCGAGTAGTTTAAAACAGGGGACCATAAACAGCATAAAGGGGACAGCATAAAGGGGACAGATTTATTTTCCCTACTCTAATTTTCTAAGCAGGGAGGCTCCAGCGCAGACGCCGTAAGGAGGCTCCGCGATGCCTAGGCAGAGGCGAGTGGTTTTACTGAACTATCCGCTTTACGTGGTCCAGCGGGAACACAATCGGCAAGTGGTATTCGCCGAGGACGAGGACTACCAGCGTTACCTCTCCGATCTACGGGACCTCAAGGATGCCTTTGGTATCAAGGTCTACGCATTTTGCCTGATGACCAACCATGTCCATCTGCTCTTGGCGCCTGGTGATTCGCTGTCTGGCTTGGCGCAACTGATGAAAACGCTGGCGGCGCGCACGACACGATATCGGAATCGCTTGGAGGGCCGCTCCGGAACGTTGTGGGAAAGTCGCTATAAATCGAGTGTCGTACAGAGCGATGCCTACCTGCTGGCGTGTTGCCGGTACATCGAACTGAACCCTGTTCGAGCGCGGATGGTGGACGATGTGGCGGCCTATCCCTGGTCAAGTTATGGGCTGCGGGCGGATTGGTTGAAGGAGCCAAACTGGTTGGATATGGATCCCTGCTTCATTGAGCTAGGTCAGACGGCCGAAGAGCGATATCGGCGATACGTAACGTTCATGAAAGAGGCGATACCGGCCGAGGAATTGAAGCTGATTCGCGAGGCGGTTCAGCGTGGACAACTGACGGGCAATCAACGGTTCGTGGACGAGATCGGGCGGGTAGCCGGGGTGAGAATAGAGCGGCGTGGGCAAGGGCGGCCGAGATTAGAGCTGGGAAAATAAATCTGTCCCCTTTTTTCTCGCTGGGAAGACTTTCTAATCATGTATTATTTGATGATATGGGATAGATATTTAGCCTCCATCGGGCGAGACGGTTGTCTTGATAAAGTTGAGATTCCTTTGGATGTGGCAAATTTTTTCTTTCGTCTGGATGTCGAGCAATATCCAATTCTTTCCAGCTTAAGCTTCGATGATTACGATATGTTCTCTGGGGCGCAGATTGACTCTCTTGTAGGTGAGCTATGTTCTGTTGCAAGCATAAATCCGCTAATTTCCGAAACAGTTGAATCGATGGTGGATATAATGCTTAAGGCGAGGGCTTTAGGGAAAAATATATTGTTTGACCCGTTCAAGGTAGACTAGTTGGTGCAAAAGCGACAGGTGGAGCCGATCAAACTGCGGGCTCAATCAAGAATGTTAATCCGGGTTATCCAGAAGCTGGTCGAACTCATAACTGTGTCAATTGCTCTATTGCTACTGATGCAACACTGGCAGGAAATCCTGCATCGGCCTTGCCAATCAACCATACGAAGGGTGTTCCGTTGAGTGTGCTGGAAAAACAATTCGACTCTAAATTTGGCCCTGTAACGGCACCTGAGAATATTGCGCAGCAAATGGCAAACTCCGGAAATGGTGCTCGTGGAATTGTATTTGGATCTTATGGTCCGGGTCAGCCAGGCCATGTTTTTAATGTGGTTAATCAAAATGGTGTTGTTAGATTCCTTGATGGACAGACTGGGAAACCGGCAAATTTAGGTGACTTCAAATCACTGCAATTATTGAGGACTAATTGATGATCACTTATGCGTGTGCATTGAAGAAGGCAAAGGAACATTTAATGGATTCGGAAGTCCCTTTGCAAATTACATATGAGGGTGAGTTTTCCGAAGGGTGGTACTTCTGCTACCAGTCAAAGGAGTTTATGGAAACCGGTAATTTGTCAGCTCAACTCGCAGGGAATGCGCCATTTTTGATTGATAGGCAATCTGGTGAACTTCATATTCTCGGAACAGCAAAACCTTTAGAGAGTTATTTGGATGACTACATAAAAAACAAATCCGTGAAGTTGGGGTGATTTAGTGCTGCAAAAGGGGCTGTAATTCCCAAAGTTTTCTCGAATGCCGATGATTTCGCACGCTTTGGTACAGATGCGCGAGAGGGTTTAGCGAAATCCGGCTATGAGAACGTAGAGCCCATTCTTCAAGGGAGTGCTATAACGGGGCAGAGTTTCAAGACTGGACAAGCGTTTGACGTTGGTAGGGTGAGTGACTTCGATATTGCCTTGGCAGGCCCTGAGTTGTTGCAGCGTGCACAGCCGCTAGGAATAGGTTTGAGAAGCGGCGGTACTCGTACTGGTCCTCTGAGCGGAAGAGATTTGCAAGCACTTGGATTAAAAGATCTAGCTAGAAAGCTAAGTGCACAAGCAGGGCGTGAAGTTAACTTTATGATTTATGATTCTGCGGCAACGGCTGCAAGCCGCGCTCCGAGCTTGGTACTTCCAAAATGATTGCATATGACTTGTACGGAACGAAAAATCTCAGCCTTTTGCTGGCAAGAGAGCATATAGAGAAAATTTTTGGAGTGCCTCTTGATGAAAGAAATAGTTCTTATCAAGGAGGGGATTACTACATGCTTGGTAGTAATGATTCGGAGAATTTTATTCTGAAAGCCAATCTTGACCCTCTTGATGATGAACCAGTAGAGTTAAATTTTCCTGACTACCCTATTTTGCTCTATATAAACGCCACGACACGTTCATCTGCTATAGAAGGGGTAATCAAGAAGGGTGCATGCTTTAAGCTGCTCAGGCATGAAATGTTCTAGGAATGAAAGAACAAAGGGGACAGAGCACTTACTTAACCCTTTTCGGATGACCGTGTTTCTTGATCGCTGCCCGAGCAGATTGACGTGTACAGGTCAGTAATCAGCATAAAGGGGGAACAAAGGGGACAGATTTATTTTCCCTACTCTAATTTTCTAAGCAGGGAGGCTCCAGCGCAGACGCCGTAAGGAGGCTCCGCGATGCCTAGGCAAGGGCGAGTGGTTTACCGAATTATCCGCTTCACATGGTCCAGCGGGGACACAGTCGCCAAGTGGTATTCGCCGAGGACGAGGACTACCAGCGTTACCTCTCCGATCGACGGAACCTCGAGGATGCCTTTGATAACAAGCTCCATGCATTTTGCTGAATAACCACCCATATCCATCTGCTGCTGGCGGCTTGCCGACCCTCCTTTCTACTGCCCCGTCGCACAGCGCCCCAATGTACTAGTACACCGGAAACCGCCGTCTCCCGTTGAACGGGCGGGCCCCGGCCCCCTACCATTCGCAGCACACCGACCCGCGCAAAGGGAGCGGGATGCCGCGTAGGCAGGCCGCCATGGAAGGAGAAGCAAATATGCCGGTACTGGCTCTGAGACTCACCGCCCTGGCGGCCCTTGCGATCAGCGTGTCGGGGTGCGTCATGGAGGCCTATGGCAGTCGCGCGCGTAGCGATGCGCAATCCTGGATCGGCTTGCCGATCCAGGACGTGATCAAGCGCTTCGGCGAGCCGGAACGCGTGACGGGGGATGCCGCCAGGCAGAAATACGTGTGGAAGGAGTACGAGAACTATAGCCACGACTACGACTACACCTACTACGAGCAGGGCCATGGCAATACGCCCAACAGCTCGGTCCTGAACCAGAAGACCGGCACGGCCAACCAGAGCGGCTATTACACCTGCATCTACGAGTTCTTTGCCGACGCCTCGGGCAGGGTGGTCGATGCGACCGCGCGGGGTGAGTGCCGCTAGTTCCAGGCGCTCTTCACGCCGCAAAGGGTGATTGGCTCAGCCAGCCACCGCCTTGTCTCCGACCTCGCAGAGACGCCTCAGTCCAGCGCGGAGGCGACCCCTCCCCTCGCTCCGCCGTGATCGCCAGGCCGCCCTGCCTCACCCGGGTCCTGGTCCGGTCCTCGAAACCCGGCCGTTGCAGCCAGTAGCCGCGCAGGTTGATGCGGGGCGCCAGGCGGTTGCCGTCGCGTTCGTCCAGCGGTGCTCCGGGGTTTCCCCGGCGCCTCACAACAGGATCAGCAGCGCTCCTACCAGCAGCCCCGCCAGGCTGAAGGGCAGCGTTTGCAGGGCCAGCCGCTTGCCGCCCACCAGCACGACCAGGCCGGCCTTGACCAGGCTGTTGCTCAGGGCGGCAAGGGCGATGCCGCGGCTGGCCACGCCTGGATCGAGTTCGCCCTGCGCCGCGCGGGCCAGGGACAGGGTGATCGCGTCGACGTCGGCGAGGCCGGAGAGCAACGCGACCGCATAGATGCCGGCGTCGCCGAACAGCCGCCGGCCGACCTCCACCAACAGCAGGATCGCGCTCAGCAGGGCGGCGAAACGCATGGCCGGGAGCAGTTCGAAGGGGTTGCGCAGGCCTGGCTCGTCGGGCGCCTCCTGGCTGGCGCGGCCGCCGCGCAGGGCGTGGAACAGCGTGCCGCCAAGGTAGACGAGGGTGGTGGCGGCGAATGGCAGGGCCAGTTCCTTCAGCAAGGCCGGGTGGATCGCGCCGATCTCGACGAGGATGCGCGGGAACATCAGCGCCGAGGTCGCCAGCAGGGCGCACGCCAACAGGGCGTCGGGCATGCGCTCGCGCAGGCGCGCCAGGGTCAGGGTCATCACCGTGGAGGACACCAGGCCGCCGAGCACCGCGGTCAGCAACAGGCCCTTGCGCGAGCCGATCAGGCGGATGGCCAGGTAGGCGGAGAAACCGAGGGCGGCGATCAGCACCACCATCCACCAGGTCAGGTAGGGATTGAAGAACGCCCAGGGACCATAGCCCTGGTTGGGCAGCACCGGCAGCAGGACCACGGAAATGAACAGCAGCTTGAGGGTGCCCGATAGCTCCTCGGCGGTCAGGCGCTTCAGCAGGGCGTGGAGCTTGTCCTTGAGGCTCAGCAGCAGGGTCAGCACGATGCCGCCGGCGGCAGCCAGCAGGCGCTGTTCGGTGAGGGCGAGGCTGCCGAGGAGGAAGGTCATCAACAGGGCGATCTCGGTGGTCATGCCCTGGTCGCCGCCACGCCTGACATCGCTCACGTAGCCGGCCACGGCCAGCGCCGCGAGGGCCAGCAGCAAGGCTACCCAGACTGCGCTGCCCAGTTCGCCCGCGAGCAGGGTGGCGAAGCCGCCGAGCAGGCCGGCCAGGCTGAAGGTGCGGATTCCGGCGATCTGCCGCGCATCTTCGTGGTCGCGCTCCTGCCAGCCGCGCTCGGCGCCGATCAGGAGGCCGATGGCCAGGGCCGTGCACAGGCTCAACAACAGATCCAGGGAAAGCGTCATGCTCGATTCCATTCGCCGGGAGAGAGGATGGCGACGTGCCTGTGCGCACCATAGCAGCAGACGACCCCGAGGCGCCCGCACGGCGGTGCGCCGTCCACCAAGAGCCCGTCGCTGCCGCCGATATCCATCGGGTTCTCCGCCCCGGTGTAGGCGCACGGGAGCTGGCGTAGGGAAAGTCCGCTGTTTTTCGGCCGCTGACGGTTCTCTTTCCGCGTGCTCCGACGGCCGCCAACAGTAAAAAAAACCACGGCCAATCCTGATAGGCGGAGGGGCGCCTCGTTCCTAGACTGGCGGGGAAACATCAGGAGACGTCAATCATCATGCATATTCAATCATCTCAGCAGAACCCGTCTTTCGTGGCTGAGTTGAGCCAGGCCGTGGCCGGGCGCCTGGGACAGGTCGAGGCCCGCCAGGTGGCCACTCCCCGGGAGGCGCAACAACTGGCCCAGCGCCAGGAAGCACCGAAGGGCGAGGGCCTGCTCTCCCGCCTGGGGGCCGCCCTCGCGCGTCCCTTCGTGGCGATCATCGAGTGGCTGGGCAAACTGCTGGGGAGCCGTGCCCACGCCTCCACCCAGGCGCCGCTCTCCCGTCAGGACGCGCCGCCTGCCGCCAGTCTCTCGGCCGCCGAGATCAAGCAGATGATGCTGCAAAAGGCACTGCCCCTGACCTTGGGCGGACTTGGCAAGGCGAGCGAGCTGGCGACTTTGACAGCGGAGAGGCTGGCGAAGGATCACACGCGCCTGGCCAGCGGCGACGGCGCCCTGCGCTCGCTGGCCACCGCCCTGGTCGGGATTCGCGATGGCAGCCGGATCGAGGCTTCCCGTACCCAGGCTGCCCGCCTGCTCGAACAGAGCGTTGGGGGGATCGCGCTGCAACAGTGGGGGACCGCGGGCGGTGCCGCCAGCCAGCATGTACTCAGCGCAAGCCCGGAGCAACTGCGCGAAATCGCCGTCCAACTGCATGCGGTAATGGACAAGGTCGCCCTGTTGCGCCACGCGGTAGAGAGCGAGGTAAAGGGCGAGCCTGTCGACAAGGCGCTGGCGGATGGCCTGGTGGAGCACTTCGGGCTGGAGGCGGAGCAGTACCTAGGCGAACACCCGGACGGGCCGTACAGCGATGCCGAGGTGATGGCGCTCGGTCTTTATACCAACGGCGAGTACCAGCACCTGAATCGTTCCCTGCGTCAGGGGCGAGAGCTGGATGCGGGCCAGGCGTTGATCGACCGGGGCATGTCTGCCGCGTTCGAAAAGAGCGGACCGGCTGAACAGGTCGTGAAGACCTTCCGCGGCACCCAGGGCAGGGATGCCTTCGAGGCGGTGAAAGAGGGCCAGGTCGGCCACGACGCCGGCTATCTCTCCACCTCCCGGGACCCCAGCGTTGCCAGGAGCTTCGCGGGCCTGGGCACGATAACCACCCTGTTCGGCAGATCCGGGATCGATGTCAGCGAGATATCGATCGAGGGCGATGAGCAGGAGATCCTCTACGACAAGGGGACCGACATGCGCGTGCTTCTCAGCGCCAAGGATGGGCAGGGTGTGACCCGTCGGGTGCTCGAAGAGGCCACGCTGGGGGAACGGAGCGGCCACGGCGAGGGACTGCTCGATGCCCTGGACCTGGCAACCGGGACGGATCGTTCAGGCAAGCCCCAGGAACAGGACCTGCGCCTGAGAATGCGCGGCCTCGACCTGGCCTGACCGGTCGACGGCAGAGACGGACACTCCCAAGGGGTGTCCGTTTTCGTTTGCGCCGTACAGCGTCGGGCGCAATGGGCGGCAAGGATGCCTGGCTGGCTGCCACCGGTGGGTGGCGGACACCGGTGCCCGGCGTCCCACCTCGATCCTGCGAACGAGACGCAGTCAGAATTCTCCGAGTATGCTTCCTGCATAACGAAACGATCGGAATAACTGTGGTAACTTTGCCGCCCACCGAGATGGCCTATTGATGGCTCATACGGTTCGTGCATCGCTTCCCGCACGATTCTTTCGGATTTCCAAGGCCGGCCGGGAGCGCCGGTTGATCGACGCATTCGTATTTCAAGGAAAGAAATCGTGGCCACCCCATTTCGCCCCTCGCCTTGGCGCGCCGCCGTGCCGCCTGGCCTTCCTCGATTTTCACTACGCCCTCTTTTCCGCACACGGGTCGGCTAGAAGCCGCTCCGCGTCGATAGCGTTTTTTTCCAGGAGAACCCCATGAGTCACAGCGCCAAGAAAACACTACTGCCGCTCCTCGCCGTTGCCACCCTGGCCGGCCTGGCGGGCTGCGCCACCGAGACCTCCACCGCGTTGCCGGTACAGCAGGTCGAGAGCGTCAACCGACCCTACAGCGGCGTGCGTTCGCCGATTGCGGTAGGCAAGTTCGACAACCGCTCCAGCTACATGCGCGGGATCTTTTCCGATGGCGTCGACCGCCTCGGCGGCCAGGCCAAGACCATTCTCATCACCCACCTGCAGCAGACCAATCGCTTCAACGTGCTGGACCGCGACAACATGAGCGAGATCCAGCAGGAAGCGGCGATCAAGGGCCAGGCCCAGCGCCTGAAGGGTGCCGACTACGTGGTGACCGGCGACGTCACCGAGTTCGGCCGCAAGGAAGTCGGCGACCGCCAGCTGTTCGGCATCCTTGGCCGCGGCAAGTCGCAGATCGCCTACGCCAAGGTGGCGCTGAACATCGTCAACATCTCTACCTCGGAGGTCGTCTATTCGACCCAGGGCGCTGGCGAGTACGCCCTGTCCAACCGCGAGGTGATCGGCTTCGGCGGCACCGCCAGCTACGACTCGACCCTCAACGGCAAGGTTCTCGACCTGGCCATGCGCGAGGCGGTGAACAAGTTGGTCAACGCGGTCGATAGCGGCGCCTGGAAGCCACAGAACCAATAATCCACCAGAAACCAGGGAATCACGGCACACATGAGCAAGACGATCACATGGACGGCGGCGCTGCTGGGGAGCATGGCGCTGGCCGGGTGCAGCGGACCGAAGACGCTGTACCAGTGGGAGGGCTACCAGGCCCAGGTCCACGAATACTTCAAGGGTGAATCCAAGGAGGCCCAGGCGCAGGCGCTGGAAGCCGACCTCGAGAAGATCCGGGCGAAGAACGGCGCGGTGCCGCCGGGCTACCACGCCCAGCTGGGGCTGCTCTATTCCAGCATCGGCAAGGACGACCAGATGGTCCGCGAGTTCGAGACCGAGAAGGCGCTGTTTCCCGAGTCGGCGACCTACATGGACTTCCTCCTGAACAACGCCCGTGGAGGTGCCCGTTGAAACTCGCCCGACTGTCCGGCCTGGTGGCCGGTTTCACCCTGCTGGCCCTGCTCGGCGGCTGCGCGCCGACCAAGAGCGTCGACTACTCGGCGTTCAAGCAGGCCAAGCCGCGCTCGATCCTGGTCCTGCCGCCGCTGAACGAGTCGCCCGACGTGAAGGCGACCTACAGCATGCTCTCGCAGGTCACCTTCCCGCTGGCCGAGGCCGGCTACTACGTGGTGCCGGTGGCGCTGGCCGACGAGACCTTCCGCCAGAACGGCCTGACCAGCGCCGGCGACGTGCACCAGGTGTCCCCGGCCAAGCTGCGCGAGATCTATGGCGCCGACGCGGCGCTGTACGTCACGGTGAGCGACTACGGCACGCGCTACATGGTGATCAGCAGCGCGACCATCGTCACCGCCAGCGCCAAGCTGGTCGACCTGCGATCCGGCACCACCCTGTGGACCGGCTCGGCGACCGCCTCCAGCGAGGAAGGCAACGGCGGCAACAACGGCGGCCTGGTGGGCATGCTGATCACCGCGGCGGTCAAGCAGATCATCAACAGTTCGGTGGAGGACGCCGGTTATCCGATCGCCGGGATGACCAGCGCGCGCCTGCTCTCGGCCGGCCAGCCGGGCGGACTGTTGTACGGCCCGCGCTCGCCGAGGTACGGCAGCGACTGAGCCGTGCGCCGGGGCTACGGGGACGTCTCCGTGGCCTCGGTGCAAGCCGCCGGGAGGGGCTTGGCCGCTGCGTTGCGCTTGGCCATGTACTGGCGGATCAGGTCGTCGAGCAACGCCCGGA
>OGSU01000619.1_pt1 | contig 11380 bp, 12 predicted proteins | sample 1573911 | NCBI WGS metagenome assembly OGSU01 (sample SAMN03295839, study PRJEB24534) | human gut metagenome | isolation source: fecal sample 7 from infant 5 | host: Homo sapiens | place: USA: Pittsburgh, PA | collected 2014-07 | reverse complement strand
AATCAGTGGCTCCTTCATCTCCATTAGGGTACAATAAAAATAAAAAAGGAGTCTTTTCTATGACAACATTTTTAGGAAATCCTGTTACCTTTACTGGGTCTCAACTTCAAGTTGGGGATGCTGCCCATGATTTTTCATTGATCACTCCAGCTCTGGAGAAGAAATCGTTAGCTGATTTTGCTGGCAAGAAAAAAGTCCTCAGCGTGATCCCTTCTATTGACACAGGGATCTGTTCCACTCAAACGCGTCATTTCAATCAAACCTTATCTGACATGGAAGACACTGTCGTCTTGACGGTCTCTGTTGACCTTCCTTTTGCTCAAAAAAAATGGTGCGCTGCTGAAGGGCTCGACAATGCCATCATGCTCTCAGACTACTTCGACCATTCCTTCGGAACAGCCTATGGCCTCTTAATCAATGAATGGCACTTGCTCGCACGCGCTGTCTTGGTCCTAGATGCGGATAACAAGGTGACTTACGTTGAATACCTAGACAACATCAACAGTGAGCCAAATTACGACGCTTCAATCGAAGCTGTCAAAGCACTAGGATAAAGTAAAAAGAGGTCTGCGACCTCTTTTTCATTGCTATAAAATCCGATGGAGTCCATTCTGGAGGAGAACCCGCCAGCGTAAGCGAGGGATGCCTCTGAGGAAACGCCGCACACGCTGTGCCACTTGTTGCTTGTAGCTCTTGCCCCCTTGTGCAAAGACTCCTTTTCGACTCCAGTAGCCTTCGACACTGCGATCATTTTTAGGGGCTAGATAGCGAACACCTTGACGATAAAGGACCTGCTTACGAAAGGCTGGATCCCAAGCTTTGACGGGGGCAATATCCAAGTCCTTATGGGTCCGACCCCTAGCCAACCCGTAGTTAAAACTAGCCCCATTGACAATGCCATTTTCAGAAATCTGATATGGGTCTACTTCGTTGAGAAATTGGCCATCCTGGTCCAGGATATACTCCGTGTGGAAATTCAGTAGAATCTTGAAATTGACTTGTTGGGAGGCCCCTGAAGGATAATGAAGGTGACCATCTGATGTCACGGAGACCTTATTGTGGAGACGAGCTGCTGCATAAGCATCCACCGTGATCGCTCTAGCCTCCTGTAGGTAAGCTTGTAAGGCCTCCTCGTCAGTCTGTCCCGCTCTGGCCTCATGCGCCCGAATCCATTGGGCTTGGTAACTGGAAAGCAGGTAGCGCAACTGGTGAACCTGTCGTTTTAAGAGCTGATCTCCCGACTGATCTGCTAAGGAATCCTTTTCAAAGGCGATTTGCACGACGCGTGAGAAAGCCTTCCAAAAGTCAGAGCCTGGCGGACAATCTGGAGCTATCCTACTCAATAAGAAAGCCGTTTCCTCACAGCTTCCAGACAAATCACATGGCATGAGAAGCAGTTTCATGACTCCCCTCAGCAAGTCTTGGGCAGCCGTTTCATCCAGATTCTGAAGTTCTTTCTCCCACATTTTTTGAAATAGAGGACTGGCAAAGAAAAAGACAGACTGGTATTGTTCTTGGTAGGCTTGCGGATCTTTGTACCCCTGCAAGTGCTTCTCTAAATAGGCTAAACTATGGTCTCTCCAACCTAGTCTCGCTAATTCCCTTCTGTTCATAGTGCCGTCCTTTCTATGCTTCTATACTACCATCTTTTGAAGTTTGAGACAATTCTCAGAACTCCATTAGCGTTTTTGAGGATTTTTTTGATATACTAGAAGTAAGCGAAGAAAAGAGGAAAACATGACACCAAACAAAGAAGATTACCTCAAGTGCATTTATGAAATTGGCACAGAAGTAGAAAAAATCAGTAATAAGGAAATCGCCAGTCGCATGCAGGTCTCTCCGCCCGCTGTGACCGAGATGATTAAGCGCATGGTTTCTGAGGGCCTCTTGGTGAAGGACAAGGCTAGTGGGTATTTGCTAACAGATCTAGGCTCGCAATTGGTCTCTGATCTCTACCGCAAGCACCGCTTGATTGAAGTATTTCTGCTAGAAAATCTTGGCTACACAACTGAAGAAGTCCATGAAGAGGCAGAAGTTCTCGAGCATACCGTTTCTGAACATTTCGTCGACCGGCTGGATCACATGCTTGGAACTCCTAAGACCTGCCCTCACGGTGGGACAATTCCAAGAAAAGGTGAACGGCTGGTCGAAGCCTACCAAGATCGTCTCAGTGAAACGACCCAACCTGGTCTCTATATTCTGCAAAGGGTCTATGACACCTATGAATTGTTAAAATTCTTAGACCAGATCCATCTCCAAATTGGTGATACTATCGAATTTCAACGGTATGATGACTACACAGGCCTCTATCACTTAGTTATCCATGGACAAGAAATTTCGATCAACCAAGTGATCGCCCAACAACTCTATGTAGAAAAAATCAACTGAGTCATTAACATTAAAAACCAAACCCTGAAAGCTCTATTTTCAGGGTTTTATATTGCTATATGACTTGACTTTGCTTTTTTTTAGGTATAGAATGGACGCAACAAAGAGGAGGGAGACCATCTTATGAAAAAATCACTCAAAGTTTTCGCTACATCAAAATGGTTTGACCTGTTTGGTGTGGCTTTAGTTGTCGGTATAGCGATTGCATCAGGCTACCTTAATTCACGATTAGACAAGTTTGTTGATTGGGGAGCATGGACCGCATTGGTTCCATTTGGACTCATTTCAGTTACTAACGTTGGGATTTCAATGTTGTCCACTCGTTTTACTGGTAAATTGAGTAAATGGGGGAATTATTACGGAATTGTCAATACAATCCTATCTGGTACCATTGATTATATCCTCGGAAATAAGGCTGCGATTATCACCTATCCCGTCACCTTTCTCATTTATACCTTTGCCATTAAGAAATGGGAAGCTTCACAAGAAGGTAGACCAAACAAGATGAGCCAAAAACAATTGAAATGGGCAGCCATCATCATTTCAGTTCTAGCCTTCCTATTTGCCTTTGCAACAAACTATATTGGCTACGGGGGCAAGATGAACCTCCTTGCTTACGTTACAACGATTGCATTTAGCCTTTCATTGATTGCAAATGCTTTGAATGCTCTTAAATTAACAACTCAATGGGAATTTTGGTTGGTTTACAATTTCGTTCAATTAACAAAAGCTAGTATCCAAGGAAATTTTGCCAATGTTGGAAAATACATCTTTTACATCATCAATGCTGTAGGTGCTCTATTCGTATGGAATGATAAAGAATAAAATAATGAATCGTTAACCTGTATCTTACTCAACTATCATATTTAATGGTTAGAACTAGATTTGACAAACAAAGGCTCTATCTTATCCGCTATATGCAGATAAGATAGAGCCTCTTTTTATTTATTTTTTGTATCAAGTATGATGGTTACTGGCCCATCATTAACCAGTTCCACCTGCATATCTGCTCCAAAGACTCCTGCCTCAACAGGAACTTCCTTGGCTAGTTCTTGGTTAAATTCTTGATAGAAAGCTTCCGCCATATCTGGTTTGGCTGCACCTGTAAAGGCTGGACGATTGCCTTTTTTAGTATCGGCAAAAAGTGTAAACTGAGATACTGACAGAATCTCTCCTTGGATATCCTTGACAGAGAGATTCATCTTGCCCTCGTCATCTGAAAAGATACGCATATTGACAATCTTTCTCACAGCATAATCCAAATCTTCCTGCTGATCTTCAGGCCCAACTCCCACTAAGAGCAATAAACCTTGCTGGATTGCATTGTAGACCCGACCATCAATGGAAACCGAGGCACTCTTGACCCGTTGAATCACTAATTTCATTTTATTATCCTATTTTATAAATCTATCGAGCATTCACTGCTAACCTTCAAAGAAAATTGACATCAGACAAGGCAGTGAGACGCAGTTACACTACCTGAAAAGTAAAGGCTGTTCAGTTGCTTTTAGAGCAAGGCAGCGAGACGAAGCTATAAAAGAGTTCTGACTACGTCCTACGTGCTTCAATGAAAATCGACTTCAGACAAGGCAGTGAGACGCAGGCATAACTATAGTTAGGCCAGTTGAAACTAACGCAGTATGAAGTCGATTTTCGCAGAAGATTAGCCGTTGGTCCGCTTAACAGAGTACACCTCCGGCACACTCTTAATCTTATCCACAACCGTTGTCAACATGGACAGATTTGGAATCCCAAAGGAAATGTGGATATTGGCAAATTTCATATCTTTAGTTGGTTGGGCATTGACGGTTGAAACCATTTTTGCCGTATTGGACAAGACTTGCAGCACATCATTGAGAAGGCCTGTACGGTTGAGACCGTAGATATCAATGTGGGCAATGTAGTCTTTGGTTGTATTATTTTCTTCCCATTCAACGTCAATCAACCGTTGCTCGTAGTTGTCTTGAGCCCGGAGGTTCATACAGTCTTGGCGGTGAATGGCAACACCACGACCTTTGGTAATATAACCGACAATTTCATCACCTGGAACTGGGTTACAGCATTTGGCGATCCGAATCAAGAGCCCCGATGCGCCTTGGATGACTACACCGCCTTCGTGGCGGACCTTCAAGGTGTCCTTTTTATTTTCAACCTTGACTTCGCCACCTTTGACCAGCTCTTCTGCCTCTGCGCGTGCCTTGGCCCGCTCTTCTTCACGGCGTTCATCCTCCGTCAAGCGGTTAAAGATGGTAATCGCCCCGATCTCTCCAAACCCAATCGCCGCGAATAAGGCTTCTTCCGTCTTGTAACTGGATTTTTGTAGCACTTTGTCCATGTGCTTTTTGTCCATGAACTTATTAGCTACCAAGTCATGCTCATGGAATTGGGCCATCAAGAGGTCACGGCCCCGGTTAATGGACAATTCCTTGTCCTGATTTTTAAAGAATTGACGGATCTTGTTGCGCGCCTTGCTAGTTTTAACAAGGGTTAACCAGTCACGACTCGGACCAAAGGAGTTAGCATTGGTGATAATTTCCACCTGATCTCCCGTCCGAAGTTTGGTATTGAGGGGCACCATCCGGCCGTTGACCTTAGCCCCAATCGCTTTTTCCCCAACCTTAGTGTGGATTTCATAGGCAAAATCGATCGGTCCAGAATCTTTCGGAAGAGAGCGTACGGTTCCATCTGGTGTAAAGACGTAAATTTCTTCTGCTAAGATATCTTCTTTTACATTTTCTACGAATTCTTTGGCATCCCCTGACTGGTCTTGGAGTTCCATCATCTCCTTGATCCAGTTCATCCCAATAGCAGATTCCTTGCTGTTGACTTGACCTTTGATGCCTTTTTTATAGGCCCAGTGAGCCGCAACCCCGTACTCAGCGACTTCATGCATTTCCTTGGTTCGGATCTGGAATTCAATCGGTCCTTTAGGGCCATATACAGTCGTATGGATAGACTGATAGCCATTGGCCTTCCGGTTGGCAATATAGTCCTTAAAACGCCCCGGCATTGGCTTCCAGAGCTCATGGATGTAGCCCAGCATAGCATAGACATCGCTTGGAGTATCCAGGATACAGCGGATGGCAATCAAATCATAGATTTCATCAAAGCGTTTCTTTTTATCCTGCATCTTGCGATAGATCGAATAGATATGCTTTGGTCTACCGTAGATTTTCCCATGTAAGTGGCGTTCTGCCGCATAGGTCTCAATCTTGTGTACAACCTCTTCGACCAACTCTTCTCGCTCGCGACGTTTTTCCTTCATCATATGAGAAATCTTGTAAAATTCTGTCTCATTCAAATAACGGAAAGACAAATCTTCAAGCTCCCACTTGACGCTAGAAATCCCGAGACGGTGGGCGAGTGGCGCATAGATCTCCATGGTCTCACGCGAAATGCGTTCTTGCTTGTCCTTGCGCAAATGCTTCAGGGTACGCATATTATGCAAGCGGTCAGCCAATTTGACCAAAATCACGCGGATATCTTGGGACATGGCCATGAGCATTTTGCGATGGTTTTCCGCCAACTGCTCTTCGTGGGACTTGTACTTAACCTTCCCGAGTTTGGTCACCCCATCAACAATCACGCGCACATCATGGCCAAATTCACGCTCAAGATCATCCAAGGTCGCGTCCGTATCTTCCACAACATCATGCAAAAAACCACAGGCAACCGTCACAGCATCCAGTTTTAGCTTAGCAAGGATTCCGGCCACTTGAATCGGGTGAATGATATAAGGCTCACCAGACTGACGGAATTGGCCATTGTGACAATCAACCGCATAAAACATGGCCTTTTGCACAAAGGCGACATCCTCAGGTGACAAATATTTTTTTGTAAGGGCAACGACTTGGTCCCCAGTTAAATTCTCTTCTTTCGGCATTCGTTTTCTCCAGTTTCTTGGATACTATTTTAACACTTTTAGAAGCAGATGGGAACCAATGAAGCTACTTTCATATACGGATACTACTTTGTCTTACAAAACTCTTGCAAAGCGTTTAACTCCAATTTCTTTCTTCCAACGCCTTCTTTAACAGAGTTTGAAAATTTTCCAGCCAAATCCTTATCAATACTTCCAATGACCTGATCTAGAGAACTTTCAAGTTCAGTTAAACTCGATGAAATTCTATTTTTTATACCTTTTTGATCAATTGCTGCCTTGGTTAATGCAATTTTCCCCATAAATTTAACGCTAATGATAGCCGCCATGTAACGCTTATCTTCATAAGTAAGATCATTTAAAACATCAATTTTCGACATACATGTCCTTTCGTAATTTTGCAATCTCATTGGCACATTGTTCAGAGACTGCCTGTAATTCTTTTTGTTTTAGCTGATGAACTTCTTCAATACGGGCTATTTCTTGGTGGTAGTCAAAATGTAATTCTTCATAAACATCCGATAACTCCCGATAATAATCTGATAAAAATTCCATATTCCCCATCGACTTTGAGAAATAGCCAACTTCCTCTTCCATCATTTCGATGCTCTGTTTTGTAAAATAGTACTGGTTATGGATCTGATGCATTCTGTTCTCCAGTTTTTTTATCTCCATTTTTAACTCCTCTTCAGCCCTATTCCATTTTTCTTCTACTTTTCTGATTGCATTAATACATTCAAACTCTTTGTTTTCCATTCTTTACCATTGCAATTGAAGTTGGCTTGCTAGAGCAATATCTGTACCTGCAACAGTTGCAATCCCTTTCGCTATATCTGTTGATAGACTAAAAATACTTTCTTTTATTTTTAGAGTATCTTTTTTAATTTTTTCTAATTCTGTGATGTGATTCCCTTCAATTGTTTCCATTGTTACACCAATTTGAGCAAGTGCATTGACAATATCACTCATTGTACAACGAGTTCCAGATACAGATGAATAGCAAGAAGCTAATAGTGAATTCCACGATCCTCTCACATCAGCAATACCGAAATCACAGACAGCTAAAATATAATCTGAGGCAATGAGAGCAAATTCCTTTAGCGATTCCACTATCCCCGTTGCCTGAGTAGTATCCATGAAAATAAGGTCACTTTCAGAGAGACCTCTTTTCTTCCAAGACTCCAGTGTTTTTTTCTTTAACTGTAGTTGTTCTTTTGCCTGCTTTACTCGAGCTAACCGATAATCATCTAAACTCTCTTCTTTGACGTTCAAGTAACCAGCCTTGTAGTCGTAACCTCCCCACATATGTTGTTTTCCTAAATTGCCAGCATCCTTACTGTCAATTCGAACAAGTGTTCCAACAACTCCTTCGTTTCCTTCATCATAATGTTCCCATGTGACCAAGTCTCGCTTATCTACAAAATTATAAATTTTATATTTTATCTTATCGACCTGCTTCTTTTCTTCATCACTTAAAAGTGGATAAAGGTTGGGCGCTTCATAAATATAAGCCGCATCAACTCTATCTAAATATTTATCTTCCAAAGAAGCAAGTGAAGCTTGGATATTTAAGCCACCTAAAGAATGGGCATAGAATTTAAAACGCGCATTCGGATATCTCTTCATTGCTGCTTTTACTTCTTTCGAAGCTGCATCAAGCTGGGAGGTTTTCCCTGTTTTGATTCCAAGTCTTTTAGCCATTGATATTTGTAAAGCAGTTGGAGCATCAGTGAGCACCCAATCATCCATAGCCTCCATAAATTTTTTATCAAAATGTGCTTCCGATCCCTCAAACAAAATTGTCACCTCATGCACATCCTCAGGTCTGGTTTCATGAGTGATTTTCTTATCAGTTACAATATAGCCATTCAAACCAGACATATCACCTTCAAACCGTGCTACAAAATCCTCAAGTGAGGTGACCATATCTTCTTCAGGTGGTTGACCAAAGATTTCAGAAACATAGCCTATTGTTTTTTTCTTATTATCTGTATCAATTTTTACTTTATTTCCGACTTTATATTTCGCATATTCCTGCCATGCAATATCATTCTTTTGTTCATCATTAACTACCATTTTTACTCCCCTATTAGATTCTGTAGTTCTGTAGATTCAGACAGCCCTACAGATCTAATCGGGCCATCTTCACTACGCTTCCGTAATCCCATACTACCTGTTATCTTTTTATCCCCATTGATAATTACCTCAAACATAATCCCACCCATTGGATTGTGTTCGATCGTCTTATCATCAATCTCATAGGAACGGATCTTGCCCTTTGGCGTCAAGGCATTTGGGTCCGACGCCCTGAGCTCCTCTTCTATCAACTTTTCCACTTCTTTACTATGGACAATCTGAAGCATTTCATGTTGAAAATCAAGATGATTCTTTACAAGTAGTCCTCCCCATATCAAGACTCCCAAAACCAACACTACAAATATATAGCGACCAATTTTTCTTTTTTGTTTCATCTTCATCCTCCATAAAGTGGTATTAGTATCACTTTACACTATTTAGTTTTCAAATTTATTACTCTCACTTTAATAATTCGTAAAAATTTCTGAAAATAGAAGATTTTTGTAAAAAAAATAACGAAGCGATTCTTTCACTTCGTTAGTTCATTAATTCTGTAACAACACTCACTGCGCTGAGGGCAAAGAGTGGCGCTGTTTCTGCTCTTAGGATGCGAGGTCCAAGTCCTGCAAGGACTGCTCCTTTGGCTTCAAAACTTTCAATTTCCGCAGGTGAAAGACCACCTTCTGGACCAAAGATAAAGATCAGTTTAGCTCCCTTTTCTAACCCAGCAACAGCTTGTATAAGGGCAGCTGATTCACCTTCTTTGGCCGACTCTTCATAGGCCACCACGATGCGGTCAAACTGGTCTAGCTGAGCTAGAAAGTCTACCTTTTTCTCAAAAAGGGTAATGCTTGGGACAAGATTCCGCTTGCTTTGTTCTGCTGCTCCAAGGGCGATTTTTTCTAGCTTCTCGACCTTTTTGCCCAATTTCTTGCCGTCCCATTTGGCAACGGACCAGTCCGCAGGAAAGCCCCAGATTTGACTAGCACCCAGTTCCGTCACCTTTTGAGTGATAAACTCCAGTTTATCCCCCTTGGGAAAGCCAGAGGCAATGGTCACTTGGACTGGTAGTTCTACATTGTCAGCCAATTCTTCAACCAACTCAAACTGACGAGCCTCTACATTGACCACGCACGCCAAACGCTTGATCCCATCATCAAAAACTAGGATCACCTGGTCATCTTCTTTCAGGCGCATAACCTGAAACATGTGCTTGCTGGTTTCCTTGTCATCAATGGTGACAAGTGAGCTAGCACTACCCTTGACAAAATACTGCTGCATGCTAGCCTCCAATCACACCGGAGACATCCTTGGTCTTCTTGAAGACGCAGGCGTTCCATTCCCCTTGAATCATGTGAGTTTCGAGGAAAAATCCAGCTGCTTCTGCTGACTCACGCACCATGTCCCATTTATCCTTGATAATACCACTCATGATGAGATAACCTTCATCCTTGACCAAGCGACAAGCATCATCCGTCAGATGAATGAGGATATCCGCCAAGATGTTGGCCACGATGACGTCTGCCTCAATCTCCACGCCTTTAAGCAAATCGCCTGGCGCCACATGAATATTTTCCATGCCAGGATTGAGCTCAATATTTTCCTGAGCGACTCGAACCGCTACATCATCTAAATCATAGGCGAAAACCTCCTTGGCACCTAGAAGTGAGCTGGCAATAGAAAGAACTCCTGATCCTGTCCCTACATCCAGCACCGTCTCCCCACCACGAAGAACTTGCTCCAAGGCATAAAGGCTCATCTTGGTCGTTGGGTGGGTTCCAGTTCCGAAGGCCATACCAGGATCTAGTTTGATCATCTTTTCTCCCGCCGTCGCCTCATAGTCTGTCCATGACGGAACGATAGTTAAGTCATGGGTGATACGAGCTGGCTCATAGTATTTCTTCCAGTTGTCAGCCCAATCTTCCTCAGCCAGAGCAGTCGTCCCCATCTTGACTTCACCCAGATCCATAAAGTCTATCAATTCTGCTAAGCGAGCCTGCAAGTCCGCTTCAACCGCAGCTACATCGACCGTTTCCGGATAGTAGGCAGTCACCACTATTTCTTCTTGCTGCTCGACCTCTGGGAAAATCTCACCAAAGCGATCGACGTTGCCCACATAGTCCATGCTGTCTTCGATTGCAACACCCTGGGCACCTAACTCTATCAAGAGATTGGAAACCAACTCCTCTCCCTCACGCTTCACTGTAACTTTTAACTCTTGCCATGTTTCCATCTAATTCTCCTTACTATCCATTATTTCTTCTAATTCTTTTAAAGTCTTGCCGTCCTTATTTTTCCAATCCGTTCGTCCATTCGTATTCATTCCTAGTGCAAAAGCAGCTGCATAAGATGGACTGGAGAACAGTTGTTTTTCTTGTAAAACACCATTTTTAATCACATTTGATTTGATTAACTCCTCACGCAATTCTTTTAGACTTGCTGGTATTGCGGGTGAATCAACCTCGTCCACTTGACTGCCTTCTAAAACAACAAAACCTTCCGAAGTCTGTTCACAGATAGCTTCAATCATTCGATTTGATTTCTTTGTTTTTCGCTTCAAATAGAGATAAGTTGAATTTTCATCAGAAACATTCTGACCTGTTTTCTTGGTCATAGGAACAAACACTCGGTACCCTAAGGTTCCTACAATCATCAAAGTATTTTCTACAACCTCATCCAACTCAGACTGCTTTTCTTCTGTTACATTCCCAGAATTGGGCTCATTCCCATTTTTTACAATGAAGCGCCCCGCGTCCTTTGCTAGTTGTGTAAATTTATTTTCCAAATAACTAATTTCCGTAGGACCAAAGGAATTATTCTGCGTCGTCAAAATAATCACATCATTAAAATAATCGGCATAGTTATCCCGCGTATGTTCTTGAACACGTAAAAGGACACCTTCACCATTTTTGCGATTCGTCGCCTGCCCGATGTAGGTAACATCCTTTTGCTTATCCTCATTACGACCAAATAGGAAATAAATGCCGCTTTGCTTCATTTCATCACGTGATTTTAAATCTGCCAATTGAATTCGAG
>OGSU01000618.1_pt1 | contig 11441 bp, 11 predicted proteins | sample 1573911 | NCBI WGS metagenome assembly OGSU01 (sample SAMN03295839, study PRJEB24534) | human gut metagenome | isolation source: fecal sample 7 from infant 5 | host: Homo sapiens | place: USA: Pittsburgh, PA | collected 2014-07 | reverse complement strand
ATATATAACAATATAAAATATATATAGATTATGAAATTATGTATGTACTAAAAATTAGATAAAGTGATTAATTGAACAACCTAAGAAAACGTTTCGAGATAAAAATAAAAGGAGGAGTAATTATGGGTGCAATAATGAAATTTATGGATAAGTATATTATCCCTGTAGCTGGAAAATTAGGTGCACAGAGACATTTAGTAGCAGTAAGAGATGGTTTCGTAGCAATGATACCTATTACTATGATAGGAGCTGTAGCAACACTAGTAAATAATTTGCCAGTAGAAGCATATAAAAACTTTATGGCAAAAATATTTGGGGAGAACTGGACAATGTTGGGAGCAGATTTATGGTGGGGATCAATTGCCACTATGGCTGTATTCTTAGTTGTTTCAATAGCATATAATCTTGCTAAATCTTATGATGAAGATGGATTACAAGCAGGACTTATAGCATTAGCGATTTTCTTTGTAATGGCACCTCAGGTAGCTGATATAAAAAATGAAGCAGGTAAAATAATAAGTTCTGGATGGGGATTTATTCCTTCGGGATATATATCAAATTCAGCATTATTTTCAGCTATAGTTATAGGTTTACTTTCAACAGAAGTTTTTGTTAGATTATCTAAAATAAAGAAAATGACTATAAAAATGCCGGATGGAGTTCCACCAGCAGTAGCTAAATCTTTTGCAAAACTTATACCAGGAATGTTAACTATAGCAATATTTGGAATTATAGGAGTATTGATCAAGAAGTTTACAGGTGGATTATTCTTAAATGATTTATTAAATACTTATTTAGCAGCACCACTTAAAGGAATGGCAGATTCATTAGGATCAACGATGTTAGTAACTTTCTTTATACATTTACTATGGACAGTTGGATTACATGGGGCAAATATAGCAATGCCCGTTACCGAAACATTATTATTAGACTTAGGGGCTGAAAATGCAGCTTTAGCTCAAGCTGGAGCAACTCAAGGTTATCATATTTTTGCAGGATCATTCCTTGATGCATTCGTATATTTAGGTGGGTCAGGTATGATACTTGGTCTAATAATAGCCTTAATAATAGCAGGTAGAAGACGTAAAGATATGATTGCTTTAGGATTAGCTCCATCTTGCTTTAACATAAGTGAGCCAGTTATATTTGGGTTACCAATAGTACTAAATCCAATATATATGATACCTTTTGTACTAGCTCCAGTTATATGCTCAGGAGTTGCATATATGGCTATAAAAATAGGATGGGTAATGCCGGTAATAATGCCTAAGATACCATGGGTTACACCTCCGATACTAGGTGGAATAATGGCAACAGGTCACTGGAGTGGTGGTGTATTAGCAATGGTTAACTTATTAATATCAATATTAATTTATATACCATTTGTTATAGCGTCAGAAAAAATAGAACAAAGAAAAGGAACATTAGCTCCAGTAGAAAGTAATGATGATGATTTTAGCTTTGATGATTTAGAATTATAAAGACTACGATGGGAGATGAAACTATGAAAAAGGGACTTAAGATAGTGACTATAGGAGGAGGATCTAGTTATACTCCAGAACTTGTAGAAGGGTTTATAAAAAGATATGATGAATTACCAGTAAAAGAATTATGGTTAGTTGATATAGAACAGGGGAAACATAAATTAGAAACGGTTGGAAATCTGGCAAAAAGAATGGTAAAAAAAGCTGGAGTTGATATGGAAATTCATCTTACTTTAGATAGGAAAAAAGCATTGAAAGATGCTGATTTTGTAACAACTCAGCTAAGAGTAGGGTTATTAGAAGCAAGAATAAAAGATGAGAGTATTCCTCTATCTCATGGTGTTATAGGTCAAGAAACTAATGGCGCAGGAGGTCTTTTTAAAGCTTTAAGGACTGTACCGGTAATACTAGATATAATAAAAGATGTAGAAGAATTATGTCCTAAGGCTTGGATTATCAACTTCACAAACCCAACAGGTATAATAACTGAAGCAGTATTTAGATATACTAATTTTAAAAATTATATAGGTTTATGTAATGTACCCATAGGTATGAAAAATGGAATAGCTAAATTATTTGATGTTGAGAATGAAAGAATACAAATGGATTTCGCAGGTTTAAATCATATGGTATACGGGTTAAATGTTTCATTAGATGGAAATGATATTACAAATGAAGCTATAGATAAATTTGTACATTCAAAACTATCTATGCAAAATATAAAAGCCATAGAATTTAATGCTGATTTTATTAAAAATTTAGGGCTTATACCTTGTCCATACCATAGATATTATTATAAAACCAAAGAAATGCTAGATGAAGAATTAACTGAGTTTTCAAAAGGTAAATCAAGAGGGCAAGTGGTTAAGGAACTTGAGGATCAATTATTTGAATTATATAAAGATGAAAATTTAGATATAAAACCACCTCAACTAGAAAAGAGGGGAGGAGCATTTTATAGTGATGCAGCTTGCAACTTGATAAGCTCAATTTATAATGATAAACAAGATATCCAAGTTGTAAATACTCTAAACAATGGAGCTATAAGAAATTTCAAAGATGATCAAGCTGTTGAGGTTAGCAGTGTTATAACTAAAAATGGACCGAAGCCACTATCAATGGGATATTTACCAGATGCTGTTGACGGACTAGTAAGTCAAATTAAGTCATTTGAGTTACTAGCTGCTAAAGCTGCTGTATGTGGAGACTACAATTCTGCATACTTGGCACTTTGTATAAATCCGCTAATACCATCTGATGATTTGGCAAAAACTATACTAGATGAAATGATTAAGGCTCATAAAGAATATCTACCACAATTTAATAAATAAAAAAGGTTGTATTTATTAATTCTAAAAAGGGGATGTTTTTAACATTCTCTTTTTAGTTATAAAGATATTAATAATATTAATTTATGGTATAATTATTTAAATATAAAGTTTATAATTTCTAAAATTTGGAGCGAATAGATGAAAAAAAGATATATCATAGTAATATTAGTTTTAATTGTTTCATGCTTTTCATTATTTGTAATAAAACAAAATGAAAAAGATGAAAAAATAGATTACAAAAGCAAAAATTATGAAAAAAAGATTGAGCCTATATCTAAAGAATTAGCAATTAAAGTCTTAAAATCTAAATATGGAAATAAAGTTTCTAATACTGAGGAAGATATAAAGCAGGTTGGAGATGAGTATATAGTGGATGTTCATGTTAGCGTTGAAGATGAAGATGAAGGATCTTTACAAGCTCATGTTCACAATCAGAGTTTAGGTGAACAGAAGATAAACATATATACAGGAGAATTAGTTGAAGAACAAAAAAAGTAGGATAATATCCTACTTTTTTATTAAACTAAACGAGTTCCCTCTTCGTCTTGAGTTATTAAACCTTTTTTCATAAGAACGCCTAAAGTACGTTTAAAGTTCTTTTTACTACAGTTAAAAACAGATGATATATCAGATGGATCTGATTTATCATTATAAGGCATAAATCCTCTTGATGCATTATTTAAATAATTAATTATTTTTGATTCAAGTTCGTTTAACTCTTGTTCTCTACCTTGTCTAGGAGTAAGACCTAATTTTCCGTCTTCATAAACTTTTATTACTTTTAGGTTTAACTCATCTCCTATATTAAGCTTAGTAAAGTATTCATTATGAAGTATAACTCCATCAAACTTATTATCTACACAAACCATAGCACTATCATTTGTTTGGAAACCATAAACTACACCAGTAACAGCATCTCCGACTTTATAGTTTGAATCAGTAGATAAACGATCTTCTATTCTAGTTGTAGCAGCTATTCTATCTGATTTATCTAAATATAAGTAAAATAAATACTTATTTCCTTTTTTTATATCATAATGCTTTGCACTAAAAGGAACTAAAATATCTTTTTCTAATCCTATATTTATAAAATAGCCTATTTTAGTAGCGTCAACAACTTCGAAATAACCTATTTCATCGACTTTTCCTAAAGGAGGGTTTAAAGTTGCTGCTAATTTATCTTTTGAATCTCTATATACAAATACGTTAACTTCATCTCCTGGGATTAAAACTTCATAATTTGTAAACTTTTTATGCATGAAAATATCATCATTAGTATTTCCTGTTTTAGCATCTAAAAAGAATCCAAAATCAGCTTTTCTAGCAATGGTTAATTTATTAAAATCACCTATTTTTATCAATATAATTCACCTCTTTATTTAATATTACAAAATATATATTCTATTATAATACCATATTTATGGGTATCTTATAAATAAAATATAGTTTATATGTTTTTTTATAAGAAAAGACTGCAAAGTATTGAAGTAATAAGTAAATAATAGTATAATTGGTATATACCAAAATTGGTATATACCATACGAAAAGAGTGGTGGAAAAATGAAGTTAGTAGATAAAAATAGTACAATTCCGCTTCATATACAATTAATGAAAATTATAAAAGAGATGATTGAATCAGGAGAACTTAAGGCTGGAGATTCTATTATGCCAGAGCGTGAATTATGTACGATACAAAACGTAAGTAGAATGACTGTAAATAAAGCAATAGTAAATTTAGTAAATGAAGATTTTTTATATAGAGTACAAGGTAGAGGAACTTTTGTAGCGGTTAGAAAAGAAAAAAATAGATTTTCTAGTATGCAAGGATTTACAGAAGTTATGGAAGAAAAAGGAATTCATATAAAAACGGATATATTATCTTTTGAAGAATCAAAACAAGATGAATATATAAGAAAAGAATTAAAAATATATGAGAAAAATGAAATGATATATAGGGTTGAAAGATTAAGGTATATCGAAGATGAGCCTTTTGGTTTAGAAATAAGTTATATACCAAAATATATTTGCACCAACTTGGAAAACGATTTAAAAACTAGAAACTCATTGTATTCAATAATAAATGATGTTTATAACCATAAGATGAAAAGAGCTGAGCAAATAATAGAACCTATTATGCTTACTAAAGAAGAATCAAAAATTTTAAAGCAATGTGAAGGTGATTTAGCCTTAAAACTTAAAAGAACTTCTTATATAGATGGAGATATACCTGTAGAATATACTATTTCTATATTTAGAAGTGATAAGTATCAATATGAAATTTTATTAAATGCATAGGGGGTAGAAGAATGAAAGCTATAATAAATGGAAAAATTTTATTAAGAAATGAGATATTAGAGGGAAAAAATATTATATTTGATGACAAGATAATAAATATTACAGATGAGATACCAAAAGACTGTGAAATAATAGATGCAAATAATAATTTTGTATCACCGGGGCTAATAGATATTCACATACATGGAAATATGGGAAAAGATACTATGGAAGGAACTGATGAAGCAATAGATACTATATCAAAATCAATTGCAAGACATGGAGTAACTTCTTATTTGCCTACTACAATGACTATGGATGAAGAATCTATAACTAAAGCATTAGAATCAATAAAAAGAGGGATGAATAGAAATATAAAAGGAGCAAAGGTAATTGGTGCACATCTAGAGGGACCTTTTATAAATAAAATTTATAAAGGAGCTCAAAATGGAAGCTATATAGTAAATCCAAGTTATGAACTTGTAAAGAAATATGAAGATGTAATAAAGGTTATAACATATGCACCTGAAGAAGATAAGAATTTAGAGTTCACTAAGGATATAAAAAGAAATACAAATATAGTTTTATCTATTGGACATAGTGCAGCGACTTTTATAGAAGCAAGAGATGCGATAAGATTAGGGGCGAGTAATATAACTCATACATTTAATGGAATGACTGGATTAAATCATAGGGATCCGGGAGTTGTTGGAGCAGCATTAACTACAGATACTTACTGTGAATTTATATGTGACACTATACATATAACTAAGGATTTATTTCAGTTTATATTAGATAGTAAAACAAAGGATAAAGTAGTATTAATAACTGATTCTATGGAAGCAGGAGGACTAGAGGATGGAACATACAGTTTAGGAGGTCAGGCAGTTATAGTAAAAGATGGTGCTGCTAGGTTAGAAAGTGGATCTTTAGCAGGAAGTGTTTCTAGTTTAAATAGTATGGTAAGAAACTTTTATAAAAATACTAATTTAAAATTAAATGAAGCTGTTCACCTAGCTTCGCTTAATCCAGCTAGATCAATAGGAATAGATGAATATAAAGGTAGCTTAGATATAGGAAAAGATGCAGATATTACAATATTCGATGAGAATTTAAATTGTAAAATGACTATTTCAAATGGAGAAATAATATTTAAATAAAAATTTAAAGGTAAGGTGGATGGGAAATATGAGGATATTAGTTAGTAAAGATTACGAAGAGATGAGTAAAAAAGCAGCACAATTAATTGCAAGTCAAGTTACATTAAAGCCTAATTCTATATTAGGGTTAGCTACAGGAAGCACTCCAATAGGAATGTATAGAGATTTAGTTAAGATGTATGAAAAAGGAGAATTGGATTTTTCAAATATAAAAACATTTAATTTAGATGAATATTATCAATTACCAAGAGATAATGACCAAAGTTACTATTACTTTATGCATAAGAACCTATTTAATGATATAAATATAAAAGAAGAAAATATTAATATACCAAATGGAATGACCAAAGACGTAGTAAGTGAATGCATAAATTACGATAAAGCTATTGAAGATATAAAAGGAGTAGATATACAAGTTTTAGGTATTGGAAATAATGCACATATAGGATTTAATGAGCCATCAAATGTATTTATAAAAAATACTCATTTAGTAGACTTAAAAGATTCAACAATAAAAGCTAACGCAAGATTTTTTGAATCAATAGAAGATGTTCCCAAAAAAGCTGTTACTATGGGGATAGGCTCAATATTAGCGGCTAAAAAAATATTGCTATTAGCATCTGGAGAAGGTAAAGCAGAAGCAGTATATAATACTGTACATGGAGAGGTAAACCCTCAAGTTCCTGCTTCTATACTTCAGTTTCATAATGATGTAACATTAATATTAGATGAGGCTGCTGCAAGTAAACTAAATAAAGATGATTATGAGTTAGTATAATCAAAATAAAAAACTGCTATATAGCAGTTTTTTATTTTGAAAAATCTAATTAACGAAATAATGGAAAATAGGTGATTATTTAAAATTAGGCATACTAAACTTTATAAATATTAATATAAACATAAAAAATATAAAAAATCTACAAAAGGTTTAAAATACAAGGTTTTAAAAAAATAAAAAAGAAGTAGGAAAATTCAAAAAAAGTATTGAAATATATGTTCGTATTTTATATAATATGATTTGTTGTTTAGAAATTTTAAACAAAAGGTTTAGTAAAAATGAGTAAAATTGGGAGGTGGACCATGGATATAGGTGAAAAGATAAAGAGATTAAGAATTGAAAAGCAATTAACGCAAGAGGAGTTAGCTAATAGATGTGAACTTTCTAAAGGATTTATATCTCAGCTAGAGAACAACCTAACATCACCATCCATTGCTACACTTATAGATATATTAGAAATTTTAGGAACTAATCTAAAAGAATTTTTTAATGAAATGGATAATGAGAAAATATGTTTCTCAAAAGAGGATATGTTTGAGACGGAAGATGAAGATTTAAAATATAATTTTAAATGGTTGGTTCCAAATTCTCAAAAAAATGAAATGGAGCCAATTTTAATAAGTTTATCTCCAGGAGGACAATATAAAGAAGAAAAACCTCATGAAGGGGAAGAATTTGGATATGTATTGTCTGGTTCTATATACCTACATATCGGGGATAAAAAAAATAAGGTTAGAAAAGGTGAAAGCTTCTATTTTAAACCTAGAGCAAATCATTATATATCAAACGCTGGAAAAACAGAAGCTAAAGTAATTTGGGTGAGTACGCCACCATCATTTTAATTGAAAGAGGTGATATATTTGTTAGAAAATATAATAGAGTTAAGAAACTTATCTAAAAGATATGATGATAATCAAGTATTAGATAATTTAAGCTTAGATATAAAAAAGAATGAATTTTTAACATTATTAGGACCGAGTGGTTGTGGTAAAACCACAACTCTTAAAATAATAGCTGGATTTGAATATGCAGATGAAGGTAAGGTTTTATTCGAAGAAAAAGACATCACAGATATACCACCTTACGAAAGACAAATAAATACAGTGTTTCAAAAGTATGCATTATTTCCTCATATGAATATATATGAAAATATTGCATTTGGATTAAAGATAAAGAAAATGCCTAAAGATGAGATAGATAAAAAAGTCAAAGAAATGCTAAAGTTAGTTGCACTTGAGGGATTTGAGAACAGACAAGTTGAATCTTTAAGTGGAGGTCAACAACAAAGGGTTGCTATAGCAAGAGCGTTAGTAAATGAACCTAAAGTTTTATTACTAGATGAGCCACTAGGAGCATTAGATTTAAAATTAAGAAAAGAAATGCAAATGGAGCTTAAAAAAATACAAAAGAAATTAGGCATAACATTTATATTTGTAACTCATGACCAAGAAGAAGCACTTACTATGTCTGATAAGATAATAGTAATGAATAAAGGTAAAATTCAACAAATGGGAACTCCTCAAGACATATATAATGAGCCTGAAAATTCATTTGTAGCAAGATTTATAGGAGAAAGTAATATATTTGATGGAGTTATGCTAGAAGATTACTTAGTTGAATTTTGCTCAACTAAATTTAAATGTGTAGATAAAGATTTTGAAAAAAATGAGAATATAGAAGTTGTCATAAGACCGGAAGATATAAAAATGGTAGAACCACAAAAAGGAATGTTAAAAGGAAAAGTTACATCTGTATTATTTAAAGGTGTTCATTATGAAATCGAAGTGAATGAGAATGGGAGAAAATGGATATTGCATAATACGCAAAGTGCTATTGTTGGAAGTGAGCTAGGATTAGATATATATCCAGAAGATATTCATATAATGAGAAAAGTGAGTGAATAAATATGAAAAAAAATAAATCTTTCCTTGCTTATCCATACATAATATGGAGTGCGTTATTCATAGTGATACCTTTAATACTTATGGTAGCCTTTAGTTTTACTATAGAAGATGGAAATAAAATTGTATTTTCTCTAGATAACTATCAAAGGTTAATGATCCCTATTTATTTAAAGGTATTTTTACGTTCAATAATTTTAGCTGGAGCATCTACTATAATATGTTTATTAGTAGGTTATCCTGTTGCGTATATAATATCTAAAGCTCATATAAGTAAAAGAAATACATTAATTTTACTATTTATACTTCCAATGTGGATGAACTTCCTTTTAAGAACTTATGCATGGGTTGCTATTCTAGGTAAAAATGGAATATTAAATTCTTTCCTAGGATTATTTGGAATAGAGCCTGTAACATTACTTTATACAAACTTTGCAATATTACTTGGAATGGTTTATAACTTTTTACCATTTATGGTACTACCTATATACACATCATTATCAAAAATGGATAATGATTTAATAAATGCAGCTAAAGATTTAGGGGCAAATAGTTTTCAAGTATTTACAAAAGTTATATTCCCATTAAGTATACCTGGAGTTGTATCAGGTATAACAATGGTGTTTATGCCAGCTGTAACTACATTTGCTATATCTAGATTATTAGGTGGAGGTAAATTTATGCTATTAGGAGATTTAATAGAGCAACAATTTACCGTAGTAGGAGATTGGAATTTTGGATCTGCTATATCTATATTTATGATGATAATAATTTTAATATCTATGGCAATTATGTCTAGATTTGAAGATGATAGTGATAAGGAAGGCGGTGGGTTATTATTTTAAAGAAATTAGTATCTAATGTGTATTTAACGCTAGTATTTTTATTTTTATATGCTCCAATAGTAGCATTAGCGGTATTCTCATTTAATGATTCTAAATCAATGGCCCACTGGGGTGGATTTACATTTAAATGGTATCAACAGCTTATTCATAATGATAGTATTATGAATGCTCTTTATTATACAATTGTAGTAGCTATTATATCTTCTATAGTAGCTACTATAGTTGGAACAATAAGTGCAATTGGAATTCACAAGATGAGAGGAAAAAGAAGAAAGGTAATACTTAATATAAATTATTTACCTGTATTAAACCCTGATATAGTTACAGCTGTAGCTTTAATGAGTTTATTTGTATTCTTAAACTTAGAATTTGGATTTTTAACTATGTTATTATCTCATATAATGTTTAGTATACCGTATGTGATTTTATCTGTGCTTCCTAAAATAAAACAACTTCCTCAAAATATAGAAGAAGCTGCAATGGACTTAGGAGCAACACCAATGTATGCTTTAAGAAAGGTAGTATTACCTCAAATAAAGCCAGGTATAGTTTCAGGATTTTTAATTGCATTTACTATGTCCATAGATGATTTTATAATAAGTTTCTTTAATACTGGAAATGGTGTTAGTAACCTTTCAATTGAAATATATGGAATGGCAAGAAGAGGTATAAAACCAGAGATAAATGCATTATCAACTATAATGTTTACCGTAGTGTTAATATTATTATTAATATCTAACAAAAAACAATCTATAGTAAGGGGTGATAAGTAAATGAAATTTAAAAAAATATCAGTACTAATTACTATAGGAGCTTTAGTATCTGCTATGCTTACAGGTTGTGGGTCAACAGATTCTAAGAAAGTTTTAAATGTATATAATGTCGGAGATTATATAGATGAAAGTCTTATACCTATATTTGAAAAAAGAACGGGTATAAAAGTACAATATGAAACATATGATACAAACGAAATGATGTATCAAAAGGTTAAAAGCGGTAGTACAAACTATGATTTAATTTTCCCTTCTGATTACATGGTAGAAAAAATGAAAAAAGAAGGATTACTTCAAAAAATAGACTTTAAAAATATACCTAATATAAAATATATAGATAAAAGTTTCATGAGTCCAGTATATGACAAAGATAGTGCATATAGTGTTCCATATATGTGGGGAACTTTTGGAATCTTATATAATAAAAAGTTAGTTCATGAAAAGGTAGATAGTTGGGATATACTATGGAACCCTAAGTACAAAGGAAATATAATGATGTTTGACTCAGTAAGAGATACTATGGGGATAGCATTAAAAAAACTTGGATACAGTATGAATACAACTAACCCGAAAGAAATAAAAGAAGCAATGCAAGAGTTAATAAAACAAAAAGATTTAGTACTTGCATATGTAAATGATGAAGGAAAAGATAGACTTTTAGGTGAAGAAGCAGCTATGGGTATTATATACTCAGGAGATGCAGTTACTTTAATGGAACAAAATCCCAACTTAGCTTATGCTATACCTAAAGAAGGAACAAATAAATGGGTAGATGCTATGGCTATACCTAAGACAGCTCAAAATAAAAAAGAAGCTGAAATGTTTATAAACTTTTTACTAGACCCAGAGATAGCTAAGATAAATGCTGAATATATAGGATACTCTACTCCAAATG
>OGSU01000615.1_pt1 | contig 11581 bp, 14 predicted proteins | sample 1573911 | NCBI WGS metagenome assembly OGSU01 (sample SAMN03295839, study PRJEB24534) | human gut metagenome | isolation source: fecal sample 7 from infant 5 | host: Homo sapiens | place: USA: Pittsburgh, PA | collected 2014-07 | reverse complement strand
GTTTAGAGGCCATTCATCAACATGAAGCAGCCCTTGTTCACTATGTTTTGCCGAAGTTGCAAGCTATCGAGGGCTTGACGATTTATGGTCCACAGAATCCAAAAGACCACACAGGTGTGATTGCTTTTAATATTGACGGTTTACATCCACATGATGTGGCTACGGCGTTAGATATGGAAGGGGTCGCTGTCAGAGCGGGGCACCATTGCGCGCAACCGCTATTAAACTATTTGAGCGTGCCAGCAACCGCACGGGCAAGTTTTTATTTATACAATACCAAAGAAGACGCAGATCGCTTAGTTGAAGCGATTAAAGCGACAAAGGAGTTTTTCCAGCATGGCACTTTCTAAATTAGATAACTTATATCGCCAAGTCATTTTGGACCATTCTAGCCACCCACATCACCACGGAACGCTAGATGCGTCTAGCCAAACAATTGAACTGAATAATCCTACTTGTGGAGATGTGATTGAACTGGATGTGGCCATTGAAGACGGTGTGATTAAAGATATCGCCTTTCAAGGAAGTGGCTGTTCCATCAGTACCGCAAGTGCTAGTATGATGACTGATGCAGTCTTAGGAAAAACAATCGCCGAAGCAACGGCCTTAGCAGAGGATTTCTCTCAACTTGTTCAAGGAAATGAAGTGGCCGAAGATGAAAAATTAGGCGATGCAGCAATGTTAAGCGGCGTAGCTAAATTTCCAGCTCGGATTAAATGTGCAACCTTGGCTTGGAAAGCCTTAGAGCAGGCTGTTGCTAATAACGGCCAAGGCGAAGCCGGTCATTTACATTGTGAAAAATAAAGAAAGGGTGACGACGAATTGAGTACAGTACCTGAATTAGAAGAATATAAATTTGGCTTTCACGACGATGTGGAACCAGTCTTTAGTACCGGAGACGGCCTAACAGAAGACGTCGTTCGCGAAATTTCTCGCGTGAAAGGCGAACCAGAATGGATGCTTGACTTCCGTTTAAAATCGTTAGAACAATTCAATAAAATGCCCATGCAAGAATGGGGTCCAGACCTGTCAGATATTGACTTTAGTAAAATTAAATATTACCAAAAACCGAGTGACAAACCCGCACGCGATTGGGATGATGTACCTGATAAAATCAAAGAAACCTTTGAAAAAATTGGGATTCCCGAAGCTGAGCGTGCTTATCTAGCTGGGGCTTCTGCTCAATATGAATCAGAAGTTGTTTACCACAATATGAAAGAAGAATTTGAAAAATTAGGCATCATTTTTACAGATACTGACTCTGCGTTAAAAGAATATCCTGACTTATTCAAAGAGTATTTTTCAAAACTTGTGCCACCAACAGATAATAAACTGGCCGCTTTAAACTCAGCTGTTTGGTCAGGTGGAACCTTTATTTATGTACCAAAAGGCGTTCGAGTTGATGTACCATTACAAACATATTTCCGAATCAACGCTGAAAATACCGGCCAATTTGAACGGACCTTGATTATTGTCGATGAAGGAGCCAGCGTTCACTATGTTGAAGGCTGTACGGCACCCACGTATTCAAGTAACAGCTTGCATGCGGCCATCGTAGAAATTTTCACAAGAAAAGATGCTTATTGTCGTTATACCACTATTCAAAACTGGTCAGATAACGTCTACAACTTAGTAACCAAACGTGCTAAAGCTTACGAAGGTGCCACTGTCGAATGGATTGATGGGAACCTAGGAGCTAAAACAACCATGAAATACCCAAGCGTTTACTTAGATGGCAAAGGTGCCCGTGGCACGATGTTATCGATTGCCTTTGCTGGCGCTAACCAAATCCAAGATACTGGGGCCAAAATGATTCACAATGCGCCGAATACCTCTAGCTCAATTGTTTCAAAATCAATTGCTAAAGACGGCGGCGAAGTTAACTACCGTGGCCAAGTGACTTTTGGAAAAGACAGCGCAGGCTCGATTTCCCACATCGAATGCGACACGATTATCATGGACGAAAAATCAAAATCAGATACGATTCCGTTTAACGAAATCCATAACAGCCAAGTCTCCTTAGAACACGAAGCCAAAGTTTCAAAAATTTCTGAAGAACAATTATATTATCTAATGAGTCGCGGCTTATCTGAAGCCGAAGCGACAGAAATGATTGTTATGGGCTTTGTTGAACCATTTACGAAAGAATTACCGATGGAATATGCGGTTGAGTTGAATCGGTTGATTAGTTATGAGATGGAAGGCAGTGTTGGGTAAACCTGTTATAGGAGCTAGAACCCTTGATATATAAGGGTTCTAGCTTTTTTGTTTTGCCTGTATACTAGAAATGACCAGATTTTGACCAGCTCTTTTACTGATGAGCCATCATATCAGCAAAGTCTTGACCTGTTTTCTTAGGTGCATTATTTGTAATATGTGCATAGATGTCTAATGTCACTTTACTATTTTCATGCCCTAATCGTTGTTGAACTACCTTGACAGATTCTCCTGCTTCTAATAATAAACTAGCATGTGTATGTCTAAACCCATGAGGTGTAATACGAGGCAAGTTATATTTTTTCAAAATATATCTTAACCAATCATTAACAGTGTTTGGAATGTATAGAGTGTTTTTAACTGTTGTAAAAACATGTTGCTCTTTAGAGCTAGTATTGTATCCAAGTTTTAAATACTCTTCTTTTTGCTGTAATTTCCAGTTGTTGAGGATAGAAAGAGTCTCAGTATCTAAAGAGATAACTCGTCTAGAAGCTCTTGTTTTCGGAGATTGAATTATAACTTTACCAAATTCATCTACAGCAAGAGTTTTATTGACATGTAGTTCTTTATTAAACGTGTCTATGTCTTTCCACTGTAAAGCGAGTACTTCACTCTTTCTCATACCTGTGTATGCCAATAATCTGAAGAAGGCGTATTGTTTCATGTTACCAAAATCTTTAAAAGCATCCAGTAAATTATTAAGCTCCTCTTTTGAGTAAAATTTACGATTTTTCTCATACTCTTTTTTTCGTGGAAGAAGTGTTTTTTCCATAGGATTATTGTCAATATATTGCATTGCAACCCCGTAGCGTAAAATTTGTGCAGTCTGTTTTCTCATATAATCGTAACTTTCATATTTACTGTGCCATTCATCTACCACTTTTTGACAATATGGGACAGAGATATTCGATAGTTTAAGCTTACCAAATGCTGGAAGTACTTGATTATTTGCGTATCTTACTGAGATTGCGATTGTTGAAGCTTTAACACTGGTACGCTGATGAGTTATCCATTCATTATACAGGTCTTCAAATGTCATATCAGGTGCTTTCTTTTTAACACCGTATAATATTTGATGTCTGTACTCGTCATAATCTTTTTGAGCTTCTTGTTTGCTACTAAAACCTCTTCTCGTAGTATTTATTTTTTCACCAGTTCGTGGATCGGTGGCAATGTGTCCTTTATACATCCACGCCACTTGACCGTTTTTCTTTTTGTACTTTGATATTTTTGCCATGAAATCATCTCCTCTTAGTTTACAAGGAGTACTTACCACTAGATGGTATCACCTCCCTTCATTTTTTTCTTAGTGTATTTTTTCCCAATTGATGAAATCGTTTGCTCTAGCTTGTTTATATTATCAAAAATTTCTGTCACAGCTTCTTCGGGATAAGCCATATCTTCCAATTGAATAGGTAGCCATTCATCTACCATTATTTCTAGGTATTCCTCTATATTGCTAGTGAGGAGAAGAATGTCATTGCCAAATTCTTCTACAATAGCATTGATGAATAATTCTTCTATTTTTAAGATATTGAAAAGACTAATTTTTTCATTTTTAACTTTATTACAAGTCTTGTTAGCAATAAATTCTTGCATCTCTGGTTCTAATTTGACATATCTATTCAGCCATGTATCTAAATCAGAGTGTACTGGTGGGAACTGTTGACTAAGATGCTGGAACAGGTTTTTATCTGGAAATGTTATACCATCTAGTACAATGCTATCTCTATAAAGAATAATTCCCAAAATATATTCTTCTACATTGCCACAAACTAATTCCTCTATACTCATATTTCCCAAATCAGCAATTCGAGATAATCGCTCTGGTTTTGGTAAATAGGTTCCTTTCTCCCATTCATATACAGTTTTTTTGTCAATCAATTGACCATTATTAATCATAAGACCAAATGCTGGTTGTGTTAATTTCTTACTCTTTCTTATAGATTTTATTTTTGTCCCGAGTATTTTTTTTCGTTCTAAATAATTAATTGGTGGACGTTTTATCATATTGACCACACCTCCTAAAATTAGTATACCTCAAAAAAGGGGTGTTGTAAATAAATTTTACAAAACTATTGACACCCCTTTTTTATCGAGGTATTATGTGTATGTCGATGAACTGGTAATCATTTTTTGTTTGATTAATCGGTTAATAACAAAATACTTTTATTTTGAGCAAAAAGTACGAAGATAATTCTTAGAAAATTTGTTCAAGCAATCACGAAAGGAGGGGGAAATATGTCTCTACAAATCATTGATAGCATTGTTTCTATACAAGTTGAACAACAAGTGAAAGAGATAATTACAGTGCTAAAGCCTATGCTAGAAGACATTATTTCTGGAGTCACTCTAGAGTATATGGACTATCAGCAGGCAAGTGAATATCTAGGTGTATCAGTAGGAACGATTAGAAAATATGTTTCTCAATACGGGTTACCTGTTATAAAAATTGATACGGTCATTAGATTTAAAAAATCTGATATTGATAGTTTCATGGAACGGTATAAAGGTTGAGTAAACAAATAAGACTAAAACATATAGTAATAAAGAGTTTGTTTTTATTATCTGTATGTTTTAGTCTTTAACAGAATTTTATAAGGAGGAAACACAAATGGAAACATCAATGATTAATATTCCAATTTATGTAGATAAAGAAAAATTATTAGAGAAGCCAGTTACAAAAAAAGAAAAAACTGATGTAAGAGATAGGTGTTTAGATAACTATAGAGAAGTTACAAGAGATGAGTTTGTAGAGATACTAAATTCATCACAATCATTTATTCCAAGCAAGACAAAGAATAAAGGCAATGACAAGGAGAGTTTTGTGGAAACCAGAGTAATTATTCTGGATGTCGATAACACTGTTAAAGATGAGAAGGGGAAGGTAGTAGATTTGAGTAAAGATGATAGTAGATACTTAAGCATAGAAAAGGTTTTATCTATCAATTTAGTTCATAATTCTGCGTTTGCGATACAAAAAAGTATTCGGTACTCTGAAAATCTAGAAAAATACAAGATTGTCTTTCTATTAAAAGAAGCAATTACTGACTATGGTAAAATGGTTGCTGTTTACGAATACTTGAAAAAGAACATCCCCGGGTGTGATGACAATGTAAATGCTTCGAATAGAATGTTTTTTGGAGGATATAAGTCAGATGCAGTGATAATAATTAATGAAGACAACATGTTAGATATTACTGAGCTTCCGATTGATTTTACCATGACATGTTCTAAAAATTGTCAAAGTGATTCAGGGAGAGAGTATGAACTAGTCAATGAAACCTATTTTGTTAAGTTGATAAAAAATGACGACAAAGAAGAAATGAAACAGTGGTTTAAAGACTGCCTGTTTGATTCCTCCGACATGTCTTTTAATGAGATTTATGAAAGATTGTTAACCATTGATATGAATAAATTACTTAAGTCAAGTAAAAACTTAAGATGTCTGTTTCACAACGATCATAATCCCTCTGCTAGTATTTTTACCAGTAAAACTGGGCATTCCATTTTTTATTGTCATTCCAGTAATTGTGATATCAGTGAAAATTTTATTGGAGTTGTGATGCTAATTTTAAAGAAAGACAGTCGGGTAGAAACATTTAATTGGCTATTAGAGAACCTAGACTTGTATCCTACACATTTTCGAAAATTGAAAGAGGAATCAAAAGTACTTTTTGACACTCTTGAATCAATGAAAGACAAACTTTTCAGGACAATAAGGAATTATCTAGAGGAAATGCGACGTGTCTATGATGTCTTGCTTTCTGATGTTAATTTTTTTGATGATAGTAAGGAAAGTGTGACTTGTATTTTGTCGGGGGAACAATTAGCTAAAAAAATGAGTTCTTACTATGGTAAAACTTATGACATAGATAAATGTAATAAGTTACTATCACTTATGACTTTTATAGGATTGATAAAAAAATTAGATGATGAAGATGTTCCTTTGAAGATGCTCGAATACCTAAATAGGTTAAAGGAAGAGAAAGCGTTAGGAAACTTTAATCATAAGAGAAGCAATGTCTATCGATTAGACGTTTTTAATACAACTTCTGTGATTCAAAAATTGAATGAAGATATCCTTCCACTTCTGGAAAAATTTCATTTTACATATCAATATTTTTCTTATGAATGGGTTAAGATATGTTTTAACGAAAAAGAGGCTAAAAGAGTATTTCCTCAAAATTCCCGATCAGAACTTAGCAAGGAAAAACAATTGATTTTAGATGAAGCACATGAAGTTTTACAGGGCTTATCGTGGCAAGGGACATATCTAATGACAGAGAAAGAACTTATTAACACTGTTTGTGAACGCCTACGAAATGTCAGGGATAACAGCGTGAAAAATGCTTTAATAGAAAACAGAGGCTACTTTGTTAAACAAGGATTCACTCTTGAACGAGCTTCTAAGGATATTAAGAAACTATACAATGTGAAAGCAAGCAGTAGTTTTTTAGTATATCTAGCGAAAGGGGCAGGGATAGATGAAGTAATAAAAGAATTGATATTATCAGGAGTTGAATTAGTTCCTATTTATCAATTTACAAGTGTAACAAGAGATGATGGACGGAGAGTAAGGAATAGAAGAGACCCAATTATATTAAACTAGACAGGTTATCCATAGCTCTTAATCTTATTTCATCTCAATACACCCACCGTTAAAGTTCGGTGGGTTATTTATTTTTCAATTCTTTCAATAGCTGATTGCGTTCATTTTCTTGCCTTTTTAATAGCTTCATATAGTCAATTGTTCGAATTGCATCTTCAGTACTAAGAGAGCGATAGAGAGCCAAAAACTCTTCCTCATAATCTATGTCAACATTGTCTAGAAAATGGCTTACAGGGGTTCCTAGGGCTCTAGAAAGAGCTGTTAAGCTATCGAGGTTAGGTTCTGTTACAGAATTTTCCCATCTTGCTACTGCCTGTTGTGTAGAGAAGATTTTTTCAGCTAATTCTTTTTGTGTCCACCCAAGAGCTTTTCGCTTTTCTCTAATGATTTTTGCATATTGTTTCTGTTTCATTAATACACCCCCTTCTCAGTAGGTTACAACAACTTGTTGTATTTGTAATGATATTTAAAGTTTATATACATTTTATGAGTTGAAATACATCATGTTGTTGTATATAATGAAAAACAGGAGGGAGAATTATGAAAAAAACAAGTAACCTCAGCCGATACAGAGAAGAAATAGGGCTTTCTCAAACTGAGTTAGCCAGAAAGATGAACGTTACCCAACAATGTATAAGTTCATGGCAAACAGGGAGAACAATACCTAAGCCCTATCAAATGAAAATGCTTTCTGAAATATTAAGTGTATCAATAAATGAGTTGTTTTCTGAGGTATTTAATAAAGCAATGTAGTTTGGTAATAAGAAATTACACGATTTTAGGAGGGAAAGACATGTATTGTAGGAAATGTGGTAAAGAAATAACAGATGAAAGTAAGTATTGTCAGTTTTGCGGAGCATTACAAGAAACAGATGAGACAACGGGAGTAGAAATAGTAAAGAAAAGTACTGAGCAGACATTTAGTGAAATGAAGGAACAAATCGTACATGGACAAGAGACCGGGAAGCTGTATTTGATTATTGGTTGGGTTTCTATGGTAGTATCGTTAGCATTTATTCCTGTTGTATTTGGTACCATTGCCGTTATTATGGGGTACTTATATCGAGAGAAAGATGAAAAAATGGGTACAGTTTTGATGATAGCAGGGATAGCTGGAGCAATCTTTGGTGTACTTTTAGGGATGTCAATGTACTGATAAGAGGGATAAGAGCAAATTATTTTGGAGATAGGAGATAAAAAGTTGAATAAAGTAAATATGAACAAGAAGTTTGTCATTATAGGTATCGTTGTCTTGGCTATTATAGGTATCATTTTTTCAAAAATGACAGGTACATCTGGATTAGAGAAGTCATCTAAACCATTGGTAACACAGATTTTACAAGAACAGTACAACTTAAATAGGTCATGTGATGATGTGACGATTACTCATGAAAATGAAGATAACACATACCGGGCTAAAGCTACATTAGACAATGGGAGTGCTATCAATATAAATATTGAATACTATCCAAAGAAAGACCGTGTATACGTAGAGATACCATATACTGAGGTGTTAATGCTAAATTGATTTAAATGTAGTATGCATACCGTCCAAACAGGAACTCCTAAAGGTGTAAGCTTACTAAGGAGTTTTTTTGATTCCCTGTAAATAATAGTCTAAAGATTAATGGGAAAATCTTTACATTAGTCACTGTTATAACAGCAGTGTATAGGAGGAAAAATGAAAAAGAAAAAATTATTATGGATTTGTTTGGCAATTTTATTGATAATTGGAGGAATTAAGATATCTACCACATATAGATTAAAAACGAATCAGCCTAAACAATATGTATCAGACATGTTAAATATTATTGAAGAAATAGACTCAGAAATGAAAGCTTTCTCAAAAACTTCTATGGATTTGGGAGAAAGATATGATTTTAAGGGGTTTATGGAAGATAAAATAGACGAGGTATCAAGTAGGGAAATCCCAGAAGACACACCTAAAACTGTTAGGGACACCAAAGATACTCTTCTTGAAGCGATAGATAAAGTGAACACAGCTTTACTAACTAACGATGTAAAATTATTGGAACAAGGTCAGCTTTGTTTTAGTATGGCTCAAGCCATATATATATAGAGTTTTTAGATGGAAATATAAAAGAGAAGCCACTTAATGAAAAACTTAATTCATTTGTAGAAACATACACAGCTATATCACCTACTTGGAAACTTGTAAATGAAGATAAAGGAATCACGATAAATACTGATACAGAGATTTCTACAGATGCTCAATCCTTATCAGATTTATTAGCTAACCTAACAGGAGTCAGTAATGCAGTGACAGAGCAAGTTGGTAAAGATATTCCACTTAGGTTACTTGAAAATGGGAAAAAAGATTATTCTGTGGTATTTAAGAACGGACAGGTAACTGATTACAACGAAGTATTTAAAAAAGTTATTGAATAATGATTCTTCCATCTTTTTCATTTATTTACCCTACCCCGTTGTTATATGACCGTACTTATACATCTCCAGTAGCTTAGGATAAGCTACTGGGGGTATTTTTTTTCGGATTTGGAGCCCGACTATATTTATTTGTATCTGAAATGAAACGGAGATAGTTTCATTAAACGTTGATATATAAGTGTTTTAGACTGTTTCAGGTAGTGATTTTAGTGAAAAAATTTTTAAGAAATTTGTATATTTTATACTACTAGACAGTACTGTTTTTTTATGAAAAAATCATATGTAATTGTTTCATATGTATCTGAAATGGTTCTAAAGATAACTATGTAGAAATATAAAAAATAAGTTAACGATCAGTCTAAGTTATATCAAACAACGTTAGACTCCTTTCGCGTAGTTTATTAGCAAGAATAAGTTTCTTTCTTTTTTTTTGCTTTTTCTAAAAGGGAGTATGCTAAAATAAGAGGGTATATAGCAACTTTAAATAAGAGATAGGAGTGTATCTTTTTGGGGGCAGAATTAAATCAAAAATTATTTAGTGCGGCAGATAATCTCCGTAGCAAAATGGATGCGTCAGAATATAAAAATTATTTATTGGGACTGATTTTCTATAAATATTTATCCGACCGTTTGTTGGAACAAGTGGTTCTTTTAGCAGATGAATCCTTAGAGGAATATGATACGGTAAGCAAACAAACGATGTTGTATCGCGAATTACTTTCAGATGAAGAATCAAAAGAAGATCTGATTGCAACAATCGTTGATATTTTGGGGTATGCGATTTCGCCAGAGTATCTTTTCAACGTCTTAGCGGATCAAGCAAAACAAGCAACGTTCCAATTGAATGATCTAAACAAAGCCTTTGTGCAATTGGCATCTACCTACAATCAATTTAATGGGTTATTTGATGATGTGGATCTCCAATCAAAAAAACTAGGAACAGATGAGCAACAACGAAATGTGACGATTACCGAAGTCATTAAGAAATTGAATGACGTGGAAGTTTTAGGTCACGATGGGGACGTGATCGGGGATGCTTATGAATTTCTGATCAGTCAATTTGCTTCAGAAGCAGGGAAGAAAGCCGGAGAATTTTACACGCCTCATATGGTTTCTGATATGATGGCACAAATCGTGACGTTGGATCAAAAAGAACGACGATTCTTTAGTGTTTTTGATCCAACCATGGGTTCAGGTTCATTGATGTTAAATGTGCGTAACTACTTAACTCACCCAGATAACGTTAAATATCATGGGCAAGAATTAAATACAACGACATACAATCTAGCAAAAATGAACTTGATTTTACATGGGGTAGATGCCGAAGAAATGAATCTCCGCAATGGGGATACGTTGAATAAGGATTGGCCAACAGATGAACCTTACACATTTGATGCAGTAGTAATGAACCCACCTTATTCGGCTAATTGGTCAGCAGATACGACCTTCTTAGACGATTCTCGGTTTAATCGTTATGGAAAATTAGCGCCAAAATCCAAAGCAGATTTTGCGTTTCTTCTTCATGGTTTCTATCATTTGAAGGAAACAGGGACTATGGCCATCGTCTTGCCACACGGAGTTTTATTCCGTGGCGCTGCAGAAGGAGTCATTCGTCAAAAATTATTAGAAGATGGCAGTATTTACGCCGTGATTGGTATGCCTGCGAACTTGTTCTTTGGTACGTCGATTCCAACGACGGTGATTGTATTGAAAAAGAACCGCCAAAATCGAGATGTATTATTCATTGACGCTAGTCGAGAATTTGTCAAAGGAAAAAATCAGAATAAATTATCGGAAGAAAACATTCAAAAAATCCTCGAAAACTACGCTGAAAGAAAAGATGTCGAGAAATACGCTCATTTGGCAACCTTTGATGAAATCAAAGAAAATGACTATAACTTAAATATCCCACGCTATGTAGATACGTTTGAAGAAGAAGAACCAATTGATATGGTTCATGTCGGAAATGACATCAAGAAGATACGACAAGAACAGCAAGTGCTAGAAAAAGAACTTTTAGAAGCTATCTCTTCCCTGCAAACAACACCTGAAAATGAAGCGTGGTTACAAGGTGCGCTGGAGGTGTTTAAGCATGAGTAATGATACACGACCAGAAATCCGTTTCCCAGGATTTACAGAGGATTGGGAAGAGCGGAAGTTGGGGGAATTGACTGAATCATTCGACGGGAAACGTGTTCCTATCGATTCAGATCTTCGTATTTCAGGTAAATACCCTTATTATGGTGCTACGGGAATTATCGATTATGTCGATGATTATATATTCAATGGTGGTTCTGTTGCAAAGTTTTAAATAAAGAATAAAATCCCTTACGGTATCTATGA
>OGSU01000610.1_pt1 | contig 11647 bp, 9 predicted proteins | sample 1573911 | NCBI WGS metagenome assembly OGSU01 (sample SAMN03295839, study PRJEB24534) | human gut metagenome | isolation source: fecal sample 7 from infant 5 | host: Homo sapiens | place: USA: Pittsburgh, PA | collected 2014-07 | reverse complement strand
TTGTATGAACAACACACGCTGTGCGGCGCGCGCATGGTGGATTTCCATGGCTGGATGATGCCGCTGCATTACGGGTCCCAGATTGATGAGCACCATGCGGTGCGCGGCGATGCAGGGATGTTCGATGTGTCGCATATGACCATCGTCGATTTCCACGGCAGCCGGATCCGCGAGTTCTTGCGCTATTTGCTGGCCAACGATGTGGCGAAGCTCACCACCCCGGGCAAAGCGCTCTACACCGGCATGCTGACCGCCTCCGCCGGCGTCATCGACGACCTGATTGTCTATTTCCTTTCTGAAGATTATTTCCGCCTCGTTGTTAACTCCGCCACCCGCGAAAAAGACCTCGCCTGGATCTCCGAACAAGCTGAACCTTACGGCCTTGAAATTACCGTTCGCGACGATCTGTCGCTGATCGCGGTCCAGGGCCCCCAGGCGAAAGCGAAGGCGGCGACGCTGTTTACCGACGCTCAACGTCAGGCCGTGGAAGGCATGAAGCCGTTCTTCGGCGTGCAGGCCGGCGACCTGTTTATCGCCACCACCGGCTATACCGGCGAAGCGGGTTATGAAATTGCGATGCCGAACGAGCAGGCGGCTGATTTCTGGCGCGGTCTGCTGGACGCTGGCGTTAAGCCGTGCGGTCTTGGCGCGCGCGACACCCTGCGCCTGGAGGCTGGGATGAACCTGTACGGCCAGGAGATGGACGAAGGCGTTTCCCCGCTGGCGGCGAACATGGGCTGGACTATCGCCTGGGAGCCCGCCGATCGTAACTTCATCGGCCGCGAAGCGCTGGAGATGCAGCGTGAAAAAGGCACCGAGCAGCTGGTTGGCCTGGTGATGACCGAGAAAGGCGTCCTGCGCGGTGGTCTGCCGGTCCGTTTTACCGATAGCGACGGTAATCAAAAAGAAGGCATTATCACCAGCGGCACCTTCTCGCCGACGCTGGGCTACAGCATCGCGCTGGCTCGCGTGCCGGCCGGGATTGGCGACACCGCGGTGGTGCAAATCCGTAACCGTGAAATGCCGGTAAAAGTGACTAAACCTGGTTTTGTACGCAATGGCAAAGCCATTGTGTGATTTCCCTTTTTTGGAGATGAATTGATGAGCAACGTACCAGCAGAACTGAAATACAGCAAAGAACACGAGTGGCTGCGTAAAGAAGCGGACGGCACCTATACCGTAGGGATCACCGAGCACGCGCAGGAGCTGCTTGGCGATATGGTTTTCGTTGACCTGCCGGAAGTGGGCGCCACCGTTGAAGCGGGCGCCGATTGCGCGGTTGCCGAATCCGTGAAGGCGGCCTCCGATATCTACGCGCCGATTAGCGGTGAAATCGTTGCCGTCAACGAAGAGCTGAACGACTCTCCGGAACTGGTCAACAGCGACCCGTATACCGACGGCTGGATCTTCAAGATCAAAGCCAGCGACGAAGCGCAGGTTGCCGCGCTGCTGGATGCCGCCGCGTATGAAGCTTTACTGGAAGACGAATAAATACGCTTCATCCTTCACGCTGCAGGGGCGTTGGCTTCCTGGCTCCCCCCGGTCACTTACTTTTGTAAGCTCCCGGGGAGTCGCTGTGTCGCCGCCTTCCTGCAACGCGAATGATTTTGCGTATTCTGGCCCGGCAAGCATCAGCGCTTGCCGGGCAAACCAGTCAGACAACCACGATTCACCGCACGTTTCAGGAACCATCGCTCATGACTCAGACTTTAAGTCAGCTTGAAAACCGCGACGCCTTTATTGAACGTCACATTGGCCCGGACGCTCAGCAGCAGCAAGAGATGCTGAAGACCGTCGGCGCGGATTCGCTTAACGCCCTGATCGGCCAGATTGTGCCGCAGGATATCCAGCTGGCGACCCCACCGCAGGTGGGCGACGCGACTACCGAATTCGCCGCGCTGGCGGAGCTGAAGGCGATTGCCGGTCGCAACAAGCGCTTCAAGTCTTACATCGGCATGGGCTATACCGCCGTGCAGCTGCCGCCGGTCATTCAGCGCAACATGCTGGAAAACCCGGGCTGGTATACCGCCTATACCCCTTACCAGCCGGAAGTCTCCCAGGGCCGCCTGGAATCGCTGCTCAACTTCCAGCAGGTCACTCTCGATCTCACCGGGCTGGATATCGCTTCCGCTTCGCTGCTCGATGAAGCGACCGCCGCCGCCGAAGCGATGGCGATGGCCAAACGCGTCAGCAAACTGAAAAACGCCAACCGCTTCTTCGTTGCCGCCGATGTCCATCCGCAAACCCTGGACGTGGTGCGCACCCGTGCGGAAACCTTCGGCTTCGACGTGATCGTCGATGACGCCGACAAAGTGCTCGATCACCAGGATGTCTTCGGTGTGCTGCTGCAGCAGGTGGGCACCACCGGCGAAATCCACGATTACAGCAAACTGATCGCCGAGCTGAAAGCGCGCAAAGTGATTGTCAGCGTCGCCGCCGACTTTATGGCGCTGGTGCTGCTGACGGCGCCGGGCAAGCAGGGCGCGGATATCGTTTTCGGTTCCGCCCAACGCTTCGGCGTGCCGATGGGCTACGGCGGCCCGCACGCGGCCTTCTTCGCGGCGAAAGATGAATTCAAACGCTCCATGCCGGGCCGGATTATCGGCGTATCGAAAGATGCGGCGGGGAATACCGCGCTGCGCATGGCGATGCAGACTCGCGAGCAGCACATCCGCCGTGAGAAAGCGAACTCCAACATTTGTACCTCGCAGGTGCTGCTGGCCAACATCGCCAGCCTGTACGCGGTATTCCACGGCCCGGCGGGTCTGAAACGTATCGCTGGTCGCATTCATCGTCTGACCGACATTCTGGCCGACGGCCTGCAGAAGAAAGGGCTGAAGCTGCGCCATGCCCACTACTTCGACACCCTGTGCGTCGAAGTGGCGGATAAAGCCGCGGTGCTGGCGCGTGCCGAAGCCCTGCAGATTAACCTGCGCAGCGATATTCACGGCGCGGTGGGCATTACGCTCGATGAAGCGACCACCCGCGAAGATGTGCTGAACCTGTTCCGCGCCATCGTCGGCGACGATCACGGTCTGGATATCGATACCCTGGATAAAGACGTGGCGCTGGATAGCCGTTCGATCCCGGCGGCGATGCTGCGCGACGATGCGATCCTCACCCATCCGGTGTTTAACCGCTACCATAGCGAAACCGAGATGATGCGCTACATGCACGCCCTGGAGCGTAAAGATCTGGCGCTGAACCAGGCGATGATCCCGCTGGGCTCCTGCACCATGAAACTGAACGCCGCGGCGGAGATGATCCCGATCACCTGGCCGGAATTCGCCGAGCTGCACCCGTTCTGCCCGGTCGAGCAGGCGGAAGGGTATCAGCAGATGATCGCCCAGCTTTCCGACTGGCTGGTGAAACTGACCGGCTATGACGCCGTCTGCATGCAGCCGAACTCCGGCGCGCAGGGTGAATATGCTGGCCTGCTGGCGATTCGCCATTATCACGAGAGCCGCAACGAAGGCCATCGCGATATCTGCCTGATCCCTAGCTCCGCGCACGGCACCAACCCGGCTTCCGCGCAGATGGCGGGTATGCAGGTAGTGGTCGTTGCCTGTGATAAAAACGGCAACATCGATCTCGCCGATCTGCGTGAAAAAGCAGAGCAGGCGGGGGCCAATCTCTCCTGCATCATGGTCACCTATCCGTCGACCCACGGCGTGTATGAAGAGACCATTCGCGAAGTGTGCGAGATCGTGCACCAGTTTGGCGGCCAGGTTTATCTCGACGGCGCCAACATGAACGCCCAGGTCGGGATCACCTCTCCGGGCTTTATCGGCGCCGACGTTTCGCACCTCAACCTGCATAAAACGTTCTGCATTCCGCACGGCGGCGGCGGCCCGGGCATGGGCCCAATCGGCGTGAAAGCGCACCTGGCGCCGTTCGTGCCGGGCCACAGCGTGGTACAGATTGAAGGTATGCTGACCCGCCAGGGCGCGGTTTCCGCCGCGCCGTTCGGCAGCGCGTCCATTTTGCCGATCAGCTGGATGTATATCCGCATGATGGGCGCGGAAGGGCTGAAGCAGGCGAGCCAGAACGCGATCCTTAACGCCAACTACATCGCTACCCGACTGAAAGACGCCTACCCGGTGCTCTACACCGGTCGCGATGGTCGCGTAGCGCACGAATGCATTCTCGATATTCGTCCGCTGAAAGAAGAGACCGGCATTAGCGAGCTGGATATCGCCAAGCGCCTGATCGACTTTGGCTTCCATGCCCCGACCATGTCTTTCCCGGTAGCGGGGACGCTGATGGTTGAGCCGACGGAATCGGAAAGCAAGGTCGAGCTGGACCGCTTTATCGACGCGATGCTGGCGATCCGCGCGGAAATCGACCGCGTCAAAGCCGGCGAATGGCCGTTGGAGGATAACCCTCTGGTGAACGCGCCACACACCCAGGGCGAGCTGGTGGGCGAGTGGAACCATCCGTACAGCCGTGAGCTGGCGGTATTCCCGGCAGGGTTGCACAACAAGTACTGGCCGACGGTGAAACGTCTGGATGATGTCTACGGCGACCGCAACCTGTTCTGCTCCTGCGTGCCGATGAGCGAATACCAGTAAGTTTGCGTTTTAGCTAAACTTTTAAAGGCGCTGCGGCGCCTTTATTTTTTTGGAGGGAAGGTATGGGAATAGCTCTTATTAGCGGCGCGAGCCGCGGCATAGGCCGGGCGACGGCGCTGCTGTTGGCGCAGGAAGGATATACCGTGGCGGTCAATTACCATCACAACATTAACGCCGCCACCGAGGTGGTGAATACCATTGTGGCGTCTGGCGGCAAAGCCACGGCGCTGCGGGCGGACATCAGCGATGAAGCGCAGGTGATGGCGATGTTTGAGGCGATCGACCGCATGGGCGAGCCGCTGACGGCGCTGGTCAACAACGCCGGGATCCTGTTTACCCAGTGTACGGTGGAGAGCCTGAGCGCCGAGCGTATTAACCGCGTGCTGGCCACCAACGTCACCGGTTACTTCCTCTGTTGCCGTGAGGCGGTAAAGCGCATGTCACATCGGCATGGCGGCAAGGGCGGGGCGATAGTTAACGTTTCGTCGGCGGCCTCGCGCCTTGGCGCGCCGGGGGAGTACGTTGACTATGCCGCGTCGAAAGGGGCGGTAGATACCCTGACCACCGGGCTGGCGCTAGAGGTGGCGGCGCAGGGGATCCGGGTCAACGGCGTGCGTCCGGGGCTGATTTATACCGAGATGCACGCCTCCGGCGGTGAGCCGGGACGCGTGGATCGAGTGAAAGGTTCGCTACCGATGCAGCGCGGCGGCCAGCCGGAAGAGGTCGCTCAGGCCATTGCCTGGCTGCTGAGCGACAAAGCGTCGTATGTGACGGGTAGCTTCCTTGAACTGGCGGGCGGGAAATAACCCGTAGATGTTTATTGCCCGGCGGCGCTGCGCTTGCCGGGCCTACGGGGTCAAAGCCGAATGGTAGGCCGGGTGACGGATACGCCTTACCCGGCATAAAAACCGCTACAGCCCGACGGTCTACCAGGAGGCCAGCCACAGCCGCAGGCGCATTCCCCAACTGCTGGTCCAGCCGGTGGTAACCGACTTTACCTCGCCTTGAGAAATGACCACCAGCGTTGGTGTTACCTGGATATCCCACTGCCGCGCCAGCTGGCCGCTTGGATCATTCACTGTCGGCAGCGCCAGTTTCTTCCTGGTCAGCCACTTCTCCAGCGCGGCGTTATCGCCGGAACGCAGGGCTACCGTCAGCACATTGCCGCCGTCGGCGGCAAGCGATGCCACCGACGGCGTGGTATAGCGACAGACTCCGCACCAGGTCGCCCAGACGTACAGCAGCAGCGGCTTTTGCTGGCTTATGGCATGCAGATCCAGCGTCCTGCCGTCGAGTGTCTGCAGCGATGTGGCGCTGACGTTTTGCGGCAGTGCGGGCTGGCGAAAATAATCCACCGCCAGGCTCACCGCCGCGCCAATCAGCAGCCACACCGCCAGCTCGCGCAGCCAGCGCCTGATTTTACTGGCCACGGGCTTTCGCCAGCTGTTCTTTCACCAGCCCCTCCAAGTCTTCAGCAGGGATCGCGCCGGCCACCATCTGATCGCCGATGATCGTTGCCGGGGTGCCCTGAATATTCAGCACCTGCGACAAAATCAGGTTCATCTTCAGCGAATCCATGGTCTTGTCATCGATATTTACGCTATCGGTAGCGGTTTTCTTCTGCGCGGCGGCGATACTGGCGTCATCGTGATAGCCTTTTTTCGCCATCAGCCGCTGATGCAGCGCCCAGAATTTATCGGGCTGCTGACGCCAGGTGGAGAGCGCGATTTTAGCGGCATTCACCGAACTCTGCCCTTTAAACGGCAGCAGCTTAACGATGAGCTGGATGTCCGGATTATCGTGGACGATTTTTTCCAGCAGGGGATCAAACTGTTTGCAGTAAGGGCAGTTGTAATCGGTAAACGAGACGATTGTGAGTTTTGGCTCTTTCGCGCCGGTGCGCGGGCTATTCGGATCGTTAAACAGCAGCTGGGCTAACTGGTCATTACCGTTCGATTGTGGTTCTTCCGCCGGGGCGGCGAAGCTGAAGGCCGATACGCACAGCAGTAATAAGGCGGTGATAGCTCTCATGTTATTTTCCTTTAGCGGCGGACAGGGTGGCGAGAAGGTGTTCGCGGTCTAACAGCGCAGGCAGAATCTGTCCCTGCGGCAATTCCGGTCCGTAAATCTGGTTAAACGGCACCGCGGCGCTGCCGCGTGCGGTTAAAAACTGACTAATGTCAGCGGAGGGGCGGCTCCAGTCGCCGCGCAGGGCGACTACGTCTGGCGCTAACAGCGCCTGCTGGACGTCGTCGCGCAGCAGCACGTTGTATTTATTGGCTTTACAGGTCACGCACCAGTCGGCGGTGACATCAATAAATACCCGTTTATGCTCCGCCAGGGCGCTGGCGATAGCCTGCTCGCTGAGCGGCTGCCAGTTAACCCGGTCCCGGCGCGGGCCCTGGCCGTCCTGTTGGGCGACAAAGGCGACGGCGCCCGCCACCACGATGGCCAGGGCGCCCGCGCGCAGCGCCGTCCGCCAGCGGTAGCGCCAGGCGGTGGCCACTAGCAGGGCGATGGCCAGAATCACCAGCAGGGTAAGCACCGGCGTACGGCCGATGTGGATCGTCAGCAGGCTGACCAGCCATAGCGCTGAACCAAGCATCATTAGCCCCAGCACCACCCGCAGATGATTCATCCAGCGGCCCGGGCGTGGCAGTCGTTGCGCCAGACCCGGCCAGGCAACGATCAGCAGCCACGGCAGGCTCATGCCGATCCCCATGGCGAAGAAAATGCCCCACAGCAGCGGCAGGGGCGCCACCAGCGCCACCGACACGGCGGTGCCGAGGAACGGCGCGGTGCAGGGCGTCGCCAGCAGGGTGGCGAAGGCGCCCTGCCAGAAATGGCCCATTAAGCCGTTGCCGCCGCGGGTGGCGAGGAAGGTGCTGGCGCTGGAGGATAGGCGGATTTCGAACAGCCCCAATAAACTGGCGCTGAACAGCACCATCACCAGCGCCATCGCGCCGATAAACCACGGGTTCTGGAACTGGATGCCCCAGCCGAGCGCCTGATTCCCCAGGCGTAGCGCGGTCATCATCAGCGCCAGCGCCAGGAACGAGACGACGATCCCAAATACCGAGGCGAGGAACTGCCGCCGCACCGCGCCGCGTTCGCGACCTTCGGTTTGCACCAGCGAGCCGAGCTTCATCGCCAGCACCGGCAGCACGCAGGGCATGACGTTGAGAATTAGCCCGCCGGCCAGCGCCATCAGCAGCACCCAGCCTAACGCCAGCCCCGGCGCGGCGCTGCCGGCGGCGACGGCGACTTGGCTTTCCTGCGCCTGAGCGCTATCGGCCAGCACCAGCGACAAGGTTTTACCGCGCAGATCCGGCGCCGCTTCGCCCCAGCTATCGGTGACCGGTACGGTGGCGGTCAGCGTATCGCTGCGGGTGGTAAAGCTCGGCTTGCCGAAATCGACATCCTCCATGCTGTCGATAAACAGCGCTGGCTGCTGCCAGCCGGCATCGCGGCGGGCGGTCACCGTCAGTTTGCCGCTGACGTAGCTGGCGGTCAGCTGCGAAGTCAGGCCATCGCGCAGCGGCAGTGTGCCCATCGCGCGGGTAAAATCATAATTAAATCGCTCCCCCGCCGGAGTCGTCATATCCAGCGAAAAGGGGTAGTCAGTGAGAATGCAGACATTGCTGCAGGTAGAGAGCGTCAGGACGCCGCTAAGCGTCGGCGGTATCTTCCCGCGCAGCGTCATCGGGAAGCTGACGTCGCCGTGATAGCCCTGAGTGGAAATGCCCGCGACGTCGAAGCGCTGCGGCGTCGGCCAGCGCCAGTTCACCTCCAGCGGCGTGTGCCAGGCGATAGCCGGCGCGATGCCGCCTTCCCCTGGCGAGCGCCAGTAGGTTTTCCAGCCCTTTTCCAGCGCTACGTCTAAAAGCAGGCGAGTGTCGCCATTGCTCTCGGTTTGCGCCCGCAGGCGCACGCTGGCGTGTTGATTGTCGGCGGCGCGCAGCCAGCCGCTGTCGGCGGCCTGGCTGACGGGCAGCCATAGCCAAAGCAGGCAGACCAGTAGTCGCCTGAATACCATATACATAAGTTTGCTCCGTAAGTGATGAATTAACCTGAACTGTCAGGAGAATCAATCACTCACGGAAGACGCATAATCGCAGATGCACCCGCAATCGGGGTGAGGAGATAACGCGGGGAGGCCACTGGCGTTCGATACGCGGCGGGATCGCCGCCAGCACCGCCAGCAGCAGGGTGATAGCCAACAGCGCCCCTTCAAACAGCATCGGCGGAACGGCCATCAGCGACTTGGCGCTGAGCTCGCACGGCGTGACCGGCGCCTCGGCCTGATCCTGGTTTTGCTGTAGCGACTGGCTGTCGGCGGTGAGGTTCATGACCAGCGCGTGCATCCCGGCCATCCGTTGAGCGGTGCAGGTTAGCACCACCAGACAGGCCAGGAGGACAAAAAGAATGGCTTTGCGTTGTCGCTTAATCATGATTGCCTCAAATATTCACGAGGCTTATCTTAACGGGCGAACGGGTTTTGGCAATGGTAAAGCTGTAAAGAAGTGTCTGGCGGATAAGCAATTAGCCCTCCCCCGGCCGGGAGAGGGCGGTTAGTTACAGGTTCTCACCGTTGCTGGCGATGACCTCTTTGTACCAGTTAAAGCTCTTCTTGCGCGAGCGGGACATGTCGCCGGTGCCATCGTCGTGTTTGTTGACGTAGATGAAGCCGTAGCGTTTGCTGTACTGCCCGGTGGTGAAGGAGACGCAGTCGATGCAGCCCCATGGGGTATAGCCCAGCAGATCGACGCCGTCATAAGTGACCGCTTTGATCATCTCTTCGATGTGGGCGCGCAGGTAGTCGATGCGGTAGTCATCGTTGATGCTGCCGTCGGCTTCTACTTTGTCGTAGGCGCCAAAGCCGTTTTCCACGATAAACAGCGGCTTCTGATAACGCTCATACAGTTCACACAGAGAATAGCGCAGGCCGACCGGGTCAATCTGCCAGCCCCAGTCGGAGGCTTTGACGTGCGGGTTCGGCACGCTGCCTTCGAAACCGGAAATGGCATCGCCGGTGCCGCCCTCGGCTTTCACCGCGTTGGTCATGTAGTAGCTGAAGCCGAGATAGGCGCAGGTACCTTCGCGCAGGATCTGCGCGTCGCCGTCTTCCATCCTGATGTTGAAGCCGCGGCGTTCCCATTCATTCAACACATAGCTCGGGTAGTAACCACGCAGCTGGACGTCGGTAAAGACGTAGCGCTCGCGCATCGACTCCTGGGCGAACATGACATCTTCCGGTTTGCAGGAGTAAGGGTAGAGGGCGACCATCGCCAGCATGCAGCCGACCTGCATGTCCGGGTTGATGCGCCGCGCCGCTTTCACCGCCAGCGCGCTGGCCACGAACTGGTGGTGCAGCACCTGATACATGGTCTCTTCCGGATTGTCATGCTCGGTATAGACCACCCCGGAGCAGCAGTAGCCGAACAGCGGCGCGCGCCAGTTGCGCTGGTTGTTGATCTCGTTAAAGGTCATCCAGTATTTCACTTTGTGCTTATAGCGCTCGAAGACCACTTCGGCAAAGCGCACAAAGAAATCGACCACTTTGCGGTTGGTCCAGCCGCCATACTGCTGCACCAGGTGCAGGGGCATCTCGAAGTGGGAGAGGGTGAGCACCGGCTCGATGTTGTATTTCAGCAGCTCGTCGAACATGTCGTCGTAGAACTTCAGTCCCTCTTCATTCGGCTGGGTTTCGTCACCCTGCGGGAAGATGCGGGTCCAGGCGATAGAGGTGCGGAAGCATTTGAAGCCCATCTCGGCGAACAGTTTGATGTCTTCTTTGTAGCGACCGTAGAAGTCGACGGCTTCGTGGTTCGGGTAGTATTTTCCCGCTTCGACCTGGTGAGTGATTTCGCGCGGCACGCCGTGCGCCCCGCCGGTCAACACATCGCAGATGCTGGGGCCTTTGCCGCCCTGATCCCAGCCGCCTTCAACCTGATGCGCGGCGACCGCGCCACCCCATAAAAAATCTTTCGGAAGGGTTAATTTTTTCATCCTGGCTAATCTCTCTAATAACTATTGTTCTCGAGTCTAGCAAAGTGAAAGTGAATGTCACGATATAACAAATTCCGCCAAAGGTAATATGTTACATCAAAAAAACAGGCTGTTATTTTTAGCTGATTTTGCGCGCTAATTTACGTCCGAGGGATTCGAGAATATAGATCACTGGAATTTGCGTTGTAATATCGTAGACGCCGCCAATGCGCGTCTGCGGCACGTGCCAGGAGAGATTGAAATCAGCCAGTTTGGCCAGCCGCGAATGCTCATGGCTGGTAATCGACATCACCTTGCAATGATGTAGGCTGAACTGGCTGGCAAAGCGCAGGATCTCTTCCGTCTCGCCAGAGACGGAAAGCACGATCGCCAGCGCGTTGCGGGCCATATCGTTGGTTACCGGAAAATAGGGGTCGTCAATATGGTTGCTGAATTTACCGACGTTGGAGAAGAAGCGTGCGCCATATTTCGCCAGCGCGCCGGAGGTGCCGGCGCCGACAAAAATAATACGTTCGGAGGCGAGAATAATATCGACGGCCTGCTCGAGTAATTCATCGAACTCGTCATTATTGACGCTTTTAAAAAAGCTCATTATTTCGCTGGCGCCGATATTTGCCTGTTGAGGCTCATTCTGCTCGAGATATAATTTAAAGCGCACGCGAAATTCAGAGTAGCCCTCGCACTGCAGTTTGCGGCAGAAGCGTAACACGGTGGTCGTGGAGACCCCGGCGGCCTCGGCCAGTTCGCGGATGGTCATGTACATCACTTTGTCACGATTTTTAATGACGTAGTGGTAGACCATCATCTCAAGATTATTGAGACTGGCGACAGCGGCGTGGGAGAACATACTCACAGGGCGAACTCACAATTCATAATGACCAGGACGGAATTATATCATGCAGGCCAATGACATTACCTTTTTTCAGCGTTTTCAGGACGACATCCTCGCCGGGCGCAAAACCATCACCATTCGCGATGCAGCGGAGTCGCACTTTAAGCCCGGCGATGTGCTTGGACTGCACCCCAAAAGTTGGACACCCAACTGAGTAAGGTGCAATTTTATGGCT
>OGSU01000608.1_pt1 | contig 11680 bp, 18 predicted proteins | sample 1573911 | NCBI WGS metagenome assembly OGSU01 (sample SAMN03295839, study PRJEB24534) | human gut metagenome | isolation source: fecal sample 7 from infant 5 | host: Homo sapiens | place: USA: Pittsburgh, PA | collected 2014-07 | reverse complement strand
GAGTAAGCTTATGACGCTTTATCTCTTGTTTGAAGATATGGCCAAGGGCAAGATCAGTAAGGACGCGGTGGTCACAGCAACAGCATCAGACCAAGCTATTGGAAAGATTTATGAAATCTCCAACAATAATATTGTTGCTGGAGTTGATTATACGATTCCTGAATTGATCACGATGACGGTGGTTCCATCGTCTAACGTGTCGACGCTTATGTTGGCCAATCTCCTATCCAATAACGATCCGGATGCTTTCATCGATCGTATGAATGCCAAAGCCAAGGAATTAGGGATGACCAATACGGTCTGGAATAACCCAAGCGGGGCAGCTATTTCAACCTTGCAAGGATACTATCAGGTAGGCACTTATCCGAATGATGCGGCCAACCAAACAACGGCGCGTGATTTGGGAATTTTGGTCTATCATTTTATTCATGAATACCCAGATATTTTAACTTATACTAATCAAGCCCAGGTCACGGTTAAAAAAGGGACTCCTTATGAGGAGACCTTTGATACCTATAATTATTCCTTACCAGGGGCGAAGTATGCCCTGAAAGGGGTGGATGGTTTAAAAACCGGATCTAGCCCTCGTGGAGCCTTTAACTACATCGCAACGATTAAACGGGGTGATCAACGTTTAATTGCTGTGATTATGGGAGTAGGGGATTGGGCAGACCAAGATGGGGAATACTACCGTCATCCATTTGGCAATGCGTTGATCGAAAAAGCTTATAAAGAATTTGGCTATAAAAAACTGTTAGATGCAGGTGTCCATCAGATTGATGGCAAGACTTATACGCTCGAAAAACCATTTTATGCGACCGTGAAAAAAGGAGCCAAGGAGCCAACACTTGCAGTAAAAGATGGGTATTTGACGGTGGATAATGATCTCTATACCTTGTCTGATAGTATCCGAGATGATATGAAGGTAGTGGAAGGTGCGAAGCCAGTACTGGTCAAAGAAACATCCAGTGGGAAGAATTCGGCCTCTAAAAAAACAAAATGGTTTTCGTTGGACCACTTCCTGATTTTGATCCCCATTGTGATTCTTGTAGTCATTCTCCTCATTGAAAAACAAAGTCGTGAGAAACGCACAAGAGATGCCCAAAGGCGCTACAATAAAGAATAGATAGAAACTCAACTGCTACTCAGTTGGGTTTTGTCATTGCCTCATCCATGCTGATGGAGAAAAGGATTTTAATGAAAAAATTTCGTAATTCCTATGCAGCTTATTTGTTGCTCTATAGTTTTTATTTCATGTCTACCTCCCTTTTTACGACCTTGATTTCGGTCTACTTGATGGGAAAACACTATAATGCCAGTCAAGTCTCTACCTTGGTTTCGGTTGCCTTTTTCTTATCCATGATCGCTCAACCTTTCTTTGGCTATATCAATGAGAGGTTTGGAATCGTAAAAATGTCGACCCTTAGTTTAAGTGCTATCCTTTGCGGAGTTTTAGGCTTTCTTTTGGCTCCCAATCTCTTTTGGCTGACCGCCTTTTATGGGATCGTTCTGGTCTGTTTAAATGGGACTGCCCCTATGATGGAAGTCTTTGCGACGCAAAGTGCCTACGCTTTTGGAAAGATACGTGTATGGGGCACGATTGGTTACTCCCTTGGTGTACAAATCGCTGGCTGGGTTTATCATCAGTTTAGTCCCCAAGCAGTCTATTATACGGTGTTGCTGACCATTGTTTTGAGTATTTTCTGTTTAAGTGCAGTCCGTATGGGGAATAGTGAGAAAAGAAAGGAAAAAGTAAAAGAACCCGTTTCTCTTCGTCCCCTGCTGCACAATAGACCTTACCTCTTCTTTATTATTTTGATTGGTCTTGCTTCAGGAGTTGGAAATATTGGTCATACCTATATTCAAAATCTCTTGATGGATAATGGGCTCTCTGTACAGACAGCTGCAACAATCGTAGCTATCTCGGTTGTCGTCGAAGCCCCTTTGATCTTTTTCTCTGATCGGTTTATGGATCACTGGCCCCTACGCGTTTTAATTGCTCTTCCGATGGGAATTTTATGTGCTCAATATGCTATCTATGCTCTCCCAAGCCCTATTCTTTTAAAGGTCCTGATAACTCTGTTAGCCAAGCATACGACGGGTATGGTTTTGATTATGGTATCCTTGCGTTTTATTGCCCAACAAGTAAATGGGAAAGATTTGGTTCTTGCTATGGCTATTGTGCAAGGGGCCAGGTATCTGGGAACGATCCTCTTACAGCCGATAGCAGCCCACTTTATTGAAGTAGGTGGCTACCAACTCATGAGCTTCTTTTTAGCAGGGGTTGTTGGCCTTGCCTTTCTTCTGAGTTTTGCCTTAAAAATGCCCCAAGGGAAGGTTCCCAGTCTATTTAATGGGAATGCTGAATAAAACACGATAGAGGAGGATTCGGATTCAACTAGCAGTTGGACAGAATGGCGGATGCTACAGTGTTTGGTCCAACTTTTTTCCTATTAGTAAGAACTAGTGATTAATTTGACAGTCAAAGTATTTCTTGTTACAATAATAAATATCAAAATTAAAGGAGACCATTTTATGAAAAAATGATCTTATCGACTGCCGCACTTTTGACTCTTGTCACACTTGCTGCTTGTTCAAACAAGCAAGAAACAAAGAAGGAAACTTCCAATAGTCAAACAACTTCAAAAGTCACCAGTAAATCTTCTGGCACTTCAAAAAGTAAGAATACGGCAACAGATTCTAAAGAAAAATCTGCTTCAAGTGTTGTAACAGATGATAATATCAGTAAGGCAAAGACAGTTGGCGACTTCAAAAAGTTGTTTGCAAAATTAATGGATCAAACGGTTTCCATTACGGAAGAAGCAGGTATTTCTGTGACAGGTACTGATAAAGAGAGCTATGATGCAACAGTTAGCGCTTTGAAACAAGAAATGGAAAATCAAAAAGAAGTCTTTAACGAAGCATTGGAAAACATTGGTTCAGATAGTACTGTCGTTCCCAAAGAAGACCGTGAAGATTTGATCGATATCATAATAGATGCGAAAAAACAGTTGGAAGATTCTCGAAAACAAATGGAAGATTTGAAAAAAGAATTAAGCAAATCTCCTGTTGCAGATGATTCTAGTGACGATTCAGACTCAGATTCTGACGAATAATGTGAAGAAAGGTTGGAAATTTCCAGCCTTTTTCTTATTTTTTTCGAATGGTATAAGTGAGGAGGTGAGGAAATGTTTATAGCGATGGATAAACATCAAGAGCGGTGGAATTGTATGGAGGAGATTCCACCTGTGGCAGCAGGGCCCTTTTATTGCTTAGCTTGTCAGAGTGAAGTGCGATTGAAAAACGGCTCAGTGTTACGGGCTCATTTTGCCCATGTAGAATTAGAACAGTGTCCCTACCATCATGAAGCTGAGAGTATGGAACACCTGGAATTAAAAGCCAGTCTTTATGACTGGGGATCCAAGGAAGCAAGAACAGAAGTCGAATATTATTTGCCAGAGTTTCAGCAAATTGCGGATCTTTTGGTTGTGGACAAGAAGTTGGCTTTGGAGGTGCAGTGCAGTCCCTTATCTTTGGAACGATTAAAAGAGAGAAGTGATGCATATCGAGCTCACGGTTATCAGGTTTATTGGTTGCTGGGAAAAAAGCTGTGGCTCAAGGAAAGAATGAGCAACTTACAAGCTGGCTTTCTTTATTTTAGCCAAAATCGTGGATTTCATCTTTGGGAACTGGATCTTGCGAAGAAAGAAGTGCGGTTACAGTACCTCATTCATGAGGATCTAAGGGGACGACTGCATTATAAAACAGAAGTATTTCCTTTTGGGAAAGGGCCCTTGCTTGAAATGTTACGAACACCTTATCTAAAGCAACCCTTACAGCAACTACCAGTAGACCTGGATCGGCATTTTTTATCTTACGTAAGGCAGCAACTATTCTACCGTCAGCCAAGGTGGATGAAGCTACAGGAGCAACTCTATTTGCAGGGACACCATTTACTTGAGAAAGATCTAGACTATTTTTATCCTATGTGTCGTCCCATTGTTTCAGACCATTTGATTCAGATTGAGGGTGATCTCAAAGATTATTACCAGCAATTTCTCACTTATTACAAGGAGCAAGGAATAAAGCCGGTTCAAACTCTTTATTCTCCCTGCTTTTATAGGTGGCAGAAAAGATAATTTTCTGTGTTGGAATTCCCCACCAAACACTATTTTTATGCTAAAATAGTACCACTAGCCCCAAAAGCCTTGATAATACTGACTTTTCAAGGCGTCAGGAGTGACTGAATACGGGACTGAATACGACATATTTATATTACCATGAATTCAAGCAATTTTTCCACGGTATCGGTCCGTTGCTCTTCTGTTATGTGAGTGTACAGGTCCAGCGTGATCTGTACGGTGCTATGTCCCAACCTATCAGAAATATTTTTAGGCTCCACGCCCGCACTAAACAATAATGAAGCGTGTGTATGACGCAAGCCGTGGGGCGTGATTGGTTTCAAGGCGTGGCCAGTTATAAAGTGCTTGAAATAGGGTATAAAATTATGAATTTGCACCCAATCGCTACGCTGATTCGTAAAGATAAAATTTTCATCGCCCTCAAAATGCTTGCCGTTTTTAAAATAGATCTTTATCTGGTCCTTTTTCCAACTTTTCAGAATTGAAAGAGTGTTAGGATCGATAGAAATCACGCGCTTACTGTTTTTGGTTTTGGGCGTTTGAAGAGTTTGTTTTCCTTTGATCCAGACAGCCGTTTTATTGACGGTGATTTTTTTATTTTCAAAGTCAATATCGGACCATTTCAAGGCAAGGGCTTCTCCTTGGCGTAAGCCAGTATAGGCCATTAGATGGACCAGCGGGAAGAAATAAGACAGCGTGGCAGTTTGAGCTAGTTTTAAAAACTCTTTTAACTCTTCCTTGGTCAAAAAGTTCCCTTTTCTTTGAGTTTGCCGGCTTTTCGGTTTAATAACCTTATCGAAAGGGTTCGAATTGAGAATGTCCATTAAAACAGCATATTTAAAAATTCGATTAATAACCGAAAGATAATGGTTATAGAGTACATAGCTTTCACTCAATTTAATAACCACCTTTTGACAATATGCGACTGTTATTTTTTTCAGCTTCAACTCTTTAAAATGCTCTTCAGTCATTTTTTCAACTTTTGACCGGACGTTTTCAAATGTACTGGGCTTGACCGTGGTTTTATAGTTTTCCAACCATAGGGAAGCTAGTTCTTCAAATGTAGGATCTTGGAACCAGTCCGATTGATTCGACGGAAGCCCGTTTTCTTCCACGTCAAGCAACAAATTTCTTTCGGCTTGTTTGGCTTCTTTCATGGTTTTGAAGCCCCGGCGCGTGGTTCGCCGTTCTTTACCAGTCAAGGGATCAATTCCCAAATAGGTTTGAAATAAGTAACGAGTCTCCCCGTTTTTGGTTGTATATTTTTTTATCATGTCTTTCCTCCGTTTTGGCTTGCCCGCACAATTGAAAGAACGAAATGATTTTGCTATACTTAACTTATATCATGTTTTCCCCGTGGCTTGCCTCGGGGCTTTTTTTATTGGAAAAACAGTTTAATATTATCTGCTTGAGCATTAGTGATCTTGGCTTTAATTGTCTTGACTTCGCTCGTTTCGATATTTCGCAAGTACAACTTGGCAAGTCCGGGCTTTTCTTCGGTAGTAGTGACAGAGGTCGAATCTATTTTACCTTTACGTTTACCGGAAGAGCCTATTTTGGCACCTACAATTGTACCGACTGGGCTAAACGCTGAACCGATTGCAGCTCCTAAAAGGGCGCTCCCTTTTTTACCCTTTTGTTTGGTCGTCCCGGTCGTTTTTGTGTGCTCTATAATAGTAGAGCCTTCAAATTGGAAATTTTCGAACTCAAATAGTTCTGGAGTGTCTGAATAAAATCCTATATAGTATTGCCCGTCAATTGTCTTTCGAATCGTTGTCGTCCCGATCGAAATCTTTGTTTCTTGAGCAGCATTTTTCCTCATTTCATTCATCGAAGAAATTCCGTCTACTGTTTTCTCAGTCGCTTTTTTTGCGAAATCTTTTATTTTATTAAAGTCCATGTTTTTTTCTCCTTTTATCCAACTAATCGATAGTATTCATCTATTACCATTAATTCATCGGCCGTCGTTTTGAGCTTGTGGCGTTCCATGAAATGTACATAATTGAACTCGCTCGCGTCCCCAGCTTCTAACTCTTCTTTCAATAGCGCGTGTATCATGGCCCTGTTAGCTTCATTTTCGCACTTGATCGGGTTAATGGTATATTCGGCCGTCGTGTGCTCTAAATGTCCCAACTCGTGCAATATCACGCGCTTTTGGGCCTCCCTAGTTAGTGACTTATTGACGAAAATGATCTCCATATCAGATAAGATCATTCCGGGCCGTGGCCACAATTCATTGTCAAAGTAAGCCAGCGTAGCACCGTGAGAGTCAACTAACTCTTCAATAGTCATAGGCTATCTACCTCTCAAGTATATTTCTATGATGTTTTGAATCGCGTCGATATCTTCTTCTGTAAGTGGCTTACCATCGAATGTCTTTGCATTTTCAGCAATCTTGCGCAGATCCTCAGAAGTATACCCACCGATGGTTTCGTCCGATGCGATCCGTGGATTGTCTGTTCTGCCTAGCAGATAGTCTGTGCTGACTTGGAAGTAGTCGGCGATTTCTGATATTCGTTCAGTAGACGGTTTGGAATTTTTTAGATTATAAATAGTATTCCTACTATAACCTAGTTTTTCTTCCAATAAATTTATTGAAAGTCCTTGCTTTTGGGCAAGTTCTTTAATTCTGTCAAATGTCTGAAACATTGATTTTTCAACCTTTCTGAGAATATGACAAAAAATATTTAATATTTCACATTAAAACACTTGACAAAGTTAATGTGGAGTATTAAAATAGTTTTTGTAAGTTAGCGAGTTAGTAAAAAACGAAGTTAAAACTTATCTAAAAATAAATAGCTTTGGCGAGCGAATGAGTTGATAGATGTAACGTTTTATCAAGGTTTTTAATTATGCTTTCATTTTAATACTATACATTAAAATTGTCAAGCATTTTTAAAGCAATTTACTAACTCACTTTCTTACAAAAAATAAAAAACGTACCCCAGCCGCTATCTGGAATACGTTACGGAAATTGTTCTGCTCAAGCTAATAGCGGTAGCTTTCAAAAATTCTGCCAATATGGATCGGCTCCTTTCTGTTAACAAAGTTTGTTAAAAGCTAGGGCAGACAATAGTTTCCGTAAAAAACATTCATTATTTTCACTTACAAAGAAAGGAGGAAAAAGTAAATATTGGATAAAAATGTTATTTCAGTCAAGACATCAGAACACGATGTGTTATTGACGGCAAGAAAAAACCACCCTGCTATATTCGTCGATGGCATGTTTCTCGACGGAGTAGTGAGAGCGGAATTTATCAATAACTTTGAAAACAAAGATTGTGAAGTCATTCTTACGTTCAATGAACGAGTAGAAAACAATCCTTTCCCTTTAAATGATGTCAATCTATTAGAAAAGTTATTCGGTCAGGCTTCAAACGGGCAATCCTTACGGGATATTGTCTTGCAAACTCTTTAAGATGGAAATTAGTATCTACACCATCAAAGAACGACACATGCATACTGAAGCTTTCTTTACCATCTTTCTTGGCTTTTTCGTACTCTTTGCCAAGGATAATCAAAGAAGCTTCTAATTGATAATCAGTCATAACAATACCTCCTTTCTGACTATATTATAGCAGAAAGCGAGGAAAGGAAAAAAGAAAGGAGAGAAAACATGCCAAACATGGATAACGGTCGTCAAAAAATTTTGGATTACCTAAAAGAAAATAATCTAACAATTGCAACTCTTGCTGTTCAGTACAGCATGGCACGCCAAGATGTGACGAACATTTTGAACGGAAAACTGAAAAATCCTCAAGCACATCGATTTGTCGCCCGAGTGATTGAAGATTTTAAAATTCGGTAACAAAAAACGCCGGATGAAGAATCCGACGCTTGCTTAAAATATCTATCTTAATTATATCAAAAAGTGCTTGCCCGCACAATTGGAGGAACGAAGAAATGGAGGAGCTATACTTGCCACCCTTGATCTCGGACGAGATCGCGAAAGTCTATCTCAGATCGATCGTGGATATCGTGAGAGACGAGTTAAAAAAAGAAATAGAAGAAAAACAAATGCCACTTGATCAAAAAGCCTTAATGAAGAAATTCGGCTTCGATCATGGCTATATTAAAAAGCTAGAGCGGAGAGGACTTGCATTTCGAAAGCAAGGAAAGAAAAAAATGTACGACGTCCGGGACGTTTACGAAATTTTAGAAAAAGAAAAGGAGTATTTAAAATGAATCAAATTATTATTTCTGGGCAAGTCGCCGGGACAGTAGCGATCGGAGGTGTGTGTTTCCTAGCTGGATACATTGTTTCGTGGTTTGACCATAAGAAACGAATGAAATTCGCCAAAACTGAAACATTAAAGGCTATCGAAGAAGGGCTTCCAGAACATAACGCACAAGTCATTGAGCAATACGAGGGCGAACTCGCAAGCCGTCGAAAAGCGATGAAGCTCTATACTGAATCGCCGGAGGTTCCATTCCATGTTTGGTAAAAAGGCAAAACGGATCAAAGATCTTGAACAGATGTTAGCCCTAACTAATAACACCATAAAGTTTCAGACAGTAATACTAAAAGAAACATTGGACCGTGAACATAGATTGATCGAACAACTAAAGGAGAACACGAAAAATGGATAAAGGAATCCAAGAAGTACGCTACCCACGGGTACGTTTACCAAAAGAGCTATATGATCAAGTAGCTTATATTGCTAACGAGTGTGACATGAAGATGAGTGATGTTATTGCTCAATTAACGGAATTTGCTTTTAAGCACATTGAAGTTAAAGAGGAACAAATCCTAGTCAAGAAACTATATATTGGAGGCTAAAAGATGGTAACAATTAACAAGCTCGAGATCGAGAACGTAAAACGCGTTAAAGCGGTCAAGATCGAGCCGTCAGCGAAAGGGCTGACAATCGTCGGGGGAAACAATAACCAAGGCAAAACAAGCGTATTAGACGCGATAGCGTGGGCCTTGGGTGGTAACAAGTACAAACCTTCGCAAGCCCAACGCGAGGGATCAACGATCCCCCCAAGTCTTAAAATCACGCTATCAAATGGCCTTATTGTTGAGCGCAAGGGCAAAAATAGCGATCTAAAAGTCATTGATCCAAGTGGAAACAAGGCCGGCCAGAAATTGCTTGATAGCTTCGTTGAAGAGCTCGCTCTTGATCTTCCAAAGTTTATGGAAATGAACGATAAAGATAAAGCGTCAACGCTCTTACAAATCATCGGAGTCGGAGATCAGCTTGTCCAGCTTGAAATGGAAGAGAAAACCAAGTATCAAGAGCGTCACGCGATCGGCGTCATTGCGGATCAAAAAGAAAAGTTTGCTAAAGAGCAGCCGTATTATCCAGACGCACCCAAAGAACTTGTTTCGATTGCTGATCTTATCCAGCAACAGCAAGAGATCCTCGGACGCAATGGAGAGAACGCTCGCAAGCGTCAGAATCTCGCGAGAATTGAAAACGACTATCAAGGTGCACTCGCAAATGTTGAGCGTTTGGAAAATATGCTCAAGGAAGCTCGAGAAAAAGAGCAAGGACTTGCGCAAGACTTGGATATTGCTCGCAAAGACACGCAAGATCTGATCGACGAATCGACGCAAGAGATCGAAGACAGTATCGCGAATATTGAGCAGATCAACCTCAAAGTCCGGGCGAATCTTGACAAAGACAAGGCCGAAGAAGACGCGAAGGTCTACCGCGAGCAATATCGCGAGTTAGATCTTGTTATCGATGGTATTCGTAAGCAAAAACGTGACTTACTCACAAATGCAGACTTACCGCTTCCGGGCTTATCCGTGGACGATGGCGAACTCTTATACTTGGGTCAACGCTGGGATAATATGTCCGGGTCGCAACAATTACAAGTCGCAACGGCTATCGTTCGCAAGCTCAAGCCAGATTGTGGCTTCGTCTTAATTGACAAGCTCGAGCAGATGGACCAGATCACGCTTACAGAATTTGGCGCATGGCTAGAGCAAGAAGGCTTGCAAGCTATCGCGACGCGCGTTTCAACGGGTGGAGAGTGCTCCGTCATCATAGAAGACGGGTACAGTATTAAACCCGAGAGCTTTGAAAATGGACTTTCAAACGGGGCAATGAACGGCGCACTAAATACAATCGCGCCAACTTGGCAAAATGGCTTTTAATAGAAAGAAGGAAAAATCATGAAAAAAACAGAAAAATTTATCGTATTGCGTGACAAAAACACGGGCAACTATATCCAAAATTATAAAAACAACGAAGGCGCGTTCACATTTTCAGCACGTTTGACAAGTAAAATTCAAGACGCTGCAACTAATTTGATCGATTCAATCGAGATTACTGAAAATGACGGTCAAAGTCTAAAAGCACTCGCGCAAGGTTTGGGGTGCGAGATCTTGGTCGTAGAAGCAGAATACACACTCAAGACCCTCGACGGAAACGAACCAAAGGACCTCACGGAAGAGATCGAAACAGCAAAACGCAAGCATTTTAAAAACTTCCTTCGTGGGCTTCTAGCAGATGGCGATGATTACGACACCATGGAGGAGGTATAAAAAATGCAAATTACAAGAGGAAGGAAAGCGCGGGCTCAGAAAGTCGTGATCTATGGCCCGGAAGGAATCGGAAAGTCTAGCTTTGCGAGTCAATTCCCGGATCCGGTATTCATTGACACCGAGGGATCAACGGATAATATGGACGTGGCCCGTATGGACAAGCCCACAAGCTGGGCAATGCTCAAGAACGAGATCGCGTTTATTAAGGCGAACCCGGGCGCGTGTAAGACGCTAGTCATTGATACGATCGACTGGGCTGAACAACTAGCGGTAGATTATATTTGCGCACAGCACCAGAAAAACGGGATCGAAGATTTCGGTTGGGGTAAGGGCTATACATACGTGCAAGAAGAGATCGGGCGTCTATTGAATAGCTTGAGTGAGCTAGTGGACAACGGGATCAATGTCATTTTGACGGCTCACGCACAAATCAAGAAATTTGAGCAGCCGGACGAAATGGGATCATACGATCGCTATGAATTGAAGCTTGGGCAAAAGACCAGCTCAAAAACGGCCCCACTGGTCAAAGAATGGGCCGATATGGTGCTCTTTGCGAATTATAAGACAATCGTCATGACCACCGACACAGGCAAGAAAAAAGCTCAAGGGGGCGAACGTGTCATGTACACGAACCACCGGCCAGCATGGGACGCGAAAAACCGGCACGGCTTGCCAGATCAATTACCGTTCACTTATGACAGTATCGCTCATATCTTCAACACACCGGCTCCCGTACCAACTGAGCAACTGGCAGAGGTCGCTCAAGAGGTGGCCCAAGAGATGGGACGAGCTACACAAGCGGGACTCTTACCTCAAGCATTGATCGACTTAATGGCGCCACACAACGTGACGGAAAACGAATTGCAAGAGGTTGCTTATATCCGCGGACACTTTCCGATGGGAACGCCGATCGAAAACTTCCCGAGCAATTACTGGAATATGATCGTTGCGAATTGGGACGCTACACTGGACGTCATTCAGAATCAAGTCCGGAAAGATCCAGAATTGCCATTTAACACTAATAACTTATAAGAAATAAAGG
>OGSU01000601.1_pt1 | contig 11782 bp, 7 predicted proteins | sample 1573911 | NCBI WGS metagenome assembly OGSU01 (sample SAMN03295839, study PRJEB24534) | human gut metagenome | isolation source: fecal sample 7 from infant 5 | host: Homo sapiens | place: USA: Pittsburgh, PA | collected 2014-07 | reverse complement strand
TACAGAACTAAATCCTTTGGATAAATTAATTGTCTAACTTTTTGGGGTCAGTACAACGAGGGTGCTATTCTTTTTTGATACTAGAGTTTTTTTAATGTGAGCTGATTTCATCCTTTTCTCGTCTTAACTGAATGATGAGATAGGCCATCGAAATCATTGATAAGAGAGCCCCTAAAATAACTCCTTTTTGTCTAAAAACAAATTCAATCTTATGATTTCCCTTTGTAATTGGGAAAGACAGGAAAGCGTCCCAGGCTTTTTCGGTTTGGACAAATTTTCCATCTACTTTCACCTTCCATCCATCACTATAAGGGATAGAGGTCATCATATAGTTGCTATCATCTGTAATGGATACATCTCCAACAATATGGGTATTTGCAAACTTCGTCACATGTAAACCTTGTTTTTTACGATTATCCAGTACTTGCTGAATCTGATCGATATCCGCACGATAGACACCAGCATTACTCATATCGATATGATCTGTTTTAAATCTAAATTCAATAACTGTTTCTTGATTTTCTGTTTGATCCGTCAACTGCCAAATTTGTCTTTGGGTAAAGATCTTATCATTTAGTAACCATTTATTATTTAGCAATACAGAATAGTCTTGATTTTGGATCAGAGATACAGGCGTGAAAAAGTAATAAGTATTATTGGTACGAGGAATGACCTTGTAACGAATAATAGCTTCTTTTGAAGGATCAATTCTATTATAGATTGCTTCTCCAGTCTCCTTATTGACCTTTTCTTCCTTGACATTTTCTGTCTCGATTGAACTAAAGGCTAGAGGTTTAAAGTACTCAACTACATCCTTGTTTTCCTGTTGGTGTCCCTCCATCGAGTTCAAGATAATGTTTTGATTCGCAAAGGCATTGTTGGCACCAAAACGAATATTTCTAACTAGAGAATTGGTCCCATAGGCAAGAGGGAAAGAATTAGGATTTTTATAAACGACATAGCGTTCATCCTCATAGACCTTGTCTGAGAAGTAGCGATTCAAATCAAAGCGCTCTGTAAATCGGTAAAAGTACATCTTTTCAGGGTGTGCATCGACCTCTTTTTGGTCCCAGTCCTTAGTACTCATATAATATCGAATTCCATACAGGGCATCTGTCAACGGTGTGCCATTAGCATACTGGGTCGCCGCATTAACTCCTAGGTCTCCCATGTAAGCAAAATGATCCATTGTACTACGTTCCAAGCTCGAACTGAAAGTACTTAATCCTGGATAAGAGACCAGCGAAGGAACCGTTCTAGAATAAGCAAAATTAGTTGCAATTCGGTAGAATGGTTGATCAGCATTTTCTTGAACACTATCTGTTACTCGCTTAACTGAAACAGTAGCATCTGCAAATTTACGTACATCATCGTAAACAAATGTCACTTGAGATAAATAGGCATTATAGCCTAACTCAAAGATTGTCAATAACGACACAACAATCACTGATATGCGCGACCATTGAAGGTTTAGAATTCCTAAGATAGCTAAGTAAAGCATCACTGTAATTCCCACTTGCGACAACAAGTAACCCATTTTTAAGAGGATAGCCGCTACTACTAGAAGAACACCAGCACCTCCCATACGAATAAGTTTTGACAATTGGCTCTTCTGGGATTTTTCCCAATAAGCATAAAAGAGTAAGCTAATAATTGCTGCAAGTAAGAGAACACTTAAAATAGAAAATTTTGAGAAGAATTGGGTAATGGCTTTAGGCTGAGTCTTTGCAATAAAGCTATATTGGTGGAAATATAGATACACCACTGATAACAGTAGACCTAGACCAATGAGACAATTGGTCCATTTTGAAATAAGCACCTTTGTCTTCACAGCCTGGTAGGCTAAGACCAACATAAAGAATGAAAATAGCCAAGAAAAACGGAAGAAGAAACCTGCTGGATTTTGACCCATATGCCAAATCTTGCTGACAAATTCATTCACAAAGGAAATTAGAAAGACTAAAGTCACAATCCCCGCAGCCCATTTTTTAGCTTTCGAGACCTCTTTTGATTGGAAATAAAAGATATAGCCGAGAAAGCTTAAAGCGCCGATAAAGATATTGGGTAAATTTGGACCAGCAGACCAACCAGAAGTTGTATCAAAGCCTCCCACTACTAATTTCGCAAGGATATCTAGTGGATTAATTTGGAAGGCAAAGGAGAAGGTCATACCTCCACCGACTTGTCCTTTACTTTCTATCAGATTAAAGAATACCGGTAGAATCAAAATAGCAGCTGTCGCAATCCCGATTATAGTATAAATGACTAGCTGCAAGAGAGGGAGACTAAAGTTTTTCAGTCTTGTCTTGAAATCTCCCTCACCCATTAATCTTGGAGATACATAATAGCAAGAATACAAGACAATAAAGATGGAGATCATATACCCCATATAAAATTGGAGCAAGACGGTTAAGCCTAAAGCCAAGGCGTACTGATAAGGGGACTGACCATCTAATAGTTTTTCCAGATACACAATGACAATTGGAAGTAGGATCATAGCATCATAGAAAATGACATTCATCTGATAGGAAACCATCATACCAGACAATGCATAAGCCGTTGAAAATAGTGGCACCATCCACCTTCTAGAGACCGATCCTTTGTAGCGCTTGACTAAAAGGAAGGCAAAGGACATTCCCATGGCTCCATAACGAAGCCAAATCGTTAAGAATACAGCAGCTCCAAAATACTTTAGTGGTGTTAAAATGTAGATCAGATTGAAGGGGCTCATCAAATAATAACCCAAAACCCCAATCATATCTCCACCAAGAGATTTGGTAAATGAATAACTCAAACTGGAGAGATCTCCAGTCAGTACAGCATTTTTTAGTAGCCCAAAGAAACTGATATACTGCTGACCAAAGTCAACAGCCATTAAACTTTTATTACCAAAGGGATACATTCCTATTGATGCCCACACAAGAAGCATAATGGTCATTGGAAGTAGAGCACTTGCTACATAGAGAATCTTCTTTGGATATTTTTTCAAAAGCTCTTGCCAGCGCATAAACCAGATTAACATGTTTTCTCCTATCTTTTTTATCCGATATGATTTTCTTTTGCTTTTTCGATATTTGTTTCTTCAATAATAAAGTGAGGACGACGCTTCACTTCATAATAGATCTTACCAATATACTCTCCAAGAATCCCAATAAAAATCAACTGAACACCACTAAATAAGATAATGGCTGCTATCGTCGTAAAATAACCACTGACATAATTCCCAGCAGAAAGAATATATTTCATCAATTCAAACACCAGGTATAGAAGGGCCAGTCCTAAGGAGATAAAACCAAATTGAATACATACACGTAAAGGACGATCATTAAAAGAAATGATCCCTTGTATGGCATAGTTCAATGATTTTTTAAAACCAAATTTGCTTTTTCCAGCTTTACGGATTTCATTCTTGTAAGGGATGACTTTTTCTTTAAATCCAATCCACTCATACAAACCTTTGTTAAAACGATTATACTCAGGCATGGATACAAATGCTTCCATTGCTTTTCGGCTAAGCAGTCGTAATTCTGATTTTCCATCTGTCAAATGAACATCCATGGAACGATTGGACAAGAAATAAAACAAACGAGCAAAGGAACTTCCAATGAAAGACTCACCTTCACGAGTACGTTGTCCACTGACAATATCGTAGCCCTCATTATAGGCTTCTAAAAATAAGGGAATCAGATACGGCGGATGCTGGAGATCCCCATCCATGACCATCACTGCATCTCCACTTGCATATTTAAAGCCCGCTAAAATCCCACTCTCTCGGCCAAAATTTCGGCTAAATCTAATATATTTTACCCGTTTGTTCTCTTTCGCAAATCCTTCAATCAGTTCAAATGTTTTATCATTACTCCCATCATCGATGTAAAGTAGTTCATAATCCGTGAGCTCATGATCTAACATCTTCTCCAGCTGGTTTGAAATTTCACGATGTGTTTGAGGTAGTACTAACTCTTCATTCAAGAGAGTTATTAATATGGACAATTTCATCCCTTCACTCCTATTTACCTTTTTCAAAAAAGAGAGAGCAAAAGCTCTCCCCTGATATAGAAACTCATTGCTTAGTTCATGGACAATTTCCGTTTCAATACAATAGCTCCTGACAATACAAGAACTCCTGAGACTACAAGTCCAGTTGCTGCAACTTCACCTGTATTCGGAAGAAGCGATCTGTATCCTCCTCCGCGGTTGCTACCTTTTGCTCCTGGGATTCCAGATGTTGTTGTCGATTGTTTTCTAACTGGTACTTCCGGAGTTGTTTTCGGTGCTCCCGTTGTTGTCGTCGTGGTGGTTGGTGCTTCCGTCGATGTAGTAGTTGTCGTCGGTGCTTCCGTCGACGTTGTTGTCGTCGTCGGTGCTTTCGTTGTTGTCGTCGTGGTGGTTGGTGCTTCTGTCGACGTAGTGGTCGTTGTCGGTGCTTCCGTCGACGTTGTCGTCGTTGTCGGTGCTTCCGTCGTTGTTGTCGTGGTGGTTGGTGCTTCCGTCGTTGTTGTGGTCGTCGTCGGTGCTTTGGTCGTTGTGGTAGTAGTTGTGGTAGTGGTTGTTGTGGTTGTGGTTGTGGTAGTTGTTACAGGTTTTTCCTTTTTGTTTACAATCGTTTTTGTAACAGGTTTATCCGCTGTTTTAAATTCACCAGCTTCCACAACAGTATCTTCCTTAGACAACTCATAACCCTTCGGAGCTGAGACTTCTTTGATAATGTATTTATCTCTCAAAAGCTTCGTAACAGAAAATTCACCTTTTTCGTTGGATTCGAATTCTCCCATCACTTCACCGCTCGCTTGACGAATCACTTGGAATTTTGCACCTTTAAGAGGCTTGTTGCTTTCATCTACTTTGGTAACCTTAATACCAAATTCATAACCAACTCCTTTACCACCAGCAATTTGGATTTTTACTCTACTTTTTGCATCAGGAATTTCTTTGCCGGGATGTATGAGTGTAGCTTTGTTTTTAATAACTTCGCCATCGACAGCTGCATAGTTAATATTTGCAGAGTACTCTACAGAAAATTGATCTGTTGCAGAAAGGTTGCCAAAGTTAATAGAAAAAGTAGTATCAGTTACATTTACAGTGTATTGAGAAGTGACATCTTGTTTATTTTTAAGTTCCCATTTACCATTGGTACGTTCCCAAGTTCCTTTGAAAATCTTAAAACTTCCTGCTTTATAAGAGACACCTTTTGATTCGATTGTATCTGTAAGAACTACATTGTTGATAGCTTCACTCGTTCTATTTACAGAAATACGGAAACCAAGTTCCTTATGGTCTCCCGTATCCCAACCTGTTTTAAAAACAGGGAAAACATTGGAAGTTCCAATAACGCCGCTGGTTACTTTTCCTGTAAACTTCACTTGATTGTTGATAGAGACTTTAACTGGTGCTTCTCCATTTTGCGGAAATTTATCCTTGTTAACTGCTGCATAAAAGAAGAATGAACCGGATACATCGTCTTTTGTCTCTACATAATTTGTAAAGGTCAAGATAATTTTACCAGTAGCTGCATCAACTTTCGCAGTCGCAACTAATTTGCCATTTGGATCTTCAATCTTAAAATCCTCCGGTTTTATATCAATTGGGGAGTCGATTTTAACTTCGGTTGTATCTCCCGCTTTGACCGTTCCCCTTTTCCCAATGGCAAATTTTGCATTTAATCGAAAGAAATCGTATCTACCAAGAGGCTCTATCAATTCTCCACCTTGATCATTTTGAATCTTAACTTCCGTAATCACATCGACTTTTTTAGACGTTTCCGCCTGTACAGTTTTAGAAAAAAGTGTCAATGACACAATCAATAGCGAACAAACTATTGACAAAAAAACTGCTAACTTTTTCATATTTTCTCCCTTTTACTTATTATTTAAAAAAAATCAGCGTTTTCAATATAGCACAACATAGTAAAATTGTCAAGTTTCATGAACAAAAAGTCCTTTTTTGTACATTTAAGGATCACTCTCCTAGTTCTTGGACAAACTTTAGGGATCAATGTCCTTTTTCTAAGACCAATACATCCTTGGTTGAGAGATGGCTTTCCTTGTACCCAGCTTCTTTATAGAGGTTTAAAGTTGCTGTTTCGGAGTAGCCATTTTTCTCCTCTTGCATTTCCCTTGGAACTACAACTATGTCAATTTTTGAATCCACTTTTTTATCATGATGATAAAAGATATCATATAGTGCTTCATTCTTTCGAAGGCCAGGAGTGTAACCACCTGCTGCCAAAACAACTTTTTCTTTGGGAATTTTATCCAATACTGATTGAATTCCGTCAAAATAATCCTTTCGATCTTGGTAATAATGAATTTCAAAAGTCCAATTATTCGTGAAACTATAAAGGATAGAACCTGAGAAAATCACACAAGAAGCTACAAAGGCCACCAATACATTTTCTTTCATGACCTGTTGCTTACTAAGATCATCCACTGACAACAAAGCCATCAAAAATAGGAGTGTGATGGAACCATAGCTATATTGATAACCAATATCATGCTGATACGGCCACCCCGTTAATAAATTAATCAGAAAGAGAGGTGAAATGAGAAAATAGGTCGCCCAACGTTTTTGAATGACTGGTAAGAACCCTAATGAAAATAGAACTATAAAAATATATCCCAGTCTCTTTGGTGTGAATAACATTCCCATAACATAAAGTGGATTCAAGATAATATTCTTCACTATCATCATCAAGCCACTTTCACCATTGACTAATAAGTTGTCGTACCTTGATACCATGGCCCCTTCGCCATGCGTTGCTAAGAAAAGTAATCCACAACTAAAGTAGATAATCGGTAAGGCAATGGTAATCATATACAACCATCTTTTAAACTTAACGGAGAAAGTAAAACGATTTTGAAAAGCAAAGTAAAGACCTAATGAAATGACATAAACGAAGGCATCCTCTTTTACAAAGAGTAACAACTGTGCAAACAAAAGCGAGCGCCATCTCCATTGAGAAATGATCCCATAAAACAACCATAGAATTAATGGTGGCAAAAAACAATTTTCATGCAGGTGAAAGCCACCACTTGTTGTCATAACAGGTGTGACAAAAAATAGTGCAGTAAATAGAGGAGTCATTAATTTTGGCAATTGTATTTTTCTTAGAATGAGGAGCAATGGTATCACTCCTGAAAATACAATGACATTTTGTATGATATCTAATGTTTCCACATAAGGGAATAACATATAGAAGGGTAAAATCAAATAATAGATTGGTGAAATATGTACCGCAAAATGAGACAAGGCTCCATCTCTTTCAAGTGTTGTAATTTGTGAAAGGTCATGCCTCATTCTCTCAAACATTTGCGAAAAAATTCCGATATCAAATGAAGAGACCGCATTGGCTTTCACCTTATAATACACAACTACAGATAGGTATAGGACATAGAAAAAACCGCATAGTAATACAACAACTGTTAGTCTTCGAATCCAGATATCGCTTGCTTTCTCCAAAGGTAGTTTATAAAGAATGATACCTACCAATACAGCTATAATGATTGAAATCAAAACAGACCAGATTAAGGTTGGCAATCTTGAATCTGAAAGAGTAAATGAAAAGATTCCTAACCCTTGGTCTTGAAAATTAACACTTGTTTGGAGCAGTAATTTAGGAAAAGATAAGAGTACTGGAGCGAGGAATATATAGGACAACTTCTCTTTTTCCAGATAAAAAAATAGGAATAAAATCAAAGAAAGTAAGATTAAGCCTAGTGACATGAACAGGCTTGGACCTTTCAGAATCGAAAAAAATAAAATAAATGCTACCAGAAAAATATTAATACTTCGTATAGTTACATACTTTTTACTTTCCGTCAGTAGCCAAAAAAGAGGAAAACTTAGCATCATTCCTACTATAATACTGGTTCCACTTGTCTTCCCTAATTCTAAAAATAATGTATTTGTTGGAAATCGTACTAAATTTACGATAACCCCAAAAAGATAAGAAGAAAACAGTAGCCATACATAATTGCTGTTTACTGTCCGAATCAATTTCATTCTATTTGATACCTCCCAATTCTATTTCCTATTCTAGCATAAATAATTCACTATTTCTAGATAGTACTAATCAGTATATAAAAAGAGATCGGCTCAAGTCCAACCTCTAACTTCATTATAATTCTTGCAACAAATAGCGAAATAGTTCTAAATTTCCTTTTTCTTCATTGACCAAGTATTCTGGGTGCCACTGCAAGCCCATAATGCGATGACCGTCGACTGCTTCGATGGCTTCGATGGTATGATCACGTGGATCAAAAGCTGTCGCGCGGAAATTTGGTGCTAGATCCTTGATACTTTGACGGTGCACAGAATTGATCCGTGTCGCTTGGCCAAAGAGTTGCTCGACGACACTGCCTTTTTGAGTCTCAATTGAATGAGAAGTTCCAAACGGAAGTCCTTGCCAGTGCCCTTCAATGGCTTGGTTTAGCGTTCCTCCAAAGGCAACATTGATCAACTGCACCCCGCGGCAAATCCCTAGGACTGGTTTGTTTTGCCGAACCGCTTCCTTCAGTAGGGCAAGTTCGAATTGATCACGCGCGATATTGTAATCATCGCTCTCAATCGTTTTTTCCTCACCGTAAAGACTTGGATCGACATTTTGACCACCACTCAGGATCAATTTATCAATGGTTTCCACATAGTCCTTGACCAAAGAAGGATCTCCCATCGGAATCACCATTGGTAAGCCTCCAGCTTGGCGAATGCCTTCGGCAAACTGACTAGACACAGAGGAATGAAGGTTTTTTCCTTCCGGATCAACCGGGCAGAGATTAGCGGATACTCCTACGATCGTTCTGCACATATTCATTCCTCCTTTACGTTTTCTTGTATTTATATTACCACCTATTAGTGATAGTGTCTAATATGTATTTTTTAAAAGTGTGATAGGTTTTATTTATCGCCTTTCATTTTCTTCTAAAACAATGTTCAATCATACAAGTTTTTTCACCTATATTATGATAAAATAGAGAAGAGAATAGAATCGTCCTTCAAGTCGTGCTTGAAGGCATGATTGGAGGAGGCTTGGCTGCTTGCCAGCCTTGCTTGAAAATACATATAGAAATGGAAGATACAATGGAAAAACAAACCGTTGCAGTGTTGGGTCCTGGTTCATGGGGAACAGCCCTTTCACAAGTCCTCAATGATAACGGCCATGAAGTCCGTCTCTGGGGAAATATCCAAGAACAAATCGACGAAATCAATACCCAACATACCAATAAACGTTATTTCAAAGAGGCTGTCATTAGCGATCAAATCACAGCTACGACAGATCTCAAAGCAGCCTTGGACGGTGTAGATGCCATACTCTTTGTGGTCCCAACCAAGGTCACGCGCTTGGTCGCAAAGCAAGTCGCTGAAACACTGGATCACCCTGTGACGGTCATGCATGCTTCTAAAGGCTTGGAGCCTGGAACACATGATCGGATTTCTCAAATCCTTGAGGAAGAAATCCCTGCGACTCTTCGCAGTGAGGTCGTGGTCGTATCTGGGCCGAGCCATGCGGAGGAAACCATCGTCCGCGATATCACTCTCATCACAGCCGCATCAAAAGATATAGGAGCTGCGCGCTACGTTCAAGAACTCTTTAGCAACCACTACTTCCGCCTTTACACCAATACAGATGTCATCGGTGTAGAAACAGCTGGGGCCTTAAAAAATATCATCGCAGTCGGTGCCGGCGCCCTGCACGGTCTTGGCTACGGAGACAATGCCAAAGCAGCTATCATCACGCGCGGTCTCGCTGAAATCACGCGTCTCGGTGTGAAGCTTGGGGCTAGCCCCTTGACCTATAGTGGCCTGTCTGGTGTTGGTGACTTGATCGTTACCGGTACCTCTGTTCACTCGCGTAACTGGCGAGCAGGGGATGCGCTCGGTCGTGGTGAAAAGCTCGAAGATATCGAAGCCAATATGGGCATGATCATCGAAGGGATTTCAACAACCAAAGTTGCCCATGAACTGGCCCAAGAGTTGGATGTGTATATGCCGATAACACAAGCGATTTACCAAGTCATCTATGAAGGAAAAGGCATCCGTGAAGCCATCCACCACATGATGAGCAATGAATTTAAAGAAGAAAACGAATGGAAATAAGGAAGCCATTCTTCCATCAAACCGACCTTTCAGAAAGGAAATGATATGATGAAAGTTAGAAAAGCAGTCATCCCTGCTGCTGGATTGGGAACCCGATTCCTTCCAGCTACCAAAGCTTTGGCAAAGGAGATGTTGCCAATCGTAGACAAACCAACCATCCAATTTATCGTGGAAGAAGCCTTAAAATCTGGAATTGAGGAAATCCTCGTCGTAACTGGTAAAGCCAAACGCTCCATCGAAGACCATTTCGATTCAAACTTTGAATTGGAATACAACTTGGAACAAAAAGGCAAGACCGATCTCCTCAAGTTGGTCAATGATACAACGGCTATCAACCTCCACTTCATCCGTCAAAGCCACCCTCGTGGCTTGGGAGATGCTGTTCTTCAAGCCAAGGCCTTTGTTGGGAATGAACCATTTGTCGTCATGCTTGGGGATGATCTCATGGATATCACGGACGATCATGCACTGCCATTGACCAAGCAATTGATCAATGACTATGATGAGACACATGCCTCTACGATTGCCGTGATGGAAGTGCCTCATGAAGAGGTTTCCTCTTACGGGGTCATTGCTCCTCAAGGTGAAGGAATCAATGGGCTATATAGCGTTGAGACCTTTGTCGAAAAACCAGATCCAGAAGATGCACCGAGTGATCTCGCTATCATCGGGCGCTACCTCTTGACACCTGAGATTTTTGATATCCTTGAAAATCAAAAACCAGGTGCTGGGAATGAGGTTCAATTAACCGATGCCATCGATACCCTCAATAAAACCCAACGTGTTTTCGCCCGTGAATTTGATGGCAAACGCTACGATGTGGGCGATAAGTTTGGTTTCATGAAAACATCGATCGACTATGCCTTGAAACACCCTCAAGTCAAAGACGATCTCAAGCAGTACATTATCGATCTTGGAAAGAAATTAGAAGCATCTGAAAAAACTGCAGACTAAAAGGAGTGGGATTTGATTCCCACTCCTTTTAATGTAGACAAACTATTTTAAAGTAGAATAAGTTAATCCATTCTGCAAAAAATATAAATTTGCTACAATTCTTAGAACGATTCAAGAAAATGACAAAACTTTCCGCCGTGAGGAAAGTACTTGAAACAACGATGTTTCAAGTACTCGGAATTATTGAGAGTAAAACAGTTTGGGAAACTGTTTTAGCCTGAGCCAAGAAACAAAAGAGCGAAGAGGCTCAATAAGAATTGAACACGGGCTGCGGATCGTGTCAAAAAGATAAGTTCTCCTAGAATCGAAAGATTCTGCGTCAAACTTCCTATTTTGACTTTATCCGCAGACGCCCTTTGTATCTTGATTTAGTCATGGAACTTCCTGGATTGCTGAAATCATCCACTGGATAATTTCACCTAACGTCCGTACTCACCTAAGGAAAGTTTTTAATATGACTTTGTCCCAGACTCTTAATTGTTTTTGGATTGTCGAGCAAGACGCAGTGGTTGAGTGCTCAAAGCACTGCTTTGAGGTGGCGGATAGAACTTGCGAAGCAAGTATCCTAAGTCTTTGTTCGCTTTTTAAGCTTCAAAGATGCCCTATGTTGACGGAAACTATGTTTCCTTTATCTGCAACCTTCAACAGTCTCCCAGACTGTTGAAGCTGTGCGGAGGTGGGACGACGAAATCGAATTCTAACGAATTACCGATTTCTGTCCCACTCTCTTTTT
>OGSU01000594.1_pt1 | contig 12030 bp, 8 predicted proteins | sample 1573911 | NCBI WGS metagenome assembly OGSU01 (sample SAMN03295839, study PRJEB24534) | human gut metagenome | isolation source: fecal sample 7 from infant 5 | host: Homo sapiens | place: USA: Pittsburgh, PA | collected 2014-07 | reverse complement strand
AATCTAATCTACCAGAGCAATTCATTTAACTAAATATAAAATTTTTGTACTAAAAAATTATTTAAAATTTATATTTCTATATAATTTTTAGTAAGGTAATGAATTGTAGGACCTCTCTAAAGAGCATAAATATAGATGAACTAATTATAAAAATATTTAATGAACTAATTATAAATTTATATTTAAGGAGTTAAATTAAAAGATGAAAAGAAAAAAATTAAGTATTTTTATACTATCAGCAGCGATAGTAACAAGTTCAGTATCATATGGAATGACAGCGAAAGCTGATGAGGTCAAAGAGACTAAAGTATATAATTACAATGTAAATTTATCAGAGCAAAAAGCTGTAGCTAATAATAAAATTTCAGTGAAAAAAGTTAATGGAGAAATTTTAGGCTATGCAAATCCATTTACTATGTTACAAATATTAAATATGAATGGAAAAACAGTAGAAATAATTACTCAAAGTGGCTTAAGAGGATATGTAGATGCTAATGAATTTACTTTAGTAGAATCTGCTGTTAATGATAAATTAATTGAGAAAAATATAGAGGGACATGTTACTAATGTTTCAACAGTATTAAATTTAAGAAAAGAACCTAAAATAGGTGCTGAAATAATAAATAGATTACTTAATAATACTAAGGTTAACATACTTGGAAAACAAGGTTCTTGGTATAAGATTGAGTTAAACGGACAAAAAGGATATGTTTATGGCATGTTCTTAAATGAAGGAACTATGAAAGAGAATAGTTCAAAGACTATAGCAAACAAAAAATCAGAAGTTAAATCTGAAGATAAGAAAGAGAAAAAATCTTCAGTTAAAAAAGAAGCTAAAAAAGAGGTTGTTTCAGGGGTTAAGGCTAAAGTAGCACAAAAGCAAAGAGAAGAAGTTAAAGCTAATATGACTTCAGAAGCAAAACCAGCAATAAATAAAGATGCAAAATCTAATAATAAGGTTGAAGTGAAATCAGAGGTTAAAAAAGAGGCAAAGAATGAAGTTAAAACTGAAATAAATTCATCTACAAAGGTTGAAACAAGCCAAGTAGTAACTTCTGAAATGGTACAAGCAGTAAACACTGAAGTAAAATCAGAGAAGAATCAAGAAGCTAATATTCAAGTAAGACCAGAGATTAAATCTGAAGAAAAAACTGAGATGATTTCTAAAGAAAATTTAAATGTGATTCCAGAAGCTAAAAAAGAGGAAGTTTCAGAAGAAATAAAGCCTGAAATTAATACTGAGGTAGAATCTAAGCCTGAAATGAATAAAGAGGTTAAGGTTGAAGAAACTAAAGTAGAGGAAAAACAAGAGGCTAAACCTGTTAAAGATTCAGAAGAAAAAGTAGAAGCTAAGCAAGAGGAAGTTCGAGATTCTAAGGCTAAAGAAATGGATGAGCTTTTAAAAAGTGAAGAGTATAAATTCTTAAGAATGAGTATATCTTACGGTGAAAGATTAGTTGATAGAAATGATATATACACAAAAGACTCATTAAAGATTTTAAGAACTGAATTAGCAAAAGCTAAGAAAGTATTCCAAGATAAAGATAATTTAACTATGAAGTTAGTTCAAGATACAAGAGATGATTTAGAAAGAGCTATAGTAGATTTAGTTAAGTTAAGTGATGTTAAGAAGCCAGTTAAATCAAAAGCTAAGGTGGAAGTGAAGAAAGAGTCTAATACTGAGAAAAAAGAAGTTAAGGCTGAAGAAGTTAAAACTACACTAGAAGCTAAAGTAGAGTCTAAACAAGAGTCTAAGCAAGAGGAAGTTCAAGATCCTAAGGCTAAAGAAATGGATGAGCTTTTAAAAAGTGAAGAGTATAAGTTCTTAAGAATGAGTATATCTTACGGTGAAAGATTAGTTGATAGAAATGATATATACACAAAAGACTCATTAAAGATTTTAAGAACTGAATTAGCAAAAGCTAAGAAAGTATTCCAAGATAAAGATAATTTAACTATGAAGTTAGTTCAAGATACAAGAGATGATTTAGAAAGAGCTATAGTAGATTTAGTTAAATTAAGTGATGTTAAAAAGCCGGTTAAAGCAAAAGCTAAGGTAGAAGTTAAGAAAGAGTCTAATACTGAGAAAAAAGAAGAAGTAGAAACTAAAAAAGAAGTTAAAGAACAACCAGCTAAGGCAGAAGTTAAAAAAGAGGTAGTTAAAGAAAAGAAATCTAGAGTAGAGGAAATAGAAGACATTCTAAAAAGTGAAGACTATAGATTTTTATTAATGGATATTTCTCATGGTAAAAGATTAGCTGATAAAGTTACTGTTTATACAAAGGATTCAATAAGAAATTTAAATGTTTCAATAGAAAAGGCTAAAAAAGCTATTGATAAAAAAGAAAATTTAACTTTAAAGTTAGTTCAAAATACAAGAGATGATGTAGATAGAGCTATAGCAAACTTAGTTAAAAGAAATAATTAGAGATAAATTTGTATATAGGATTTAATTAATTTATTTAAAAACTTTTTTAAAATTCTTAGTAAGATTTAATATAAGTATTTAAATTATACATTAATTTAAAAAGTGTTTATATAATTTAATAAGTTTAATCAAGGGAGTTTTGTATAAAAACAAAACTCCCTATTTTTTTAGTTATTAAATTTTAGAGAGATTTGCAAAGTCCTATATAAGTTTTTAAATCACGTAGATAAGTGTTCAAATTTCGTAGCAAAGTTTGTAACTCTTATATAAAAGTTTGTATGAAAAGAAAGTATTTTACGAGCTTATTATATCTTCTACATTTTAAATTATCTTTTAAATTAAAATTTGAAATTGAAATTCTTCCTTTGGAAGTGTTGTTAGGACTAAATTTAAAATTGGTCCCTTAACTTTAATATTATGTTCTTCAATATAGGATTTTAGTTTGAAAATAGCTTTATCACGTTCATTTTCTTTATATGAAAGACATAAATAGTTACCACTAGGTATAATGAAATTATGTAGGTTTTCATAATCTTTTATAAGCATATACACCTCTGTATTATTATTTTCTAAGTCTTCTAAGGAATTTAAATAGAGCCCTTTTTCTAGAGAACGAGGAGGTTCTAAATTATTTATTTCTGATTTAAACTTTGAAAATACCTGCTCTCTATGGGAAACAACAAAATTTATATTTCTATTTAGGCTTTTCTTTACTACATATCTTTCATCAATATACTTTTTATGAATATAATTTATATTGCTTAGTTTAAAGTTACATTCAAAGGTGTGCTTAATTTCACTTATATCTTCTTTTATCATATTTAAACTTTCAATTTCTTTTTCAATATCCCTTATTTTAAGTTCAAGAAACTTCGCAAATTCCTGAGAATCTATATTTTTATTTAGTATTAAATCAATTTCTTTTAAGGGAGTACCAATTTTTCTAAGATATTTTATAATCCTTAATTTTCTAAATTTATTTTCTGAATAATATCTATATCCACTTTTAGGATCAATATAAGAAGGTTTTAATAATCCTATCTTGTCATAGTTTCTTAGTCTATCTATGGACAAACCAGTAATTTTTGAAACTTCACCAATTGAAAAATATTTATCCATTAAAATAATCGCTCCCTTTCTAAAAAAGTCTTTACTCTAGTATTATACTAGACTTTATAATACTTATTATTATAAATTTTATTAATTAAAGATAAGAAGAGTGAAAATTACAATGATAATTAAACAAATGAATATAAAAAGATTTAAATTACCTTTAATATTTGCAGTTTTATCTGTGGTATTAATGGGATTATACAAAACAATATTTGGAGTTGAAAACACTATTATAGGATTAATAATAGCAATGGCGTCCTATGCTTTTCTAAGATTAGATTTAACTTCATATCCAATTTATAAGTCTATGATATTTCTCATATTAAATTTATTTTTAGCCATAAGTGCCTATATATCTGCAATAAATCCATTTGTGGGATTAATAATAAACTTTTTAATACTTTTTACAGTATCATTTATATATACAACAGAATTTAAAAATGTTATTTCTTATATCTTCCTATTGTTATATGTGTATATGTGGGAATATCCTATTAGTTTAGATGAGTTGCCAAGAAGGTTAGTGGCTATGGGGGTAGGTGTTTTCATTATTATTGGAATTCACATATTATTTAATAGAAGAAACTTTAAAAAGAATTCAAATAGTATAATCATAAGATCTATAAGAAATATTCAAAAAGAAATTTGCCATATAATAAATAAAAGCTACATGGAAAAGGAAAATATCTATATAGATAGCGAATTAAGAAAACTATTAATTTTGATTGAAGGAAGAAACAATAATAAATTTATAGAAAATAATAAGGATGATATTTATTTTAATATTGTACTTATATTAGAAAGAATAAATTCAATAATCAATAAAGTTGGTAAAATTAATAATAAATCTAAAGACGTAATAGATTATTTAAATAGTTTAAATCATGATTTAGAAAACATAACTTTATTTTTAGAAAGAAAAGTGGAGTGTATTAATGAGGAAAAGGATGATTTAAGTAAGTCTTTTATGATAAATAATTGGACTGATAAAGAATATGCCTTTTTAGAGGAATGCACTGAGCTTATAAGACTTTTAGAGAAAAATATAAATAATTTATATGAATATAATAGGAAGAAATCAAGGAAGAGAATTAAAGTAAAATTTAATCTTAAGGAACTACTAATAGGAAATAGTTCTTTAAAAATGAAACATTTAAGGGTGGCCTATTCTTTAAAACTAGCCATAGCAGTCTCCTTAATAATGTTTATAGTAGATTTATTTAAAATACCTCAGGGAAGATGGATTGTTACTAGTGTTTATGTGGTTATACAGCCCTATGAAGAAGAGACTTTAACAAAAGCAATAAAAAGATTTAAAGGGACAATAATAGGAGTGATAATTTACATATCAATATTCACATTTTTCCCGCATATTATTCCTTTAGAATTGCTTCTATTAATATTAATGTTTCTTTACTTTATCCAAAAGGATTATGAGAAAAAGGTTGTATGCACAGCACTTATGACACTAAGTTTTGGATTATCTAGAAGTACAGTTGGATACTTAGCCTTTTATAGATTTTTATTTGTAATAATAGGAATAGTAATAGCTTTAGGAGTTAATAAAATTATTTTCCCGCAGAGCATAAAAAATTCTATATATGATTTAAAGGAAAGGTATTTAGAATTAACAAGTAAACTTCTTTGTGAGTTAAAAAGCATATTATATGAAGAGAAATATAATGAAAATACAGTTAAACTTCTATTAGATTGTAACCTTATCGAATCTAAGTTAATAGAAAATAAATTAATTGCTGAAAATTTAGAGATTAAAGACTTAGTAGATAAACAGAGCATAATTTTAAGCAAGATAAGGTGTCTTATATTATTTATAAATTACTCAAATTGGGGAATTACGTCAAAACATATTAATGTAGATAAAAATTTATTAAATGTAATTTTTAATAAAATAGAGGAAGAACTAAGGGAGATTTATTAAGAATAAAAAAGTATATAAAAATCAGTCTACCTAAAATTTTAGAAGTTAAAAATAAGTCCTTTTAAGATTACTAGCGAAAATCAAAAAAATATTAAGAAACTCTTTAGAAAATCTTTAGATTTATCTGAGGAGTTTCTTTATTTTTAAAGTTTATTATAAGAGTGTAGCAAATGAGAAGAAAGCAATTAACAATTTAGATAATAGAAATTCCCTTGAAAATTAAGTTAGATTAGGAGGGGAAGTTAAAATCAAAAATTAATAAAAATATAGATTAAATAAAATTTTAAAATTGAAAGGTAAGGGGTATGGATTTTATAACTATAACAAACTATTTTGCAGAGTATGGGCTTTTATTTTTATTTGTGATTATTCTTTTAGAATATATGAATTTACCAGGGCTTCCTGCAGGGATAATAATGCCCGCAGTTGGCGTTTTAGTTTCAAGAAGTGAAATGAGTCTTATAACAGCACTTTTGGTATCTGTAATAGCAGGTCTAATAGGAAGTTGGATACTTTATTGCATAGGAAGATTTGGAGGAGAATTAATTCTTAAAAAATATCTAAATAAATTTCCAAGTCACGAAAGCTTTGTAAATAGCAAGATTGATTATTTAAGAGAAAAGGGTTATACAGGAATTTTAATAAGCAAACTAATTCCAATGGCTAGGACAGTAATATCAATACCAGCAGGAGTTTTAAAATTAAATTTTCTTAAGTATAGTGCTTATGCAACTTTAGGGATTTTTATATGGAATACAGTTTTAATATCATCAGGATATTTCTTAGGAGAGGAATTATTAAAATTTTTAGGATAGAAATAAGGAGGTGTTTTTGAAAATCTATAAATAGAATAAAGGCTAGGGGGATAATTAAATTGAAGTCAGTAGTTAAGCGTGTTTACAATGGATATTTAAACTTTGTACTAAAGACAAGTACAGTAAGTTTTGAAAATTTTTATGAGATAGATGATGAGATTATGGATAATTGTATTTTAGGTTTTTGGCAGGAAAATAGTTATTCTATGAATCTTCTACTAAAAAAATTAAATAGATATTATAAAGTTAAAAAAAATCAAGAGTTAGATGTAAATGTAGTTGTTACAGATGATTATAGAGGTGAGTATATAGAATATATTCTTAATTCTTATGGAGCTAATGCTCTTAAAATACCAGATGATGTTCATAAGAAAGAATTTATTAAGGAATTAAGAGAAAAAAGCAAGGAGGACTCCTTAGTTGCTTTAGCTTTAGATGGTCCCATAGGTCCATTACATGAGCCAAAGAAAATAGCCTTTTCCTTAGCAAAAGATTCAAATAAACCTTTTGTTGGAATAAAGGTTCGGCATTCAAAGAAGTTAAAATTAAAAAATAAAAGTGATAACTATGGCATACCACTTCCTTTTACAAAAATACAGTTTTCAGCAGATGTTTTTGGAAATATAGACAATGAGGTATTAACAAACTTTAAAGAATATAAGGAAATAGTTAAGGAAAGGCTATGTTTCTAACAGCGAAAAAGCTTTCTATGATATTATTATATTGAAATTATTGGATAAATTAAAATATTAAAGAAAAATTCTAATTTAAATTTATGAAATTATGTAGTGCTTATCAAAGTGTTAAAATCAACATTAATTAAATTAAGATTAAAATTTAAAAAGCATAGCGGTAAATTTAAGCTAGATCTTTATATTAATCTAATAAAAATATAGTAATAAAAAAGGGAGTAATAAAGAGATGGAAAAGTATAATGTTTTAGTTGTTGAAGACGAAAAGGAAATAGCAGAGGCTATTGAAATATATCTAAAAAATCAAGGATACAATGTATTTAAAGGAAGTAATGGCTTAGAAGGATTAGAAATAGTTGAAAAAGAAGAGATTCATCTAGCTGTTGTTGACATAATGATGCCTAAAATGGATGGAGCAACAATGGTAATGAAAATTAGAGAAAGTTATGACTTTCCTATAATAATGTTATCAGCAAAATCAGAGGATATGGATAAAATTTTAGGACTTAATATTGGAGCAGATGATTATGTAACAAAACCATTTAATCCATTAGAGCTTCTTGCAAGAGTTAATTCTCAATTAAGAAGATATTCTAAATACTTAAACATGGTGAAAAAGGATGAGAAGAAAACAAATTCTTATTCCATAGGTGGATTAGAGGTTAATAGTGATAGAAAAGAAGTAATATTAGATGGAGATGTAGTAAAAGTAACTCCTATAGAATTTAAAATACTTCAATTACTTATTAAAAGTCCAGGAAGAGTTTTTTCAGCAGAAGAAATATATGAAAGAGTATGGAATGAAAATGCAGTAAACACAGACACTGTAATGGTCCATGTAAGAAATATAAGAGAAAAAATAGAGATAGATCCAAAAAATCCAAAATATTTAAAGGTGGTGTGGGGAGTTGGCTATAAAATCGAAAAGCAATAAGGAAAACTTACAAGTTAATAAGGAAAATAGAACTAATAAAACAAAGTGGGTTTTTACAATAATAACCTTAATATTAATAGGAATTATATCTATATGTTTATTATTATCATATCCTATAATAAAGAAAAATGCTCCAAGATATATTACAAGTTATAGTTTACTTGATAATTATAATTTTAGAGAAAAAATAATAAATACAAACTATGGAATTTACTATGATTATTTAGAGAAAAAAGCTGAGGAAAATGACAAAGAACTAAATCCTATAGAGGATTTATTCACTTTAAAAAGGGAAAATATATCTAATAGTGAAGAGAGTCCAGAATATAACTTAAATGAAGATAAGAGAGAGTTAAATTCCCATATTAAAGAACTTATAAATAAAGTACATTCTTTAGGAAACTTAAGAGTATATGCTATGGATGAAGAGGGGAATACAGTATATGAAACCAAAGGAGATCAAAATTGGTTGCTTGAAGCCTTAGCAAAGGGTTCATATATTGAAAATGGTGATTTAGAAAATTATTATAGATTTTATATGGTACTTAAGTATAACAACAGAGGAAAGGTTTCTTTAGAAAAAATCTATGGGGAGGATAGCCCAAGGGTAAGCAATCTATTATTAGATATGGATTCACAGTATTTTGCACATCACAATGAGTATGAAGCAAAACCAATAGAAAATATGACTTATGTGTATGCAGTACCAAAAACTTTAGAATATCAAGATAACTTATATTATAGTGAAATGAATCATAAGATTATGGCACTTGGGAGTGCTAGCGCTCCTTTTATCATGATTGGAATAATAGTCACTTGTTTACTTGCCTTACTTATTCCATTTAAATATACAAGAGAGGTTTTAGGTTTTAATAAGTTTTTAAAGATTCCTTTTGAGATTAACTTTATAATAGCTTCAATTATGCTAGCATTCACAATTGAAAGTGGAAGACTTATAATAATTCCAACACTTCAAGGAGGATTAAGTGAAGCTCTAAAAATGACTAGCTTACCACATTTAGATATAGTTACTAATATAATTAATGTGCTTTATTGGATGGTCATATATGGCTTTGTATTCTTTGAAGTAATCTATGTAAAATATATATTTAATATTGGATTTAAAAATTATATAAGAAAGCATTTATTAGTTTATAAAGTAAAAGACATTATATTTGTTATCTTAAGAAAATTAATAAACTATATTAAAGGAATAGATTTAAATAAGAATAGTGATAAGGTTCTTTTAATACTTTTAGGAATAAACTTTGTCATTGTATCAATCCTTTGTTCAGTTTGGTTCTTTGGAATATTTGGAGTAGTAATATATTCAGGAATTTTATTCTACTTTGGTAGAAAATATATAGATAAGTGGAAAAAGGACTATAACAAAATTTTAGAAAAGACCAAGGAAATATCAAATGGAAACTTAGACTCTAAGGATGATGAGGATTGTGGCTTTTTTAATCCAATGAGAGATGAATTAAATAATATTCAAAAGGGGTTTAAAGCAGCAGTTGAAGAAGAAGTTAAAAGTCAGAGAATGAAAACAGAGCTTATATCAAATGTTTCTCATGATTTAAAAACTCCATTAACATCAATAATTGCTTATGTTGATCTATTAAAAGGAGAAGAAGATGAGGAAAAAAGGAAAGCTTACTTAGAAACTTTAGAGAGAAAATCACAAAGGTTAAAACACTTAATAGAAGATTTATTTGAAGTAAGTAAAGCTACTACTGGAAATATTAATTTGAATATAATGGATGTGGACATTTCATATCTTATGAAACAAGTAGTTTTAGAATTAGATGATAAAATAAATGAAGCTGGTTTAGATATGAGACTTTCATTGCCAGAGGAAAAAGTAATCTTGCCACTAGATGGACAAAGAACTTACAGGGTATTTGAAAATTTAATAATTAATGTAGTTAAATATGCTCTTCCTAATTCAAGGGTGTATATAGATATTAAAGAGGGAAGAGAAAATGTTGATGTTATCATAAAAAATATTTCAGCAGATGAAATAACCTTTAATATTAATGAAATTTCAGATAGATTTGTAAGAGGAGATAAATCCCGTAATACAGAGGGTTCAGGATTAGGTCTTGCAATAGTTAAGAGCTTCGTTGAACTTCAAGGTGGAAAATTCCATATAGAAGTAGATGGTGATTTATTCAAAGCCATAATAAGCTTTAAGAAAAAGTAATTTAAAGAGTTATATCAAAATAATAAACCTTACAAACATATTCCGAGAATTACTAGATTTCGCTAAGAATTTATAATTATTACTCCGAAGATATTACTAAAGCTTCGAAACTTGCTACGCTTCGAACAGTCTCAGCTTCTTAACGTAATATCTTCTCCGTAATAATTTAAATTCTAAAGCTCATCTAGATATTCTCTTCATATTGTTTGTAAGGTTTATACTTATTTAAATACAGCTAATAGATTTTGGGAAGTTTTAAAGAAGTTTCTTAAAACACTAGATATATTAATAAAGTAATAAAGAAAGGTTCAAAGTAATAAAAAAATGCTTTGAACTCTATTTTTTTACCTAAAAAACTTATTTCACTAAAATTTATAAATGTGGTATAATGCTCGACAGAAGAAATGACTAGATGGAAAAGAGGAATAGAGAGAATGATAAAAAGTATAAAAAAGAATTTAAAACCTAAGATTCTTATAAGTAATTTAATCTTGATAATTGGTATAGTTATCTTTGTTACTTTATATGGAGCTGTCTTTGGAAGTGCTAATAGTCTTATAGGGGTATGCGCCATAACTGCAATGCTTATGTTTGTAGATGTTCATTTAAGTTTAAAATTAAATGAGGCTATTATAACTACAGTATTATCCTTTGTTCTTATGGGAGTTTCAAGTCAAATAGCTTCAATAAATCCATTTTTAGGATTTGTAGTGAATTTCATAAGCATATTTGTAGTTTCATATTTAGTTACTAATGCTATGGAAACAAAGGCATATTTGCCTTTTATACTTTGTTATGTATTTATAGAAGGAACTCCTATTACATGGAGTGAATTGCCAAGAAGACTTATAGCATTATTTGTTGGAGGAGCATTAATAGCTTTAGTTTATTATTTCAGTCATAGAAAAAAAGATGACTCTGATCATATGAATATAAGTGAAATGATAAAAACTATGAATAAAAATACCCTTCAATTTAACTTTTCACTAAGAATGGCACTGGCTGTATCCATAGCTATGTTACTTGGAAGCATACTTGGTTTTCAAAAATCAATGTGGATAAGCATTACTGCAATGTCAATAACTCAACCACATTTTGATGATACTAAGACTAGGGTTAAGGAAAGATTCTTTGGTACTTTAATAGGATCAGCAATATTTGTATTAATATTTGTTTATCTTGTACCACAACAGTTTAGTAGTATAGTTTTACTTATCCTAAGTTATATTTACACATTCATCAAGGAATATAAGATAAAGATGATATTCATAACCATGAGTTCTTTAGGGGCTGCAATGATTTTATTCCAACCAGGAGTTTCAGTACCTATGAGAATAGCTTTTATAGTAATGGGAATAGGTATAGCTTTAGTAGTAAATAAAGTTATCTATGGAAGATTAAAATTAGAGGAAAGCAATGAAGAATTAGATGAGACTATTAAAGATATAGATAAAGTAAATGATGAATTTTAGAGTAAATATACTATGTTAGAATTAGAGCTTTATAGAGCCAATTAAAGAGTATAAAGTTTAATTTTAGAAGAAGTATATTGTATTGATTAAAGTATATAAAATTAGCTTTTAAGAAAAGTATATTAAATATGCTTAAGCTAAATATCCATAATAATTAAAAATATATATTGAATTATTAAGAGGCTTGTACCAAAGTTACTCCTTAATAAAATTTATAGATTCCTAAAGAGATATAGTATATTACTTTTTATATTTCAAAATAATATAGAAGGTTTTATATTAATTAGTTTAAGGAATAGTTTTATAAGTTTTATAGTGAGTTTTGGTACAAGCATTTTTTATTAGATTTTTAATAATATATATAAGATTTAAATAAGGTTTTAAATAATAACAATAGAGCTTTAAAAAAGTTTTAGAGATATAGTTAAATG
>OGSU01000591.1_pt1 | contig 12132 bp, 16 predicted proteins | sample 1573911 | NCBI WGS metagenome assembly OGSU01 (sample SAMN03295839, study PRJEB24534) | human gut metagenome | isolation source: fecal sample 7 from infant 5 | host: Homo sapiens | place: USA: Pittsburgh, PA | collected 2014-07 | reverse complement strand
ATTTTAATAAATATAGTGTATTTTAAAAAAGACCGCCTTCTATAATTAATCCTAATTTTGAGCATATCTAATCAAATCTACTGGATTACTTCTATTGAAGTACCTTTTATACCTAAATATACATATTCACAACTTGAATCATTACATACTCCAATTGACTCTACTATTAAATTTTCTACATATATATCAATATCTATATTCTTCATATAAATCATGTTTATCACAGTAGTCTCTTAATATCTTTCTTTGCACTTATATGTTGACTACTATATGAAATAATATTCCTAATAAAACTTAAATTAAATTGTAAGAACTTAAATTATAATAATATTTATAATAAATTTCTTGATTTTAATTATGAAAAAGTTGAAATTCTCTCTTTAAAATCACAAATATAATTATCTCTTCATAAAATAACTAGTATTATAAATACCTAAGGAGTGTCTAATGAATCCATATTGTAATAATAGTATAAACTTTGAAAGGTTACCAAAGAAATTCCCACCTCAACATCAATCAGTTCAACCTGGAATAGAATCAATAATGGTTCCTAGTCCTATATTTGATAATCCTGATTATAAGGGCAGTGGAAAATTAAAAGGAAAATCAGTTCTTATTACTGGTGGTGATAGTGGAATTGGTAGAGCAGTTTCTATAGCCTTTGCAAAAGAAGGAGCAAATATTGTAATCTCTTATCTTTACGAAAATGATGATGCTGAAACTACAAAGAAATATGTAGAAAAATATGGTGGAAAATGCCACTTAGTTCCTGGTGATATTTCTAATAAAAACTTCTGTGAAAAATTAGTTAGATTTACAGTGGAAACTTTAGGTGGGATAGATGTTTTAATAAATAATGCTGGAGTTCAATTCCCTCAAAATAATATAAACTGTATTTCACAAGAGCAACTTGAATTAACCTTTAAAATAAATATTTTCTCAATGTTCTATCTTACACAAGAAGCTTTAAAATACATGAAAAGAGGAAGTACAATAGTAAATACTACCTCTGTTACTGCTTACCAAGGCAAGGAAAATCTTATAGATTACTCCTCAACCAAAGGTGCTGTAGTTACCTTTACAAGATCACTTTCACAATCAATCGTTAAAAATGGAATAAGAGTTAACGCAGTAGCTCCAGGTCCTATTTGGACTCCTCTTATAGTATCAAGTTTTTCAGAGGAAGAAGTAGCTCGTTTTGGATCTGATGTCCCAATGAAACGTGCTGGTCAACCTTTTGAACTCGCACCAGCATATGTCTACTTAGCATCTGATGATTCCTCCTACGTAACAGGACAAGTTCTTCATGTAAATGGTGGAACTATGGTAGATAGTTAAAAACTTTATATTAAAAAAAGCCTGTTTTTATTTAAAACAGGCTTTTTTTAATTCTATTTATGGTACGTTTCTCCGTATCAGTATTAAGTGAGGTTTTTATAATATTTTTACATAAAAAAAGATTGTAGTTTAAACCACAACCTATAATAATCTAAAATTATCTTCTATTTTGCTCTTTTTTAGCTCTTCTACAAGATATACATCTTGTTGGCTCATTTTCAAATCCTTTTTCTTTGTAGAATTCTTGCTCTCCTACTGAAAATATGAATTCACTTCCGCAATCTCTGCATTTTAATGTTTTATCTGACATAAACATTCCTCCTAAAATTAAAGATTCTAAATGGATATATAATCTCTAATTTTGAGAACTATTTATCTAAATGAAACTTTTTTTGTTAGCTACTCTGCTACTATTTTAGTATAACATAGTACTTAACTATTTACAACCTTTTATATTTATTTTTTTTAATTATTTAAAATTAATACATTTTTTTCTATATAACTATATCTAAATTCAACACCTTTAATCCAATATTTCTTAACATAAAAGAAAAAGGAATACCTTTAATAGGTACTCCTCCTTATTTTACTAGATATTCAACTAGTTTATCATTTATATTAAGTTTTATTTAGTCTATTTCTCTTAATTCATTTTAATCCATTTAAAGTAAAAATATCCATTATTTATGATAAGGTTCTCCGTATCAGTATTAAGTGAGGTTTTTAATAGTAAAACTTAACATCCTTTATAAAACTTATAGGTATTTCTCCTTCAACATGAACATATTCTCCTATATTAATATAGTCATCATTTAATTCATTTCCTCCAAATCTAGTTATATTTTCATACTTAGTAGTATATCTAGACCCTTGTCTATTAGCAATTAAACTTGAATCTGTATAATATACATTAAACCCTTCTTTAATTAACTCTTCATCATCAATTAAAATAGCTACTACTTGTTCTTCTTTTTTTAAGTTCTTTTCTTCCCTAATTATATTTACTAAAATATTATTTTCATTTAATTTTTCAAATGATACCACTCCAAAATCTCTATCCTTTTTTTTTCTAGGTTTTATGACTCCATCTTTTATAATACTTTCATAATTAGATTTACTTGTTAAATGTCTTATCATTTATCAATTACCTCCTAAAAAATGTACTTATACAAATATATTTTTTTATTTTTCAATATTTTTCAGATTAATAATAGTATTTATATTCTAACCTCTAAACTCAATACACTAACACCAACATTTCTCAATAGAAAAAGAAGAAGAATTATCATTTATAGATACTCCCTCCTCACACTCTCATTTATTGTTAGTTTTTTTGTGTCATTATCAAATGAAATTTTTATCTATTTCTTTCCTGGTTTTTTTAATGCTATTGCTATTACAAAGGTTGCTAAAGCACTAGCTCCATTTATAATCATTTTTTTAGTATCTTCTCTTTTTGATTGATGATAATTACAATACTTACTTCCATTTAATGCTTCATTATTACAACCTTTTTTCTTACAAGTATTATTCATAATTATTATCCCCTCCCTCTATAAAATCTTTTATATTATATTCTATTATTAGTTCATTATTATATTTAAGCTTATCCAACAACCTATACTGCCACTCATTATTATTACATCTTGGAGCTAGCCAATTTGATATCTTTCTTTCTTTTAGCTGAATATCTATTTCATTTAAATCCCCTATCATTAAATCAATCTTATACTTATCCATACCTTGACTTAATTTTAACTCTATCAAAGATATTTTTGCACGCTTTAAATATAGATAATCTTCACAAAGTTTATTAAACTTTCTACTTATATTCCATGTAGAAAACTTAACACTGCCAATATTCTTTTGTAAAAAATTCCTTTCTTCCCATTCCTTAAAAAAGTTCAACCCATCTTTAATTTCTTTCTTTATTACCTCTATAGCTTCATTTATTTCTATCTGAGCTCCATCCTGTAATCTATTTTTTCTATCTGAATCCACTTCGTAAAAAGACTGTTTTATCGTTTTTACAGCTCCATCGACCTTACCATACCTATCATTTCTTTGACCTCTTTCAATATCTTCTACTACACACATAATACATTCTAATTGTTCTTTGATAGCATCTAGTTTTTGTTCTGTTGCATACTCCCCTAATTTATCTAATTTTTTGTCATCTAAACCTTCTTTTATTTCTTCTAATTTAACTTGTTTTATTATTTTATTTTTGCTATCTACTATATTAGGTAATATTTCTCCTGCCTTACTTTCCATCAATTTTAGGTTTCCAATTTTCAACTCTTCTATAAATTCTTCTGGAATAATAACTTTTAAAATTGGTTCAACATCTTTATTATATTCTTCTACAACGTTAACTATATCAGCTATTGGTTTAATAAATATATCTTTTATCTTCTCTATATCTTTTTTATCCATATGATTTAATTCTTTATTTTTTACATTAAATATTTTTTTCTCCATAACCCCCACCATATTCATAGTATTTTATTCCTATATTTTCTATTATATCAAATTTAATTATAATTTTTAATAAAATACTAAATAATGATAATTAAGTATTTAAATTTTTATTTCCTAATTGCTTTTATTTATCCTATAATAGCAATATCTAAATCCAATACCTTCAACCCAATATTTTTTAACATAAAAGAAGAAGGAATACCCTTAATAGGTACTCCTCCTTCTTTTACTAGATATTCAACTAGCTTATCATTTATATTAAGTTTTATTGAGTCTATTTTTCTTGATTCATTCATTGTTATTTCAGATATTATCATATGTAGTAACTTTTTCTGTTGCTCTCTACTTACACTACTATTTAATACTTTACTGAAATTCATAAGTATATCTTTAATGAACTCATATGGTATCTCTTCACTTACCTCCTCAGAAATTGTGTTTAGTAACGGCTTCTTTTCTTCTTCTAAAATTCTGATTTTCTCATTTAGTTCATTCTTTCTAGTTTGAAACTCATCTTTAGTTAAGATGTCATCCTCATATGCTTCAAAGATTTTTCGTTTTCTTTTGTCCAGTTTTTCTAGCTCCTTATCTATGTCACCTAACAATCTTTTAGCTGGTTTAACTTTATCTTTTCTTTCCTTATTAATGTTTTTAACAACTGCTTTAATCATTGCTTCATTAGATACTAGTTCTTCAATCTTTTTAAATACATGTTCATTAGCTTTATCTACTCTTATTGTATTACTATTGCAAACTGAAGTTCCTTTATTCTTCCAATTACCACAACAGTAATAAGCTATTCTCTTTTTAGTACCATCTGCTAATGTATTGGTTGTCCTAGAAATCACCATACCAGCTCCACACTTAGGACATCTTAGTATTCCCGTTAATGGATATTCTCCATCATATATTCTTGAGGGCTTTCCTTTCTTACTTTCTAGAATTAATTGAACTTTATCCCATAGCTCTCTATCTATAATAGCTTCATGCTTTCCTTTAACTCTTATTGGATTAGGATTTATATTCCTTCTTCTTTTCTCACTCCAATTTTGTCTTACATTATATCTTATTTCTCCTATGTATACTGGATTAGTTAGTATATCTCTTATACTTCCTACTGAAAAGTTATTTCCCTTTTTAGTTTTATATCCTAATTTATTCATTTTATTAGTTATTGCTTTATATCCCTTTCCTTTACTATATTCATTAAATATAAATCTTACTATTTCGGCTTCTTTTTCATTGATTTCTAGTTTGTTTTTCCCCTTTTTTTCTTCTTCTGGTGAGTTATTTGGTACTAAGTCATATCCTAAGACTCGTCCACCGCACCAATTTCCAGATTTTGCCTTTGCAATCATCCCCATCTTAACGTTCTGTGCAATAGTCCCCCTTTCAAACTCTCCTATTAAAGCCATCATTTGAAATTGCATTCTTCCTGCTGGTGTATCTGTTTCAAAAGGTTCTGAATAAGATTTGAATGTTATATTGTTTTTCTCTAATAGATTTACAATCTTTAAAACATCTTCTAACTTTCTACTTACACGGTTTATCTTCCAAGATATAACCATATCGAACTTTCCTGCTTTAGCATCACTTAAAAGTTCTTTTAATGCTGGTCTATCTTTTATGTTTTTTCCACTTATTCCTCTATCAGAATAGCATTTATAGATTACATATCCCATCTTCTTACACCATTCTTCTAGTAATCTTTCTTGTTCATCTATACTGTAACCGTTCTCAGATTGTTCTTCAGTACTCACCCGGCAATATATGGCAATCAATTTCCTTCTTTTCTCAACTTTTATATCATTAACCAATTTCTTAAATCCCATAGAACTCCTCCTAATCTTTAATCAAATTTATAATATATACTTAACTTTTATTTTTATATCATTTAAGAATTAGATTATTTAGAAGTTACCCACTATAGGATAACTTCTAAATCTTTATTAATTTTTAAAGCTCTATTCTGATTAAAGCAAATCTACCTTGTTATTTATGTACTCCATGCTCATCATGTTGTTTTTCTCCATTTCTGAATATCTCTCTTCTTTTAACTTTCTGTCATGTTCTATAATAATTTCACCATCTTCGATATTATAAACATTAGTAACATTCATATATTCTCCACCATTTTTAATTTCAATTTTTAATTCTATTACAACTTCAGCACCTATTAATTCATTCATATTAAATTTTTCATACTCATCATATACATTAAAATCACTTCCTTTAATAGCTTTAATTAATTTATAAAATAAGTATGTAGTCCAAGGGGCTATAAGCATGTATTGTTTTATTGATGTTCCATTCTCTATTTCAAAAGTTATATATCCTTGCTCAAAAACTTTACCCTTAACAATCTTTTTGTCATTAAATTCACAGCTTACTATTTTACATTTCTTATATCCTTCTTCTATTTTTACACTTACTCCATCTTTCTTTATGATTGCCATATTTATCTCTCCTTTTATTTTTCTATTTTCTGCTTACTTATTGATTATTTTTTATTGGTTATTTTCTTTAATCCAATTTATGAACCATTCACTATTCATTATTTCTTCTTGTTCTTTTATGCTTGTCCTATTCTCACATATTTGAATTATTGAATCTTCTAATCTTATCTTCTCTATTTTTCTATTGCTCTCCATTATGTACTCCTCCTAAATCATTTAATTTCACTAAGCACCGAACTATATAAGTTCAATGCTTAGTAGATTTTCTAATTTTCTTCTAACTCATCTATTTTTGAAGCTATTATGTATAGGCTTATTATCTCTGTTATTGCTTCAACTATATCGTCTATTGTTAATTCATCCATATGTTATTACCTCCAAATTAATCTATAGTTATTATCGCTACTTTATGATTTTCGTATGTAGTGTATTTAACTTCTGAAAATGTAATTGAAGTTTTGTTACTAAAATCTAATTGATACATTTCGGTTAGCTCATTTACTATACCAGCAGAATATATAGTCCCTTTTGTTTTAGAGTATTTTATACTTAAAAAGTTTTGATTGTCTGGTAATCTTTCTCCTACAGCAATTGCATTATCTGAACATGAAATTAGTATTTTAGGTGGATTACCTAACTCCTTCATGACATTATTTGAAAAGACAATCCTTTTACCACTTTTTTCAGTATTTATTATAGTAGCTACTCCTTGATTGCTTTTTATTACACTTTTCTGTTTAGACTTAGAAGCCTTAAAGTTTTCTAGGTTGTACTGTTGTTCTTGGTTTACTTCCTCAATTTCTTCTATTGTTTCTTCTATTGTTTCTTCTACTATTTCTTGGTTTTGTATTTCTTTTCTTTCATCTTCCTCGCTCATCTTTTTAAAGATGTCCATTGGTTTTGTTCTTCTTTTTACTACTGCCATTTTTTAATCTCCTTTTACTTATTATTTGATTTATTCATTACCTCACTTTTAGGACTCACTCAGTCCTTTTCTCAGTCTCTTAGTCTCAAGTCTATTCTATTGATTTATGTAGTCTAGGACGTATGGACGCATATGTTACCACCTTCTTTCAGTTTATTATTCATGAAACATCTTCTTTTTGATATTTCATGAATTTTCTTAGTCCTTTAGCCCTAGTTGTTGGTACATCTAAATTTCAGCATTTTATCTTAGCCACCAATTAGCCACCTAGTTGTCCAAATATTCTAGAATCATCTAATGAAATCCTAAAACATCCAACTATTTTTACTCCAGTATGGTATCTAAATGAATTTGATTTCTTACTTTCACATTCATATCCTAATGACTTAGCATAAGCATCAAATTTCCTCCAGAACTTTTGAACACTTATTTTAGCTTGTCCTTCCATTCCATTAGCTCTAGCCCAGCTTTTGTATGTATTGTAGATTATTCTATTATCTTCTCTATGGTCACTATGTTCTTCTTCAACGCATTGCTCAAAGAATAGTATCATCGGATTAAGTTCCATTTCATACTGTTTAAGTAATTTATTGGAACTATTACATTCAGAAAATCTAAAATTATTTTCTTTTAATCTCCTTAGACCTACTAAAGCCCAATTAAATATTCCATTAAGTTCTTCTTTTAGTTTTTCTCTTAAATAGAAATCTCTATCTTCTTCTTTAACTACATTTTTGAAATGAAGCATACATAGTCTTCTCATAAAAGCATAACCTCCATCATTTGTATGAGGTAGATTATTTGTTGAAAATACCATTCTAGCAGTAGGCTTAAACTGAATTACAGGTTGATTTTTCTGTTCAGCAGTTATTATGTCTTCACCAACTATAGCCTTAAAATATTGAGTATTAAGAGAAGCCCCATTAAACTCATTCTCGTTGCTAATGTTAGCTAACTTTCCATATATACATACTCTAGAAAATGGTCTACTAAGTTCATTCATTGGTATACTTGAAATATTTTCTTGACCAATAAGTTCACTAATGATATCAATAAAAATTCCTTTACCGTTTTTTCCCAAGCCGTACAAGATTAGTGCTTTTTGTGCTCTTGTTTCTGCTGTTAAAATATACCCAACCCACTCTTGTGCAAGATTTATAGCTTCTTCATCACCATTAAAACATTGATTAAGAAATCTAATGAAATTAGGACATTCAGCTTCTTCATTGTAATCAACAGGGATTCTAATACTACTGTAGAACTCTGCTCTATGTTCCATTAAGCTATATGTATTTAAATCAAACATACCATTTCTAAGATTTATATATCTCTTGTTAGAGTTAAGTTCCTCTTCAAAAAATACTATTCTTTTTAAAGCTCCTATGTATTCCTTTTCATTTTTCAAAGACCATATATTATCCGAATAAGTTTGTAGCTTACCTCTTAATTTCTGAAACAAGTACATATCAGAAATCTTATTCCATATGCCATCGTTATATACATAAAACGAATCCTTATTATAGATAATTTGTAATTTTTTAGCTGTAAAAGTGGCAAATTTATTAGGATTAAAGGATTTTACCTTTCCAGTTTTCTTTGAAAACTCTATCCCCATTTCTTCACACTCTATGATTTTTTCATCTTCTAACATACATTTTCTCCTCACTTATTTTTATTAAGTAAGGTAATGAATTTCTTATGTTGTTTACAAGTTCATTATATATCAAATTAATAACGATATTATTTTTTAAATCTTGTATTGCTTAAGACTTTCCTAGAAAATGGATTATATTATAAAATACCATTTTCCTAAATTTACTTTAAATTCCTTACTATTTCATCAATTTTCATTTAATTTCACTATTTTAAATAACACTTTTTTCCGGTATACAATTAAAGACTATTAGAAGCCATATCACTCCTAATAGTCTTTACTCATATTAATTATTTCTTTAATCTCATTAGTATAACTTTTCTTCGATACTATAGTTCTATCTTTAAATTCGTTTTCTAATAAATCTTTAATTTTCTTTATACATTCACTATTGCCTCTATTCTTAATGTAAATCAAATCAATATTTTTTTTATCTCTAATCAATTCCTCTAATTTGTATTTTCCAAGAATATCTTCCTTAACTATTAATATGATACTCTTATTATTACTTAATTTTTTTATGAACTTATTAAATATATTATCCTCAAAATTTCTACCAGAGTAACTTTCTAATAAAATATTATTATTTTGACCAACACCTGTAATTAAGTATAACCCTAATTTCTTTTCTAATTTATTTTTACTTGTAATAAGCCTATAACTTTTTTTATTAATCTCCTCTATCTTATCTCTTAATTCTTTTACCTTTTCATCTTTAGAAGAAATATAATCACTAAAAATTTCTATAATAATATTACTATTACTATTTATATCTTTCACTTTCCTATGTATAAAATTTAAAATTTTTTCTTCTTCTATTTTATTTTTCAACTCTTCCTGTTTTTGTAAATACTCTAAAAAATCATAACATAATTTCTTAATCTGAAATATTTTACTTTTAGCTATAATCTCTTTTTCATACGATATATTTTCAGTTTTTATATTAAACAAATCTACATATATGATGTCATCATAGTTTAAACATATACTATCAAGTTGTTTTTTATAATCTATATTTATATTTTTAAGAAATTTTTTATATTGTTGATTAGTATAGGATAAATTGAATTCTTTCTCTATATATTCTCTTAATATATTTTCATTCCATTCTAAATATTTAAACCCTTTAATAAATGGTGATTTACTTAATGTATTTTTTAACATATTTCTTTGAAAATCATAAAGTTTATTATTCCCATTTTTTAAAATCCCATAACTATAATTATTACTTAACATCTTATTAAATCTATCTCTATACTTGTATAATGTTCTTCTACTTATATCATATTTTTCACATATTTTTTCCCCAGTTAATTCAGAAAAGTAATAATCATTAACAACTCTTAACTCCTTTTTTCTTTCTTCTATAACATCATTGTTGTTTAATTCATTTTCTATATAATCTCTTACTAATTCTAAATTCTTATCTATTTTTCTTTTCATTAAAATTCTCCATAAGTATAAATTATTTTTACTTATATTTTAAATATTAAATTAAATAATATCTACCTAAAAGTAATACCTCCCATGTAAACAAGTGTTTTTATTTACTCTAAATAAAAAAAAAAAGAGGTTCAACCCTCTTTTTTATTGTTGTATTTCTATTAATTCTCCATTAGAATACAATCTATATCTCGCTAATATTGTATTATCATCAAACTTTATCCAATCCTTATCTTTAGCTACAACATCAAAATACTTTTTACCAGTTTCATCTATATTTAAATCTGATGATAGTTCATAGAAATTACGTGTATTTCCATTATCAGCATTCATTTTATCTAACATTTCTTGTGCTACTGTTTTTGAAAAGTTATTCTCGTCTGTTTCACTCTTCAACTTATTTTGTTTCTCTTTTTCTAAAGCTTCTTTTTCTTTTCTTTCAGCCTCTTCTTTAACATAATTATCTTTTCTTTGATTAGATAACAATTCACTAGCTTTTACGTGTAAGTCATACATAGTATTTATATCTGCTTGTTCTATATATTGCCATTCTGATGTTTCTTTACTTAATTCTTCTGCTTGTTCATATTCTCCTTTTTCAATTAAGCTTTTAACCTCTTCTATTTTTACTAAAAATTCTTTTCTTATTTTTTTAACATTTAACAATTCTTTTTTTAGATTGTCTACATCATCTTTTAATCTATCATATTTTTTATAACTGCTATCAATTTCATTAAGATATTTCAATCCAGAATCTACTCCTGAACTTTGAGCCTTTTGGTAACTAACAACCACATTCCATAATTTATCTATTTTTTTATTATTTCCATCAACAACAGTATATAATATATCCCTTGCATTATCATAATCACCATCATTAATAGCTACTTCGGCTTTCTTTATTACTGCATTTTCTTCATTGATTCTTTTGCCTATAATTCCTCCTATAAATAACAGTATAAGAACAACTAATCCTATTATTATAGACTTATTTTTCTTATTCATATACTTAGCTCCCCCTTTATTAAATTATTTCTTCCCTTTAATTTTAGAGTAAATAAAAGAACCTATTAGAAATAAAACTACGATAACTATAGCTAGTTTTATCAAAATCCATAATACTGTAAATATTCCTCCAATTAATCCACTCATCCAATTAACTATGAAAGCACCTACAGCACAACATAGAAGCCACTCACCAGCCATTGCTCCAAATCCTAAATACCATATCTCGAAAATATTATTAATTAGAATAAAAAATCCCGTTCCTAATATCAATGTAAATATAAGTGCAATTAACGCTGTTAATCCTCCGGCATCAAAAATATTCATCAAATTACCTCCATAATTCCAATATTTTTATCTAATTTTAATATTATTTCTATTTATTATTGATTGAACCCATCTCTCTGAATAATCTAATTCTTTAGCTAATTTTCTTACATTTTTACCATTGTAATTCTCTTGTAAATATTTAATTACATATTCTTTAGAGTATAATTTCTTAGGAAAATTAAATTGTTGACCTCCAAATACACTATGTATTTCTCTTGTAACTTTTTCACCCATATGTTCAAAAATAGTAGAATACACTCCATTAAAATATTCTTTTTGAATATCCATATATTAACTTCACCTCCCATAAAAAATAATAGCTACTTTGAAATGATTATTCATGCGAATAATTCATTGAAAAAATCATTAAAAACTTACTGAAAATTAATTTTTAATTTAATATAAAAAAAGTTAATGCTCCTAAAATATAGAAACATTAACTCTTTTAATTTTATTTATTGGTATTATATATAATTTAATTATTATTATTAGTTGTATAT
>OGSU01000586.1_pt1 | contig 12223 bp, 16 predicted proteins | sample 1573911 | NCBI WGS metagenome assembly OGSU01 (sample SAMN03295839, study PRJEB24534) | human gut metagenome | isolation source: fecal sample 7 from infant 5 | host: Homo sapiens | place: USA: Pittsburgh, PA | collected 2014-07 | reverse complement strand
CTATATTCAGTGCGTGGTTAAATGGGCATATAGATGATAACTCTAGAGCTACTGTGCTTTCTATAAATGGACAAATGAATTCCTTAGGTCAAATTTTAGGTGGACCGATTATAGGAATCATAGCTACAAATATTTCAGTAAGTATTGGTATAGTATGTACTTCATTATTAGTAGCACCAGTATTAGTGTTATATATTATTTCTATGATAATGGATAAAAAAATATCATGAATATAAGGGATTAAAAATGAAGATAATTTGATTGAACAATACAAGAAGGTTCGTAAATTTTTTGTAGAAATCTTCAAAAACACTTTTAAATTACAATATTAGAATTAGGTTAATTACTGTATTAAAAGATAAATTAAATATATATTATTAACTTAGAAAAACAAACTTTTACTTGTATTTATGTATACAAGTAAAAGTTTTTTACTTTCTTAGAAGGGAGAAATTTATAATGAAAAAGGTTTATTTAAAAAATCAATTAAAAGGATATCCTATAGAAGTAATCAGTAATGTTTTAGACGTCATTAATGTATTAGGTGAAAATTATGGAGCTAATAGAGATATAGAGAAAGATTTAGGAGGATATGTATTAATACTTGAAACAAAAGAAGATGTAGAGAAAACTAAAAGTGTAATATTAAATGGTATCATACCAGAATATACTGATATAATTGAATGTAGTGAAGGAGTTAACTGGACTTCTTCACTATTTTTGCTTTCAAGTGATTATGCAATTGTAGTAGTATGTACTGAAGAACTTTCTAAGTTCTTAATAGAATAAGACATGGAGGTTTAGTAATATGAGTAAAAAGACAGAAGAAAAAATAATTAAAGAAACTAAATACTGCAAGATAATAAATCAAGGAAAAGTTGGAGAAGGAGAGTACACATACTCGATAGAGAAAATCTACATCAAGGAGCTAAAGAGAGATGAAGTAAGATTCTGTGTCTACAAGGCAACTAGAAGAGGAGATGAAACATACATTCCAAGAAGTCTTGATGTAACAGAGCTAGAACTAATAGAGTTAATAAAAGAGTCAATAAGAGAGAAAGTATTTTCAGAAGGATTCATTGAAATGTTAAAACAAGAAATAAATAAAATCTAAAAGTCTTAATTGCTACAAGTATAGTGATTAAGACTTTTTACATTTAAATAAAAGTATAGAAAGAGGTAGTATAAATGTTTAATAAAGATAATGTGTTCATTGCAGTTAATGAAGAAGTTTCTTCATTAATTCAGCAATATATAATAAGAGAAATTAAGAAGGTATTAGATAAATACAAGGGTGTAGCAACAGAAGAAATAAGAGGTGTAGAAAAATTAATAAACAGTATAAGCAATGAAGAGTTAAAGGAGGAATTCCTAAATGATTGGAGCATGTCAGTAAAGATAGCAAAAGAAATTGGAGAAAATGAAGTTGATGACAGGATAATTTCTATGTACCAAAATCTAAAAGGTAATGGATTAGAAGAATTATCAATAGGTCATGTTATTAATTGGTGTAATGAGTTAGATGAACAAGGTTATGTAATGCTTGATGATTATAGCATAATTTATAAAAGTTCAGCTAATCTAAAAGATGTTGCAAGAAGGTTATTAGATGAACTACTTGATGATGCGATTTATGTTAATTCCTTAATAGATAAGGACTCACTAGTTGAATATTGGATAGAGCAAACAAGTAAAGAAGATGTAATAGATGACTTAATTAGAGGAAATAATATTGAAGAATTATTAGGGCTTGCTCCAGAAACCATATATGAAGATGAATATAATAAATATTTATATTCTGAAATAGATTGTTAAGAGGTTATATCTTAGTTAATAAGGTATAGCCTTTTTACTTTTTAGATAAAGATGAAAAACTAATAATAAGGAGATATAGAAAATATGTTTAATAAAAATAATCGATACATGACGAGAGGTATTAAAGAAGCCTTGGATATCTCATTACAGATGATGTTATGGAAGATGGTTGATGACTTAAAAGAAAGTAAAGAAATAGAGCTAGATTATTTACAAGTATTTAAGATAAGAAGAAATAATGAAGAATTAATAATAGAGTATACACAAGAAGCACCAGAATATAAGAAAATCTATACATTTAATAAATCAAGTAGCTTAGTAGAAGAAGATTTAAAAATATTCATAATTGATGAGAATGATTATAATATCATGCTTTTAGCAGAAGAGTATTAATTAAAAAGTATGATAAATGAAGATTGTAATAATTTAAGAAATAGGAGGAGAAAGTCATGGATATAGTAACAGTAATAAAGGTGCTTGGAACAGTATTAACAGTTGTGGCAACTTCAATAGAAGCAACAACTAAGAAGTAGTATGAAATAAGGTATCATCACAATTAATAAGAATAATAAATTAATTGTGATGATATTATAACAATAAGCTAATTTTTTTTATAACAATAATAAACTACTAGAAAATATCGTTGTAATAGTAGTGTCGATGTAACGATAGTGACGATATTTTCAGTAAGAATAAGATTGAGGAGAAAGAATAGAAGAAGTCCAAGTAAAGATGTAATTTATCTTGAACGTAGGGTAAATAGAAAAACTGTAACTACAATCAATCTAAGTATATCTAAAAAGCAACGTTAACACATCAGAAAACAGAGATTTTACAAAAGGTGAAGAAATGTAGCCATAGAAATGAAAAACTGCGAAGAGAGGATAAATTGAATGTTTTCTAAATAAGATGGTAAACAATAAAGAAAAATCAGTAAATAATAGCTTCATAACTATACAAACTAGGATAACAAGGCATGAAAGACTATGAGATGTTGAAGCAATAGGAGAAATCCTAGGCTCAATAATTCCACTTGAAATCAAGGATAAGTCATAACATATAATATGTACAGGAAAAATCTAAATTCACTCAAAAATAAAAAGAATTGAAATGATAAAACATAAAAATAATGGAACTTGGAACTAGGGAGTAGGAACTAAGGACTTGGGACTTGGAAAGAGTAACGGGGGGATAGGGGGGCTAAAGCCTTATAATAAAAATAAGAATTGAAATAGATTAATAAAAATCTATTTCAATAATAAATAAAAATGATAGGAAGAAGTATATAATAATAAAATTACAATAATAAGATAATTAAGAATGATACAAGATAAAAATAATTAATGAAGAAATTTCGATAATATCAAGTAATAATTAATGACTATAACAATTAAAGTTACTGATAATAAAGAAGATATAAAGTTATAAGAAATAGATACAATAAGATAAAGAAAATCTAATCAATATATAATGATATAATTAAGATAATATAACAACAAAAGTAATTAATTAAGAAGATATAATAACTATATCAATTCATATAAATAAAATTAAGAATGTCTAACCAATTACAATAGATAATAAAATAATAATAAAGAAATAGATATACCAATAAAAGAATTATATATAATAATAAGAATAGATAAAAATGTAATGTAGCAATAAAAGAGAAATACATCAAAAAGCAACAATAACATACTAGAAAATAGAGATTTCAGAAAATGAGAATAAATAATAACACTCAAAATAAAAACAACAAAGAAATAGTAAATCAACCGTTTTAACTGATGTAGTCAAATATATATTATAAATCTGATAAAGAGTTAATGTTTCTAATAAAAGAAGCATTAACTCTTTTTATATTAAATAGGTGATTTTACAAGGAAAAATCACTTATCTTTTCAATATTATGAAAACTTTTGAAAGGAGGTAATATTTAATGTGAAAGAAAAGGGGTTGATTGAACAAGAAAACATGAGTAAAAAGAGTGAAAATTACAGAGGTATCCATAAAGATATGGTTGAAGTTCTAGGACATGATATAACTATAAAGGTATATGAAAATTATAAGGGGCAACAGATAACATTTCCAATGAGATTATATTCAGATAAATATGTGATAGATTATCTAAATAAATATTACAATGGAAGGAACTTAAAACAGATATCAAAAAACTTAGGATACACTTGCAATTGGCTACAAAAAGTAATAAAGAAAAATGAAATTAAAAGAACGATTGAGAGGAGAATAAAAAATGTCATTTTTTGTATGGAAAACATCTATTCAATGTAAATTGAATGATATAAAAACAGATATTGTAGGAAGTCATAGAGAAAGAGAAACCAATAGATATATTCGTAAAACAAAGCAAGAAGCTAATCCAAGTATAGTTACTACAAAAGAGCACTTAGAATATTATTTAAAGAAAAAATATAATTTAATATATATAGAGGGAGAACTATATCATGAAATGGAGCAAAAGGATTATAAAAAAATATTAAATAGTGTTGGAAAGACAATGTCTAAGGTAGGAAAAAATACAGCACTAGTAAGTGGAGTAGTTACAGCTGGAATGAGTCCTTTTACAATACCACTTGTTTTAAGTGCAATGTTTCTTGGAGTAATATCTAAGAGCGATTTAGATAATTATGAATATATAATTGATAAAAATGAGGAGCGTATAATATTAAAACATAAAGGTTATAATCCAAAAGCAGATTAAAAAAAAAGAGGGCGACCTCTTTTTTTTTATACAAGGAGTTCCTAGGGTAAAGTAGATTAAGGTAATAGAAGCAGGGAAATCAAGGCTTTGATAATTCCCCTTGAAAGTTAAGGGAATTCACAACAAATAATATATACAGCATTATTAAGAACTTTCTATAAAACTTTGATTTACTAGCATTAGAGCAAGGAGTTCCTGGGGCGAAGTAGGTTAAGGTAATAGAAGCAGGGAAATCAAGGCTTTGATAATTCCCCTTGAAAGTTAAGGGAATTCGCAACAAATAATATGTACAGCATTAATAAGAATTTTCTATGAATCTTAATAATATGTATAAAAGAGCTAAGAAAATCTTAATGTTAGGAGTGATGTAAGTATAAAGAAATAAGAGATTGAAATAAATGGAGGGAAGTATGTCTTTAGAAGAGCAATTAAAAGAAATTAATGACATGGGAATAACAATATGTAATAAGACATATAAATTCAAAAGTTTTAGCCCTAATAAGTTTGCTGAATATGTCTCAAAAAATTCTAACCTGATTTATAGCAAAGGGGATTTTTACAATTATAAGAATGGAAAATGGACAAAGGTTGAAGAGTTAACAGTTTTACAAAAGATAAGAAATTTACTTCATAAATATTATAAAGATATATGGAGCACTAAAAGAGAGAAAGAATACATAGAAGCACTAAAAAGAATAATTCACTATGATGGTGAGTTTAATAATAATAAAAGATACATAAATATGTTGAATGGGATGTATGACTTAGAGAAATTTATTTTAGTTGAACATAATAAAAATTTTTATAGTACTATACAAATACCAATCAACTACTTACCAAATGCTGAATGTCCTATGTTTATAAAGTTTTTAAAAGATAGCTTTCAAGATGATGAAGAATCAGAGAAACTTGCTCAAGAATGGGCAGGATATCTTCTGACAGCAGAAACTAAAGCTCAAAAAGCACTACTACTTTATGGTTCAGGAGCTAATGGAAAAGGTGTATTTATAGATTTAATTAGTGAATGTATAGGAGAAGAGAATATATCTAATATTCCGTTGAATGAACTTCATAGAGGTTTTTCAAGAATATGTCTACTAAATAAACTTGCTAATATAAGTAGTGAAAATGAGACTAATGGAAAAAGCATAAACACTCAATATTTCAAAATGATTACAGGTGAAGATATTATAAATGCTGAACAGAAAAATAAACCAGTTATTTCATTTAGAAATACAGCTAAAATAGTTTTATCTACTAATAACCTACCACATACTAGAGATAATAGTTATGGATATTGGAGAAGAATAAGTGTACTTAACTTCTGTAATACAGTAAAAGAAGAAGATAGAGATAGAGACTTAAAAGATAAGCTAAAAACAGAACTACAAGGGATATTTTTATGGGCAATTGATGGATTAAAAAGACTTAAAGAGAATAACTATAAATTTACAGAATCTAAAAATTCAGAACAAGTATTAAGTCAGTATCAAAGAGAAATTAATCCATTTATATTATTTTTCGAAGAATGTATTCAAAAAGTTGATAAAAGCTATAGAGAAGATAATAGAGTAATATATAAAAGTTTCAAAATGTGGGCTAAGGCTAATGGAATGGAAGGACTAGCTCAAATAAGCGTTCAGAAATTCTGGAGAAAATTCGAAGAAGAAGCTAAAAGACTTGGAATAGAAGAGTGTGTTTCCAAAAAGTCTGGAAATGTAAGATACCATACATGTGTGAAAGTAGTTGGAGATTTTAGATTTGATGAAGTAAATAATCCTGTGTACAGAGGGACATTGGGTGGATAAGGGCAAATGTAGGACTAAGTAAGGACAAATAAAACTAAGTAAAATCAATACGTTGGGCGGAGTGGCATAATAAAATAAATTTTTCTAAAAAATATCTCTAAAAGATATTTTTTTTTTCTATAAATAAAGTAAATAACATACAAAATACGCCCCTACGCCCAATGTAAGTAAAATCAATAAAATACAACAACTTGTCTATGGACAAGTTGAGATAAATTGAATCCAAAAGAAAAAGGAGAATAAAAAATGTTAAATAAAATTCAATCAAAAACAATAAATGATTCTATAGAAAAAGAAAGAGTAATGGATACTAAAGAAGCTAACACAATTACTGACTTAAATCAATTCAAAGCTTCAGAAAGTAAAACAGTGAATAGAAATAATAATGGAGAAGGAATAATGTCAGTAGTAAATGCAAAAACAGGAAAAAGAATAACATTATCTCGACAACTGATGGATAAATTAAATAATCCAGAAAAAATAGTTATTTCATTTAATGATAATAAGATAGCAATAGCAAAACAACTACCTAATAATGAAAATTATTTATATATAAAACATTATAAATCTAAAGGAATTCTTTACTCAGCAGGGATTGTAAATGAAATAACTTGTAAATACAACTTAGATTTTAGCAATAAAACATCTATTACATTTTCTGATGTTGAATATATTACTTATGAAAAAGATATAGTAGCAATAATCACTGTAGATAATAACAATTAGTAGGAGTGGATGATATGAATGAATTAAAAATAAAAGATGTAGAAAATTTAATTAAAGAAATAATAATGATTTATAAATATCTAGAGAATATTCATAGAGGTATAGATATAGTTCCAAGAGCCAAAAGTTTAATAGATTACGAAGATATGGATGGGGATAGGCTTGATTTACTTAGGTATCATCAAATAAATGGTAATTATTATGATGAAACAAAAAATCAATAGAGGTATTAGTATATGAATAATGATACTTTTTAGTACAATGTTTAGTTAGTAGTTCAATAAAGATGATAAATTCAAGGTGAAAAAAAGGAGAAAGTAAATATGGAAGTTTTAAATAAAATAAAAGATAGAAATATAGGTTTATATATAAGAAAAGAGAATTACAATGAGAATCTTTCAACAGGATATGGAAGGTTACAATGGCTAAGACATGAGCTTGAGGAACATAAAGGAGAAATAAAATTATATATAGATGAATATGGTAGTGTTCTGATGTTTAGTGAATTAATGAGTGATATTAAAGATGGTGAGATTGAAGGATTACTACTATGGTCAATAGAAGATATTAGACCTAATTTAATAGTTAGTTTAGGGTTGGAATGTGAAAATATGAAAATACCAATAGTAAGTTTTTGTGAATCCTATGAATGGATTAATGAACTAGTAGAAAATCAAAAAACATTTAAAGATAAGAAAGTTGGATAAGGAGAGATAAACATGACTAAAGATAAGCAAATAAATGAGGTAATAGATTTAATTTCAGAGGTGATAATCAAGTATATGGTACAAGAAAAGATGATTCAAATCAAAGAAACTGATAATTTAGAAAATATAGATAGAATATAGTATTAAAAATATATATAGAAAAGGAGTAGTTATCTATGGAAGATACAAGAGTACAATTTATATGTGAAGCGAGTAGATATATGGAAATGAAAGATAAAGATGTATGGATACATTTCCAGAAACAGATAGTAATTAAAAAGAACAAGAGAAGTAAAAGAAAAGAAGGGTGGATTGAAAACTTAGCTATAGAAATTGCAATTGCTACGGAAAGTGATGATGTAGTTTTTAATGAAACAGAGGAAAGTATAATAATAGATTTTTTTCATTGTGCACATTTGCAAGGGATTTTTCAAGGTGAATTTCAAGAACAGTGTTGTAAAGCATTAAATTGGATAGCAGAAGCAGTGAAAAAAGTGATGAAAAAATTCAGAATTAAAAATTATAGCTTAACTTATATTTTTGAACCATATGGGAAAACAGCAGAAGAAGTAGAAAGAATGCTTTTAGAGGAAAATAATATAGTATATTCAGAAAATGATGATAGGGATGTACCATTTTTTTAGAGGATAAAAAGTAATTAATAATGGAAAATATCGAAGTGTTGAAGTATCGAAATGACAATAACAACGATATTTTCCGTTATAAAAGTAGAAGTTAAGTATATATTATAAATTTGATAGATAATAGTAAGTAATAATGGAGGAAGAAAATATGATTAATAATTACGTAACAATGGATAGTTCAATACAGGAGTTAATAAAGAGAATCAATAGAGTTCCTAGAATTGGAATATACTGTCGTGTAAGCACCATAGAACAGGCAGAAACTGGTTATAGTATAGATGAGCAAGAAAGATTGCTCATTGATTGGTGTAACAAGAATGGGTTAGAAGTTTTTAATTGCTACTCTGACAGAGGAATAAGTGGGAAAAATATACAAAATAGACCAGCATTAAAAGCATTATTGAAAGATGTAGAAGATAGAAAAGTAGATATGATAGTGAGTTGGAAGCTAAACCGTATCAGTCGTAAGCTTTCAGATGTTCTTAAAATAATGGATTTACTAGAGAAAAATAATGTTACATTTAAGTCTTATTCAGAGCCATTTGAAACTACTACACATGTAGGAAGAATGCAAATGCAGATGATGGCAATGATTGGGGAGTTTGAGCGTGGGACAATCTCTCAAAATGTAAAAGTTTCCATGTGTGCTAAAGCTAGAGCAGGCGAATGGTGTGGTAACCGTGTTCTAGGCTATGACTTAGTACCAATGGAAGGTACAGAGAACAATAAGAGGAGAAAATCAAGGTTAGAGATAAATAAGGAGGAAGCTGAAATAGTAAGGATAATATTTAATGAGTATGCTAGTGGTAAAGGGTATAAAGCAATTACTAATAAATTAAATAAACTAGGATGTAAGACTAAGAAAGGAAACAATTTTTCACAAGGTTCAATTAGAGATATTTTAATGAATCCAGTATACATAGGAAAGGTTAGATACAATGTTAGACAGAATTGGAGTGAAAAACGTAGAAGGAATATAAATCCAGAGCCAATAGTGGCAGATGGAATTCATGAAGCTATAATTGATATGGATACATGGGATAAAGTTCAAGTAATGCTTCAATCTAAATCAGGAAAACCTTCAAGAATCTATGATGGATTCTATCCATTGACAGGAATATTAAAGTGTCCTAAGTGTGGAGCTGGTATGGTAATTTCAAGAACTACTAATGTACTAGCTGATGGAACTAAGAAAAGAATAGCTTATTATTGTTGTGGAGCATGGAAAAATCAAGGTACAAGTATATGCAATTCAAATACCATAAGAGTAGAGAAAGCTAATGAGTATGTCTTTAATAAACTTTCAAGTGTTTTATCTAATGATGAAATGATTAAAGCAATAGTTAATAACATCAATAAGGAAAGGGTAAAACGAGTAGACCCAAGTAAAAATGAACTAGAAAGAATAGATAAGGAACTAGAAAACATAGATAAGAAAAAGAGAAAGATTTTTGAGGCATACGAGGATGACATAATAACAAGAGAAGAATTTCTAACTAGAAAAGATGAGCTAAACCAAAGAGCTAAAGTATTACAAGAGTCAAAAGAACCTTTATTAGTTGCATTAGCTGATGATGTAAGTGAAGAAATATCTTATGAGTTCATTAAAAGTGTACTAGATAATTTCAGTAGGTTGTTAAATAGTAAAGAGTCAAGAGAGCAGAAGAAGAAGTTATTACACATGATAATTTCTAAGATAACAATCAATGAATTAAGAGAAGTTGATTCAATAAACTTAACTATAAATGACAAGTTAGTAGATTATATAAGTAAGGAAGAAGGAGTATCTATAAAGGATGCTCCTTCTTCTTTTATGTTAAGAAATATTGGAATGAGTGTATTGAATTTAAGTATTGTTATATAGCTAAAGCAATTAATAACAAGAATATAAGTAGGAAATTGTGTCAAAGCTAAAAATAAAGAATATTATAATATATAAATTTATGTAAATTTATTGAAAAATTAGTTAATGGAGTGATATAATGAAATCATCAGTAATAGACTATAATAAATATAAAGTTAGAAAAGGGGGGAAAGGTATGTGTATAGGACATTTGTTACAAGAACGTATGGATTACTTTAAAATTTCTAAAGAAAGACTAAGTGAAGAAGCTCTTGTTGATATAGAAGAGTTGAATATGATACTAAGTAATGATATATCATATGATAAAATTGATGAAATTACTTTAGAGTTTATTTCTAAAGTATTGTATTGTAAGCCACAATATTTTATTGATAAAGTAACAAGAAGAAATGATTTAGTCAATGCATGCTATAATAGAGGAAAGTCTACCCCTAAATCTAATAAAGTTAAAGGTATATTACAAAGTTTTACTGAGGATTTAGCATTTTTATGTGAACTGCAAGGTGAGTAAAAGGGGAGAAACTGTTAGTGGATAGTAAAATTGTAGAAGAAGCAAGAAGGTTTCTAGGAGTAGATGAATATCCGGGAAACCTTTTTAATTTATTCAAGAATACTGAAAAAATGATAAAGGAAAAGAAAGTTATTTTATTTAAAGAGGATATTGATAAATTATCTGGGTTTATTGGATATAATAGAGGATATACAATAATATGTATAAACAATAGAAGAAATATTGGACATCAGAATTTTACTTTAGCTCATGAGTTAGGGCATAGGTTTTTGCATATAGGAGTAAGTAAATCTGATACTGACCCTGAAAGTTCAGGCGGAGATAAAGAGGAATATGAAGCTAATTGTTTTGCCAAAGAATTATTGTATCCTATAAGATGTGTTGAAAAAGATATTGAGTATGTACTGGAAGAAAACTTACTTTTAAGAGAAAATTGGAGTAGCCTAGCTGAGTATATAAATACTTTATGTTGTAAATATTGTACTAGCTTTAGTTTTACCTTCAATAGATTATTAGAAAAACAATTTAAAACCTATCAAGATAGGAAAAATTTCTATAAAACATTTAAGAAGAAAGAAATTGGAAAGTTTGACGATAGATTTCCAGGAACAGCATTTATGTACAATGTTAAAGATGAACATGAATTTTATAAAGCTTACTATGAACCATATAATTATATGAAGAAGTTAGTTAATAGTTTAGTAGATGAATGTGAACTTGGTACAGAAACAGGAGAAGCAATGGTTGAAAGGTATAGGGAGCTGGAGGGGTAAAATTTGATTTATTTAAAAGATACTTGTGTACTCATAAAAAAATTTGATACATCTGAAATAATAAGAGTTGCAGGTATATATAAGGACACTAATGATACTTTTGGATTAACTGATATTATAATGGATGAGTTACGTCCAGGAAAATCAGTTAATCAATGTGATGCTGAAAAGTCAAAAAGTTTATTAGCTGGTATAAAAGTGTTAGAAAACTCACATTTACTTGAAACTTATTTAGTAAAGGATAATGGAAAGTATAAAGATAACTTTGATAAGATAAGAAGAGCATTTTATGGACATTTAAAAGACCCTAATTTTGTTAGACAGGCATTAGCAAAAGGAGAAATAACAAAAGAGCAATTTAAAAATAGAACGTATATATATAAAGATTATGGAGAATGCTCATGTATTGCAGTAGCAATGGAAAATCCTACTGAAATAGCCATAGTATCAAATGATAAAGGAAGAATATTTTTAAAGCCTGCTATAAATTTATTTGATAAGTATAGAGAATCAGATAATATTCAGGTATTTGATTATGAAGAATGGGAAAAAAAGATTGAGAGTGATATTAATAGTGAAAAAAAAGCTTAAACCGTATAATATAATGTACGGTTTTTTTATGCAAAAAACCTCACTTGATACCGATACGGAGA
>OGSU01000581.1_pt1 | contig 12429 bp, 13 predicted proteins | sample 1573911 | NCBI WGS metagenome assembly OGSU01 (sample SAMN03295839, study PRJEB24534) | human gut metagenome | isolation source: fecal sample 7 from infant 5 | host: Homo sapiens | place: USA: Pittsburgh, PA | collected 2014-07 | reverse complement strand
CTGCCCTCTTCCTAGCAGGCCTGAGTCTAGGAGCAACGGCCCTCTTTATGGCCAAAATGAAAAAAGAATCTTAGGAGAATCTAGGATTCGAAACGAGAGTGGGACAGAAATAGAATTCTAACGAATGACCGATTTCTGTCCCACTCTCTTCTATTATCGCAAAAGTCTTCTCTTGCCTTCTTTTTCTTATGCTATAATAGAAGTCAGTATGTTGTGTCTAGAAAAGGAGTGAGAGCATGGAAAAAGATTTTTGGCAGGGAGTGAGAGATGCACTGCCGACAGCTCTAGGCTATATCAGTATTGGCCTGGCTTGTGGGGTGGTGGCGTCTCCCTATCTATCTCCCCTAGAGATGGCCTTGATGAGTATTCTAGTCTATGCAGGCGCAGCTCAGTTTGCAATGATCTCTCTGATTGCAGCTCATTCTTCGATCCTCAATATGGCCCTGACGGTTTTTTTGATCAATCTCCGCAATATGTTGATGAGCCTGCATACCTCCTCTGATTTTAAGAATGCCAGCCTCGCTCATACCATTGGAATTGGAAGCCTTCTAACGGACGAAAGTTATGGGGTCTATTTGAGCAAGAAGCTAAAGACCGATCGGATCACAGTACCGTGGATGCATGGAAACAATTTAGTAGGCTATGTCGCTTGGATCGGTGCCACTGTCCTTGGAACAGCTCTAGGATCTCTCCTACCTGACCCAAAAGCCTTTGGGCTTGATTTTGCCTTAGTAGCTATGTTTATTGGGATTTTCGCAGCTCAGTTTCAAGAAATGCAGCTAACGGGAAAGACCAGGACCCTGTTAATGGTTCTATTATCTGTGGCGGTGAGTTCCTGTCTCTTGCTCTTTGTGGTTGCCCAAGCTATTGCTGTTCTAGTTGCGACCTTGATTGGCTGTTTTGTGGGGGTGATTTGTGATGCGCGTGAATAATGTTCTCTTTTTAGCCATACTCGTCTCAGCCCTAGTCACTTGGATTCCTCGGATCTTGCCCTTTGTCTTGGTCAAGTACAAGGGCCTGCCAGATCCTGTGACTCGCTTTCTCAAATACCTGCCCATTTCCATTATCTTTTCCTTGGTCCTATCAAGCCTAGTCACCGGGAAAATCGGTCACCTGCCCCAGTTCCACTGCTTAGAAATAGCGGTGACACTGCCCTGTCTTTATGTAGCTTTTCGTTCTAAAAACCTTATGGGAACCGTTTTGTTTGGAATTGTCTTGATCGCTCTATTACGATTGGTATTTTAAATAGAAAAATATGTTACAAAAAAATTACAATTATTACAAAAAAACTTGATTTTTGTAATAAATGGAGTATAATGGGAATCAGAAAGAGAAAGAGGTGATCTTATGAAAAAAACAATCTTCCGTTGGGGTGCCGCTGTTCTGGTGGCTGCGTCACTTGGTTTATCCCTGAGTGGCTGTGGATCAAAGGATCACAAAACATCCGCGTCCTCCTCGAAAGCATCGAGCAGCAAGGTTGTCAAAAAAACAAAAAGTAGTAGTAAGAAAGCTACAGAAGCTTCTTCCAAAGCAACAGAGACCAAGAGTTCATCTAGTCAAGCCAATGCTAGCAGCCCTGCAAAAGAGGCTAGCAAGACTGAAACCACACCAGCCCCAAGTCAAACACCTGTCCCAGCAGAACTGGTGGGAACTTGGGTGGGATCCAGCCCACAAGCGGATGCGATTAAAATGACCGTCGATGCAAATGGGAATGTGACGACAGTGGTTAGCTTCAAAAATGATAGCGAACCAACTCGGACAGCGACCTATACAGCAAGAGCCGTCCAAGCAACAGGAAATATCTACTATTGGGATTCAGAAGGGTTGGATGGAGCAGATGCCTTACTTCCAGGGATCACAGGTCTAGGCGTAGCCAATTTCCGACTCGAACCTGGTTTTGTATTAGAAGAAGGTCACTATACACCGGTTGTGTTCACAGCACCTGTCAATACTCCATTTGACTACAACAAATACAATGATTTCCGCTTTTCATTAACCAAAGAACAATAAAAAGACGAACTCGATGGAAAATCGAGTTCGTTTCAGTTTTAAGACAAAGTCATCTTAAAAACTTTCCTTAGGTGAGTACGGACGTCAGCGAACTTCTACGAAGTTCCATGACTAAATTAAGATACAAAGGGCGTCTGCGGATAAAGTCAAAATAGGAAGTTTGACGCAGAATCTTTCGATTCTAGGAGAACTTATCTTTTTGACACAATCCGCAGCCCGTGTTCAATTTGTTTTGAGCCGCTTCGCTCTTTAATTTCTGGGCTCAGGCTAAAACAGTTTCCCAAACTGTTTTACTCTCAATAATTCCGAGTGCCTGAAACAAAAAGTTTCAGGCACTTTTCTCACAGCGGAAAGTTTCGGCATTTTCTTGATTCATTCTAAGAACTGGACCACATTTATATTTCTTTGTAGAATTACTTGACTTATTTTACTTTAAAATAGTTTGTCATCATTCTAAGACGAGCTCGAACAAATCGAGTTCGTTTTTTAGTAATGAGGACTACCTGCTACCCAACCGGTACAGAGGGCGGATGTGATATTAAAACCTCCTGTATGGGCATTGATATCGAGGACTTCTCCTGCAAAGTGGAGCCCAGGAACTAGCTTACTTTCTAGGGTTTTCGGATTGATTTCTTTAAGACTGACGCCCCCTTTCGTCACAAAGGATTTGGCAAGAGACATCTTTCCAGTGACGGGGATAGGCATGGCTTTGATCTTTCGGATCAGCTCATCTTTCTGGGCAGGAGTCAGCTGCTTTGCTTTTTCAGGAAAACCTTGTGCTAAGAAATCTGCTAGACGCTCAGGTAGCAAGGCCTTAAGGGTGTTTTTTATAGATTTTTCACGATGCTCTTCAAGAAAATCGCTTAAATCTTGAGAAGAAGTGGTTGGCAGGAGGTCCAGAGATAAGATTTCTCCGCCTTTAACAAAGCTAGACATCCGAAGGGCAGCAGGACCCGAAAGTCCAAAATGGGTAAAGAGCAGGTCATGGGTGATGATGTGTTTGCTGTAGCTGAGGGTCACATCTGTCAGAGAGATCCCTTGCAAGGCCTTGTGTGGAAAATCTGTCAACAGAGGGCTCTCAGCTGCTTCGAGATCGGTCTCATACCCATACCCCGTAGAGCCGGTCGATGGGTAAGATTTACCCCCAGTTGTAACGACCAGCTTGTCAGCAGTCCAAGTTTTTTCAGCAGATTTGATGATAAAGACATCCTCAGGCTTGGTGACAGAGACGACTTCGCAGTTGGTGGCCATGCTAGCACCTAGCTCAAGGATCTTATTCTCTAAAGCTTGAATAATGGTGCGGGATTGATCGCTAGTAGGAAAGACCCGGCCATGATCTTCGACTTTCAGCTTGACGCCATTATCGGTGAAAAATTGGATGATATCATGGTTATCAAATTGGGAAAACACACTGTAAAGGAAACGGCCATTTCCAGGGATACCGGCCATCAAATCGTCTAAGGTCCCGTTGTTCGTAACATTACAGCGGCCTCCTCCGGTACCAGCGAGTTTCTTACCGAGCCTTTTATTTTTTTCGATCAGTAGCGTAGCTTGGCCATAAGAGGCACTGGCAATGGTCGCCATCATCCCAGCAGGACCGCCTCCAATGACAATCGTTTGATAGTGAGTCATATCAATCTTCTTTCTCTTTTTTTCATGATGTGCTTTGTCCATTATATCATTTTATAGAAGTCTTCGGAAAATGAAGGGATCAAAAAAACAAGCACCCGCGGATGCTTGTTTTTTTCATAGGATTGATCTTCCGATTACATGATTCCGAGGAAGTGACGGATGAAGAAGAAGGCAAGGACAGCACCAACAAATGGAGCAGTACCTGGTACAAGAAGACCATATTGCCAGTCGTTGTTTACTTTATCTTTGATTGGCAAGATTTGGTAAGCGAAACGAGGTCCAAGGTCACGCGCTTGGTTCATGGCGAAACCTGTAGTACCACCAAGACCCATACCGATAGCCCAAACGATCAAACCAACAGTGAATGGAAGCATTGCTTCGTTGGCGTGTTCAGCAGCCATGATAGATGTCAAGAAGATAAATGTTGCGAACGCTTCGACGAAGTAGTTACGTGGAAGGTTACGGCAGTTAGGGTTTGTAGAGAAGATGTTACGGATAGCAACACCATCAATTTGACCTTCAGAAATCTTGAAGTGATCTGCATACATAAAGTAAGCAATGACTGCTCCAAGGAAAGCACCGATCATTTCAGCGATTGCGATTGGGAAGAATTGAGCGATTGTCAATTTACCAAGAAGGACTTTAAGCAAAGCCATAGCAGGGTTCATTGAAACGCCGCCAAAGACGAACAAGCAGACAGTGATACCGAATGCCCATGTTGTGATCGCGAATAAGTGTCCAGTTCCAGCATATTTTGTTTTCTTCAAAACGTCGTCACAGTGTACGCCAACCCCGAAGATAATCATCAAAGCTGTACTCATAACTTCTGCAAGTAATTGATGTGTCATGTTAATAAATGTCTCCTAAATTAATAAATGTATTTTTGTAATTGGTGATAAACCTCTTGAATCGACAACTGCATCTCCGTAGCAATACGCTGACAGTCTTCGTATTCAAGTGTTTTTTTAGTGGTAGATCCGTACTGGTTAATTTTTACCGTAACGGGTCCAAATTCCGTATCGATTTGTTCAAATCGACGTTGCATAACCTTTCGGTCGACTTGTTGGTATCGAAAACCAATGGTACTGGTTTCTTTGAACAAGAGGGCTGAAAAATCTTCCAACTGACTTCCTTGAATCAAGAGAATCAACTCAAAGCCAGGGCGATTCTTTTTCATAACGACGCTACGATAGTAGACATCTAAAGCTCCAGCGTCCAGGAAACGGTGGATAATATAACCAAGTTGCTCTGGCGTTTGATCATCGATCGTAGTGGTGATCTCAATAATTTGATCTTCCGTGCGATGAACAACAGTGGTGCTGTGAGAGGTGTCTTCTTTCAATAGCGAACCGCGTAAAGCATTGAATTTTCCAGTCTCTCTTTTACCAAACCCATAGCCCACACTTTCGATGGAAAGGTGAGAGGGGATTGGTTCAAAGATTGGGGATAATGCTTTAAGGAGGGCTAACCCTGTCGGAGTAATCAACTCCGTTTTAACTGTGAAGTCTTGAGTAATCGGAATAGTCGTTCCTTTTCTCAACTGCATCACAGCGGGAACCGGAACAGGCATTTCTCCATGGGCAACTGAAATGGTCCCACTTCCCTCAGTGAGAGGAGTGGAGTAGACTGTGTCGATTCCGAGCGATTCCACTAGGATGAAAAAGCTAACGATGTCGACGATCGAGTCAATGGCACCGATCTCGTGGAAATGGATCTGCTCAACAGGCATGTTGTGCACAGCTGCTTCAGCCTTTGCAATGTCAAGAAAGACTGCAAGGCTCTTTTCTTTTACAAAAGGGCTCAACTGAGAAGCGACAATCAAGTCGTGGATGTCTTCATAACTGCGGGCATCCGCATGGGAATGTCCATGTTCATGATCGTGATGATGTTCGTGATCGTGATGATGTTCGTGATCGTGATGATGTTCGTGATCGTGATGGTGTTCGTGATCATGATCAAAATCGCCTTCAATCCCCGTATCTTTCTCCCCGTGGTGAAGGTGAACATCAAAATCAGTTCCCCAGATAGCGCTTTTAGAGATTCGATCAACGTGAAGGTGGAAACCATCGACTCCCAGTTTTTCGAGTTCAGAGCGAAGTAAGGTGACGTCTCCCCCAAGGTCAACCAATAGACCATTGAGCATATCGCCACTTATTCCAGAAAAAGGTTCTAAAAATAGACTGGTCATTCGTTTTCCTTTCGATTGTGGTTGAGTCGGTTGATCATACAAGCTGAATAAGCTGCACCAAATCCATTGTCAATATTGACGACGGTGACTCCAGAAGCACAAGAAGTCAGCATACTCATCAAAGTCGTGAGTCCTTGAAGATTGCTTCCGTATCCGATACTAGTCGGCACGGCAATCACAGGCACATCCACAAGACCTCCAACAACGCTGACAAGAGCTCCCTCCATTCCAGCAATGACAATCACCACACTGGCTTTTTGGATCTCATCTAAGCGTCTAAAGAGGCGATGAATACCGGCGACTCCTACGTCATAGATTCGGTGGACAGCGTGGCCAAAGGTCTCTGCCGTTACGGCAGCCTCTTCGGCAACAGGAACATCACTAGTCCCTGCTGTCACAACGGCAATGTAGTGCTCCGCATCCACCTCTTCTTTTTTCGAGTTGAGAACGAAACAGCGAGCTTCTGGATAATAGTGGCCGTTAGGAAAGAGCTGAGAAAGAGCCTCTCCCTTTTGGAGAGAGACCCTAGTTGCAAGGATCGGCAATTCTTTCTGTAAGAGGAATTGCATGATGCCTTCCATTTGCTCAACTGTCTTTCCTTCGCCGAAGATGACTTCAGGGAAACCATTGCGGCGTTGCCGGTCAGTATCAATTGCTGCATACCCTAGTTCTTTCACGCCGTTAATTTGCTCCAGCGCATCCTCTACAGAGAGGTGGCCAGCTTGCAAGTCACGGAGTGTTTGTTCTAGATTTGGTTGAAAATCCATGGTCGATTCTATTCAACAACGACAGAAAGTCCGTCGCGGATAACGGTTACTTTCGCATCTTTTCCTTCACGAGCCAAGGCTTTTTCAAGTGCTTCGTCAAATGAAGTTGCAAGTTCCATGTGCATACCTGTGATCAAAGCAGGGTCGACAAGGTCAGATACAAAGATAACATGGTGGTGTACCAAGATACGAGCCAAGATTTGAGAAGTCCATTGGTCTGGAACAGTTTCCAAACGAGGTGTATTGATGGCTTGTTCCAAGAATTCTTTTGGATCTTCTACATCAGCAAGGTTACGATAGAATCCTTCTCCACCGTGACCATCCGCACATCCAGCAATCATGATGATCGTTCCGCCTTCTTTGTTTGAAGCTTCAGCAGCTGTCATCCCTTTAACGGCTTGGTAGATGTTTTGGTCAAGTGGGAAACCACCGTTTGTTGAAATCGTAATGTCGCTTTCGATCTTAGACACGTGTGCCAAGTCTGCAACAAATTCACAACCAACTTTGTGGGCTTCAACCATGTCCCCAGCGAAAGATCCGATGATGTGTTTTTCGCCGTCCAAGACAACATTGACGATGAAGGCCAATTTTGCAGTACGAGCAGCGTAAAGCATATCTTCGTGGATTGGGTTGTGGTCAAGGTTACCAGTACGTGCTTTATCAGAGTTGATGAAGTCACCTGAGTGGTTCGCCATGATAGTCTTGTATGAAGCAATACCTGGAAGGACTGATTTACGTCCACCTGAGAATCCAGCAAAGAAGTGAGATTCGATGAATCCTTCTGCTAGCAACAAGTCAGCTTCAGCAGCAATCTTGTTGATGATACAATCCCCACCTGAAGGAAGTTGACCGATTTTAACCATGTCATCATCGTTTGTTGAAATGTGCATAACGATTTCTTCATTGTCAACGATTTCTTGGCCGTATTTGTTGATCAATTCTTCACGAGTTGAAGGACGGTGGAAACCAGTAGCAACCAAGATACGCACGCGTGCATCAGGGTTAACTGAGCGAATACGACGCAAAATGATTGGGGTAATGATATGAGAAGGCACAGGACGAGTGTGGTCAGAACTGATCAACACGATGTCTTTTTTACCTTTAGCGAGTTCTTCCAAAGATGGGCTGCCGATAGGGTTATCCAATGAACGTTCAACAGTTTCTTCTTCAGACAGTGGGTTATGGAAGTTTTCCGCTTTTGACTCTAACAAACCAGCAAAGTTTTCATCTTATTAATACTGATACTTATAGTATAATTCTTTTTTAAAAGAGGTGTGTACTGTTTGTTGTTAACAAATGATAACATGAAATAACGAAAATAGGTGTATCATTAGTGTGACTTTGAGAAAGAGCAGATGGGGAGGAAAAACCGTCGTGAATTCAGAATTTTTAGTGAAATTTTTGGAAGAGAGGCGAACGCCGATCGTCAAGAAAAAATACCATAGTTACCTCTCCTATCGTGGGATCAAAGAGGACTACATCTACATCTTGAAAGAAGGTGTAGTCAAGACCAGTGTCATCATGCGCGATGGGCGTGAGTTTAACTTTTCCTATCTAAAAGCCATTGACATTGTCTCTTTGATTCGTGATGAGGTGTCCAACTATACAGACTCGCCTTTTAATGTGCGAGTGGAGACAGAAGAAGCGAGTTTTTATCGCATTCCTCGGGTCAAATTTTGGAATTTTGTCAAAGAGCAAAAAGAACTGCAGGACTATGTGAGAGACTACTATCGCAATAAACTGTCTGAAAGTATGGAGTCTCAGCAGTATATGATGATGAATGGCAAAAAAGGAGCGGTTTGTTTTCATTTGCAAAAACTCAGCAGTTTGTTTGGTGTGGAGCAAGAAGATGGCGTCTTGATTGATTTCAACATTACCAATGAAGATATTGCCGGTTTTTGTGGGATTTCGACGCGAAACAGTGTCAATCGCATTCTCAATGAATTAAAACGTGAAGGTGTTTTGGATATTCGACAGCAAAAGATCGTGATTTTGGATAATGAACGGATTGAAGAATTTATCGGAAGGGAGCTATTCTAAGATGGCAACAGAAGCACAAATCAGAAAAGAAAAAGAAGAAAAATTACAAGATATTTTACGCAAAATCGGGAAGGTAGCCATTACCTATTCAGGTGGGATTGACAGTTCTTATCTCTTGAAGGTGGCCTTAGATACCTTGGGACCTGACAATGTTATTGCGGCTGTTGTGAATTCTGAGATGTTTTCAAATGAAGAGTTCGATCTAGCACTCGACTTGGCCGATCAGCTAGGTGCACCTGTACTTGGTCTGGAAATGAGAGAATTGAGTGACCCACGGATTGCGGCCAATACGCCCAATATTTGGTATTACACCAAACAATTGATGTACCAAACCATTAAGGATTCGGTCACAGAACTGGGCTTTAAGCAATTGGTGGACGGTATGATTATGGATGATATCGACGATTTCCGTCCTGGTATCAAGGCTCGGGACGAAGCAGGTGTCCGCAGTGTCTTACAAGAAGCGGGTCTCTATAAGACAGAAATTCGTCAATTGGCCAAGGAAAGAGGGGTCTCCAATTGGAATAAGGTGCCATCTTGTAGTGTTGCTTCACGCTTCCCATACGGGGTGAAAATCACTTCAGAAAATGTCCAACGGGTCTTTGAAGGGGAAGAGTTCCTTGTAGGGCTGGGCTTTGAGCAAGCTCGTGTGCGTGTGCATGGAGACTTGGCGCGCATCGAAGTGGAAGAAGACCATCTGCTTGAAGCCATCCAACTGCATGACAAGATCAATGACTATATGAAGAAAATCGGATTTACCTATGTAGCCTTGGATTTGGCAGGATACAAGTACGGCCGGATGAATGATTCATTGGATGAAAAAACAAAAGAAAAAATTATGGCGGGTTAAGCAATGAAGGAAGTGATAAGCTTCTGGTTTGAAGAGTTGAAGCCAGAGGATTGGTTCAAAAAATCAGACGCACTGGATCAAGAAATGCGCGTGCGCTTTGAAGAACTTTATTGGAAGGCCAGTCGTGGGGAATTGTTCAGCTGGCGCGCGTCAGCTGAAGGGCGCTTGGCAGAGATTTTGCTCTTGGATCAGATCCCTCGGAATATTTTTCGAGGGACAGCCCAAGCCTTTGCAACCGATTCGCTTGCCTTGGTCTTGGCCCAAGAAGGTCTAACACAAGTCCAAGAATTACCAGTTGTACAAAGAGGCTTTTTCTACATGCCCTTTATGCATTCGGAATCCTTAGCCATTCATGAAGAAGCTTTGCGCTTATTTGATCAACCGGGCTTAGAAAAACGTTTGAAGTATGAGAAAATGCATGCGGAGATTCTTCAACAATTTGGGCGATATCCACATCGGAATGCCATCTTAGGACGGCCTTCGACCAAGGAAGAAGAGGAGTATTTGAAAGAACATACAGGCTTTTAAAAGAAGATACGCCCCACAGATTTCAAAACCCTTTTCTCTCTTCATGAAATTGTCTGAAATAAAAGACGTGAGATCAGAGTTCCCTCACCCAAGCTTTTCCAAGCGTCTAAAAAATGGTATAATGAACTGTAAATTTCACAATTTGGAAGGAATGTTATTGCTATGATGAATATGCAAAACTTAATTTAAGATTCTTTAGGTCTTGATATCATTAGAAATCTTGATTTTAAAGGCTTTAGAGTTCAAAAAAATTAACGATATTCAATAATATTACATTATATTGGACAGTAAATGGACAGTGACAGAGTGTTTGAAGGAGAGAAAAAGAGGCTTAAATGCCTCTTTTTATATGTTTGTGGACTAGAAGTAGATAGAATAGCTCTAAAAAATTTTTTGGTTATAAATTTCGCTTTTTATAATTCATAAAGATTATTAGCCATCTTTCCGAAAAAACAGATATTTTTCGGAAAGTTATTGAAAAAATCTACCTTAATGTTATGCAAAAAGGAAAAGATAAGATTGAAAAAGCTATGCTAGATTTAGCCGAAATAATCACTTGAGTATCTTAATCAGTTAAAATTTAGTTATTTTACTGAAAATAAAAGAAATCCTTGAAATCATCAACTTTTTTGTATATAATCAATATGACACTATATATGGTGTCGCTATGAATGAGGTATATCATGGGCAAGGAAAAAGAGTTGCAAAAAATAAAAAATGACCCCAAATCTGTTACCCCTGAACGCTTAGAATCTCTGTGTAAAAAATATGGTTTTATGTGGAAGCAAGGAACCAATCATTCAATAACCTCTCATGCTCTATTGGAGGAGAGTTATCCAATACCACGACATAAGCCAATAAAGCCGGTTTATGTGAAGAATGTTATAAAAATGATTGAGAAAGTGATAGAATTGGAGGAGGGTTTAGATGATGAAAGATAAAGAATACTATCTTGGATTGAACTATCCGATTTTAATTGGACAAATTTTTGACGAGGATGAAGTATTATTTACTGCCTCTATTAAAGAGTTACCAGGACTAATCGTTTATGGTGAATCTTTAGAAGAAGTTTATGATGAGATTGAATTAGCTAAAGCAGATTGGATTGAGGCTAATCTTGAGTGGGGGAGACAAATTAAAGAACCCCTTGAGAACTCTCTGGAAGAGTATAGTGGAAAAATAACGCTAAGATTACCTAAAACATTACATAGAGATGTTAAAGAACGATCTGAGATTGAAGGAGTTAGTTTAAATCAAACTATAGTACAATTGATTAATGATGGGTTATTCAAACAAACTCAAAATGTTGTTGAACAGTTAGCAGAGCAATTTGAGCATATGACTAAAAAATTTAGTCAAACCATTGCAGAAAAGGTTTCTGCACCAGAGCAACATATTCATCAAACAATCATTGTAAAAAATCAATCTGAAAAAATACAACCATATAAAGAGCAGAATATTACTAATAATAGACTACAAGATAATAAAGTAATTTCATGGTCTATTGGAGGTTAAAATGAAGTCAAAAAATATAGAGATAAGAAGAATAACATTTAGCAAATTCGAATTTAATATTCATAATACAGGAGAAGTTGAAGAAGATGGAAGAGCTTCAATTAATCTGAATCTTCCTGACAGAGAGGAAGGACAAGAGAATCAACTTATACTGATAAAGATGGAAATTTCTTATCCAGATAGTCAGTATCGAGTTGTTGCTGATATTGATGCTATATATTCAGTCTTAGCTTCAGATTTACCAGAAGATATTTCGCAGGATAGTGAATTTCAACAAGCACTTATTACACCAATGATAGAAAAGTTTAGGCTATATATTGGTATGTTTTCTGAAGGAGCATATGGAGCGATTCTGATACCAAATTTAAACTTTAATCAAGACTAGAAGTTATCCGTTTTAAATATTCATATATTCTTATGGAATATTTAATCAGTTAAAATTCAGTTATTGAGCTATAAACAAAACAAAAAATCCTATGAGACTTTGATTTCATAGGATTTTCATTATCTCAATTATTTAACTTCTGTAACAATAAAGATATTCAATACAATAGTTGTATGTATTAAATTAGTATTTAATCGTTCATCTCATAACTTGTATGACTGTTGCACAACTTATTTTACACTACCTGACTTTACGAATGATATAAAAAAGACCTTTAAAATAATTGATTTTAAAAAGATAGTTTTCGTTAGGTTAATTTATTTGCACGTCAAACACTATAAAAAGAGAGTGGACCAGAAATCGGTAATTCGTTAGAATTTGATTTTGTCATCCCACCTCCGCACAGTTGAGTAGGTTTGTAAAAGCTAATGAAATCAGCGTAGTAGAGCCTACTCAACCACTGCGTCTTGCTCGACAATCCAAAGACAATTGAGAGGCTAGGACTTTTGTCCCA
>OGSU01000568.1_pt1 | contig 12681 bp, 9 predicted proteins | sample 1573911 | NCBI WGS metagenome assembly OGSU01 (sample SAMN03295839, study PRJEB24534) | human gut metagenome | isolation source: fecal sample 7 from infant 5 | host: Homo sapiens | place: USA: Pittsburgh, PA | collected 2014-07 | reverse complement strand
CCGCCACATCGAGGAAGGCAAGTCGCCGGTGGCGGCGGCGCTGATCGGCGCCCGCGAAGTGGCCGGCCCGGTGATCGCCATGACCATCACCCTGGCCGCCGTGTACACCCCCATCGGCCTGATGGGCGGCCTCACCGGCGCGCTGTTCCGCGAGTTCGCCCTGACCCTGGCGGGCGCGGTGATCGTGTCCGGGGTGGTGGCGCTGACCCTGTCGCCGGTGATGAGTTCGCTGCTGCTCCAGGCGCACCAGAACGAGGGGCGCATGGGCCGCGCCGCCGAGTGGTTCTTCGGCGGCCTGACGCGGCGCTACGGGCAGGTCCTGGAGTTCTCCCTGGGCCACCGCTGGCTGACCGGCGGCCTGGCATTGCTGGTGTGCATCAGCCTGCCGCTGCTGTATTCGATGCCCAAGCGCGAACTGGCGCCGACCGAGGACCAGGCCGCGGTGCTCACCGCGATCAAGGCGCCGCAGCACGCCAACCTCGACTATGTCGAACTGTTCGCGCGCAAGCTCGACCAGGTCTACACCAGCATCCCGGAAACCGTGAGCACCTGGATCATCAACGGCACCGACGGACCGGCGGCGAGCTTCGGCGGGATCAACCTGGCGGCCTGGGAAAAACGCGAGCGCGACGCCTCGGCGATCCAGTCCGAGCTGCAAGGCAAGGTCGGCGATGTCGAGGGCAGCAGCATCTTCGCCTTCCAGTTGGCCGCCCTGCCCGGCTCCACCGGCGGCCTGCCGGTGCAGATGGTGCTGCGCAGCCCGCAGGACTACCCGGTGCTCTACCGGACCATGGAAGAGATCAAGCAGAAGGCCCGACAGAGCGGGCTGTTCGTGGTGGTCGACAGCGACCTCGACTACAACAACCCGGTGGTCCAGGTCCGCATCGACCGCGCCAAGGCCAACAGCCTGGGCATCCGCATGCAGGACATCGGCGAGTCGCTGGCGGTGCTGGTGGGCGAGAACTACGTCAACCGCTTCGGCATGGAGGGCCGCTCCTACGACGTGATCCCACAGAGCCTGCGCGACCAGCGTTTCACTCCGCAAGCGCTGGCACGACAGTTCGTGCGCACCCAGGACGGCAACCTGGTGCCGCTGTCGACGGTGGTCCGGGTGGCGCTTCAGGTCGAACCGAACAAGCTGATCCAGTTCGACCAGCAGAACGCCGCGACCCTCCAGGCGATCCCCGCGCCCGGCGTCTCCATGGGCCAGGCGGTGGCCTTCCTCGACGACGTGGCGCGCGGCCTGCCGGCCGGCTTCAGCCACGACTGGCAATCCGACTCGCGGCAATACACCCAGGAAGGCAACACCCTGGTGTTCGCCTTCCTCGCCGCCCTGGTGGTGATCTACCTGGTGCTCGCCGCGCAGTACGAGAGCCTGGCCGACCCGCTGATCATCCTGATCACCGTGCCGCTGTCGATCTGCGGCGCGCTGCTGCCGCTGGCGCTGGGCTACGCGACGATGAACATCTATACGCAGATCGGCCTGGTCACCCTGATCGGCCTGATCAGCAAGCACGGCATCCTCATGGTCGAGTTCGCCAACGAACTGCAACTCCACGAGCGCCTCGACCGCCGCGCGGCGATCCTGCGCGCCGCGCAGATCCGCCTGCGGCCGGTGCTGATGACCACCGCGGCAATGGTCTTCGGCCTGGTGCCGCTGCTCTTCGCCAGCGGCGCCGGCGCCGCCAGCCGCTTCGGCCTGGGCGTGGTGATCGTCTCCGGGATGCTGGTCGGCACCCTCTTCACCCTGTTCGTGCTGCCCACCGTCTATACCCTGCTGGCGCGCAACCACGCGGAAGTCGACAAGAGCCCGCGCAGCCGGCAACTGGCCGAGGCCGATCTGCTGGTGAACAAGGCATGAAGCGCTCCTACCCGAACCTTTCGCGCCTGGCGCTGGCCCTGGCGGTCGGCACCGGCCTGGCCGCCTGCAGCGTCGGCCCCGACTACCAGCGTCCGCAGTCGCCGCCGCCACGCGTCGCCAGCGAGCACCTCGGCGAGTTCTCCGGCGAGCGGCGGGAAGCGCCCTGGTGGAGTTTCTTCGACGATCCGCAACTGGTGCGCCTGGTCGACCAGGCGCTGGCGCGCAACCACGACATCCGCGAGGCCCGCGCCAACCTGCGCAGCGCCCGCGCGCTGTTCGACGACCGCTGGCTCGACCAGTTGCCGCAGGTCACCAGCCAGGCCGGCTACAGCCGCAGCATCGAACAACAGCTGGACTACGACGGCGAGCCGCGCCGGCGCCTGGCGGAGAGCTACCGCGCCGGCTTCGACGCGCAGTGGGAAATCGACCTGTTCGGCCGCCTCGGCCGACTTTCCGACGCCGCCTTGGCCCGCGCCGAAGCGGCCGACGCCGACCTCCGGCTGGTACGCCTGAGCATCGCCGCCGACACCGCCCGCGCCTACTTCGAGATCCAGGGCTACCAGCGCCGGCTGGACGTGGCGCGCGCCCAGGTGCGCAGTTGGCGCGACACCCTGGAGCTGACCCGCAGCAGCCTGCAACTGGGCAGCGGCCTGCCGGAGGACGTGGAGAACGCCCAGGCCAACCTGCTGCGCAGCGAAGCGGCGATTCCGCCACTGACGACCGCGCTGGAGAGCGCCCGCTATCGCCTCGACGTGCTGCGCGGCGAGGCACCCGGCAGCGGCGCGCCGATCCTCGACGGCGGCGCCGCCGCGCCATTGGCGAAGAACCTGCCGCTGGGCGACGTCGACCGCCTGATCCTCCAGCGCCCCGACGTAGTCAGCGCCGAGCGGCAACTGGCAGCGAGCACCGAAGACGTCGGCGCGGCCACCGCCGAACTCTATCCGCGCCTCGACCTGGGCGGCTTCATCGGTTTCTTCGCCCTGCGCAGCGGCGACCTCGGCAGCGCCTCGCGCGCCTTCGAACTGGCGCCCAGCGTCAGTTGGCCGGCGTTCCGCCTGGGCAACGTGCGGGCCCGCCTGCGCGCCGTCGAGGCGCAGTCCGACGCCGCGCTGGCGCGCTACCAGCGCTCCCTGCTGCTGGCCCAGGAGGACGTCGGCAACGCGCTCAACCAACTGGCCGAACACCAGCGTCGGCTGGTCGCCCTGTTCCAGTCCGCGACCCATGGCGCGAACGCCCTGGAGATCGCCAACGAACGCTACCGCGCCGGCGCCGGCAGCTACCTGGCGGTGCTGGAGAACCAGCGCGCGCTGTACCAGATCCGCGAGGAACTGGCGCAGGCGGAGACCGCCTCGTTCGTCAACGTCATCGCGCTCTACAAGGCGCTCGGCTGGGGCAGCGGCGACCTGGCGCCGGGCGCCGGCCAACTGGCCGCCGGCGAAACCGCCGGGGCCAACCGTTGAAAGTTCCGATTCAGGCCCTGGCAGCGACGATCATGCGGGTTTCCATCGGCAGGTCGACGATCCGCTCCACCGCGAAGCCGCCGCGCCCGAGCAGGTCGACCACCTCCTCGGTGGTGCGGTGACGGCCAGCGCAGGCCATGAACAGGTGCACGTCCCAGAGCACCGACATCGGCGACGGCTCGCTGGCCGAGATGGTCCGCTCGATCACCACCACCCGGCCGTCGCCGGCCATCGCCTCGCGGCAATTGCCGAGCAACCGCAGGCTGGCGGCTTCGTCCAGATCGCCGATGATCCGCGACAGCAGGTAGATATCGCCGTTGGACGGCACCTCTTGCAGCATGTCGCCGCCCACCAGGCTGACGCGCTCCCCTGCCAACAGGCTGGAGAGGTTGTCGCGGGCCACGCCGAGGGAACCCTCGCGGTCGAGCATCACGCCCCGGGCGCTGGGCTCGGCCTGCAGGATGGCCTTGGTCAATTCGCCGGAACCGCCACCGACGTCGACGAAGCTACGCCCGCGGAAATCCAGGAGCCTGGGGATCTCGTGGAAGGCCAGGTTGCTCGCCTTCATCGCCAGCAGGAAGCGCCGGCCGGCATCCGGGCAGCGCTTTAGGTAGCTGTAGAAGTCTTCGCCGAACGCCAGCTCGAAGCCTGGGGTACCGCTGAGCAGCGCCTCGCAGGCGGGCGTCCAGGCGGCGTGGAACTCCTCGCCGTAGAACAGCACCATGTCGCGGAAGGAGCCCTCGACATCCCTCAGCAGGTGGCTGGTGGGGGTATTGGCGTAGCCGTCGCGGGTATCGCCCTGGAAGATCTCGAAGGCCACCAGCAGGCGCATCAGTCGATGGATGCGCTCGGCATCGGAACCGACCGCGGCGGCCAGCGTCTCGTCGCTGTCGATCCCGCTCTCGATCAGATCGGCCAGCCCGAGGCGCGTAGCGACGTAGACGCAACGGGACTTCCATTCCCCGGTAACAACTTGTATCAAATTACGCGCAGCAGCAAGATTCGAATTATTCATCTTTTATTCTCTCTCGTTACACATTTCCGTAACCCGAGAAGTACCCAAGCGCTCTATTTCGCACTTCTTGCCCGCTCGGCGAGAAATACCGCAGAACACCCCGGTTCATTCGGAACTTTGAGAAAAAATGCGCTCATCCCCCGGATCAGCGCTCCCTGGATCTCGTTGCGGAAACAACCCTGGAACTTTCCAACTGCCTGTTCCAGAGCCTTTTCCTGCGTACCGAAAGAATAAAATTACAACTTGGCTACAACCTCCGGCATTGCAGGAAGCATCAGCTTAGCAATCCCGCATACCCTGTCTGGCACCTACCAGATCTTGTAGTTGAGCCGGTACGAGCGTTCTGTGTTTTATGCAATACACATCAGCGACCAGGGATGCTGGCTATTTGAAACACTTCACGGAATGACGCTGAAAGTCTTCGCGACCTCGTCTGTCGCACCTTAACGAAAGCATTGCGAATCCATTACCGACAGGTTTCCAAAAGAAACCCGGGATGAAACTCCTATTGCCTTTCGAAAATTAGAAACGACAGGCGAACATATGTAACGCGAAATTTCACCCTACGTATAAACAATGCGCCCAGCGAATATCGCTCCCTTACCGAGCGACGAACTCCTGCGCGCCAGCGAATAACCGATGCCGCGAGGGAAAAGTTTCTCCGGCATACCTGCAGAGCCCTCTCGGAGGCGGCGCATGAACGGTCAGCGGTACAGGGAAACACCCCTCGACATCGAGCGTCTGCGGCGCCTGAATCGCGCCACGGTGGAGCGCTACATGGCAATGAAGGGGGCCGAACGGTTACAGCGGCACAGCCTGTTCGTCGAGGACGGCTGCGCCGGCAACTGGACCACGGAAAGCGGCGAACCCCTGGTTTTCCGGGGCCATGAGAGCCTCAGGCGGCTCGCCGAGTGGCTCGAGCGCTGCTTCCCCGACTGGGAGTGGCACAACGTGCGGATCTTCGAGACCGAGGATCCGAACCACTTCTGGGTCGAGTGCGACGGGCGCGGCAAGGCGCTGGTCCCGGGGTATCCGCAGGGCTATTGCGAGAACCACTACATCCATTCCTTCGAACTCGAGAACGGCCGGATAAAACGTAATCGCGAGTTCATGAACCCGATACAGAAACTGCGTGCATTGGGAATAGCCGTTCCGCAAATAAAACGTGACGGTATTCCCACTTGAATGACATCTACCGCCAAGGAGCATTGACGATGCCTGATACGACAAATCCAATCGGTTTCACCGATGCCAACGAACTTCGCGAAAAGAATCGCGCCACCGTCGAGAAGTACATGAATACCAAAGGCCAGGATCGCCTGCGCCGCCATGAACTTTTCGTCGAGGACGGCTGTGGCGGTTTATGGACCACCGATACCGGCTCGCCCATCGTCATTCGTGGCAAAGACAAACTTGCGGAACATGCCGTCTGGTCATTGAAGTGCTTTCCCGATTGGGAGTGGTACAACATAAATATATTCGGAACCGACGACCCCAATCATTTCTGGGTCGAATGCGACGGTCACGGCAAGATTCTTTTCCCCGGATATCCCGAAGGTTATTACGAAAACCACTTCCTGCATTCCTTCGAACTTGAAGACGGCAAGATCAAGCGCAACCGCGAATTCATGAACGTCTTCCAACAATTGCGCGCCTTGAGCATTCCGGTCCCGGAAATAAAACGCGAAGGCATTCCCACTTGATCGAAACGATATCTCCTGCCGAAGGGGGACCCACCATGGACGATCTATTGCAACGCGTACGGCGCTGCGAAGCGCTGCAGCAACCCGAATGGGGCGATCCGTCGCGCCTGCGCGACGTGCAGGCGTACCTGCGCGGCAGTCCGGCGCTGATCCGCGCCGGCGACATCCTGGCCCTGCGCGCGACCCTGGCGCGGGTCGCCCGCGGCGAGGCGCTGGTGGTGCAGTGCGGCGACTGCGCCGAGGACATGGACGACCACCATGCCGAGAACGTGGCGCGCAAGGCCGCCGTGCTGGAACTGCTGGCCGGCGCCCTGCGCCTGGCCGGCCGGCGGCCGGTGATCCGCGTCGGGCGCATCGCCGGGCAGTACGCCAAGCCGCGTTCCAAGCCGCACGAGCAGGTCGGCGAGCAGACCCTGCCGGTCTATCGCGGCGACATGGTCAACGGCCGCGAGGCCCATGCCGAGCAGCGCCGGGCCGATCCGCAGCGGATCCTCAAGGGCTATGCGGCGGCGCGCAACATCATGCGCCACCTGGGCTGGGACGCCGCGTCCGGGCAGGAGGCGAATGCCTCGCCGGTCTGGACCAGCCACGAGATGCTGCTGCTCGACTACGAGCTGTCGATGCTGCGCGAGGACGAGCAGCGCCGGGTCTATCTCGGTTCGACCCACTGGCCGTGGATCGGCGAGCGCACCCGCCAGGTCGACGGCGCCCATGTGGCGCTGCTGGCCGAGGTGCTCAACCCGGTGGCCTGCAAGGTCGGCCCGGAGATCGGCCGCGACCAGTTGCTGGCGCTCTGCGAGCGTCTCGACCCGCGCCGCGAGCCGGGACGCCTGACGCTGATCGCGCGGATGGGCGCGCAGAAGGTCGGCGAGCGCCTGCCGCCGCTGGTGGAGGCGGTGCGCGCGGCCGGGCACCCGGTGATCTGGCTGAGCGATCCGATGCACGGCAACACCATCGTCGCGCCCTGCGGCAACAAGACCCGCCTGGTGCGCAGCATCGCCGAGGAGGTGGCGGCGTTCCGCCTGGCGGTGTCCGGCTCCGGCGGCGTGGCCGCCGGGCTGCACCTGGAGACCACCCCGGACGACGTCACCGAGTGCGTCGCCGATTCCAGCGGCCTGCACCAGGTCGGCCGGCACTACACCAGCCTCTGCGATCCGCGGCTGAACCCCTGGCAGGCGCTCAGCGCGGTGATGGCCTGGTCCGGCGCAGAAGCGATCCCGAGCGCAACCTTCCCCCTGGAGACCGTGGCATGAGCGGCATTCCCGAAATCACCGCCTATCCCTTGCCGACCGCCCAGCAGTTGCCGGCCAACCTGGCGCGCTGGAGCCTGGAGCCGCGGCGCGCGGTGCTGCTGGTGCACGACATGCAGCGCTACTTCCTGCGCCCGCTGCCCGAGAGCCTGCGCGCCGGGCTGGTGGCCAACGCCGCGCGGCTGCGCCGCTGGTGCGTCGAGCAGGGCGTGCAGATCGCCTACACCGCCCAGCCGGGCAGCATGACCGAGGAGCAGCGCGGCCTGCTCAAGGACTTCTGGGGGCCGGGCATGCGCGCCAGTCCGGCCGACCGCGAGGTGGTCGAGGAGCTGGCGCCGGGGCCGGACGACTGGCTGCTGACCAAGTGGCGCTACAGCGCCTTCTTCCACTCCGACCTGCTCCAGCGGATGCGCGCCGCCGGCCGCGACCAGTTGGTGCTGTGCGGCGTATACGCCCACGTCGGGGTGCTGATCTCCACGGTCGACGCCTACTCCAACGACATCCAGCCGTTCCTGGTGGCCGACGCCATCGCCGACTTCAGCGAGGCGCACCACCGCATGGCCCTGGAATACGCCGCCAGCCGCTGCGCGATGGTGGTCACCACCGACGAGGTGCTGGAATGAACGCCCTGCCCACATCGCTGTTGCAGCGCCTGCTCGAACGGCCGGCGCCGTTTGCCTTGCTCTACCGCCCGGAAAGCAATGGCCCGGGCCTGCTCGACGTGATCCGCGGCGAGGCGCTCGAACTGCACGGCCTGGCCGACCTGCCGCTGGACGAGCCCGGCCCGGGCCTGCCGCGCCATGACCTGCTGGCGCTGATTCCCTACCGGCAGATCGCCGAGCGCGGCTTCGAGGCGCTCGACGACGGCACGCCGCTGCTGGCGCTGAAGGTCCTGGAGCAGGAACTGCTGCCGCTGGAGCAGGCCCTGGCGATGCTGCCGAACCAGGCGCTGGAACTGAGCGAGGAAGCTTTCGACCTCGACGACGAGGCCTACGCCGAAGTGGTCGGGCGGGTCATCGCCGACGAGATCGGTCGCGGCGAAGGCGCCAACTTCGTGATCAAGCGGCGCTTCCAGGCGCGCATCGACGGCTACGCCACGGCCAGCGCGCTGAGTTTCTTCCGCCAGTTGCTGCTGCGCGAGAAGGGCGCCTACTGGACCTTCATCGTCCACACCGGCGAACGCACCCTGGTCGGCGCCTCGCCCGAGCGACACATCAGCGTGCGCGACGGCCTGGCGGTGATGAACCCGATCAGCGGCACCTACCGCTACCCGCCGGCCGGGCCGAACCTGGCCGAGGTCATGGAATTCCTCGACAACCGCAAGGAAGCCGACGAGCTGTACATGGTGGTGGACGAGGAGCTGAAGATGATGGCGCGGATCTGCGAGGACGGCGGCCGGGTGCTCGGTCCCTACCTCAAGGAGATGGCGCACCTGGCGCACACCGAGTACTTCATCGAGGGCCAGACCAGCCGCGACGTGCGCGAGGTGCTGCGCGAGACGCTGTTCGCCCCGACCGTCACCGGCAGCCCGCTGGAAAGCGCCTGCCGGGTGATCCGCCGCTACGAGCCGCAGGGTCGCGGCTACTACAGCGGGGTGGCGGCGCTGATCGGCGGCGATGGCCAGGGCGGGCGCACGCTGGACTCGGCGATCCTGATCCGCACCGCCGAGATCGAGGGCGACGGCCGCCTGCGCATCGGCGTCGGCTCGACCATCGTGCGTCACTCCGATCCCCTGGGCGAGGCGGCGGAAAGCCGGGCCAAGGCTTCCGGGCTGATCGCCGCGCTGAAGAGCCAGGCGCCGCAGCGCCTGGGCTCGCACCCGCACGTGGTGGCGGCGCTGGCCAGCCGCAACGCGCCGATCGCCGACTTCTGGCTGCGCGGCGCCAGCGAGCGCCAGCAGTTGCAGGCCGACCTGTCCGGACGCGAGGTGCTGATCGTCGATGCCGAGGACACCTTCACCTCGATGATCGCCAAGCAGCTCAAGTCGCTGGGCCTGACGGTGACCGTGCGCGGCTTCCAGGAGCCGTACTCGTTCGACGGCTACGACCTGGTGATCATGGGCCCCGGCCCGGGCAACCCCACCGAGATCGGCCAGCCGAAGATCGGCCACCTGCACCTGGCCATCCGTTCGCTGCTCAGCGAGCGCCGGCCGTTCCTCGCCGTGTGCCTGAGCCACCAGGTGCTGAGCCTGTGCCTGGGCCTGGACCTGCAACGCCGGCAGGAGCCCAACCAGGGCGTGCAGAAACAGATCGACCTGTTCGGCGCCGCCGAGCGCGTCGGCTTCTACAACACCTTCGCCGCGCGCGCCCTGCAGGACCGCATCGAGATTCCCGAGGTCGGCCCGATCGAGATCAGCCGCGACCGCGAGACCGGCGAGGTCCATGCCCTGCGCGGGCCGCGCTTCGCCTCCATGCAATTCCACCCCGAATCGGTGCTGACCCGCGAGGGTCCGCGCATCATCGCCGACCTGCTGCGCCACGCGCTGGTCGAGCGGCGGCCCTGAGCCAGGAGAGCCCATGCACAGATATGTCGTGATAGACGCCTTCGCCAGCGAACCGCTGCAAGGCAACCCGGTGGCGGTGTTCTTCGACTGCGACGACCTCAGCGGCGAGCGCATGCAGCGCATGGCGCGGGAGATGAACCTGTCGGAGAGCACCTTCGTGCTCCGCCCGCAACAGGACGGCGACGCGCGCATCCGCATCTTCACCCCGGTCAACGAACTGCCGTTCGCCGGCCACCCGCTGCTGGGCACCGCCATCGCCCTGGGCGCCGAGACCGACAAGGACAGGCTGTTCCTGGAGACCAGGATGGGCACCGTGCCCTTCGCCCTGGAGCGCCAGGACGGCAAGGTGGTGGCCTGCAGCATGCAGCAGCCGATCCCCACCTGGGAGCACTTCAGCCGACCGGCCGAGCTGCTCGCCGCCCTCGGCCTGAAGGGCTCGACCTTTCCCATCGAGGTCTACCGCAACGGCCCGCGCCACGTCTTCGTCGGCCTGGAGAGCGTCGCCGCGCTGTCCGCGCTGCACCCCGACCACCGCGCGCTGTGCGACTTCCCGGACCTGGCGGTGAACTGCTTCGCCGGCGCCGGGCGGCACTGGCGCAGCCGCATGTTCTCGCCGGCCTACGGCGTGGTCGAGGACGCCGCCACCGGTTCCGCCGCCGGGCCGCTGGCGATCCACCTGGCGCGCCACCGGCAGATCCCCTACGGGCAGCAGATCGAGATCCTCCAGGGCGTCGAGATCGGCCGGCCGTCGCGCATGTACGCCCGCGCCGAGGGCGCCGGCGAGCGGGTCTCGACGGTGGAAGTGTCGGGCAACGGCGCGGCCTTCGCCGAAGGCCGGGCCTACCTGTGAACGGGCAGAACGGAGGAACGCCGTGATGGGCGTCAACGCGAACATTTCCGAGTCCCTCACCGGGACCATCGAAGCCCCTTTCCCGGAGTTCGAGGCGCCGCCGGCGAACCCCATGGAGGTGCTGCGCAACTGGCTGGAACGCGCCCGCCGCTATGGCGTGCGCGAGCCGCGGGCACTGGCCCTGGCCACGGTCGACGGGCAGGGCCGGCCGTCGACGCGGATCGTGGTGATCGCCGAGCTGGGCGAGCGCGGGGTGGTGTTCGCCACCCACGCCGATAGCCAGAAGGGCCGCGAACTGGCGCAGAACCCCTGGGCCTCGGGGGTGCTGTACTGGCGCGAGAGCAGCCAGCAGATCATCCTCAACGGCCGCGCCGAACGCCTGCCCGACGAGCGCGCCGACGCCCAGTGGCTGAGCCGCCCGTACCAGACCCACCCGATGTCGATCGCCTCGCGGCAGAGCGAAACCCTCGCCGACATCCACGCCCTGCGCGCCGAAGCCCGGCGCCTGGCGGAAACCGACGGCCCGCTGCCGCGCCCGCCGGGCTACTGCCTGTTCGAACTGTGCCTGGAGTCGGTGGAGTTCTGGGGCAACGGCACCGAGCGGCTGCACGAGCGCCTGCGCTACGACCGCGACGAAGGAGGCTGGAAGCACCGCTACCTGCAACCGTGACGACACCGCTGCGCCGGCGTTTCATGGCGGATATGCGTCCCGCGGCCCCGGAGTCGGGCCGTAGGGCGAATAACGCCACCGGCGTTATCCGCCGCTGCGCCGACGTTTCATCGCGGTAAACGGTCATCCATCCCAGCCGAACCCCCATCGATTCGAACACTCGAGAAAAGGAAGCACCCATGAGCGAACCCATCGATATCCTCATCGCCGGCGCCGGCATCGGCGGCCTCAGTTGCGCCCTGGCCCTGCACCAGGCCGGCATCGGCAAGGTCACGCTGCTGGAAAGCAGCAGCGAGATACGCCCCCTTGGCGTCGGCATCAATATCCAGCCGGCGGCGGTCGAGGCCCTCGCCGAACTGGGTCTCGGCCCGGCTCTGGCGGCCACCGCCATCCCCACCCACGAGCTGCGCTACATCGACCAGAGCGGCGCCACGGTATGGTCCGAGCCGCGCGGGGTGGAAGCCGGCAACGCCTATCCGCAGTACTCGATCCATCGCGGCGAACTGCAGATGATCCTGCTCGCCGCGGTGCGCGAGCGCCTCGGCCAACAGGCGGTACGCACCGGTCTCGGCGTGGAGCGTATCGAGGAGCGCGACGGCCGCGTGCTGATCGGCGCCCGCGACGGACACGGCAAGCCCCAGGCGCTCGGTGCCGATGTGCTGGTCGGCGCCGACGGCATCCATTCGGCGGTCCGCGCGCACCTGCATCCCGACCAGGGGCCGCTGTCCCACGGTGGGATCACCATGTGGCGCGGCGTCACCGAGTTCGACCGCTTCCTCGACGGCAAGACCATGATCGTCGCCAACGACGAGCACTGGTCGCGCCTGGTCGCCTATCCGATCTCGGCGCGTCACGCGGCCGAAGGCAAGTCGCTGGTGAACTGGGTGTGCATGGTGCCGAGCGCCGCCGTCGGCCAGCTCGACAACGAGGCCGACTGGAACCGCGACGGGCGCCTGGAGGACGTGCTGCCGTTCTTCGCCGACTGGGACCTGGGCTGGTTCGACATCCGCGACCTGCTGACCCGCAACCAGTTGATCCTGCAGTACCCGATGGTAGACCGCGATCCGCTGCCGCACTGGGGCCGGGGACGCATCACCCTGCTCGGCGACGCCGCCCACCTGATGTATCCGATGGGCGCCAACGGCGCTTCGCAAGCAATCCTCGACGGCATCGAGCTGGCCGCCGCGCTGGCGCGCAACGCCGACGTGGCCGCAGCCCTGCGCGAATACGAAGAAGCGCGGCGGCCGACCGCCAACAAGATCATCCTGGCCAACCGAGAACGGGAAAAAGAGGAATGGGCCGCGGCTTCGCGACCGAAGACCGAGAAGAGCGCGGCGCTGGAAGCGATCACCGGCAGCTACCGCAACCA
>OGSU01000564.1_pt1 | contig 12718 bp, 11 predicted proteins | sample 1573911 | NCBI WGS metagenome assembly OGSU01 (sample SAMN03295839, study PRJEB24534) | human gut metagenome | isolation source: fecal sample 7 from infant 5 | host: Homo sapiens | place: USA: Pittsburgh, PA | collected 2014-07 | reverse complement strand
ATCTCCCCCATTTATGAGCTTTCGTTCCCCCGATGAAGGCTCTTTTTTTATTCATAAAAAAATCTATATTTTAAGTAAATATAATTTCCTTTTTTCCTATAAAAAATATTCTATTTATATTTTAATTTTTTAGGGTATAATAGTTTATTAACTAATAATTTTAAGGAGATGTTTATATGCTTAAAATAGGTAACCTCAATTTAGACTCAGATTTTGAATATAGAGTTATAAGAGAAGAAGATGAAGATATAGATTTATTTATAGATATCAATTACAGAAGTGTGGACGTAGACTGTAGTAATGATGATTTATTTGCTTCTAGAATTCAATTTCCTTTTGTTAGATCTATAATTTTAAGATTTAATAAATCTACTAATTTAATGACCGTTCATTTTATGAGAGATATAGATTTATTTTCTGCTTTTGCAAACTTCGAAGTAGATCATTCTAATGCTATTATATGTATTAAAAACGACTATGAAAAAGTTGTTTTTGGTAAAAGAAAATTGGAATTATAATGTAAATAAATAAGGGGGCCTTAATAGGCCCCTATTTATTTTTATTTACTTAATCAAAGTATATTACATCAAATATTCTCAGTCAAGTTCTATTTCTGAAAATTCTAATTTTTCCTACTCTTTTATCTTACTTTCCAAATGCAGTTAGGTATATATCTTTTAATTCAGATACTAATGGGTATCTTGGGTTAGCTGGAGTACATTGATCATCAAATGCATCTAATGCTAACTTATCAACTGATGCCATAAAATCTTTTTCACTTACTCCGCATTCAGCTATAGTTTTAGGTATATTTAATTCAGTTAATAACTTGTTTACAGCATCTATTAAATTATTTACACCTTCTTCAGTAGTATTAGCTTTAAGACCTATATACTTAGCTATTTCTGCATATTTTTTATCAGCTACAAATGATTTATATTTAGGGAATGCAGAGAACTTAGTTGGCTTAGTAGCATTGTATCTTATAACATAAGGTAATAAAACTGCATTTGCTCTACCATGTGGTATATGGAATTCTGAACCAAGCTTATGAGCTAATGAATGGTTTATACCTAAGAATGCATTTGCAAATGCCATTCCTGCCATACATGATGCATTATGCATTTTTTCTCTTGCTTCTCTGTCACTTCCATCTTTATATGCTCTTGGAAGATATTCAAACACCATTTCTATTGCTTTTATTGCTAATGCATCTGTGTAATCAGTTGCCATTACAGAAACATAAGCTTCTATAGCATGAGTTAATACATCTACTCCTGTATCTGCTGTTACAGATTTTGGTACAGTCATCACAAAGTTTGGATCTATTATTGCAATATCTGGAGTTAACTCATAATCTGCTAAAGGATATTTAACATTATTAACTTTATCTGTTACAACCGCAAAAGATGTAACCTCTGAACCTGTTCCTGATGTAGTTGGTATAGCCACCAACTTCGCTTGTCTTCCTAATTTAGGGAACTTAAATACTCTTTTTCTTATATCCATAAATCTTAATCTTAAGTCATCAAAGTCAACTTCAGGATTTTCGTAGAATAACCACATTCCTTTAGCTGCGTCCATTGCTGAACCTCCACCTAATGCTATTATTGTATCTGGTTTAAATTGTCTCATAACATTAGCACCATTTAATACAGTTTCTACTGATGGATCTGGCTCAACATCTGAAAATACTTCTATCATTACTGGATTAGTTCTCTTTCTTAAATGGTAAATTAACTTATCTACATAACCTAACTGAACCATCATTCTATCTGTAACTATCATTACTCTATTAGTATCCGCCATTTTTTCTAAATAGCTTACTGAACCAAATTCATGGTAAACTCTTTCAGGTATTCTAAACCACTGCATATTGTTTCTTCTCATAGTAACTTTTTTAACATTTATTAAGTTCACTGCTGATACATTATCTGTTGTTGAGTTATTACCCATAGATCCACATCCTAACGTTAATGATGGTATATTTACATTATATATATCTCCTATAGCACCGTGAGTTGATGGTGCATTAACAAGTAATCTACCTGTTCTAACTTTTTTACCAAATTCTAATATTATATCATCATTATTTGAGTGAATAACAGCAGAGTGTCCAAGACCTCCAAACTCCGTCATTTCAACACATTTTTCTATTCCTTCTTTATAGCCTTTAACTTTATAACAAGCTAATACTGGACTTAATTTTTCCTTAGATAAAGGATAGTCATATCCCACTCCTTCTAATTCTGCAACTAGTATTTTTGCATCCTTTGGAGCATTTTTTATTCCTGCCATTTCAGCTATTTTATATGCACTTTGACCTACTATATTAGCATTTATTGTACAAGTTTCTTTATTTATAACTAATCCTTCTAATAATTTCTTTTCTTCTTTATTTACAAAGTAGCAGTTATAAGCTTTCATTAAATCTACTACATCATCATATATTTCTTCATCTATTATTACTGCTTGTTCTGAAGCACATATCATTCCATTATCAAATGTTTTTGATAGTATTAAATCGTTTACCGCTTGCTTAATATCAGCAGTCTTTTCTATATAACAAGGTACGTTACCTGCTCCAACTCCTAATGCTGGTTTACCAGAAGAGTATGCAGCTTTTACCATACCAGGTCCCCCTGTTGCTAGTATTAATGATATTCCATCATTTTTCATTAATGCATTTGAAGCTTCTATTGAAGGTTCCTCTATCCATTGAATACAATCTTTTGGAGCTCCAGCAGCTATCGCAGCATCTCTAACTATTTTAGCAGCTTCAGATGAAGACTTTTGAGCTGATGGATGGAAGCTAAATATTATTGGATTTCTACTTTTCATAGCTATTATTGATTTAAACATTGTAGTTGAAGTTGGATTTGTAACTGGTGTTACACCAGCTATAACCCCTATAGGTTCTGCTATTAATTTATAATTTTCTTCTTCATTTTCTTCTATAACTCCAACAGTTTTATTGTACTTTATACTATTATAAATGTACTCTGTTGCAAATATATTCTTAGTTACTTTATCTTCAAAAACTCCTCTTTGAGTTTCATCTACAGCTAATCTAGCAAGCTCTATATGTTTATCAAGGCCTTTTTTTGCCATTTCTTTAACAATCTTATCTACAGCTTCTTGATCTAACTTAAGCATTTCATTCTTAGCCTTATTAGCTTTTTCTACTAATATATTTACCTTTTCTTCTGCTGTTAATTCTTTTTTAATATCCATGTTTACTACTTTTTTAGCTTCTTTACTCATTTTCAAACCCTCCCAAGACGTTATTAATTTATTTCAATGTTAGTTATTTAACAATCTCTATATTTATATAATATGCCTGCGTTAAATTTTTGTCAACACTTTTTCGTTAAATTTTTATCTTTCTAAAATTATTTTTTAAATTTACTTTTAATATAAACAAAAATAATACTATCTAGAAAATTCTAGATAGTATTATTCTTACTGTTTAAAATTTATTTCAACATCCTTATATCCTAATTCTTTTAAACTACTTTTTAGACTTTTAGTTGTACTTTCTTTTATCTCCTTAATGAACCCTTCTTTTATAATTTTATTTTCATAAGCTTTCTTCCCATTAGATAATTCTTCTATAACTTCATTTACATCTACTCTATTAAATAATGCATTTTTTATGTCATATACATATACATTACTTTCATCTATGTAATGATCTATAATACTACACTTTTCAATCTCTATAATTATGGAATTAGATGTATTGTTAATAATATTAATATCTTTAGATTTTACTCCACCTTTTATAATGCCATTGTATTTTATAATAAATGACTTTTCAGTAAATGGTATTTTTATATTTTTAAAACTTTTATCTTTTTTAATGGTTATAATATCACTATAATTATATTTTGATGTTGATAGTTCTACTACTTGTTCTATAGTATTTAGCACTTTTGATGTATCCTTAGGTGGTTTTTTAGTAAACATCATTCCTGAACATAATATAGCTCCTATAGTGATACCTAGAAATATAAATAGAATTACTAATTTATTATTATTAAATTTTTTTCGTTTTTGTAGCAAAATTTTACCTCCTTTTGATATAATATAAGTTACGATTGTAAAGTTTTTAATTTGTATAAAAAGAAAATTGATACATAAATTTTTGAAACATGAAAGGAGACTTAAAAATGACTTTATTAGTTTTTGGTCATAAAAACCCTGATACAGATTCAATCTGTTCATCAATATCATTAACATACTTAAAAAACAAACTAGGACAAACAGCTAAAGCTTATGCTTTAGGAGAAGTTAGAAAAGAAGCTCAATTTGTTTTAGATTACTTTAAAGTTGATGCTCCAACTGTATTAACTTCTATATCAAATATATGCAATGAGGATGCTAGCTTATTACTAGATGGAAAAGCTAATGTTATATTAGTTGACCATAATGAATACGGACAAAGTATAGATGGATTAGAAAATGCAGAAATAGTTGAAATAGTTGACCATCACAAACTAGGTGGTATGAAAACTGATACACCTTTATCAATGAGATTAATGCCTGTAGGATGTACTTGTACAATAATAACTCAAATGTTTAAAGAAAATAATATTGAAATACCATATGAAATAGCTGGTCTTTTAATGTCAGCTATCCTATCAGATACATTATTATTCAAATCTCCAACAACTACAGAAATGGATAAAAACGCTGTTGAAGAATTAAACAAAATAGTAAATGTAGATATAGAAAAATATGCTATGGATATGTTTAAAGCAGGAACATCTTTAGATGGTTTCACAGTTGAAGAAATAGTAAATATGGACTTTAAACCATTCGATATGGAAGGTAAAAAAGTTGGAATAGGACAAGTGTTCACATTAGACATAGATGCTATTCTTAATAAGCAAGATGAATTTTTAAGTTATATAAATAGCACTGATTTTGATATGTTATTATTAGCAGTAACAGATATAATAAAAGAAGGTTCTTATTTAATATACAAAGCTGAAGATAAACTAATATCAGATGCTTTTGGTGTAAATGCTTCTCAAGGAGTATTCGTAGAAGGAGCTGTTTCTAGAAAGAAACAATTAGTTCCAAATTTAAGTGAATCTGTTAAAAAGAATATATAAATTATATTTAAAATACTAAAAACAAAAAGAGATTCTTAAATTTAAGAATCTCTTTTTTATGTTATGCTTATTGAGGTTTTAATTCATTCTATATTGAAATAAATTAATTTAATTACATTTTTTCTACGTCAGAATAATCTTTTCCAAATGTTTCTACAGTAACTTTTTTCATTACTTGTGGAGTTTGAGGCTTGTCCATTCTATCTGTTTTAACAGAAGCTATTTCATCAACAACATCCAGACCTTCTATTATTCTACCAAATGATGCATATTGACCATCTAAGTGTGGTGAATTTGCATGCATTAAGAAGAATTGTGATCCAGCTGAATTAGGAGCCATAGTTCTAGCCATTGAGATAACTCCTCTTTCATGTCTTAGGTTGTTAGTGTGTCCATTTTGAGTGAACTCTCCTTTTATAGTATGTCCTGGTCCACCCATACCTGTTCCATTAGGGCATCCACCTTGTATCATAAATCCAGGTATAACTCTATGGAATGTTAATCCATCATAAAATCCTGATTGTACTAAAGATACAAAGTTCTTTACTGTATTTGGAGCTATATGCGGATATAACTCTATTTTTATTTGTTTTCCATTTTCCATTTCTATTGTTACTATTGGGTTTTTATTTTCCATTTTATGTACTTCCTTTCTTACTAGTTTTATATTCTCTTTTTATTATATACCAATAATAATAAAAAATCACAAAAATAAGCTACTTATTTTGGTAGCTTATTTCTCATCTTTTTCATCTAGTAATTCAGTTTCATTATAGTTTATATCTAATAATTCTAATATTTGTTTAGCTCTAGCTTTTGTAGATCCTGAAACCTCTACAAAGTTTATATTTTCAGATTTTAAAAAGCTTAATATAGCCTCATCAATTTGAATAGCTATACTTTCATCTTGCCATCTAACTCCATCCTTAACATATCCAAACTGTCTTGGAACATACACAATCATATCATAATTTTGTATATCTTCTAGAGCTAAGCAGTATAAATCTTTTAATATTTGTATTTCTTTATTAGTTCTTTTTCTATCACCTAACATGAATCTTCCATATATGTAAGGTACAAATGTAGCATAGTCTGTAAGTCCATAGTCAAATCCAGATAAATCATCCTCTATCTTTTTTTGACCTAAATATATACCATACTGTTCAGATATAGTTTCTATCATTCCTTTATCTCTTAAATATTCAGTAGAATATTCTAAAGCATATCCTACATCTAATCCAGCTATTTTCATTTCAACATATAAATGTTGTATTAATGTCGTCTTCCCACATCTAGGTCCACCTAGTACAGCGATTCTCTTAGTTGCCATAATTTATATCAACTCCATACTTTTTATTTCAAAATCAGAACCTTTTTATTATACTAGCATACGTTAATTTATTCAACATTTTCAAGTTATTTATTAATTTTATATATTAATAGTTAATCTTTTTGCTATTTCATATCCATCATTAAATATTTGCTTGCAAAATTCTCCATTAAAATTCAATGTAGCATTTTTTTCAAATGCTTTATCCGGCTTAACTATAATTATATTTTCTTTTTTATAGTTTGATTTTATATATTCAGGTAATTCAAAGTCGAAGTTCATAGTTATTATTATTATTTTATCCACATTTTCATCTAATAAAGGCTTTAATAATGTATTGTTTAACATTCCTCCATCTAAATTGTACCCATCATATAAACCTTCTACTAAATCCTTTTTAAATTGGTCTGAAGGTTTAAGATCTTTTGATGGTCTAAATGGAAGTAATGAACTATATTTTATAGCCTCTAATCCCGCTTCATAGCTTAATTTAGATATATCTACAACCTTTTCTGTCATTATTGAATTATTTATATTAACATAATTAACATAAAATGGTCTTTTACTATTTGAATTGTTTTTTAATGATTTTAAGATGTCTATTGCCAAAGAGTTATCCACAGTGTTATCAACTATTTTGATACCGTTTTCACCAATTGTCTGAATATTTATCCACATATCCTTTAAGTTGTTAACATTTTCTGTGTATATGTAATATCCGTTTATTGCACCTATCGATGTGCCTGCTATAACATCAAATTTTAAATTTCTTTCATAAAGTCCATATATAACTCCTGCTTCAAAAGCCCCTTTAGCTCCACCTCCAGCTAAACATAATCCTATTTTCATATTGAATCACTCCTATTCTAACTTTTAATTTTTTATAAATTGAATTTATTAATAATTGTAGGGGATGTAAAAAGTTTATATACTTTTATACATCCCCCATAAATGTAATATAAATTATATTTTATAACTCATAAAATACTTTAAACGTCTTATATATATCCATATGGTCTTTTACACATCCTAATTCCCTTATAGAATGCATAGACAGTATCGGACTACCAACATCAACTGATGGTATATCTATATGAGTAGATGATATAGGACCTATAGTGCTTCCACCTCTTACATCAGATCTATTAACAAACTCTTGACAGTTTACACCAGCTTTTTCACATACAGCTTTATATACAGCTATAGATTGGCTATCACTTGTATAAGCCTGATTTGCATTTATTTTTATAACTGGACCTTTCCCCATAACAGGTCTATTAGTTGGATCATGCTTTTCAGGTACGTTTGGATGAACAGCATGTGCAAGATCTGCTGATATTATAAATGAAGAATATAAACTTCTAAAGAAGTCTTCTCTATCTTGACCTAAAGATAGAGAAATTCTTTCTAGTACATTTATCAACATATTTGAATCAGCACCTTGTTTAGTCGAACTTCCTACTTCTTCATTATCAAATACAGCTACTACATTTATTCCTTTTGATCCTTTTGAATTTATAAGAGCATGTAAACTCGCATGAGCCATTGATAAATTATCTAATCTACCACAAGATATCATTTCTTCATTTGCACCTATTAACATGCCTTTTTCATATTCATATAAAAATAAATCAAAGTCTATAATATCATCTACTTTACGACCTAATTCCTTAGCAATAGTCTTAACTAAGAAATTATCTTTTTCTAAAGTATCATTTAATAATCCTACTAAAGGTAACATATCCTTTTGTTTATTTAAAGCAAATCCATCATTAACCTCTCTATTCATATGTATTGCTAGATTAGGTATTATACAGATAGGTCTATTTATATTTACTAGTGTCTCAATAGGTCTTAGGGCACAGTCTCCTTTTAAAACTACTCTACCTGCTATAGCTAAAGGTCTATCTAACCATGTATTTAATATAGGCCCACCATAGCACTCTGTATTTAATTTTAAATAAGTTTTCTCAACTTCCATTTCTGGATTTGGCTTTATCCTAAAAGAAGGCGAGTCTGAATGTGAACCAATTATTCTAAAACCATCTTCTTTAACATCTTCTGAATTTACTGTAAATGCTATTATAGCTGATGAATTTTTAGTAGTATAATATTTTCCACCTTTTTTTAAAGTCCATCTCTCTCTAGAATCTAATCTTTCGAATCCATTTAATTTTAATAATTCTTCAGACGTTTCTACTAAGTGAAAAGCTGTTGGACTATTGTGTATAAATCCTATTAAGTTTCTTGCAAATTCATTTGAATTCATTTTTCAATCCCCCTTAAAATTTATAGCAAGTCTAATGTTGTATACTCTTTATTTATTTTCTTTATTCCTTGATTATTAAATGCAATCGTCAAATCTGATCCAGAAGCTGATACAACAGTTCCTACACCAAACTTAGGATGATGCACCTTAGATCCCAGTTTAATATCATCAACATTAGATTCAGGCTTACTCTCTTTTATAGTAGCATTTACTTTTGTTGCTACACTAGCTTTATTCATAGATTTCATATATTTTTGCTTATATTTATCTAGTATATTGTAGTTCGCTTTAGAGTAACTTAATTCATGCACTTCTTCATTAAGTTTTTCTATACATTCTTGAGGAAGTTCTTCCATAAATCTTGATTGTATAGATGGATTAGTTTTTCCATAAAGAGTTCTTTTCTTTGTAAGTGTCATATATAACTCTTTTTTAGCTCTAGTTATTCCAACATAACAAAGTCTTCTTTCTTCTTCTATATCAGATTCACTCATAGATCTTACGGCTCTTGAGATAGGGAATAACCCTTCTTCCATACCAATTAAGAATACAACTGGGAATTCTAGTCCCTTTGACGTATGTATAGTCATAAGAGATACTCTATCATCCTCTTCTTCTCCACTTTCTGAAGAAGTAAGAGCAACATTAGTTAAAAATGTTTCTAAATCTTTTTCTTCACTACTATTTTCAAATTCTATAGCAATAGATATAAACTCTTTTAAGTTGTCTATTCTATCTTGAGATTCTTCGCTTTTATCTTTTTCTAACTCATCTAGGTATCCTGTAACATCTAACACTCTTTCTATAAGCTTACTCACAGAATATGCATCTTTTATTACTCTAAGTGTACCTATTAAATCTACAAACCCATTTATGTTAGCTCTAGCCTTTGTAGATATATCCGAGTTAGTATCAACATCTAAAAGTACAGAAAATATACTTTCTTGCTTTAAACTTGCTCTATCCTCTATTTTTTCTATAGTTCTAAGACCAATACCTCTCTTAGGAACATTTATTATTCTTTTTAAAGATATATCATCCTGAACATTTTGAAGAACTCTTAAATATGCAACTAAATCCTTTATTTCTTTTCTTTCATAGAACTTAGTTCCTCCATATATGTTATATGGTATCTGACTTCTATTTAAAGCATCCTCTATGGCACGTGCTTGTGCATTGGCTCTATATAATACTGCAAAATCTTTAAATGGCTTATTTTCTTTCTCATGTATTTTCCATATACTATCTGCAACAAAATCAGCCTCTTCAATTTCATCTGCATTAACTTGAATCTTTATCTTTTCGCCTTCTTTTTGTTCACTCCAAAGTTTTTTTCTTTTTCTTTCTATGTTATTAGAAATAACAGTATTAGCAGCATCTAGTATAACTTGAGTAGATCTATAATTTTGTTCTAACTTTACAACATGAACATCACTATAGTCTCTTTCAAACTCTAATATATTTCTTATATCTGCACCTCTCCAACCATATATACTTTGGTCATCATCTCCAACAACACAGATATTTTGGTGTTCTTTTGCTAAAAGCTTTATAAACTCATATTGGGCCTTACTCGTATCTTGATACTCATCAACCATTATATATTTAAACTTGTTTCTATAATATGCTAGTACACTTTCTTCTTTCTTTAATAACTCTACAGTTTTTATTATTAAATCATCAAAATCTAGGGCACTATTTCTTTTTAGTCGATCTTGATATAAAGTATACACGGCTGCAATCTTACTCATTCTTGCATCACTTCTATGCATATCTTTATACTGTTCTGGAGTCAATAGTTTATCCTTAGCTCCTGATATATAACTTATAACTACTTTAGGTTCAAATGTCTTATCGCTAAGATTTAGTTCTTTTAAGCAATCCTTAACTAAGGTAACTTGATCAGAACTATCATATATTACAAATGATCTATTATATCCGATTCTATTTATATCTTTTCTAAGCATTCTAACGCAACATGAATGGAAAGTGGTTATCCACATGTCTTTAACATCTGAATCTATAGTTTCCTCAACTCTTTCCTTCATTTCATTTGCAGCTTTATTTGTAAATGTTATTGCTAATATATTACTAGGATGTACTCCTTTATTTTTCATAAGATGAGCTATTCTCGTAGTTAAAACTCTTGTCTTTCCTGATCCAGCACCTGCTAATATAAGTACAGGACCTTCCGTTTTTAAAACCGCCTCCTTTTGGGCGGGGTTTAGTGAATCTATATCCATTATTACCTCCTATATGCCAATGATATATGTATATTTTAATCTATTATCTATATTAATTCAAATTTATTGATACATAAATATTAATGCCCATAATTAAATATATTAAAATAAGTATTGGAAGTAAAAAGTTAAAGCTTTAACTTTTTACTTCCAATACTTATTTTATAGAACATTTAAAATCCAGTATGACCAAAACCGCCACCTCTATTTACTCCTTTTATCTCTTCAACATCATAAACATGAATAAAATTAGCTCTATAATATTTTGCTAAAACCATTTGAGCAATCCTATTCCCCTTTTGTATATATATACTTCCATATGGATTTCCATTCTTGTCTAAATATATGTAGTTTTTAAGTAACTTTTTATATGCTTTTTCACACTCTTTATATTCATTAATATCATACCCTTGAGATTCTACATAATCTATTAACCTTACTTCTTTATAGTTTTCTTTTAAATCTCTCAGTTTTTCTATGTCATTTGCTATCTCATAAGGTAGATTAGCTATATTATAATTATTTTCTAGTATAACAGAAATTTCACTTACTGAATCTGCATCTATAGTTCCTACTGAATTGGATATCTTAAGATTTGTCTTTAATGATAATCCACTTCTTGCTCTTATTTGAATTTCCATATTATCAGGAATTGCAAACTTTATATTAAGAGGTATAGCTACTTTTTCAAAAGGTCTTATAACCATATCCCTAGCAGCAAATAAATCAGCTCCTGATGCTAATGGAGTTTCGTATTTTGGTATTGTTGCATTTTCCCCATATTCAATAAATACATCAACACTTTTACTATTATTCATTAAAATCACCTATATCCTTTTTAAGTAAATAAAAAGAAGAAGTCAGTACGACTCCTTCTTTTATTTAAATTATTTTCCAAAATGTCTATTTAATAATCCTAAGAATGCTTTACCATGTCTAGCTTCATCTTTGCACATTTCATGAACTGTATCATGTATAGCATCTAATCCTAGTTCTTTAGCTTTTTTAGCTAATTTTAATTTTCCATCAGTTGCTCCATACTCTGCTTCAACTCTTGCTTTTAAGTTAGCTTTTGTATCTGCTACTACTACTTCTCCTAATAATTCAGCAAATTTAGCAGCATGTTCTGCTTCTTCAAATGCTATTCTTTTGTATGCTTCTGCTACTTCTGGGAATCCTTCTCTATCAGCTTGACGACTCATTGCTAAATACATTCCTACTTCTGTACATTCTCCTGTGAAGTTAGCTCTTAATCCTTCTAATATTTCTTCATCTACTCCTTGTGCTACACCTATTCTATGTTCATCTGCCCAAATTCTTTCACCTTTTAATTCTTCAAACTTACTAGCTGGTGCTTTACACACTGGACAGACCTCTGGTGGCATTTCTCCTTCATGTATATATCCACATATTGTACAAACAAATTTTTTCATATTAAAATCCTCCCTTAACCTTATCTATATTAATTAAAATTTAATTCACATCAATTATTTATTAACTTTTGATAGTATATATATACCCGCTAGCCCTATGACTAAACATAATTTTTTAAATTGTTTTAATTTTATTTAATATAACAATTTTTTAATTTTTTTAGATTTCCTATGAATTTATATTTACCCAAATATAATACTTATTAACAAGTATCATATATGTTTTTGTACAATAAAAAAAGATTACGTGGCTATGTCCTACTCTCCCAGGCAGCTTCCCACCAAGTACCATCGGCGCTAAAGAGCTTAACTTCTGTGTTCGG
>OGSU01000561.1_pt1 | contig 12804 bp, 9 predicted proteins | sample 1573911 | NCBI WGS metagenome assembly OGSU01 (sample SAMN03295839, study PRJEB24534) | human gut metagenome | isolation source: fecal sample 7 from infant 5 | host: Homo sapiens | place: USA: Pittsburgh, PA | collected 2014-07 | reverse complement strand
GTAACTAAGTCCATTGAACCATTTAACAATTGTTTATTTCCTTGATTACTAAGAACTAAATACAGATTCTCCACATCATTTGAATGTTTCCGATATTTAGAATAATTTTCCATTTGTTGTGTATTATTCGTGGTTGCAGGCTGACCGACAAGTTCAAATTTGCTAGAATCAAAGGACATTTTGGTGCTTAACGCATTAATGTTTTTTAAGTCTTGACCTTTAAGTGTAAAGGTTAATGTATCGCCAGAAAGATAGGTATCCTTGCCATTTTCATTAACCACAGCAAGGGATAAACCGCCCGCAATTTCTTCGACATCAGGTATCTCAATTCCGCCATCTAATTGTCGTAAAACATAACTGATATCATAAGCATCAATTACCCCATTTTTATTTAAATCACCTTTTTCAACATAGCCATTAAAGTCACTGTCCACCGATTCTAAGCCTGTATAGTTTCGATAACTCATTGCATCATTTTCATCAATCGTTCCATCGTTAGTAATGTCTCCATGTAAGATTCCTTCTGTTCCTGGTTGTTTGTAAAAGAGCATCTCACGACCAGAGCCAAAATTACCCACCGATTTTAATACCTTCATTTCAACAAAACGATACGCTTGGTCCTTCGTTTCAATGGTTTTTGTCAAAGCATCTTGCTTCCAGTTAATAGGTTCTGAAAACTCTGTCCAATTAGCTCCATCTTTCGACGTCCGATACTGGAGTTGCAAAATATTTCCGTTGCCGGCATTGTCTCTTGGCAAGTATTCAATTTTATCCATTTGATACTCCGCACCAAGATCAAATTTTAAAGTCAAGAAATTCCCATCACTTGGATTAGCGATACCGGTTGACCAGTTCGTATGCCAGCCTGTACTTAAATCTTTATCTGTTAATTTCTTCAATTCTGCGCCTGGTTGTTCTGGTAAATTACTTGTTGCTTTGACTTGATTAATTGTTTCTTTATAGGGATCATCTTGTGTTTTTCCTTTAATCGGTTCACTCCATTCAGAGACCCCGTTTTTTCCAACAGCTCGAACTCGAAAAGTATGTTCGCTTAGGAAGGAAAATCCATCAAATGTTGCTGTATTCGTTTGAATATTTCCGAAAACAGTCCCGTCACGCTCTACTTCATAGCTTGTTGCCTCAGTTACTTGATCCCATTGAAGAGTCAAAGAAGATGGCGTTGTTTTTTCTTCATTGATTGCGACATTTGCCGGAATAGTTAACTGGTCATCGACCGTTGTATTTCCTCCATCAACCGTTCCTTTATTAATGAAACCTTTGACAGTTATTTGAACATCTTTGGCGGTCACAGATTGTTTCGCTAGTTTTACTGATAACGCTGATTGGTTCAGTTTTTCTCCTGAAGCTTCAGAAAGATACTGATTCACTTGGAATTCTTTATCAAAATAATATAGATTTGTGCCAGCTAAAAATTCTTCTTTATTAGCTGCTTGTTTCAAGGTTACTTCTGTTCCCCCCACCATTGCTGTTACGCTTTCGGGCGCTTCTGAAGCTAACAAATCAAGCGTGGTGCTTCGTTCATCAACAAAGCCTTTGTAACTTCCTTTTGTCGGTTCGATAGTAACGGTCAGATCCCCTTTTTCGTTTGATTTAGGGCCTTGACTATTTATTTTAGTCGTAGCTGATTGCCCAGCTTCATAACTAGTTGAAATTCCGTCATCTTCATACATATTAAAAGAAGTGGCGCCATTTGGATAAATCAAGAAAGATCGTTGATCCCGTTGGATTTCCTTTGGATTGTTGTTTGGATTCGTCATTGGGATAATACTGCCATCTTTGACGAAAACAGGCACCTTCCACAGCGGTGTTTTTACTCCATTTAAGACACGGCCACCTTGATATTTTTCGCCTGTAAATAAGTCAACCCAGACTTGTTTTTCATCTGGTAAATAGATTCCATCACGGATTGAATTTCCTGCCTCATCTTGATTGCCATTATAAATTGGGGCAACGAGTAAATTGGGTCCCCACATATATTGGTATTGAGAATCTTTTGTATATGCTGTTCCTTCATTAGGAAATTCTAAAGCCATGGCCCGTACCATTGGTAGTCCATCAACTGATTCCTTGGCAATACTGTAGTTATAAGGCATCATCATTGATTTTAATTTTAGATACGCTCGGTTCAAATCTGTGGCTTCTTGATCAAAAGCAAATGGCGTTTTTGGATTGGAGCCCCAGCCGTCCATATTTAGCTGCACTGGTGTAAAAGTTTTCCATTGGAAATCACGTATGTTGACCTCTTTATTTTTTCCACCAAAAATTCCATCCATATCTGAACCGACATTTGGTTGTCCAGACAACGAAGTCCCGATATATGTTGGGATATGGAAGCGAATATATTCCCATTGACCACCCGTTTGATCGCCTGTCCAGATACCAGCGTGCCGTTGGGTTCCGGCCCAACCATCTAATGAAACAATCATCGGACGAACTGCGCCGTCTGTTTCTTTTACAAAAACATTCGCAGCATCTTCTACACCATTTAAGCCAAAGGAATACCCATACCCAACCCACGCCACGTCAGTTTTGAGGGCTTTAACACCAGCTACACTAACTTCTTTCGCAATATCCCGTTCTCCTTTTTTAGGATTTTTAGGATCCGCTGGATGGAGATTAGATTGGGTCCACAGCCCCACTTCAACACCATTGGCTTGAGCATACTCTGTAAATTCTTTTAAGTTTTGTACATCGCCGTCCAATGAATCTGTTTGGCCATAGCCAGCACCGTAACCGTCATTTGGCAAGAACCACCCTAACGGCATATCGTTTTTCTTATATCGATCAATAACTGCGCGTGCAGAAAATTGATAATTCTCTTTTTCTCCATTTAAAGATTCTAACGTGCCATTTAAGTTTCCTAGATCGCCTGGTTGGTATTCTTTGTAAAAATTACCATCTTCAAACTTAACTGCTCCCGCGGTTCCTTCTGCTACTTTCACCCAATAGTCCCGATTATACGCGTTTAAATGTGCTTCATAGAACCCGTATTCTGGCATCAAAGCTGGTTTCCTGGTTAATTCATAGTAATCTTTTAAAATACCTGCTGAGGAATCATTAAAGAAATAAAAAGCATCAAAATCTGTTCCTTCGTGCGTTGTTGTGGTTGTTTGTGGATCATGACTTCCAAAATCATAGTTGCCAGGTTTCCATGTATTTCGAACAACGCCATACCCTGCAGTTGACCAATAAAATGGGTTAGGCGATGCTACTCCGCCATCTACCCAATTGTTCGTATTGACAATCTGGATAGCTGTTCCTTTATGCGTAAATCGACCATTTTGAGTTCCTCCGCCAAAATAATTTTCTTGACTACTTTGTTTTAACGTTTGTGTAGCTTTATCATTTTTAAAGGATAGCGGAGCGGTTTCTTCTAAAATAACTTGATTCTTTTTCTTGTCTAGAACCTTCATTAAAGCGCTTTCTTTTTCGAATATAATTTTTAAACCATTATTTTCTAGAATAAATTGGTTTCCTGAATCTGTGACGTTCGTTTGCTCAAAGGCTTGTGTGCCATAGTCGGCCATTGTTTTAGCCGTAATTTTCGCAACATGCTTTGGATCATTTGGCGTTGGATATTCTTCAAATTTACCAGTTGGATCTAGATGATAGCGAAAAAGATGGTCGTTTAAAATACAAATTTGTGCTTTTTTTCCAGAAGCATACGTAATGACAAAGTTTTTCTCCGCTTTTTCAATCGACACAATTGCTCCGACTGACGTTGCTGAATCAGCTACGTCTTCTTTTGCTGTTTGCTCTTGCGCATCAACCACTTGAGAATCCATCGTAACAAACGAATGGAACGCCAATACAGACGAACTCACTAATAAAAATGTCAACCAGTGCTTTTTACCGTAAATTTTTTTACCCTGATACTCTTTGTTCATTTTTTCCTCCTTAAAATTGCTCCCCATAGAATAGTTCCGACACAATTACTCACAAAATCCAAAACCCAACAAAGTTTTATCCAGATGAAAAGTCATAAAAAGTCATAACGATTTTCTTAGTTTACTGAGACTGTTAGCAAGTCAGTTTCAGTAAACCCTTCCTAAACACATCCTTTCAATAAAATATTAAATGAAAACAATCCATTTTCATCTTATATAAAAATTTTAGTACAGAATCACAATTTCCTGATGAATGCGTTTTCATTTGTTGACTACCAATTTTTCACTTTTTTAATAACATAATTATCGTATGATGGTTTTTTTGTGTTTGTCAACGGTTAATTATAGCAGCCACCATTAACGAGTATTAACCCTTGATAAACCTGTTAATTCACTTATAATGATGATTTTATTGCGAATATATCTACATCAGAAAAAGAAAGACTTTTTCAAAAATCTAATACCTGTTTCTCTACTTTAGAAGTATCCATTAATAAATATTTTTCTATTGAGTTATCTAATGCAATTGCTTGTGTTTGTCCTTCTTCAATAGTCGCTGTCATAATTTTATTATCTTTTAACGCATTACAACTAAAAAATGCTTTATGAAAATGCATTTCTTCTAATGCTTTATTAGCGATTTCACCAAAAAAAGATTTAGTTAAAAGTCGCATTTCTCCACCAACCAAATAAATGGTCAACGCATTCTTTTTTTTACTTAACGTTTCAAACACAGGCAAACAGTTTGTTACTACTCTTAAATGTTTAAATTCCATTGCCTCGGCCAAAAGTTCAATAGTTGTTCCTGGTCCTAGGAAGATAGTTTCTTCTTCGTGAATTAAACTTAATGCTTTTTGGACAATTTCTTTTTTTTCAACACTATTAATAATTTGTTTATCATCATGAGACAGTTCATGTGGACGATATGTATTTAAACTGCTAGCTCCTCCATGTACTCGTTTTAAACGCCCCGCTGCTTCTAATTCTGTCAAATCTCTACGAACAGTCATATCCGAAACATTTAATCGTCCCATAATTTCAGTAACTTTGATTGCCCCTTTTTGATCTACTAGAGAGACTATCGCATTTAATCTTTCTTCTTTTAGCATTTTCATCGCTCCATTGTTAGTATATCTTTTATTCTACGATAAAATACTTACTATGAATACTAAAACATTTCTCCATTTATTTTAACATGAACGACGATTTGTAAAAAATTGACGATTTAGCCTATCTTTATATAAACAGATATCACTTCAACGATTGATTCAGATCTATTTGAGCCTAGTCAAATAGAGATCTAGCATAAAAACTTCCCAGAAAAACATCCCCTACTCTGAGCACCTCTATCCAAAAAAATAGCACATAGGCAAAGGCAGGCTACTTATAAAAAGGTAAGCAACCCGCCTTTGCCTATGTTTAAGTAAACGATGTATTTCCCCTATTACTGATTCAAAGTCCTTAAAACTTTATAATCACTGTTTTGCACGAGTAAAACGCTACTTGGGTTATCGGGATAAGAAGCATTGCCATCAAACGATACAACAACAGTATTCGTACCAACTTTCGTGAATTGTGTATATGAGCCCCCAGCACCGCCCACGTTGGCAAAATGTAATGTCAACGTGTCGCCTTTTGTTTCTACCTCGCGCCAATTTGCCCGCTGATAGTTATGCCAGTCAATTTGAGTTGAAATTTCGTTTGCCGTGTTTTTATACATTCCTTCGTAAAAATCAATCGCTTCCTCTTTTGAAGACCACGGATTGACTGAAATATTTGGGATTTGTTCTTTAGTAATTGACGGGGCACCTACAATTTTTTCAAAGCCAGCCCTCAACTCTGCATTATCTGTTGCTACAAAATACAGATAGCCATAAGGATCTCCTTGATTTTGCATCGTCACTAAAACTAAGGGATGATTGTTAACGATGGTGAATAAATACAAATGCTTTTGCATTTCTGGTTGCGTTTCTGCATCAGAGTAAACAGCAACTAACGCATATCCATCCTTCACTTGTCCATTTTCAGACCATTCTAAATAAATGGGATGCTGATCAATCGCTGGTTGCATAGTAGCATTTCCTACTAGACCATCAGGCGCTTGGACGCCATTAAAATTGATTGAATTTCCTGGTGTATATTCTTTATACGTTTGGTTCATCCGTTGCCCCCAATCAGCCATAAATTGTTGTAGTTGTGCCTTTTTTTGCGCAGACCACAACTGATTTTCAGCTTTACTAGAAGCAGAAGAATTACTTTGAGTCGTACTAGATTTTGACTCCGTGCTCATTTGACTTGCTTGGCTGTTGTTAACGGTAACAGGTGCTTTCATTTCTGATGTTGCTGTCGGCTTGCTTGCAGTGCTATCACCACTTTTGTTGGAAGAACATCCTGATAAAATACTCAATAAAAGACCTATCAAGATTATTTTTTTCATTGGGAATCCCTTCTTTCTGACAAGAATACTGTACTACTTTTCCACTTTTCTCACCAGCAAAACTCGACTAAAAACGGCTATGTTTATTTGTTATTTAATTATCAAATTAAGTTGATTGTAAGCATCCCATAACCAAGGATGCACGACTTTAATATCGTGTTTCAAAATATAATCGATATAGAAATATGCGGCATTTTCTAAAGAACAGTTTAAAGCTTGTAATAAACCATCTAAGTATGGTGGTTTACCTTCTTGATCCCACTTTATTTTATCAGCGACAAACAAAACTAAATCTATGTCCGAATAGTTTTTCTTCAATGTTGTATGGCATTCAATAGCTGATAAAATTTCATTGTCTTCAATACCAAAATCCATTTTCGCAATAGACTTAGAAATTTTTTGATGAATTATCATTGGAAAGGCCATTTCTGCTTCGTTTAATTCAATCCCATATTTTTGTGCGACACTAATTCTCTGATTATTTGGATAAATCGCAGAGATATCGTGTAAATATCCTGCAATACTTACTTTTTCTGGACTAGTTAAATATTTTTCACCAAGTTGATAGGCATACTCTCCAACTTCCATACAATGATAATATGTCTTCTCACAGTTTTTACTCACTAAATATTGTTTAATTTCATTTTTCAACACCTGTTGATGATCCATTTCCACAGCCCTTTCTCATTCCGATTACTCTTCTAGATAAATAAAGTATACTCCTTTCATCCTCTAGCAACCTTTTATTTTTTATTAAATAAACAACTAACTAAATTGAAACTTTTTGGTCCTCAAATTCGTCTATAACTAATAGGACGTTCAATTTTGTATAATGTGGAGGTGTATTTTTTAACTTTTTCATTAACCAAAGAGGAGTGAAAGTATGCGACATAAGAAAAGAAAATTCAAAATAAACGGGTATGTATTATTTAGTGCGTTAATCCTCATTGTTCTTGTTTTCATTCAAACGTTCCTATTAACTCAACCCAAGATAACAAGTAAAAATGATGATACTACGCAGACATCGACTAAGAATTCAACTGCAAAAAAAGATTCCCCGACCAAGTTAGAAAAGGAATCAACACACATGACTATTTCATCAAAAAAATATGCTTACTCAGCAGACAAAATCAGAAAATATATAACTGGAGAAGAACCTTACAAAGGTGAAAAATTAGTATTCTTAACCTTTGATGATGGCGTTAATAATCAAATAACCCCACAAGTCCTAGATGCATTAAAAAAGTATAACGTCCACGCAACTTTTTTTCTTGTAGGAAATACCCTAACTTCCGAAAATCAAAAGATAGTGAAACGCGAAGTTGCAGAAGGACATTCAATAGGCTTTCATAGTTCAACTCATGATTATGCAACGTTATATCCAAACGGGATTGTCAACACTGAAGAAATACAAGCGGAAATAGCAACCATGAAGAACTCTCTTAAAAAAATATTGGGCGAAACATTTCAAACAACTCTCTGGCGATACCCAGGAGGTCATATGTCATGGGGAGGTACAGAAAAATCTGATGAATTATTCAAACAACTTGGCATCCATTGGATTGACTGGAATGCGATGGTTGGAGATGCGGAGCCGTTAGACAGACAGCCTACTACAGTCGCAGAAATGCTCGCTTTCCATCAACATTCACTTGAGGTTTATCCGGATTATAATATTAGAGTAGTCTTAATGCATGATTCAGTAGATAAGGAATTAACAAAACAAGCATTGCCACAATTAATAGAGTTTTATCAAGCAAATGGTTATCAATTTGGTGTCTTATATTAAAGCAACTCGGAGCACTAAAGGAAGCATTTCTGGTCTTATCCAATGTTGATTTTTTGTTTAATTACACAAAAACGTCTCTATACTTTCTGATGTTAGTTTTTTTACCAGCATCAGAAAGTATAGAGACGAAAAAAATAAAAATTTTTAGCCTTCTTTTTTATGACTTAACTATCCTATTTACCACCAAAATCACCATACACATTACCTTCTGCATCAGATATACGTTTACCTTCATCAACTTTTTTAAACTCTATTTTTTTCGTTTTTTTGTCCAATTGACCTGTAATTTCATAGCTCTCTTTATTTTCTTGTATTTTAATATTTTTATATACCTTTTTTTCTGTTCTACTTGTTTTTTTTGTGTCTTCATTATTGGGATTAACTAAATATTCTTTTTCAAGCGTCATGCTTTTATCCTTGTTGAAAAAAATTGAACCTTTCGTTAGGTCTTCTTCCTTTTCAATAATCGTGGTGAGTATTAAAGGAAACGAACTGGCATTCAAAAGATTGCCGTTTTCTTTTTTGTTATTACTACAACCTACCAAAAACATGAAAAAAATAATACAACTAAAATACCCGATTTTTTTCATGATTACTCCCTCCTATTACATAAAGTTAGAATAGCTATTGTTCATTAATATCGACAATTCTTTGCGCCGGGCTTGAACCATTGGTAACGTAGCCTCCATAAGTACAGATATATCCTCTTATGTTTGGATCTTCTCCGTAATCTTGCCAACGTTGAAGTTTTAGATTCCCTCAAAATTGCCCATCAACATACCGATAGTCATTAGGTATACTTGCACCTTTTCTTATTGTAATGGTTTGGTAAATAAACTTAGTCGTTGTATTACTTAAAGAATAATTTGTATCAGAAATGAATTATCTCTTGGATCATAAGGTGGCACTTTTTCAAACTCAGGAAGTTTTCTCTGTATTTGTACTTCAGGAGTATTCGCAAAGTAATCTACTATCTTGACAGTTATTAAAAGAATCACTACCCTCAAAACTATAGCAAACATAAAAATTATTCCATTCTAATTCTTCCATAATTATCATGTCCTTTTACAATTAATATACTTATTTTATCGTATATATTTTAAAAGGAAAAGAACACTATTTAAATAGCAAACGATTCTTAATTAAGTTTACTACTATTTTCTTGTATTCTTATAGCACCAACAGTCCTGCTATTTATTGGTTACTTGCTAAAATACTTATCTGTGTTCTTTGTATTTATTTCTTTTTGATTGAATATAAAAAACAAAAATCCTGTAACGATGACCTTAAATAATTAATTTGCCAATACTATCACCCCATTCTGCTTCTTCTCCAATTTCAACTGATATTGACAAACTAACGTAGTTTTTGTTTCTTGATCCAAGCACTTAACTGAAATTTCGGTTTTCAGTACTCCCTCTTTTTATCTTTCTAAATTTCCTCACACCTTCAATTTTCAAAAGATTTCTGAATCATTGTCCAAAAACCTAATTTTCACACTTATGTGACTTCAAAAAAAGTCAAAGTGATTTTCCACTTAATTACACAAAAAAACACCCTCTTGCTGAGCAAGAGGGTGTTCGTTTGTCGAATAGTAAAGATTAACGACGGATTTCTTTGATACGAGCTGCTTTTCCGTGTAATGCGCGTAAGTAGTAAAGTTTTGCACGACGTACTTTACCGTAGCGAACCACTTCAATTTGAGCAACACGTGGTGTGTGTAATGGGAATGTACGTTCCACACCAACACCATTTGAAACTTTACGTACTGTATAAGTTTCGCTGATTCCAGCACCACGGCGTTTAATTACAACACCTTCGAATAACTGGATACGTTCACGAGTACCTTCGACTACTTTCGCATGAACGCGAACAGTGTCACCAGGGCGGAACGCAGGAATATCCGTACGTAATTGTTCTTGTGTTAATTCTTGAATTAATGGATTCATTTTATCCTTCTCCTTATTCCCAAATATTCTTATGGTCACTTCTGCCACAGCGGAATATTGTAATAGTTAGAGCGCATTGCACTCACCAAATTAGTTTACCACAGACAAAATAAGCTGTAAAGAGAATTTTCTTGAAAGTTCCCTTATTTTTGCTCTTCTTGTTTAATTTCTTCTAATAACTTCAACATTTCAGGCGTCATTTCTACTGATTCCAACATGTCAGGTCGACGCAAAAAGGTCCGTCGTAATGATTCTTTTAGTTGCCATTCTGCAATTAATTTATGGTTCCCATTCGTTAGCACGGCAGGGACTTCCATATCATTGAAAATAGCAGGTCTGGTATATTGTGGATGCTCTAATAGGCCAGTGGAATGTGAATCCGTCTGTGCAGAAAGATTGTTACCTAAGACATCAGGTAATAAACGGACTGTCGCATCAATCATGACCATTGCGCCTAATTCGCCCCCTGTTAAAACGTAGTCCCCCAATGAAACTTCATCTGTGACCATCGTGCGAATTCGCTCATCATAGCCTTCATAATGTCCACAAATAAAAACTAAATGATCTTCTTGTGAAAATTCCTCGGCCATTTTTTGATTAAACGGTTTTCCTGCTGGATCTAATAAGATGACCCGTTTTGGTTGCTGGTTTGTCTCTTCTTCAATTGCTTTTAGGTTATCATAGATCGGTTGTACTTTTAAAAGCATCCCTGCGCCACCGCCATACGGATAATCATCGACCGTTTGGTGTTTGTTATCTGAAAAATCGCGAAAATTAGAGACATTCAATTCTAATAACTGCTTTTCCCGAGCTTTCCCAATAATTGATTCCCCCATTGGTCCTTCAAACATTCTAGGAAAAAGAGTTAATACATCAATTCTCATCGTCAATCAATCCTTCTGGAATGTCCACATCAATCCGTTGATTTTCGACATCGACTTTTGTAACAACGCCTTCAATATACGGTAAAAGTAAATCTTTTTTCTTTGGTCGTTGGACGACCCACACATCATTCGCACCAGGAGATAAAATTTCTTTAATTTTTCCCAGTTCACTACCGGTTTCATCATAAACAGTGGCACCAATGATTTGGTGATAATAAAATTCGTCCTCTCCCAATTCAGCGAGATTGTCTTTTGCAACTTTTAAAATACCGTCACGATATTTTTCAACATCGTTGATATTTGGATGTCCTTCAAAGCTTAAAATGTCAAAATTCTTATGCTTGCGGTGGGACTTCACGACCAATTCAATTGGTGCTTTTTTCTCTTGAAATAGCAGTAACGTTGACCCTTTTTGATAACGTTCTTCTGGAAAATCCGTTTTCGAAATGACCCGAACTTCTCCTTTGATTCCTTGTGTGTTCACAATTTTTCCTACATTTAAATAATCTGTCACGTGAAAGCCTCTCTTCCTTGTATTTCATCTTTCCTATTCTACCATTTCTTACGCGCAAATTCTATGAAAAAACAAAGGCCAACTTTTCTAGTCAGCCTTTGTTTTTATTAATTCGTTAAACCAGTTAATGTGCCATAAATTAAAAATAAATTCAATAACGTCAAGGCAATAGCAATAATCCAAGCTAAAAATTTCACCCACGCTGGATTCGCAAATTGGCCCATTAATTTTTTATCACTTGTATACATCGTTAAAGGAATAATCGACACTGGCAAAGCAATACTTAGGAAAACTTGCGTATAAAGCAACAAGTCTTCAACAGCCGTTTCGCTACCGCCATAAATAATAACACAGATAATGACTGGCACAATTGCTAACAAACGAGTTAACACTCGTCGTGCCCATAACGGCATTTTTAAATGGATAAAGCCTTCCATTACAATTTGTCCTGACAGCGTACCTGTAATCGTTGAATTTTGACCCGAAGCCAGTAAAGCAATTGCAAAAAGAATACTTAACACTGGGCTAGCAATATTACCAACAATATCTGGATTTTTCAGAGCATCAAATAAATCAACAAATTTACCTAATTCACTGTTGGTTCCATAAAATAATGCTCCTCCTAAAATTAACAACAAACAATTTACGACAAAAGCGACAGTTAATTGAATATTTGAATCCCAAGTAGTGAAACGAATTGCTTTGGCTTTCTCAGCATCATCGTTACGATCAAATTTCCGTGCTTGCGCAATGGAAGAATGCAAATATAAGTTATGAGGCATGACTGTCGCTCCAACGATCCCCAAGGCTAAAAATAACATGGATTTATCTGTCGCTATTTTTGTGTCTGGAATAAAACCTCGTAATACTTCACCAACATTTGGATCTGCTAATGCCACTTCATAAGCAAAAACAAAAAAGATGACTGCAATTAAACAAGAAACAATTGCTTCGATTTTGCGAAAGCCTAACTTTGTCAGTAGCAAAAGTAATAAAACATCAAACGTTGTTATCAACACACCAATTAATAATGGAAAACCAAATAATAATTGCAAAGCAACGGCACCACCAATTACCTCAGCGATATCTGTTGCCATTATGGCTAACTCCGTCACCACCCACAAGGCAACGCCCGTTCGTTTACTTGTATGCTCTCTAGTCGCTTGAGCTAAATCCATTCCTGTCACGATTCCTAAGCGTGCAGCCATACTTTGTAGTAACATGGCAACTAAACTAGAAAGTAAAATCACACTAAGTAACGTGTACTTATATTCCGCTCCGCCAGCAATTGACGTAATCCAATTTCCTGGATCCATATAACCA
>OGSU01000548.1_pt1 | contig 13214 bp, 18 predicted proteins | sample 1573911 | NCBI WGS metagenome assembly OGSU01 (sample SAMN03295839, study PRJEB24534) | human gut metagenome | isolation source: fecal sample 7 from infant 5 | host: Homo sapiens | place: USA: Pittsburgh, PA | collected 2014-07 | reverse complement strand
CCGTTATCCGGTAGCATTCAGTCGGGAACGAGGTAGACCAGGCGCATGCGCAGTACTCTTCCGGCCCCCGGCATGGCTCGTTCATCACCTGTTTGGCTATGAGCCCATGGCGCTCGGCGCTTTCCTGCAGGTCCGCACCATCGAATTTTCCGCCCTCCAGGGCTCCGCTGATGATCTCCTGTGCGAATGCGCCCATACCCCGCAACAGCCCCTCGCTGACCGTCTTGCCGTTGAGGCGCGCCAGTTCGTCGAGGCAGTCGTTCCAGCCTTCTGGATATTCGGTATCCATCCGCCGTGCGTCGCGCTCCGGCACAACCACCACCCTTGCGTGCAGGGCTGCCAGTTCTTCCATCGCCTTGATGGCGACGCGCTGCTGGCTGTCTCGCTCATCCCTGAGCGCCTGGGCCTCGGCGGCGAGCAGTTCGGCCAGCGATATCTCTGGAGCCTTGCACTGGCCTGCGTCAGCAACAGCCATCGCCAGCGCGCGGTCGTCGACGAACTCTGAATTGCGGAATCGAGCTACCGTCTTCTGCATCTCGTCCACCTGTTCCTGCGTCCAGATTCCGCACTCGACGAGCATCCACCCCTCCGGCACGCTGTGCTGAGCCTGGGCGTCTACGTCATCGTCCAGTGCAAGCAGTCGTTCGCGCTCGTCGTTGGGCATGTTTGTCGCAACAGCTGTGATCTCTACAGCTGTTGACCATGGGGCCGGCTTTCCATGTTTCGTCACCCATGTTTCGATCAGTTTGGCGGCGAGTATTTCTCCGGGCGTTTCCTCGGGTTGAGCCTGGGCTACAGGGGCGGCGTAGAGGGTGCGGATAGGCGATCCTTCTTTGCCGGCTTTCAGCACAACCTCTTCGCTACCGTCGAACCACGCGTTGCTGAATTGCCACTGATGAACTGCTGTCGGATCGGACAGCTTCGCCTCCAGCTCCGCCAGCTTGGCCAGGGCGGCGTCGCGCTCTTGCTCAACCGTCTGGTAGTGCCGAGTAGCCCATGCCAGCGCGGTGTCCGCTTCGTGCTTCTGGCGTTGCAGATCACCGACGATGCGCTCATGCTGGGCGATCAGCGACAGCACGTAGTCCACTGCCGCTTGCTCATTGGGGCCGAGCAGCTTCTCTTCGGACTTGAAGCGGCGCATGAAGTACGCGGCCCGTTCTGACGACATTTCCGGCCGCTCCGCCTCTGCCTGTGCGCAGTCAGGGCATTCCTCCCATGCGCCCGCTTCCCAATCGAGACAGACATGACCTCGGTCGTTGCAGGTGGCGCACTTCGGGGAGGGTTGCGCCAGGGTGGCGCGGGCTTGCTCCGGGGTTACGAACCAGCCGGTGCCGTCGCATTCGCGGCAGACCTCTCCGACACAACCGTCGCCTGAGCCGTCACATTCGGAACATGCGTAACCGGCTGCCGGATCGGTTTCATATCCGCAGGCGCAAAGGTCGCCGGGCATCAGATCGCCTTTGCCGCAGTCTGGGCATTTTGTGGCACGGGGCTTTCCATCAACTGCACGTTCATCCCCGCCTGCCTGCTCTACCGATTCCTGTTCGGGATCGATGCGCTCTGCCGACATGAGGGCAAGCACCGCCTCGGCCGGAGTCGCGCCCTCGGCCTTCGCAAGAGGAATCTCCCGATCCAGGTAGAGGTCCGCGTGCCACTGGCCTTCGTACTCCGGCGTCAGAGCGATTCGGTTGGTCGCCACCAGGTCCAGAATCGCGCTGCCAGAGTGCTTGGCACACAGCGTCACGTAGATCACGTCGGAGTACTCGCCTCCACCGCTGCTGTATTCCACCTGGCACCCGCACATGGCGGGCCTTCCGTTGATGAAGGTCAGCGTGGCAGCTACGCCCGCCAGCTCTACCGGTGCCGGATGTGCCTGGCACGGATGGCGGAGGGAGCCGTCTCCGGAAGGGCAGGTGCATTCATTTGCGTTGGTCATGGGAGCTTTCTCCAGGCCTCGGTATTTGCGAGGTCAGAAACGGTTATCAGTCGGCGCCGGCGCTCGATGTTTTCGAGTTGAATGACCTCACCCAGGCTGTCGATGACGACCCAGTGAATGCCGGTGGGAATGTGCAGATAGCGTGCTGGCGCGCGGGAGCGGAGGGCGTTTATGCGGCGGACTGCGGGGCTTTCGTCGAATGGCATGATGGGCAGGCTCCGTAGGGTGGTGCCGTGTAGCAGTGCTCACCGCTGGCGCCCTGGTCTGCGTCGTTTGCGATCTCGTTGAGCTGGCGTGCGAGCTGGCGCAGTTGAGAGGAGGAGAGCAGGGCGCCGAGGCGTGGGAGGCCGTTGACCTCGGCCAGGCGCTGGCCATCCTCGCCGTCAACGAACAGGGCGGTCAGGTTGAGGGGGTGCATGGCGTTTCCTCGATTGGCCGTAATGTGGAAAGCCCGCTTCTGGCGATCTGCAGCACTTCCATACCGATACCGCCGGTAGAGACGTCGGTGAGTGCGGCGATCTTTTCGAGCGCCTGGCGTGCGTTTGCCAGTTGATCCTCCGGGGAGAGGTATGCCGGCATGCCTGCGAGGCGGCGGCACACGAACGGATCGTTGTCGCTCGGTACTGAGCAGCATGTGAACTGGATTGCGCGGCACTTGCAGACGAAGTCGGGCGCAGGGAGTGCCTCGGCGTCGACGACGCGCATGCCGAGAGTGATCGCCAGACCGCGCTCGATGTTCGCGCCGCGAGAACGCTCCCACCCAGGGAGCAACGCGAGAATGTCGCAGTCCATGAGCCGCTTGATCCCGTCGCGCATGAACGTCTCCCACGGCGCTCCGCGGTAGACCATGTTGACCGCCGGGTTCTCGACGAAGTAACCGAGGGCGCGAATGCGCTTCTCCTCTGCGTTGAACGCCGGGTAGTTGAAATCGGGAAGGCCTGTCATAGGACCCGCAAGATAGACGCGATGCATCATGAGAGTTTCTCCAGATGAGCTTTAAGGCGTCGTCCGATCCAGCGCACGACGGGGACCGCCTTGCTGTTGCCGATGGCCTTGTAGCGCGGGCCGTCAGGGCATTCCTCTGCGGGCTTCCCACGCCAGGGGATCAGGGTGTAGTCGTCGGGGAATCCCTGTAGGCGCTCGCACTCGCGGGGGGTGAGGCGACGCACTGCCGAGGCAACCACCAGGCTGTCAGCCTCGGTGGCCGGGTTGCTGTGGTTCCTGAAATTGCCTGATCGGAGCGTGGGGGCTACATCCGCGACAATCGGCTGCCCGCGACCAGTTCCGTCCTCGCTGGCGTCGAAGCCTTCTGCTTTCAGGGTGTGGGTGATGTCGCCGGTGACGCAGACGCCGTGCTGCGCGCTGGCCTGCAGCGTGAACATCGGATCGTTCTCCGCGCCGACGCCCAGCCCGGCGCGCGGGTCAAATGTGCTTCTACCTGTCCGCTTGCCGACCTCAAGCAGTGGATATGCGATAGCGACCTGGCCGCCGGCATTGGCGTGGCTTTCACCGTGGCCCATGGCGCGTAGCGTTGGCGAAACGTCGCCGGCATCGGCACCGTAGTCCTTGCAACTGAAGGCAATGGGTGGCTGACTCGATGCCGGCAGTGTGTGGCACAGCCCGGGAGTGGGTTGGCTACGGTTTGTCGCGCTGGTGATCTGGTTCGGGTCGAATACGGCATTTTCCTGGCCGTGGTTCCTGCCCAGCGTGTGGGCGCAATCTTGAACGACGTCAGGATCTTGCGTGCCGTGTACGACCAGCAGGCCGGACTCGGCGTCCTGTTGTGTCGCGCTGCCGGCTGCCTTTCCGTTCGATTGGAGCGTGCCGGCGACGGTCGGGATATCGTCCAGGCTGTAGCCGCCGGATTTCCGCCCGCCTCCGGCCAAGGTCGGCGCCACGCAGAATGTCTCGGATGCGAAGTCGTTCCGAACGCCATGCGCGGTCAGCGCGCCGGCCTGGAACAGCGAGCCGCCCTGATTCTCCCCGCCAAACGCCGGTACGCCGGCCAGAACTTCCACGGCCGGCCCCTCGTCTCCCTCGCAGTTCGGGCACCCCCACTGGCCTAGGTTCAGTCCGAAGAGGTGTCCGCAGCCGCACTGGAGCGCAGGGCCGAAAGGAGCGTGTCCGGCAAGGTCTTGCCCCTCGCCTCGGCGCGGCGGATGATCCCTGCGCATGCCTTCGCGCTCAAAAAGTACTTCGAGGGGATCGAACCCTGCTCGAGCACTTGCGATAACGAACACACGGCGGCGTCGTTGGGCCAGGCCGAAATATTGGGCATCCAGAACCCTCCACGCGGCTGTTCGCTTGGGTCCATACACACAACCAGCGTCCTTCCATTTGCCCCCTGGCGGCTGGAGTTCTTCGGATTCGCCCACCAGGGCTGCGAGGAAGCAGCCGAAGGCGTTTTCTTTGTCCGAGAGGACGCCTGGAACGTTCTCCCACCATGCGATGCACTCGGGCTCACGACGGCGGGTTCTAACAAGGTCAATTGCATCGATGGTCTCCACGAACTTGATGGTCAGGGCGCCGCGCGGGTCGGTCAGGCCTTCGCGCCAACCTGCGACGCTGAAGGCTTGGCATGGAGTCCCGGCGATAGCCAATGGGGGAGCCTCGATCGCCCCTGTGAGGATGCGTCGGATGAGCTTTGTCATGTCCCCATGGTTTGGAACGCTGGGGTAGTGGTGAGCCAGCACGGCAGAGGGGAATGGTTCGATCTCGGCGAACCAGCGTGCTCGGAACCCGATTGACTCCAGTGCAACGCTGGGCGCCTCGATGCCGCTGCACATGGTGCAGAAGTCGAGTTCCTGGTGATGGTTCATCTTGATCTCTGGACGAGTAGAGCCGCGCCGGCCTGTGGCTAGCGTCGGTGATCTGGTGGTGGGTTACTGTTCGTCGTCGGCTACGGAGAGTCCGGCGGCGAGTAGTTGCCGCGACACGTTTTCGCTGGGCGTGTATTCGTGTCGCGACACGACTAGGAGGGGCAGGAGATCGGCATCGGGCAGGGCTGAGGCGTTGAGGATCAGCGTCGAAAACGCTTCTCTCCAGTCCGCGAACTCGCCGACCACCTGCAGGCGCTCAAACGCTGCGTCGATTGCGGGCGGTGAGGGTAGCTTGCGCTCGGGGATGCCTGCCTCTCGCTGGCGCTGGCGCTTTTCACGCTGGCGCTGGGCGTTGGTCTTGGCCATCAGCCCTCCAGAATTTTTATTGCTGACCTGACTGCATGCAGTGCGTCGTCTACCTTCTCTGGCTCTGACTGCACTAGGGCTTCGAGTACGGCGAGGGCGTCGCGGCACTTTGCCCGCTCAACCTCAAGGTCGTCGTCTGCCTCTTCTTTCCCTTCTTCCAGCTCCCTGGCGTATTCCTCAAGCTCGCTTAGCTCATCGACTATATGCAGGTCGCCCGTTGCGAGCCGTCTTGCCAGCTCGTCGGCCGCCCCTGAATCGAACTGCGAGTAGTGCAGCAGTTCGTCATCCTTCAGCGCATTGATTGGCAGGCTCATGCTGCGATCCTCGATTGTCGCCGCCTGGCTTGGGCTGCTGCCCTGCATGCGCGGCATTCGTTGTGGAAGTGGCATCTGGTGGAGATGAAGGAGAAGAACTCTTCATCTTGTGGCCACCACTGCAGGCAGCCGGGGCAAAGCTTCTCGACGCCGAGGTCAGTCGTTCGGGTAGTCAGCTCTCGCCATGGCTTCCTGAGCAGGGCCTGGCGTTTGCTGATCACCATTCGGCTCCGGTCAGAAGATGTAGGTTTGTTGGCTTGGGGCGCTGGCGCGGTAGGAGGCTGTTCTCGGCTTGGCCTCCTGGGCTGGTGGCGCCGCGGCGGCCGGCGGGGTCTTGGGCGGCTGCTGCCGGACTGCAGCGGGGAGCATGAACACAAGCACGATGAAGCCCAGGGCTGCACCGATGCCGCCGGTTCGAATTGCTCGGCGCCTGGTCACTTGTCGGCCTGCTGGCGCTTCAACCGCTCGGCGTAGGAGCATGCCTCGTTGTGGCTGCGGCGGAATCCGCGAACTTTCCCGGTGGCCGTTTCGACGATGTGGAAGAAGCCGCGACCCTGCGGAATTACGCAGTAGGGTTCGACCTCGGCCTGAGCCATGAGCCGCTGAGCGAACGCCATCCGGGCAAGGGCGGCCTGGGAGAGCAGGCCGGTGAGAACTTCGGTTTGTTCCTGATACGTCAGCATTGTGGTTCTCCTACGCGTTGATGGTGATTTCGTCGAGGCGCCGCACGGTACGGGCTTCGGTGAGTCGTCTCTCGTTGCTTGGCCGGCGATTTCGGTTCATGTGGTCGTCATCGATCAGCGGGTGGCCGGCGACGAGGAATGCGAGAACGAAGACGGCCGGCGAGATGATTCCGCGGCGGAACGCTTCAAGGACGAGGCCGCGCACGCTGCGCACGCCGAGCTTGAACTTCGCGTCGTCGAGGCGCTTTTCGACGGTCCCTGGGGCGATGCCCATGCGGCGGGCGACCTCTTTCGCGGTCAGCTCGCTGGCGCTCCAGGCGGTCGCTTCGAGTTCACGTGGAGCAAGGCCGAGGCCCTGGCGGCCGATCCATCCGCCGCATTGGATTGCTTGCATGGGTGTGGTTCCTTGGCTGCATGGGGCAGCACTCGGCGGCGCGATTGTTTGCCGATGGGCATCGCGTGGAGTGCTGGCGCATGGAGTCGAGAGAGGGGTGATGCGGGGCGCCCACCGCCCCGCACCTACTTACAAACCGCCTTATGGTTTGAAGCATTCTTGGCGGGACGCCTGGAGCCCGAACTCCGGACGCCCCGCTGGTACATCGTTCTCGGCCTGCTGGCGCCGAGGCGCCCAGGTCAGGATCGGCGCTGGCGCTATCAAGCACGCGCAGCGGTTCGGGCCGCTGGTGCCGGAGCACCATGCCGACGAGGAATGGAAGGATGAACATGGTTTGCCTCTAGGCTTCTTCAGCCTTGGCGAGGATCTCGGTCAATCGCTCGATCTGCGATGCCCTGAAAGTGACGGTGATCGCCTCGGCGCCCTCGGCAAGGCCTGCGCGGACCTCCGTAGGGAAGGATCGGACGATCTCGCGAACTACCTTCATCAGGTCGTCGTGTGGACCTGGAGCAGGGGGAGGCGCGACAACAGCGTTGCAATCCGGGACGACCGGCGATCCAGAAGCGGGAGCTTCAACCATCGCCGCTGGAGTCACCTTCTTCTTGCCTCGCGCCTTGGCTTTCTCCAGCCTCTCAAGGATTATTCCCTCAACATCCGGGCCGTGCTTTCGAACCAGCCTGGTCACCGTCGACGCCGATACTTTCCCCGCGTCGATGAGCGCTTTTGCCCCCTCGCTCGCAGTCGATAACTTCAAGAACTGCTCGACTCGCTGGCGCGTCTTTTTGATCTCCGCGGCGATCTCCGCAGGGGTCATGCCTTCCTCTTCATGCATCCGGCGACAGCCTTCGGCGTAGTCGAGAGGGGTCAGTTCGAACTGGTCCTGGCTGGTGCTTACGCGCGCCAGGCGCTGGCGCCGGTCCTTTGCCTTCGAAGGTACTACGCTGACGAGAAACTCGCCGGTCTTCGGATCTCGCTGGAGACGCCCAGAGAGATCGAGCAGGCGCCAAGCTCTTGTACGGCGGTGACCTGTAACGATCCAGACGCCTCCCTCTTCGCGAGGGCGCACCTCGAGGGGATCTACCTCCATCCCGCCGGCTATGAGTTCCGCGAGTTCCTCAACAGACTTATGGAATGCATCGGTGTAACGCCGCCAGTTGAGACCTGGCTCTTCGTGGAGGTCTTCGAGGCGGACCTTGTATGCATCGGCGCGCCGGATCTCCTTCGTTGAAACCATTTGCTTGAACGACTTAGTCGCCATCTTCTTCCCCTTCCAGGTCATCATTTGCTTCGCGTCCGATGGTCATCTCGCCATGCTCCGGACAGTGAGGCGGTCCAGACTTGTCGAGCCATTTCTGGGTCACCCTGGCGACGTATCCGCACTCCGAGCACTCGACCTTCTTCAGCCGCGTCGACTGCTTTTTCTTGGCGGTGGTGATGATCTCTTCGAGTTCGGGCTGGCTCAGGCCGTCCCGTATCCCTCTCGCGACCTTCCCTTGCGCTGGCTCTCTGCGCTCTCTCGCGCCGGGCCTGTGCCAAGTGAGCTTTCCGTGGGGGAGTGGTCCGAGTTCGTCGATGAACGGCTGGACCCACTCCTCGAACTGCCTTGTCGGCACTGAGCAGGTGAACGGCCCCGTCATGCCGATGGCTTTCATGAGCTTCACGAACGGCCCTTTGTGGCCCTCTTTGATCCCTGCCGCGATGTGGCAGAGTTCGTGCGCCAGGTATGCCGATACCTGCATGGAGTCGTCTGTGCCTGGGCTGATGAGAATCTCGTAGGTGCCGTCTGCGGATGCTGAGCTGTGCCACACCTCGGCGCCGACGTTTCCTCTCTGGCCTGCGCTGGTGAAGCCGATGGAGATTCGATAAGGCTGAAGCGGCGCGCCTAGCTCAAGAAATCGAGGCGACATCCGCTCGGCCATGGCGTTGAGCCAAGCCTCTCTGTTCATGTCTGATCTCGTTTAAACGGTTTGGGATGCGGCTGTATGGGGGAGTGGTCTGGCCGGTGCTGATCTCCGGCGGTCATTGATTAGGCGCCGCACTCGCCTCTGGTGCTACTCCGGATTTGCCAGTCGAGCTGACCACTTCCAGTTGTGCGCATCAGCGTGCGCATTCAGACCACTCTCCGATACAGCCTGGCGATGGAGCCAGGTCGATCGGGCCTGCTTTGGGGAACCCGGCAGGCGCGGGCGGCTGGCTACGCAGTCCTCATGCCGGGCTTCTCTGCCGGCCCGTGCCGGCCTTCAGCAATTGGCCCGTACTCGAAGTCTGGGGGATCCATGACCCTGGGTTTATTCTCGGCAACGATCAAGCGGTTGATGTCGAACCAAAGCTGTTCGCCGATCTTTCCGTCGTCTCTGATACCAGGGTTAAGAACCACCTGGATGCAGCCGTAGAGATCGAAGCAGACCGAGGTAACCACGCCCTCGAAGCCGGTCACGCGATCCCTGGCGCGATACCCAAGGATGGATAGGTGTTTCTGTACGTTCATGGTTTCCTCTCTCTGTATTAGGGCAAATGGATTGCATCCCACTGCAATCCCTGGCTCCCAAGGGCGACTTTCATCGCTTCAGCGACAATCTTGTGAACTCCTTGTGAGTTCACCGTGGCGAACCCCTTTTCTGCGTGGTCCCATTGCTCGTCTTCGTTGCCGGGGAAGTTGCTGCACGCCACTGAACAGACGCCAAGCCCGTCGGGCTTGAAGTAGAGGCGCACCTCCGGGCCGTCATCCCCGCGATCAAGCATCACGAGCACCTGGCCCAGGTCTTCGAACTCAAACAGCTTCGCGAACTGCTTCATTGGTATTCCTCGGTTTGGTTTCCCAGATGCCCCTCGGAGGAAGGGCATCGAGGAAATCGGTATTGCTCCCGCGTTCGCCTACTGGGCTTCTACAACCCGCGGGTCTTTCGTCATTGCTGTCAGGGTTGACCGTGCCGCCGGCATGCCGCGCGCCGCAGTCTTGAGCACCGTTACCCGCCACCTGTGCCTGGGCGATGATTTCTTTCCATACGTTTTCTGGTTCAGCCGCTGGTGGCTTAGGCAATACGGCGTACTCAGGTGGGATTCGCCCACGCCGGGTACGTCAATGCCTGGCTTGGCCAGCGGCGTTTTGCGTGCGTTGTTAAAGAGCGGTCGGCTCGGTGGCCTGGGCCAGCGATGCGTTGCTGGGCCGTTGAGGCGAACATTAGGCAAACCTTCTTTTCTCGTCAATAGGTATTCCTAATTTTTTGCGATCAGGCACAAGAAAGCCCGCACTGGGCGGGCTTGAGTACGGACGGATCAGCGACTGGAAGGTGCTTCGGGATCTTCTGTAAGGCCCGGATTAGGGGCGCGGATGATTGCTATGACTGAGCATCGTAGGACAAGGCGGTCGCCTTTAGCGCTTCAGCGTGAGCAAAAATGTCATCGAGGGACTCAATGGGGTGGCGGGTTTCGTTCTTTTCGGAATCGAACGTTCCGATGTACTTTTGTGCCCTGTTGAAGTGAAGGCGAGCGATCGGCTTGCGGTTGTTGTCGTCCAGCAGGATGCCAAAGTAGCTCTGAGTGTCACGAGCTGCGATGCGCTTCACGTCAACCACCGACCGAACAATGGCTTTGACTATCGTGTAGCCCTCGATCTCTTCGGCGGTTGTCACCACTCGGTCTTTTTCCTCTTCTTCACCTTGAGATGCTGGTGCCGAATGTTCAGCTTGCGGTTGCGCTACGAGGACGGGTTGTGAGCTCCCGGTAATTGCAGACTTGAGGCGCTCATTTATTTGATCGCTTAAGAATTGCGAGGCTGCCTTTCTGGTGAGCAGGGTGAACTGGTCGCGCACCTTCTGAGTAATTATCCCTTCGTACACCCGAGAGGCGAACAGTCGAACAAAGTCCTCATCGGGCTGGCTGAACTGAGATGCCAATGCTCGCTTGATTTGTCCGACGTACTTTAGCTCGCCAGCAGCATTTATGATTGACTCGACATCAAATGCAGATTTTGTAAGCTTTTGAAGCTCTGGGATCGCGTGGTCGTCGATATCCAAAAGATCCAACTCAAGGAATGGCTTCTCATCCATCTTGTTAGGCGCATCCAAGTCAGTGAAGAATTTATAGACCTGGCCGTTTGTTAGGATTGATATCCTGGCATTTGTAACATGGAAGTATCGGAATAGTTGGCTGGCGTGGTTTATATTTAGAGGCTCCCCGATCTTCTTGCTCTCTATGAGTATTTGTATCTCGCCCTCCTTGAGTATTGCATAGTCTACCTTCTCTCCCTTCTTGGTTCCTATGTCCGAGGTAAACTCCGGAACAACCTCCAGAGGGTTGAAAACATCGTACCCCAAAACTGACTGTATAAATGGCATGACAAATGCATTCTTTGTCGCCTCTTCAGTCTGGATGGCGGACTTCTGCTGGCGGATCTTTGCGGCCAGGCTGGCTAGTTTCTCTTCGAACTCCATGACTCCCTCCCCGGGGTCCTTTTAAAAGCAACTGGTGGCCAGGTATCCGGCCTCCCTTCCCAAAACTATAAGACCGCCGAAATAGGGCTTACACCCTACAAAACGCCAGCAGGAAGCTTATAGTCAACCACGCGACCTATGATTCGAACCGTGTCGCTCACCTCAAGAGTTCGGTATACGGGGTTGATAGGTTTTAGATACTCGAACCCAGCATCCCTAACATACTGTTTCACCGTTGTATCGCGTTTTTTCCCAGGCTCGTAGCAAACCGCAACGTAGTATTTTCCGCTGATTAGGTCGAACCCTTCGGGTTGTATTAATATTCGACTCCCTTGCGGGAATAGTGGCGTCATCGAGTCGCCGTTAATTACAAGCCAATATCCATGTGGGCCAGCCTTTTCTTCCGACTCCAGCCATTCATCTGCATCGCCAGGCTGAAAATTGTCCGGACTTTCGGCCCAGTCCCCAGCCCTGACCCAACTGATCACTGGATACTTATTCCTTTTCCTTGGGGGCGTAGCCACTGGGATCACATTGGCATGCTCGCTTTGTGCACTACCAGCCTGCTCCGGATTGTCCCTGCCTGTTGGTGCGTGCTCGCGCATAGGGCCTTTTCCCGTTGCCAGCCACAGAGGGCTGACTTTCAGAAATGCCGCAGCATTGAGGAGATTCTCTCCCTCGATGCTTTTTGTCTTTCCTGAGATCCAGTCATTTACCGATGGCGCGGTGATATGACAGGCGCGCGCAAGAGCCGCCTGAGAAACCCTGGGCGGCCCCGCCATTGCGATCTTGAGTCGTTCTTGAAGTGTCTGCATTAGGAGAGCCTATCATCGGGCATCTAAGGTATTCCTATTGACCTGAATAAAAGGCATGCCTAATATCGCGATGTCAGACCAAGAGAGAGCAACGCATGACGCCCAGCGAAATCATTGACGCCCTTGGCGGGACATTCCGCGTTGCGGAGCTGTGCGAGGTGAAGCCGCCGTCGGTAAGCGAGTGGAGAAGGCGCGGCATCCCGCGCGCACGAATGATGTTTCTCCGAATTGCTCGACCTGAAGCGTTCGCATGGATGGATGAGAAGGCTAAGGGCCAGGAAAGCAGGGTAGAAGGCGCCGCCGACTGACAAGCACAAATTTACTGAACCCGAATTTGTGGCGTTAGACAGGCGCGACCCCTGTTCAGGCATCCAGTAGAGCAGACAGCAAAAAGCCCGGCGGCTACCGGGCTTTTTGAGGAGGCACCGGAAGGCGGTGCCGAACATCCAACGGAGACGAATATGTCACAAGTTGCAGTCATCCAACAAGGCCCGGTCCTGACGATGAGCAGTCGTGAGATTGCGGAGCTGACCGGCAAGAAGCACAAGAACGTCTTGAGGGATATTCGGGAGATGCTGGAGGCGTTGAGGAAGGATGGCTCAGATTTGAGCCATGTCCGGGAAGACCTCGACTCCCGCGGGTACACCGAGAATTTCCACCTTGACCGAGACCTGACCGAGACCCTCATCTCTGGTTACAGCGTCCCCCTTCGGTACCGGGTGATTCGACGACTCCACGAACTGGAGTCCAGCCAGGTTCCGAGCATTCCAACCAGTTTGCCGGAAGCGCTCAGGCTCGCCGCCGACCAGGCCGAACAGAACCAGGCGCTGCGATTGGTCATCAATGAGCAGGCACCCAAGGTCCAGGCCCTGGAGCGACTCAGCGGCGCAGCAGGAACGATGTGCATCACGGATGCTGCCAAGCACCTGAAGGTCAGCCCCTCCCGGCTCTTCGACTGGCTCCAGCAGAACCGATGGATCTACCGCCGGAGCGGCTCTGCTCGGTGGATCGGCTATCAGCCACGAATCCAAGACGGCTGGATCATGCACAAGGTGACGGTTCTCGGTCGTGACGACCAGGGCGACGAGCGCGCGGCGAGCCAGGTACGCATCACTGCCAAGGGGCTGTCGGTGCTGGCGCGGAAGATCGAGGAGGGCAAGCTGTGATCCTCGGTAGCGTGTCGCGACACGAAATCACGAATCAAGAAAATGTGTCGCCGGAGGTGAGCCAGTGAGCACGATCATCATGTCGGCCTGCTGGCCTCTCCAGGGCCTGACGCCGGCGCAGAAGGCTGTGCTGATCAGCCTGGCGGACAACGCGAACGACGAGGGCGTGTGCTGGCCTTCGGTGGCGAAGATCGCCGAGCGCACCTGCCTGTCCGAACGTGCCGTGCAGCAGGCCATCAAGGTGCTGAACGAGTGCAAGGCGCTGAGCATTGAAGCGCGCCAGGGGCT
>OGSU01000547.1_pt1 | contig 13245 bp, 6 predicted proteins | sample 1573911 | NCBI WGS metagenome assembly OGSU01 (sample SAMN03295839, study PRJEB24534) | human gut metagenome | isolation source: fecal sample 7 from infant 5 | host: Homo sapiens | place: USA: Pittsburgh, PA | collected 2014-07 | reverse complement strand
AAAGAGAAAATAGACTTCATGTTCCCGGCGCCGGTGGACGGCAAGCTGACCATGGAGATGACCCGCGTCATTAAGCAATTCAACGACTCGCAGCAGGATGTCGAAGTACGCGGGATCTTCACCGGCAACTACGACACAACCAAGATCAAAGCCGAATCGGCGCAGAAGGCCGGCCAGCCGCCGGCGCTGGTGATCATGTCCGCCAACTTCACCACCGATCTGGCGCTGAAGGATGAGATCCTGCCGATGGATGAGCTGTTTAAATATGGCGATCAAAAGGCCGGCGATTTTCTGCACAAGGAATTCTGGCCCGCGATGCATAAGAACGCCCAGGTGATGGGCACCACCTATGCGATCCCGTTCCATAACTCGACGCCGATCCTCTACTACAACAAGACGATGTTCGATCGGGCCGGGATCAAACAGCCGCCGCAGACCTGGGCCGAGCTGCTGGCCGATGCCAAAAAGCTGACCGACGAGAGCACAGGCCAGTGGGGGATCATGCTGCCGTCGACTAACGACGACTACGGCGGCTGGATCTTCTCGGCGCTGGTGCGCGCCAACGGCGGGAAATACTTTAACGAAGACTATCCGGGCGAGGTCTATTACAACTCGCCGACCGCCATCGGCGCCCTGCGCTTCTGGCAGGATCTGATCTACAAGGACAAGGTGATGCCGTCCGGGGTGCTGAACTCGAAGCAGATCAGCGCCGCGTTCTTCTCCGGCAAGCTCGGGATGGCGATGCTCAGCACCGGCGCGCTGGGCTTTATGCGCGAGAACAGCAAAGATTTTGAGCTTGGGGTGGCGATGCTGCCGGCCAAAGAGCAGCGCGCGGTGCCGATCGGCGGCGCCAGCCTGGTGAGCTTTAAAGGCATCAACGACGCGCAGAAGAAAGCGGCGTATCAGTTCCTGACCTATCTGGTGAGCCCCGAGGTGAACGGCGCGTGGAGCCGCTTCACCGGCTATTTCTCGCCGCGCAAGGCGTCATACGATACGCCGGAGATGAAGGCCTATCTGCAGCAGGATCCGCGGGCGGCGATCGCCCTTGAGCAGCTGAAGTACGCCCATCCATGGTACTCCACCTGGGAGACCGTGGCGGTGCGTAAGGCGATGGAGAACCAGCTGGCGGCGGTGGTCAATGATGCCAAAGTGACGCCGGAAGCGGCGGTGCAGGCGGCGCAGAAGGAAGCCGACGCGCTGATGAAACCTTATGTGGATAAGACCGCGCTGGCGGAAGTGAAGTGACGCTTTACCCGTCATCGTCACCCTCACCCCGGCCCTCTCCCTGAGGGAGAGGGAACTGTCCGGCGCTGTGGTTAAGCCCTGGGTCCGGTTGTGAAAGGCAAAAAAGCAGGCCATACCCGGTATGGCCTGAAAATGTCACAACGATTAGATCCCTGCCGTTTCGCGGATATATTTGCGCGCTTTGACGGCGTATTCGAAAGGATTGGCCAGAGCAGGATCCTGCTCGGCTTCCACTACCATCCAGCCTTTATAGCCAAAGTCGTCCAGCAGCTTGAACACCGGACGGAAATCGATCACCCCGTCGCCCGGGACGGTGAAGGTGCCTTTTTTCACGCCGTCGAGGAACGACAGGCCGTCACGGCGCACCTGGTCGATCACCGGCGGGCGGACGTCCTTCAGGTGAACGTGGTTGATGCGCGGCAGATACTTTTTGAGGATCGCCAGCATCGGCGCTTCGCCGCCTTCGGAATACCAGGCGTGGCCGGTGTCGAACAGCAGGAAGACGCGCTCGTCCACCAGCGACATAAATTTGTCGATTTCCGCGGTGGTCTGAATGCCGGTGCCCATGTGGTGATGCAGACAGACCTGCATCCCCTTCTCCGCCGCCAGGCGGCCGAGGGTGTTGTAGCCTTCTGCCACCCGCTGCCACTCTTCGTCGCTGAAGCACGGCTTCGCATCGCCGAGGATCGGTTTATCCAGCCCCTGGATGCTACCGCTCTGCTCGGAGCAGCCAATCACTTTCGCCCCCATCGCATGAAGGAAGTTCATGTGATTGACGAATTCATCAATGGTTTTTTCCCGCTGGCCGTTGGCGAAAAAGGTGCTGAACCAGGCGTTGCAGATCTGAATGCCGCGGATATCCAGCATCGGCTTGAGAACCGCCGGGTCGCGCGGATATTTGCTGCCGACTTCGCTGCCGGTAAAGCCGGCCAGCGCCATTTCGCTGACGATCTGCTGGAAGGTGTTTTCGCTGCCGAGCTCCGGCATATCATCGTTAGTCCAGCCGATCGGGGCGATAGCCAGTTTGACGTTATCTTTGTTCATAGTAGGGCTCCTGCCGCTGCGCCTTACCGGCGCAGCAATTCACGTTCAATAAGTTCACGGGTTTCCACTGCCTGGTATTTCATTTTTTCCGGGTAGCCAAACAGCGAGGTGGCGACAATCGGCTCCCCGCCGACCTTGAAGGTCTGCTCGGCGAATTTCATTTCGCGCAGGGTGCGGAATAGCGCGTCGAAATCCACATCCCCTTCCCCGACGCCTACGTGCTGGTGCACCACGGCATCCACGCCCGGCGGGTTAACGATATAGCGGCAATGTTTCGTATGATTGCGGGTGTCCGCAATCAGGACATGGGAGAGATCGCTCCCGGCATAGCGCAGCATGCTCGCCACGTCGCCGACGCCTTTGTCGTAGAAAAAGGTGTGCGGCACGCTGTAGACGTACTTCACGTTATCGCTGCGGAACGACTTCACGATATCGACGGTTTCATTGTTCTCTTCGCAGAAATCCCAGGGATGCGCCTGGATCTCCACGCGGATGCCTTCCCGCTCAAAAATCGGCAACAGCTCTTCCATTGAGCGATAGAACATTTCATCGCAGATCTCAGGCTGATTCGGATCGCCGGAGAACTCGGTGTTGATCACCTGAACGCCCATCTCCACCGCAATTTCCACCAGCCGTTTCCAGTTTTTCACCGCCGCCTGACGGCGCAGTTCGTCCGGGCCGGACCAGCGGTAGACGCAGATAAACGACGACAGCTCAAGGCCGGTATCGCGCAGCGCCTGCTTGTACTCCGCCATGATCTCCCGGCTGGCGCGCGGGTGCTTGTAGAACGGGTTAATCTGCGGGTGCGGCGACTGTTCAATGTACTTGTAGCCCCACTCCGCTACCTGATGGACCATGCGGGTGATCCCGAGGTCCTTAATCACATCCACATCAAAGGCAATTTTCATCGTCGTTACCTGTGCAAAGAAGTTCCGTCAGCAAAACGCGCTTAACGTTTGTAGAATGCCGGGCACTCAGGCAGCGTCACTTCAACCGGCTCGCTGGTTCCCTGCGCTTTAATGCAGGCGTCCGCCGCCACCGACGCCGCGTAGCCGTCCCAGGCCGACGGGCCGTGCAGCTGGCCGGCTTTGACGTCGTTGATAAAGGCCTGCAGCTCGACGTCGTAGGCTTTGATAAAGCGGTCTTTCCAGTCGGTGAGAATGGCGGTCGACAGGCTGGCGGACTTGCGCATCTGGACGGCCGACGGCTCCGGCAGACGGGCAATCCCGGTTTCGCCGACCACTTCGCACTGGATGTCATACCCGTACTGGCAGTTCACGAACACCTCGACGTCGATCAGAGTGCCTTTTTTGGTTTCAAAGGAGACGATCTGCGGATCTTTCAGGCGCGCATGGGTGTGCGAGGTGGAGCGCGGGAAGCGCACCTGCACGGAACGGTAGTCATCGTTCAGCAGCCAGCGCAGCACGTCCAGCTCGTGGATCAGGGTGTTGGTGATCGCCATATCGGTGGTGTAGTTCTCGCCGACCGACTGGTTGCGGTGGGCGCAGCGCAGCATCAGCGGCGCGCCGATATCGCCATCGTCGATCACTTTTTTCAGCGCCAGATAGCCTTCGTCGTACGGGCGCATAAAGCCAACCTGCACCAGACGACGGCCGGCCTTCATTTCGGCATCGACGATGCGGCGGCAGCCTTCCGCGGTCATCGCCAGCGGTTTTTCGCAGAATACCGGCTTACCGGCGGCGATGGCGGCCAGAGTGTACTCTTCGTGGGTCGGGTCCCAGGAGGTGACCAGGATGGCATCGACATCGCTGGCGTTAATCACGTCGTGGCCGTCGGCGTAGACTTCCGCCTGCACGCCCGGCAGCGCGACCGCCGCGCGGGCGTTGTCGGCATTGATATCAGACACCGCCACAACGGTGGCGCCCTGCAGAACCTGGGTGCAGCGACGGATGTGTTCTTTACCGATAGCGCCAGCGCCGATGACACCTAATTTGAGCGACATAATGGTTTTCTCCGTAAGTCTGTAGGATTCAGAGTGGATGTTCGTTTTAGTAATCACGCGCCTGGGCGCGCTTTTCATTAATCATTTGCGCCACCTTGCGGATCCGCTCAGAGAGCGCCGTCTGGGCGACTCCGACGTTCCACCAGCTGCCGTATTTGTGCACCATGGTCTTCGGCAGCACTTTAATATCAATCAGAGTGCTGACCGTTTCACGACGGGCGGCGTCCAGCGCATGGCGCAGTTCGTCCAGGGTGGTGACGCGCCAGGTTTTGCAGCCGTAGCCGGCGGCGATGGTGGCGAAGTCCACCGGCACCAGGCCGCCCTGCAGCTGGCCGGTTTCCGGCTGACGGTAGCGGAACTCGGTGCCGAAGCTGTCCATCCCGTGCTCCATCTGCAGGTTGTTGATGCAGCCGTTGGCCATGTTGTCGAACAGCACGACGTTGATCTTCGCCCGCTCCTGCAGGGAGGTGACCAGCTCAGAGTGCAGCATCATGAACGAGCCATCGCCGACCAGGGAGTAGACTTCGCTCTGCGGCTGCGCCAGCTTCACGCCCAGCGCGGCGTTGACTTCGTATCCCATGCAGGAGTAGCCGTACTCCACGTGGTAGGTGTTTTCCGCGCGGTTGCGCCAGACGCGCTGCAGATCGCCGGGCAGGCTGCCCGCCGCCGCGACGATCACCGCCTCGGCCGGCAGCGTTTCATTCAGTACCCCAAGAACGCTGCTCTGGGTCAGGGTGGAGTCGGTGATCTGGCGGAACTCGCGATACACCGATTCACGATCGAGATGATCGTCGATCTCCGGCACAAAGGATTTCTCCTGCCACACCGCCTGGTAGACGCGCTGGGTCTCTTTTAACTGACGGCTCTGCACGCTCTCGATCTGCGCGCCCCAGCCGGCCTGCCAGCCGCTGTCCGCCAGCGCCGCGTCGAGAGCGGTCATCGCTTCCCGGGCGTCCGCCAGCATGGCAATGCCGTCCAGCTTCCAGGCGTCGAAGTTGCTGACGTTAATATTCAGGAAACGCACCTCCGGGTGCTGGAAAATCCATTTCGAGGCGGTGGTAAAATCGCTGAAGCGGGTGCCGACGCCGATCACCAGGTCGGCCTCTTTCGCCAGCAGGTTCGCCGCCAGGCAGCCCGTTTCGCCGACGCCGCCGACGTTCAGGGGGTGAGACGAGACCACCGTCCCCTTCCCGGCCTGGGTTTCGGCGAAGGGCACCCCGTAGCGCTCGGCGAAACGGGACAGCGCTTCGCCCGCGCCGGAGTATTTCACCCCGCCGCCGCAGACGATCAGCGGTTTACGGCTGGCTTTGATGGCCGCCACGGCGTCCGCCAGCTGCGCGGCGCTGGCCGGGCGGCGGTCGAGACGGTGCACGCGGCGCGCAAAGAAGGATTCCGGGTAATCCCAGGCTTCGCCCTGCACATCCTGCGGCAGGCACAGCGTTACCGCGCCGGTTTCCGCCGGGTCGGTCAGGACGCGCATGGCGTTGATGCAGGCGCTCATCAGCTGTTCCGGGCGGGTAATGCGGTCCCAGTATTTGCTGACTGCGCGGAAGGCATCATTGGTGCTGATGCTGAGATCGTAGCTCTGTTCAATCTGCTGGAGCACCGGGTCCGGCTGGCGGGTGGCGAAGACATCGCCCGGCAGCAGCAGCAGCGGGATGCGGTTGGCGCTGGCGGTGCCGGCGGCAGTGATCATGTTGGCCGCTCCCGGACCGATGGAGGAGGTGCAGGCGATAATCTGCCGGCGCAGGGCCTGGCGGGCAAAACCGGTGGCCGCGTGGGCCATCCCCTGCTCGTTGCGCCCCTGATAGACGCGCATATCGCCGCTGTCCTGCTCCAGCGCCTGCCCCAGCCCCAGGACGTTGCCATGGCCGAAAATCGCGAAAATGCCTTTCACGAACTTCAGCTCTACGCCATCCACTTCCAGGTACTGGTTATCGAGGAACTTCACCAGCGCCTGCGCCGTTGTCAGTCTCAGTTTGCCCATGATGCACAATCCTTATTGTTCAGTATTTGTGTGTGGCGTCGCGCCGATGCCGCCGGGGCCGTCGTTCACGTCACTGGAATACCTGTGGATTATAGGCAAACATTTTTTTCATTAAATACAAATACAGAAGAAATATTTCATTTTGCGAGAAGGATCAAACTCTCTACCCATTTCATACGTTTCACTTACATTCCAGACACGTTTTCGGGCCCTTTTTTGCCGCACCAGACGGCAATATCCCCTTAAAAATCATAGGTAAATGGATGCTATTTGGCGTTTCATTTTCCCCCGGGTCGACAGAGGGGGCGATCCGCGCTCGCGCGAGGCTCAGTGCGGCAGAGTGGTAGATCCCTCACACTTTTGGTTTTTTAATTTCGAACGAGTTTGCAAATGAAATATTTATTTCTCAAACTAAGGGTAACCAATAACCCTCAGGCTGTTCACGGAGTCGACGTCGGGATCCCGACCCTTCCAGGCAGCAGACACCAAAAAGGAAATCCTAGCTATGAATGCAGCAGTAAAGCGGCTCGACGTCATCTGTATAGGTCGGGTGGCCGTCGACCTCTATGCCCAGCAGATTGGTTCGCGGCTAGAAGACGTTGCCAGTTTCGCGAAATATCTGGGCGGCTCCTCCGGCAACGTGGCCTTTGGCACCGCGATTCAGGGGCTGAAATCGGCCATGCTGGCGCGCGTTGGCGATGAACACAACGGCCGTTTCCTGCGCGAAACGCTCAACCGCGCCGGGGTGGATACCGAGTATCTGATTACCGACAAATCTCGCCTGACCGCGCTGGTGATGCTGGGGATTAAGGATCAGGAGACCTTCCCCCTGATTTTCTACCGCGATAACTGCGCCGATATGGCCTTAACGCCTGACGACATTAGCGAGGAGTATATTGCCTCCTCGCGGGCGCTGGCGGTGACTGGCACCCACCTGTCGCACGCCAACACCCGCGCCGCGGTGCTGAAGGCGCTGGAGTACGCCCGCCGTCACGGCCTGCGTACCGCGCTGGATATCGATTACCGTCCGGTGCTGTGGGGGCTCACCTCGCTCGGCGATGGCGAAACCCGTTTCATTGAGTCCGGACCGGTCACCAGCCAGCTGCAGGAAGTGCTGCATCTGTTCGATTTGGTGGTGGGAACCGAAGAAGAGTTTCATATTGCCGGGGGCAGCACCGATACCCTGACCGCGCTGAAAAATGTGCGCAATGCCACCAAAGCCACTCTCGTCTGCAAGCGCGGGCCGATGGGCTGCGTGGTGCTGGAAGGCGACATCCCGGACAGCTGGGACCAGGTGCCGCTGCAGCAGGGCGTGCGCGTGGAGGTTCTCAACGTGCTGGGCGCCGGGGATGCCTTTATGTCGGGTCTGCTGCGCGGCTGGCTCAACGACGAAGGCTGGGAGCAGGCTTGCCGTTACGCCAACGCCTGCGGGGCGCTGGTGGTCTCCCGCCACGGCTGCGCGCCGGCGATGCCGACCAAAGTCGAACTCGACGACTACCTGCAGCGCGCCGAATCGGTGCCGCGCCCGGACGTCGACGAGCGCCTCAACCACCTGCACCGGGTCACCAGCCGCCGTCAGCAGTGGCCGGAGCTGTGCATTTTCGCCTTTGACCATCGTAAACAGCTGGCCGACCTGGCGCGGGAGACCGGGCGCGACGAAGCCTGCATTCCGCAGCTCAAGCTGCTGTTGTTGGCCGCGGCCGAAGCGGCGGCGCAGGAGGCAGGTCTCGATCAGCGCAGCGGCATTCTGGCCGACGGCACCTACGGCCAGCGTGCGCTCAACGCCATTACCGGCAAGGGCTGGTGGATCGGGCGCCCTATCGAACTGCCCAGCTCGCGACCACTGCGTCTGGAGCATGGCAACATCGGCTCACAGCTGATCGACTGGCCGCTGGAGCATGTCGTCAAATGCCTGGTCTTCTATCACCCGGACGACCCGGCGGCGCTGCGTGCAGAGCAGGACGCCCTGCTGCTCGAGGTCTGGCAGGCCTGTAACAAGTCAGGCCATGAACTGCTGCTGGAGGTGATCCTGCCGGAAAATGGCCCGGACAAAGACGAGCGCCATTACCACACTATGCTGGAACACTTTTATCAGCTGGGGATCAAACCGGACTGGTGGAAGCTGCCGCCGCTCTCCAGCGCCAGCTGGCAGCAGATCACCGCCCTCATCGAGCGCGAAGATCCGTGGAGCCGCGGGATCCTGATCCTCGGGCTTGACGCGCCTTCCGACAAACTGCGCGCCGGTTTCGCCGAGGCGGCCGCACACCCGATGATCAAAGGTTTCGCCGTCGGGCGCACCATCTTTGGCCAGCCGTCGCGGCGCTGGATGCAGGGTGAGCTCAGCGATGAGGCCCTGATAGAGGAAGTGAAACGCAACTACCTGACGCTTATTGGCTACTGGCGCGAAGCCCGCCGCTGATCCCCCGACGCCCGTCTCCGTCACCTTGCGGAGCGGGCGTTTTTCTGTTTCTTCGTGAAATGAATCGCGTATTTCGTCGCAATAAATGAAAAATTCGCTTCATTTGGTACACTGGAAGCCATATTCCTTCCATTTTCTCAGAGCGCACTTTATGGCCAATAACCCAACACAGCTGACCATCCTGCAGGATGAAATCAGGCGTCGCTACGATACGTTAAGCAAACGCCTGAAACAGGTCGCCCGCTATATCCTTGATAACAGCAATAGCGTGGCTTTCGATACCGTGGCCTCCATTGCGCAACAGGCGGATGTTCCCCCTTCCACGTTGATTCGTTTTGCCAACGCCTTCGGCTTCAGCGGCTTTAACGAAATGAAACAGATGTTCAAGCAACATTTGATGGAAGAGACCGCCAACTATACCGAGCGCGCCCGTCTGTTCCGCCAGACCACCAGCGATGAGTCCAGCCCGCCGGAAACGCCAACGGAAATCCTCAATATGTTCACGATGGTGAACAACCAGGCGCTGCAGCAGCTGGCGATGCAGACCTCCAGCGATGATCTGGAGCGCGCGGTGGCCCTGCTGGGCGAGGCGGAAAATATTTACGTCATTGGTCTGCGCCGGTCGTTTAGCGTCGCCTCCTATCTGACCTATGCGCTGCGTCACCTCGATCGCAAAGCCTTTCTGATCGACGGCCTCGGCGGCATGTTCACCGAGCAGCTGAGCCTGGTCGGTCCGAAAGACGTGGTGGTGGCGGTGAGCTTCTCGCCGTACGCCCGGGAAGTGGTCGAGCTGGTGGAGCTGGGCGCGCAGCGCAAAGCGCGGCAGATCGCCATTACCGACAGCCAGGTCAGCCCGCTGGCGGCCTTCAGCGATGTCTGCTTTGTAGTGCGTGAAGCACAGGTGGATGGCTTCCGTTCGCAGGTTGCTTCCCTGTGCCTGGCCCAGACGCTGGCGGTCTCGCTGGCGCTGAACAGCAGCCAGGAGTCCGAGGCCAAGCAGAAGGCGTGAGATAGGCTGCCTGGCGTTTGTTACTCGGCGGCGCAGTATAGGCCTGCGGGAGGATCCCGTAGGCCGGATAAGGCATTTGTGCCGCCATCCGGCACAAAGGCGGGTATGGTGTCTGCGGTGTCCTGCCCGGCGGCGCTGCGCTTGCCGGGCCTACGGTATAGGAGCTTACGGGAGGATGCCGTAGGCCGGATAAGGCGAAGCCGCCATCCGGCACAAAGGCGGGTATGGCGCCGGAGGTGTCCTGCCCGACGGCGCTGCGCTTGCCGGGCCTGGGGTATATGGGCTTACGGGAGGCTCCCGTAGGCCGGATAAGCGTAGCGCCATCCGGCACAAAGGCGGGTATGGCGCCGGTGGTGTCCTCCCCGGCGGCGCTGCGCTTGCCGGGCCTGGGGTATATGGGCCTGCGGGGTGCCGGAGATAATGTTATTGGTATGCAACTCTATTAATCCGGGTAAAGCGTTTGTCGCATGTGATTTCAGCGCACATTGCGCTCCCGGTTAATCTTCTGCGTTATGCCTGGCATGGCGCAGGGAGCGCACAGGGGGCGGCCAGTCGCCGCCGCCCCCTGTACCCCCGGGCTCCGGCCAGCAAAATCGCCGCTACGCGGTCCCTTCGACTTATCCCTGCAGGCTTCGGGTCGGGCCGAGGCAGCGTCCGTGCAAAACACGGCCCTCAGCCCGCATCCATGCGGGCTGCCCCGGCCTTCCGGGAACGTCTCAGCGATTTTGAGGCCGCAACACCGGCAGTTTCAGCAACAATGGTGAATAAATTAACGGCAGGTCGCACGAACCGTATGCCGGGCAAGGCGTGAGCCGCCGCCCGGCATAAAAGCAGCGCCGTGCCTGCGGTTATCGCCCGGCGGCGCTGCGCTTGCCGGGCCGACGGTATAGGGGCTTACGGGATCCTCCCGTAGGCCGGATAAGGCGAAGCCGCCATCCGGCACAAAGGCAGGTATGGCGCCGGAGGTGTCCTGCCCGACGGCGCTGCGCTTGCCGGGCCTGGGGTATATGGGCTTACGGGAGGCTCCCGTAGGCCGGATAAGGCGAAGCCGCCATCCGGCACAAAGGCGGGAATGGCACCGGTGGTGTCCTCCCCGGCGGCGCTGCGCTTGCCGGGTCGGGGAGTGGGATTCCGCGGAGCGTTTCGCGAAAAAACACCCGCCCCCTCAAACAAGAAGGCCGGTTAGCATCGCTAACCGGCCTTCTTTATCCGCTTCTGCACCGCGCGTCAGTCGTGGCGCGGATACTCCGGCGTGTTGATCCAGGCGTGGTCATCTTCCCAGGTGAACAGCCATTTCCGGTCCGGCCCGGCCATCACGTTCAGATAGTAGCTGTCGTAACCGGCAATCGCTGCCACCGGATGGTAACCGCGCGGCACCATCACCACATCGTGGTTGTAGGGCGCCATACAGGCGTCCAGGCTGCGGTCGTCGGTGTAGACCCGCTGGAAGGCAAAGCCCTGCGGCGGATCGAAGCGGTGATAGTAGGTTTCTTCCAGCTGCGTCTCTTTGCCCGGCTGGGCGGTATCATGCTTATGCGACGGCCACGAACTGGTGGCCCCCTCGTCGGTGTAGACCTCCACCACCAGCAGGCAGTCCGCCTCGGCGCTGTCCGGCAGAATATTATGCACCCGACGCTGGTTGCGCCCTTTCCCACGGTGCTCTACGCCGACGTCTTCCGGCCGAATGAGGCGTGCCGGGAAGCTGCCTTTGCCCGGCGCGCTGCATACCGCCAGCTCCAGATCGGAATCGGCAGTCACCTCGACTTTATCCTGCGGCGGGATGTAGACCGACCACGGCGGGGTGCGTTCAAACGGCGACATCCGTTTACCGAGATTCGGGAAATCGGCATGCTGCGTTTTCACCGACGCCAGCCCGGCGACCAGCACCAGGCATAGCTCGCGATCGCCGCTCTCCAGCGTCACGGTCTGCCCTTTTTTCAACATCCAGACATCAAAGCCGATATAGCGCCAACCGGCGCTTTGCGGCGTAATGTGCTGGATCTGTCCCTCTTTTCGCGATTTAGCCAGTAACGACATGGCGCTCTCCTTCGTCGATTAACCTAACGTCGGCATGCTGAATTCAGATACGGTCTGCTGCCCTGCCGGCCAGCGTACGGTGGCGGTCTTCATACGCGTGTAGAAGCGCACGCCGTCCGGCCCGTGGACGTTCAACGCGCCAAACACCGAGCGCTTCCAGCCGCCGAAGCTGTGGAACGCCATCGGCACCGGGACCGGCACGTTCACCCCGACCATCCCCGCCTGCACGTCGTGGACGAATTCACGCGCGGTGTGGCCGTTGCTGGTGAAAACGGCGCTGCCGTTGCCAAACTCGTGGCTGTTGACCAGCTCAAGGGCGCTGTCATAGTCCGCCGCGCGCACAATCCCCAGCACCGGGCCAAAGATCTCTTCGCGCCAGATGGTCATCTCCGGGGTGACGTGATCGAACAGGGTGCCGCCGACATAGTAGCCCGCGTCGTAACCCGGCACGCGCAGTTTGCGGCCATCGACCACCAGTTTTGCCCCTTCGCTTTCGCCTTTATCAATATAGCCGAGCACTTTTTTCTGGTGGGTATCAGACACCACCGGTCCCATCTCGTTCTCTTCCTGGCCGCGCATGCAGCCCGGACCTACTTTCAGCGCTTCCACCAGCGGCTTCAGGCGGGCGATCAGTTTGTCGGCGGTTTCATCTCCCACCGCCACCACCACCGGCAGCGCCATGCAGCGCTCGCCTGCGGAGCCAAAAGCGCCGCCCATAATGGCGTTAACGGTAGCGTCGAGATCGGCATCCGGCATCACAATCGCGTGGTTTTTTGCGGCGCCAAAGGCCTGCACGCGCTTGCCGTGGGCGCTGGCGGTCTTATAGATATACTCCGCCACGCCGGAGGAGCCGACGAAGCTCACAGCCGCAATACGCGGGTCAGTGTACAGCTGCTCAGCATCTTCATTGCTGCAGTGCACGACGTTAAACACGCCGTCCGGCAGACCAGCCTCTTTCAGCAGCTCTGCCAGACGCACAGCGGCCGTCGGCGCCAGCGCGGGCGGCTTGAGGACGAAACTGTTGCCGCAGGCCAGCGCCAGCGGGAACATCCACATCGGCACCATCGCCGGGAAGTTGAACGGGGTGATCCCTGCCACCACGCCCAGGGGCTGCATCAACGAGTAGCTGTCGACGCCGGTGCCGACGTCAGAGGAGTATTCGCCTTTAATCAGGTGCGGGATCCCGCAGGCGAATTCGACCACTTCCATACCGCGGGTCAGCTCGCCCAGCGCATCCGACCACACCTTACCGTGCTCGCTGACGATGATCCCCGCCAGCTCTTCCACGTGCTGCTCCAGCAACATTTTGAAGTTGAACAGCACGCGGGCGCGGCGCAGCGGCGTGGTACGGGACCAGCTGTCAAACGCATCGCGAGCAACCTGAATCGCCTCGGAGACTTCCTGCGCGGTTGACACCGTGACTTCGCGCACCGCTTTGCCCGTCGCCGGGTCGTACACCGGCATCGTTTCGTTGCTGCTGCTAATAAGGGGTCGGTTCCGGCTGAGGGCGAAATGACACCCTAAGCTTTCGGTTCCTTGGG